>Ga0157369_10002858_pt1 | contig 20625 bp, 23 predicted proteins | sample C25metaG_FD_113461 | JGI IMG/M metagenome (GOLD analysis project Ga0157369, IMG submission 113461) | Corn rhizosphere microbial communities from Kellogg Biological Station, Michigan, USA - C2-5 metaG | ecosystem: Host-associated > Plants > Roots > Rhizosphere > Soil | place: USA: Michigan...
CACGATGGCTCAGCTGGGACACGCAATGGACAATGACTGGAACGACAATCAGCCGATCTACCGGCAGCTGCGCGATCGCGTCATCGCAATGATCCTGGACCGCGTCCTCGATGAAGGCGATCCCCTTCCCTCGGTGCGCAATGTCGCCGCCGAGTTTCGGGTCAATCCGCTGACGGTGCTCAAGGCCTACCAGCAACTCGTCGACGAGCAGATCGTCGAAAAGCGCCGTGGCATGGGCATGTATATCAATGCCGGCGCGCGCAAGCTGTTGCTGCAGGCCGAGCGTCAGCGCTTCATGAAGGAGCAATGGCCGGCGATCTACGCGACCATCCAGCGCCTCGGCCTGACGCCCAATGAACTCCTTTCATCCAGCCCCACGACGGAGCGCTGAACACATGGCATGCATCGAAGCACACGGACTTCGCAAGAATTTCGGCAGCACGACCGCGCTCGACGGAGTCGATCTCAAGGTCGAAGGCGGGCGTATCCTCGGTCTTATCGGTCCTAATGGTGCCGGCAAGAGCACCTTGCTCAACGCCGTGCTGGGCCTGATCCCCTATGACGGCGACCTGACGGTTCTCGGGCAAAATCCCTGGCAATCGCGCGATCGCCTCATGCGTGACGTCTGCTTCATCGCGGACGTCGCCGTGCTGCCGCGCTGGATGCGGGTATGGCAGACGCTGGATTACGTCGCGGGCGTTCATCCGCACTTCGACCGCGCGAAGGCCGAAGCCTTTCTCGCCCGCACGCAGATCAAGCGGACCAGCAAGGTCCGCGAGCTTTCCAAGGGCATGGTGACCCAGCTGCATCTGGCGCTGGTGATGGCCATCGACGCGAAGCTGCTGGTGCTGGACGAGCCCACGCTCGGTCTCGATCTGCTTTACCGCAAGCAGTTCTACGACACGCTGCTGAACGACTATTTCGATCACAGCCGCACCATCGTGGTGACGACCCACCAGGTCGAGGAGATCCAGCAGATCCTCACCGACATGATGTTCATCAACCACGGGCGGATCGTGCTGAACTGCAGCATGGAGGATTTCGAGACGCGCTATACCGAACTCAATGTGCGTCCCGAAAACGTCGCAGGCGCGCGCGCGCTGGGTCCGATCAACGAACGCCAAGTGCTCGGCCGCAGCATCATGCTGTTCGACCGCGCCGACCGCGAAAAACTGTCGGCCTTTGGCGAGGTCCGCACGCCCAGCATCGCCGATCTGTTCGTCGCCATGATGACCGAAAAAACCGGCCAGGGAGCCGCCGCATGAGCATCGCATCGCAGTCCGCAACCGTTCTGGACGGGCAGGCCGGCCGCCAGGCCGCGCAGCCCTCGCGCAATACGTTCTATTGGTCGGTGAAGCGCGAGTTGTGGGAGCACCGCTCGATCTTCATGGCGCCGTTGATCGTGGCAGGGCTCGTGCTCTGCGGATTCCTTATCCGCATCGCGCATCTGCCGCAGATTGTGCGCAGTGCGGAGCACACAAACCCGATCGAGCAGACCCTGAAGATCGCGGCACCGTTCGGCATTGGCACATTCGCCATCGTGGGTGTGGCGCTGATCGTCGGATTCTTCTACTGCCTCGGCGCGCTCTACAACGAACGCCGCGACCGCAGCATCCTGTTCTGGAAATCGCTGCCGGTCTCGAACACGACGACGGTCCTGTCCAAGACGTTCGTCCCGCTTGTGGTCCTTCCGGTCACGGTATTCGTCGTCGCGATCGTGACGCAGCTGATCATGCTCGGGATGGGAAGCGCGGCTCTGTCCGCCAACGGCATCAGCCCGGCCACGCTGTGGATTCACTGGCCGATGCTCAGGATGGCGCTGGTCCTTGCCTACCTGCTGGTGGTGGTCGTGCTCTGGTATGCGCCGATCTGCGGCTGGCTGCTGCTGGTTTCGAGCTGGGCCAAAAGCAAGGCCATCCTGTGGGCCGTGCTGCCGCCGCTCGGTCTCTGCATCGCCGAAAAGATCGCCTTCGATACGTCCTATGTCTCCGCGCTCGTCAACTATCGCCTCAACGGATGGATGTCGGAAGCGCTCTATTACAAGAAGGGCATGGATGTATCCGATCCACTTGCCATGCTCACGCCCGCGCACTTCTTCTCGAGCCCCGGCCTGTGGGCTGGTCTGGTTGTGGCAGCGGCACTCCTCGCCGGCGCGGTCTGGCTCCGCCGCAACCGTGAACCGATCTGATCAGGAACTTGTTGGGGGCATCATGAAGGCCGCCGTCGCCGCGCGTTACGGATCGCCGGATGTGCTCAAGGTCTGCGAGGTGCCAACGTCAACGGCGCGGGCGGGCGAAATCCTCGTGCGCGTTCGTGCAGCGGCGGTGGGACGGACGGATCTCGGATACCTTCAGGCACATCCCTTCCTGATCCGGTTTTTCTCGGGGCTTATGCGGCCGCGGCGCACTATCCTTGGGATGGATTTCGCGGGCGAAGTGGAGGCCCTGGGGCCCGGCGCTACCACGTTCAAGCCAGGCGATCGCGTTTTCGGAATATGCCCGGCCGGCAACAACGGCGCCCAGGCGGAATATGTCAGCGTCCCCGAAGCGGCGGCCGTGCAAATTCCGGCGAACGTGGAATTCGACGCGGCGGCCCTTTGCGAAGGTGCCTTCTACGCGCATGGCACCCTGACCGGGCTGGGCCTCAAATCCGGCCAGACGATCTTGATTTACGGCGCATCGGGTGCGATCGGCACGGCGGCGGTACAACTCGCAAAAGTGCTCGGGGCCACGGTGACCGCCGTTGTCGCAACGCCGCACCTGCGGCTGATGGAATCGCTCGGCGCCGATCGCGTCATCGACTACACGGCGACGGATTTCACGCGCATCGGCGAGCGGTTCGATTTCGTCCTCGATGCCGTCGGTAAAACGACCTATTTCCGCTGCCGCAGGCTGCTGAAGCCCGAGGGCGTTTTTGCGGCCACGGACATGGGACCGGGCGGCCAGACGCTGCTGCTGATGCTATGGTCGGCGATAACGCGCAGCGGCCGGGTCGTCATCCCGCTGCCGGGACGCATCGGAGGCTTTCCCCGATTCCTGGCAAATCTCATGGCAACCGGAAAATTCCGCGCCGTCATCGACCGAAAATACCCGCTCGACCGGATTGCCGACGCCTACCGCTATGTCGCGACCGGACAAAAGACCGGCATCGTGGTTATAGACGTCGCTTCCTGATCCGGGGAAGGTCTCTTCAAGTGGGGACCTTAATCAATGCCTCTCAAATCTGGGGGCGTCAATTCTGGATGTTCCGCGTAGAGGGGTTCCTGTATTTCGAGGAATATCTCGCCCATAATTTTTCCTATCTTGTGGCGATACGATTTGAACTCCTCCGGTGGAGAATTGGTCATCACCAGCTTGATCGATTCATTCAAGCGCCCGCTTATCTCTCGCATGATGGCGTCTATGTGCTCTGCAGTTGCGCGGTCCATTTTGATCTCCATCAATAGAGGTTTACCGACACCAGTGCTCAGGCAGCAGCAGCAAGGGCTGGTGATAGTCTTAGAATTATCAAAAAGGGTAGCTACCAGGGCGGCTTGGTATCGAACTTTGGTTTTGGGTGTTCCGGGCGGGCGGGCGTCGAATTCTTGTTTGGGGCCGCGATCGGCGAGAACTCTTGAGAAGGAAAATGAGTCGTAGGAGAGACCCTGGCTCGCGCCGGAGCAACTCGTCCCGCCAGAGGTCTGTGTGCCGATGGCGGTGTACTGGTTCAGATTGTTCGGCGTGTAGGCGGTCAACGCGTTGACGGTGGGCTGCCAGACAAAGAGCGAGTTCGTGATGTCTTCGGATCAGCGAGATCTAGAACTTCAGCGAGCTTCAGTGTGAGTTAGTTTCCACTCTGACCTCATCTTTCCGATACCTCCCGCGTCTTCGCGCTCGTCGACTATCGTCTGAACGGCTGGATGTCGGAAGCGCTCTACTTCAAGAAGGGCATGAATCTTTCCGATCCGCTCGTGATCGTCACGCCCGCGCCCTTCTTCACGAGCCCGGGCCTATGGGCCGGCTTGGTCGTGGCCGCCGCCCTCCTCGCCGGCGCCATCTGGTTCCGCCGCAACCGGGAGCCGATTTGATTTGTTTTCATCCGCCGATGCAAGGCGTGAAGCAGGTGTGGGCGTTATCGGCATGCGATGCTTTTAGCAACCCTTCACGGAACTTCTTTGTCTTCCGAGGTGTTAATTGTCCCTTTGTTCGTTTTTTCCTGATAGTCCGGAACTCGTTCTCCCGTGATTTCTCTTATAGCCTCACGCGCAGCGGAGCCAGAAGACTCGGGGGGCAGGAGGGTGTAAGGCCAAGAATCCATTATCGCATCGGACTTCGCGATAACTTTCTTGAGTTGTGGAACAGCTTTTGCTGCCGGTGGGCCAATATATCCCAGCGCCATTGCAGCGCCCATACGCACTCCATCTAGCGTGTCTTCAAGAAGTCCAGAAATTTTGTCCACGACGCTGACCGCTCCATTGCAACTGGAATGATCATGAACGTAGTGCGCAAGCTGGAGTGATAGATCAATTCGAGCATCATCCTGCTGCTTGCCAAGTCTGATGCTATCTATCGCCTCGTCCACATGTCTCTCGCACTCGGCTTGTTCCTGATTGATCGCAGGAGAGGCGCAGCCGGAGGATGCAAGGAGCATCATTGTTACCAGCGGCGAAATTTCAAAAAGATTCGATTTGCGCATTTGCCTCCTCACGGGTTCACATAGGTATCGACGCGGGTAAGAGGATCAGAAGCATTATCAAGAGGCAATTGCGGGTCTTGGGTTGTCGATCTCAGGGCACCGGACCTTCCATAGCAAAATTGGAATTTCGACAGGTCTTCTAATCCTTCGTAAAAGCGGGCCGTGCCAGTGATCGTCGTCGTTATTTTGCTCTTCGACGTAACGTCCTTAAACAGGAAGTCGTCATCATAGCCCTCGTTGTTGGTTGTTTGGGGCCAAGAGTGTCCGGGCAAAACGGGCCAAGCCTCCCAGAGTGCGGGAATTGGGAATGTGCTGGTTTTCCCGTTCGGATCGGTCACCTTCGTCTCTCCTTCCGTTTTCTGAACAACGGCCCCACCCTTCTTTGAGTCGGACACGTTCCATCTCACTCGCCAAGATTTCTGACCCGGCCCGCCCTTTACATTAGTGAAAGTAAGCTTCGGATGCGTAACCTGATTGCGTGGACTTCCCGCGCTCGCAGTTGGGTTATTCGGGTCCTTCGTGCCGCCACAGATAGAATCTGACGCCGCGCCAATACGTGACCCTTCGCATGAGCTGAGGCCAAGTGCGTCGGACTTATTCGTCGGATCATTCCCCACATAGGTGTAAAGATTGAGGTCCGCGTCATATCCGACGGGATCGGTCTGCAGGAAGCGGCCTTTGTTCGGGTCGTAGTAGCGGGCGCGGTAGTAGTAGCCCGGTTTCGGGATCGAGCCTGCGGCCGGTGAAACGGACGGCCCAGTCATAGGGCTCGCGCGGATGCCGGCCCCAGGCATAGGTGTGAAGATTGTGAACCAGATTGCCGCTTCCGGCGATCAGGATTCCCTCATCGCGCAGCGGAGCGAGTTTCTTTCCGATCCCAAAATGAAAGGCGGCCGGTTTGGTCTCGTCGATGCTGAGTTGAACGACCGGAATATCGGCCGCCGGATAAACATGTTTGAGCACTGACCATGTTCCATGATCGAGCCCCCAGGAATCGTCTTGTGTCACCTCTAGTGGCGACAGGAGCTGTTGAACCCGGCTCGCCAACGCCGGATCGCCGGGAGCTGGATATTGCACCTGAAAAAGTTCGGGCGGAAATCCGCCGAAGTCGTGGATCGTCCGCGGCGCGGAAGAGATCGTCACACCGGTCCCCGGCACGTACCAATGCGCGGAAACGCAGAGGATCGCCCTGGGCCGCGGCATCTCCTCCCCCATCAGCCGCCACGCTTGCGTATAGCCGTTGCTGGCGATGGCATTCATCGGATTGCCATGCCCGAAAAACACTGCGGGATGCGGATCGCTCATGGTCGGCCTCGGCCCTTCTCTCGTCGCGAGACTAGCACTCCTTCACACCCTTGTTGGCCACGTTCGAACATTGCGGCGTTGACTTGTCTCGATATTTCCGGAATCATGGAAATATGAAAAAGGACGATGCCATCAAGCGCCTTGCAGCGCTCGCCCAGGACTCCCGCCTCGATGTCTTTCGCCTTCTCGTAAAAGCGGGCCCCGACGGCATGGCTGCCGGAGATATCGCACGAAAGCTGGGCTTTCCCGCGAACACGCTCTCGGCGCAGCTTTTGTTGCTCTCGAACGCGGGGCTGGTGCGCGCACGCCGTGAAGGCCGTTCGATCATCTACGCCGTGCGGTTCGAGGCGATGACCGAACTGCTCGTCTATCTCACCGAAGATTGCTGCGGCGGCAATGCGGAAGTCTGCGCGCCGCTGGCGTCGGTCGCCTCTCAATGCTGCCAACCTGCGAAAGGCCAATCTGCGAAAGGAATCCGCCATGAAGCGCCTGCACGTTCACGTCGCCGTTGACAACCTCGATCAGTCGATTGGCTTTTATTCGACGCTGTTCGCGGCGAAACCTTCTGTCCTCAAAGACGACTACGCAAAATGGATGCTGGACGATCCGAAGGTGAACTTTGCGATCTCGCAGCGTTCCGGCGTCTCACAAGGCGTCGATCATCTTGGCATCCAGGTCGAAACGGACGGTGAACTTCGCGAACTGGCCGGCCGCCTCAAAGACGCGGGCGAACAGACGCGCGATCAGGAAGCAACCACCTGCTGTTATGCGCAATCGAACAAGGCGTGGGTGAACGATCCGAACGGCGTCCGTTGGGAGACCTTCTTCACCTTCGGCGAAGCGACCACTTACGGTGAAGACGAAAAGCACGTTGAAGAACAGCGCACCTCTAGCTGCTCTGCCAAGACCGGTTGCTGCTGATGCGCTCCGAAGGCCCGGACCGGCCGTATAACGTCTTGTTCCTCTGCACGGGCAATTCCGCGCGCTCGATTCTTGCCGAGGCTATCCTCAGCAAGACCGGCAAGGGCAAGTTTGTCGCTTACTCTGCGGGATCGCAGCCGAAGGGCACCGTGCATCCGCAAGCTTTGACGCTCCTCAAACGACTCGGATATCCCACGCAAGGGCATCGTTCCAAAAGCTGGGATGAGTTCGCCGCGCCGGGCGCGCCGCCTTTAGATTTCGTATTCACCGTTTGCGACAACGCCGCCAACGAGGTTTGTCCCGTCTGGCCTGGCCAGCCGATGACGGCCCACTGGGGGGTACCCGATCCTGCAGCCGTCGAAGGCACCGAAGAGAAGATCGCCGCGGCGTTCCGCGAAGCCTTTCTCACTCTGCAGCGGCGCATCGAATTGTTTGCCAATCTTCCCGTGCGCAGCCTCGACCGCATGTCGCTCAAACAGCGGCTCGATGAGATCGGCACGACCTCAGACATCAAGGCGCAGGCGTGATCGTTCGCCGCCTGACCGCCGAAGCGCTCGGCACCGCCTTCCTGCTCGCGGCCGTCGTCGGCTCCGGGATTATGGCGGAGAAGCTTTCGGGCGGGAATATCGCGCTTGCGCTGCTTGCCAACACGATCGCGACCGGCGCAGCGCTTGTTGTGCTGATCTCGGTCTTCGCGCCGGTATCGGGAGCGCATTTCAATCCCGCGGTGACGCTCTATTTCGCAATGCGCCGGGAAATCGGCTGGCGCGACGCAATTGCTTTTGTGATCACCCAGCTTGTTTCTGCGATCGCCGGTGTATGGCTGGCGCACGCGATGTTCGCGATGCCCATCGCGGAGATATCCGAGAAGCTGCGGAATGGGCCATCGCAATGGCTATCCGAGTTCGTGGCGACATTCGGCTTGTTGCTCACAATAGCGGGATGCGCGCGCAAGCCCGACACAACGCCCACATTGGTCGGTCTTTACATCACCGCCGCGTATTGGTTCACCGCTTCCACATCCTTTGCAAATCCGGCCGTGACCGTGGCGCGTTCGCTGACAAACAGTTTTGCGGGAATTGCGCCGGTCTCTGCTCTCTACTTCATAGCCGCGCAGTTTGCGGCGTCCGTTGCCGCATTTTTTGTTCTGCCTTGGCTGTTTCCACGCCGGCCGGAAGCCACTTGAAGCTCCAATAGCGGCATGGTGCCTGCTGGAACTGCGAAACAAGTCATAGCGGATTGACAGGCGTATCCGTGGGGATTACGCCCTTCTTCATGGGGACCAGCGATCTCCCCACGAGGCGGCATGCCGAAGAGTCGCGTCCAAGTGAAGGGACGCTGCATGCCTTCAATCGACGCCATTTCCATTGACAAGCCGGGTTCGGCCGACCGGCGCACCCTGGCGACGACCGCATCGGGAGAGACGGTCGTCCTGACGCGAAGCGACATCGCGCGGCTGATGACGCAAGAGGATTATCTTCGTGCAGCCGAAATTGCTTTTCGCGCATTGGCATCCGGCGAAGCCATCGCACCGCTTCCCATGCATCTGCACGGCGATGGCGGTGGCTTTCACGTCAAAGGCGCGAGCTTGCACGGCGATCGCCATTTGGCGGCCATCAAGCTCAACGGCAATTTTCCGCGAAACGGTGAGACGTTTGGCCTGCCGACCATTCAAGGCGCCGTCTTTCTGGCGGATGCGACGAACGGCGCGCTGCTGGCGGTCATGGATTCCATCGAGATCACATTGCAACGCACTGCCGCGGCAAGCGCGCTGGCCGCTCGCCATCTCGCCCGCCCCGGCAGTTCGCGCCTCGCGGTGTGCGGCTGCGGCGAACAGGGCCGGGCCCAGCTGGCGGCGTTTGCTGCCATGTTCGCGCTTGAAGATGTCTGCGTATGGGATCGCGATCCTGACCGCGCGCGCATCCTTGCAAACGAGATGGGGGAACGATTGGCCGTCGCCGTCCATGCGGTGGACCAACTGGAAGCTGCCACGTCGAGGGCGGACATCATTGTGACCTGCACCACGGCGCGCGCCTGGTTTCTCGGCCGGGAACATGTGCGCCCTGGAGCGTTTATCGCAGCCGTCGGCGCCGACAATCCCGAAAAAAGCGAGATTGCGCCGGAACTCATGGCGCGCTCCAGGATCGTCGTCGATGTTCTTGGCCAATGCCTCACTATGGGCGATCTGCACCACGCGATCGATGCTGGTGCCGTAACTGCCGCCGATGTGTGCGCCGATCTTGGTCAAATCGTCAGCGGAAAAGGGCAGGGCCGGCTGAGCGACAACGAAATCTGGATTTTCGATTCGACGGGGACGGCCGCGCTGGACGTTGCTTGTGCAGCCCGGGTTTATGCCAGAGCCCTTGAGGAAGATGCCGGCATCCGCGTCCGGTTTGGAACTCACCAAAGGAGAGACTCATGACACCCGATGATCTTGAACGCCGCGAATTCCTGCGCGGTGCGGGCATGGCTGCAACTGGCGCAGCAATCGCGACCGCGCTCCCCGCCGCTGCAGGAGCCGAAACACCTTCCCCTTCAGGAGCCACCAAGATGACCTATGACGTGAAGCCGCTTCCGTTCGATCCCAAGAAGCTCTCCGGAATTTCAGAGAAACTGATCGTGAGCCATCACGACAACAATTATGCAGGTGCGGTGAAGCGGCTCAACGCGATCGACGCGGAAATCGAAAAGCTCGATTGGGCGACCGCGCCAACCTTCACGGTCAACGGCCTCAAGCGCGAGGAATTGATCGCGGCGAATTCCATGATCCTGCACGAGCATTATTTCGATGCGCTCGGCGGAAAGGGCGGTGAGCCCCCGGGAGCCCTCGGTCAGGCGATTGCGAAGGATTTCGGCAGCGTCGCGCGCTGGCATGCGGAGTTCACGGCCATGGGCAAGGCCGAAGGCGGCGGATCGGGCTGGGTGATACTCACCTACTCGCCGCGTCAGAAGCGCCTTGTGAACGCTTGGGCCGCCGATCACACCACCACGCTTGCCGGTGGCGGTCCCGTGCTGGTGATGGATATGTACGAGCACGCCTATCAGATGGACTATGGGGCGAAGGCGGCCGCTTATGTCGATGCCTTCATGGCGAATATCAACTGGGACCAACCGGCGAAGCTCTATGGGTTATATCTCGGCCAGATCTAGAAGAAACCGGTCCTTTGCACTCTGTTGTGCGCTGACCATCGCGGCATCGCACGGCGGCGATCCTGCGATGGCGCAGGATCGCTCCGCGTCGCGTTTGTTTACGCTCGTGGGAGACTACCCGCTCGGTGCGAGCGTCAACCGCACGGATTATGAGAGCATCGACCCCGAGGCGCGGCGTCTCTACATCGCCAAGATGGGCGGCGCCCAGCTCGTGGTGTTCGACATTGAGCACAACATAGTCGTTAGTGCACTCGACGGCTTCCCGAAAGTCACTGGCGTTCTGGTGGTGCCGGAACTTCACAAGGTCTATGCGAGCGTGCCCGGTGGCGGTGTGTTGTCGTCAATCTCGCAGGGGTTGGGCATGGCGGGGCTGTCGTCCGGGCACGGCGAGATCGCGATCCGCGATACGCGCACGCTGAACGAGATCGCACGCGTGCCGGGCGGCGTCTTTCCGGACGGAATCGCCTTCGATCCCAGGGAGCACCGGATCTTCGTGTCCGATGAGATGGGCGGCGCGCTCACCGTCATCGATGCCGGCACGAACAAGAGCATTGGCCGCGTGGACACAGGCGGAGAAGCCGGTAACGTCCGCTATGACCCCGCGAGCGGCAATGTGTTCGTGCCGGTCCAGTCGCACGGCGAGCTTGTCAGGATCGATCCCGCCAAAGCGTCCGTCACGGCGCGTTACAAGCTCGCAGGCTGCTCGCATCCCCATGGATTCATAGTCGCGCCGAAAGGCGGGATCGGTTATGTCGCATGCGACGAGAACGATCAGCTCGTAACGGTGGAACTCGCGTCAGGCCGCGCGCTGGGCAAGCAGTCCGTTGCGCACGATCCCGACGTGCTTGCAATCGACGCCGATGCGAACCGGCTCTACGTCGCGGCGGAGTCCGGGAATCTCTCGACCTACCACATAGCGTCGCCGGCCAAGCCCACATCGCTTGGGGATGTCTTTATCGCACCCAGCGCCCATTCGGTCGCGGTCGATCCCGTTACGCACCGCCTTTACTTCGGACTCGCCGAAGAAAACGGTCGCGCCGCGCTGAAGGTCCTGGCCCCCAAACCAAACTAGGTGTGCTCGTGACGGTGATGGAGGTCCGGGTAATGCGGGTGCGCGTGCCTTAAGGGCGCGTGATGGTGCCGGTGAGAATGCGGCTCGCCCGATGGATCGGCCGGCGCATGCGCATGTTGATGGTGTGCGTCATGGACGTGACTGTGTTCATGATCCAGCGCTTCGTGCTGATGTTCGTGGCCGTGGGCTTCCGTCAAATGGAGATAGAGCCCGAGCGCCATCAGCGCTCCGGCGATCACAAGGCGCGCCGTCAAAGGTTCGTGGAACATGAAGAGCGCGAGCACCGCGCCCACGAACGGTGCGGTCGAGAAATAGGCGCCCGTGCGCGCAGTCCCCAGGTGCCGCAGCGCCAGCACGAACAGCACGAGGCTCACGCCATACCCGAAGAAGCCGGTGACGCCCGCGCCCGCGATCGCCACAGCGCCGGGCAGATGCGCGCCTGTGGCAAGCGCCAAGGCGAAATTCGCCGCGCCTGCAGCAAGACCTTTTATCATTGCGATCTGAACCGGATCGGCAGCGCTCAGTTTGCGCGTCAAATTGTTGTCGATCCCCCAGGCGAGGCATGCCCCCGCAATCGCGAGCGAACCGATCCCGGCACCGCCCGGTCCACCCTGCCATGAGAGCAACACCGCGCCCGCGAGGATGGCGAACGCTCCGATCAGCAAGCGCGTGTCCACATTTTCCCGGAACACGACCCACGCAATCGCCATCGTGGCGAGCCCTTCGAGATTCAAGAGCAGGGCAGTGGATGCGGCGGAGGTATGCGCTAGACCCAGCATCAACAACACTGGCCCCAGCATGCCGCCGAAGAATACGATCAGCGCGAGCCAGGCAAGATCGCCGCGCACCAGCGAAGCCTCGGCACGCCTAAGACCGAGGGCATTGCGCACCACGCTGACAAGTCCAAGCCCGATGCCCGAGCCGAGATAAAGAAGCCCCGCGAGCAGCCACGGATTCACATCCCCAAGCAGAAGCTTCGCAAACGGCGTGCTCGCGCCGAACAGCAGCGCGGAAATCAACGCGAACGGCACACCGGGCCAGGCCATGATTGCTATTTTGCTTCCTCAAACACCTTGCGCGCGATGGCGGTCGCGGTCGCTGCCGTGGGCCAGCCGGAATAGAACGCCAGGTGCGTGATGATTTCTCCGATCTCCTCGCGCGTGACGCCGTTCTCCAGCGCGCGCTTGAAGTGGAAGGGCATCTCGTTGGTGCGGTAGTTCGCGATCAGCGCCGCGACCGTGATGAGGCTTCGGTCGCGCGGGCTGAGGCCCGGCCGCTTCCACACATCGCCAAACAGGACATTGTCGGTGATGTCGGCCAGCGCGGGTGCGATATCGGCGAAGGGCCTTGGGTTCGACATGCAGGTCTCCATGCGTTGGCGGTTAGAGCGAGAGGATAACTCAGGCGCCCAGGTATTGTTCGTCGGTCACCTTCTCCATCCACACCACGGCCTTGCCGTCTTTGGATTCCTGGATGGCGATATGAGACATCGCGGTCGTGGCAGTCGCGCCGTGCCAATGCCGTTTATCGGCGGGGCAGGTGATGACGTCGCCGGGGCGGATTTCGACTTTCGCTTCGCCTTCGCATTGCGTCCAGCCAAGGCCCGCCGTCACGATCAGCGTCTGACCGCAGGGGTGCGTATGCCAGGCCGAGCGCGCACCGGGTTCGAAGGTCACGAGCCCGCCGCTGAATTGCGCGGGGCCGGGCGACTGGAATAGCGGATCGATGCGCACATTGCCGGTGAAGTTCTCCGCGGTGCCCTTGATCGATGGCCGCGAACCGTTGCGTTTGATTTCCATGGGGCTCTCCGTTCCTCGAGGCAGCGCGCAGGATAGCCCTGACCATCGATGCATTTCAGCGCCGGCATCACCGCGAAGTGCTCGTTGGGGAACTGTCGGAAACGTTTACATTTGTTGCCCGCGCACCGCGCAAGTCCTTGTATTCGCAGGCTGTCCCGTTCCGGCACAGGGCTTGCTGTGCTTCCGGCCATTCGTGTCTGGCCACTTGTGTTTCGCCGTTCGTGTCTCGCAATCGACAGTGTGGGGGAATCGTGATCGCAACCATCAGGCTTATCCACGCGCTCGTGCTTGCCGCTTTCGCGCTCGCAGCTCCGCTCGCTGGTCAGGCCCGGGCGTCCATCTTCGGCGACGTGGATCCCATGTTGCCGGTGCGGGAGCCTGTAAGCCTCCTGCTGCTGGGAGGCTGTCTGATCGCTCTCGGCCTCCTCATGCGCCACCACCGCCGCATGGAGAAATAGCCTGCGGCTCACGCACGCGAGGGCCGGCTCCCGCGCTCCCGCTACGGCGTCCAGATGAAGCCGTACCATTCTGTCTGATGATGCGCCGCCGGGACCTGAGCAGATCCCACCACGACACCATCCTTGTTGATGCCGCTCGTATAGTTGCCCATGGATTTAGGCACGTTTATCGCTCTGATCGTGCCGTTCTGATAGCGGACAAAACCCGGGAAGCCAGTCTTGCTTTGGCCACCTGTTCCCGCGACCGTTCCCTTGGTGTTTATCGCGTTGGAATAGACGATAAGCCCGCTGGGGATGTCGAATGTCGTGAACGCTCCGCCGGGCTGGCGGACATAGCCGTGTGCCACGTTCGTTTCGTCCGTATACGTACCGGTTATGACCCCTTTGAGGTTGATGGCGGTGCCGTAGCCTACGTAAGCGGCTCCCGGCGGATCGAAGGTGGTGATCTTTCCCGCGGCCGATCGGACAAACCCATGGTAGTTCGTAGAATTGTCGGCGCTCCAATACCCTGCGATCGAGCTCTTGTCGTTGATACTCCAGGCCCAGGTATAGGCCGCGCCAGGCACATCGAAGGACGTGACCGTGCCGGCCGCGGCGCGCATATAGCCGTGCACATGTCCGGATATATCGGCGTAGTAGCCGGCGATGACGCCTTGCGCGTTGATGCTTTGGGCGAACGTACCCTGATACTGCTGATTGCCGGCGCCCGGTGCATCGAAGGTGGTGATGCCGCCAACAGCATCGCGAACAAAGCCGTGGGTTACATAGGTGCTATTGACCAAATAGGATCCGGCCGTGACGCCCGAATTGTTGATGCTTTCAGGCGTGGTCCACGAATAACTGTCCTCAGCCTTGAAGGTCGTCATCGTGCCGTCCGGCGTGCGCACAAATCCCGTGCCGTAACCGGGAATTATACCCACGACGACGCCGCTGTCGTTGATGGCGTTCGCCTCGGTGTCTGCCGGAAGAAGCGTCAAAACCGGCTTGGCGCTCAGAGGTGCAGCAAAGCCAAGCGGGACAAGCACGATACAAAGGCAGCGCAGCGCGCCGCTCAATTTCCAGGAATTCGCCGCCATGGAGCCCTCCCAAGCTCTGCATTACGCAACTTTAACGGGCCGCCTCACGGATTCCGTCGCTGCGGAAGTTCTGACGTACCCGCGGGCGACACGCCGTTGAGTTTGTGCCGGAGGATCGCGAGCTCGCGGTAGACGGGCTTGCGAAGCTGGTTGATCGCTCCCAATGGCGTGTGGGCGACAAGGCCGTGCCAGGGCGAATATGCAATGTCCTCCGCAAGAGAGGCTTCCTTGTCAAGCGTTTGCGGCGGGATGGTGATGGTCGCCAACCACACGCGCCGGGCACCTTTCGCTTGAGACCACGCAACAGTGGGGTCTTCGATCGGTTGCGCCGCGGGATCGACATGGACATCGACGCCGAAATCGAAGTGAAACGGCGCTTCTGCAAGGTCTCTCTGCAAGGCCTCCGCCAATCCGTCCGGGCCTGTCAATGGCATTGTGTCACGGTTCGAGGCCGGACGCACCACCCATTTCACGGCCGCTGAGCCGAGGGCGTAAGGCGTCGTGCTGTAATAGCTCTGGGTGAGCGGCGATGTTGGACGCCCGCCTGCAACGCGCATGATCCTGAGCAGCAGGCGTGGCTGCAGCACCAGCAGCAACCAGAACCAGATGCGTTGCAGGACACTCTGACCCGGATCGATCAGCCCTTTGTTGAGCCAAGTGTAGGTTGTGGCATCGCCGGTGATGAACACCTCGCTATCGACGAGGAGAAAGTCCTGCGCGGTCTCGTGCGTTTCTCCGGGAAGGAGTTTTTCGCCCGGCACGCCCGATAGCTTGATCGCCATGCCATGTGTGTCCGCCTGGCGATCGTCTCGCTGGTGGCTGTTCGAAAATCTTATATGGGCCGTGTAACGTTGCGTGTCCGCGAAGAGCCCTTGGCGAAGGTCGGCCGGCACATCGGCGCGCACCTCGAAGATCGCCGTGACACAGCCGTGGTGTTTCGCGTGCTGAGCCCGGCGTGCTTTCCCGGGCAACGAAGGCGCCGCCGCCGCATTGACGCGAATGATTTCGGCTGCTTGCGAATCTTCAGCGCTCAACATGCCCTCCAATTCGAAACCCGCTTAACGATCTGAGGGTGCAAATGCGCCGCCGTCAATTGAAATGAAGAATTTACGGCGCTGCTCGCGCGCGGGAAATATCTGATATGCTCGCTTCGGCCGAAAAGGGGAAGCGGCAGTGTCAACGAATTCCTGGCGTGTGGGCGGTCAGCTCTGTTGCCTTTGCATCGTGCTGGCTCCGCTCGGGTTTGTGCGGCCGGTTCAGGCCAAGCCGGTCTATAAGATCCTCCCTGAGGAAACCGAGGCTTTCAGTATCAACGACAGCGGCGCCATAACGGGCGATTACCGTTCGGGCGCTGGATTCCTGCGCACACCCGACGGCACCATCACGACATTCCACGCCCCCGGAGACGCGGCGGGCACTGTCGGATTGAGCATCAATGCCGATGACGCGATTGCGGGCGATTACCTTGATGCAAAATTCCTCAGCCATGGCTTTGTACGAAGCGCGGACGGAACGATCACAACCTTCGACGTGACCGGTGCCGCCAAAGGTACGTTCCCTGCGTGCGTCACGGGATCCGGCGTTATCGTTGGCTCGTATCAAGTTCGCTCGGCTGCGATACACGGCTTCATGCGCGCGCCCGACGGAACCATCACGCCGATCGATGTCAGTCACGCGGCCAATACTGAAGCGATCGGCGCCAATGACGATGGGACGATTGCCGGAGATTATTGGAATCTCGATGCCATCAGCCATGGCTTTGTGCGCGATCCGAACGGAAAGATCGCGACATTCGACGCACCGGGTGCGACCGGCGGCACGCTTGTTACTGGCATCAACGGCAATGGCGCGATTGCCGGCCTATTCCTGGACGCAAGCAAGATGCAGCACGGCTACATCCGGTCCGCCGGCGGAACGTTCACGACCTTCGATGCGCCGGGACCGGGCACGGTTGCACTTGGCATCAACGCAAAAGGCGAAACCACCGGGACCTATAACCCCGAGAACGGAGTAGAGAGGCTTGGCTTTCTGCGCAAACCCAATGGCACGATCGCATCCTTTCATGTCCCCCGCGCAAACGGCGGCACCGTTCCATTATCCGTGAATGCGTCGGGCGTGATTGCGGGAACGTCCTATAGGCAAATCCATCATATTCTCGTGCCCTCGGGCTTCATCCGGACGCTATGAGGTTCAACTGGCTGTGTTTCGCCGGGGCAGGATCGGCGATCGTTGCGATTGCGGTGGCATGGTATGTTGGCGCGAGACCGGCGGCACTTCTCTTCGACGGGATCGCGCGCCGCGAATTGTCTTCCGCATCCTTAAGCAAGATCGGCTGGAACGGCACCTATCTGCTGATCGACGGTCATGTCATGGGCCTCACGGGATCCAACGACAGGCCCGCGATGAGTCTCGCCGTCGACGGGCAAAGCCGGCTGGTCGCCACCGCGAACGGTAAGAGCATTGTGTTCGGCGCACGGAGCGGCACCTTGCCCGATCAAAGCGAAACGATTGCTGCGTTCGCTGCGGACGAAGGGGACCGCATTACGTTCGTGCACACACAGGGCCGGCTGATCTGGCCCAACTGGTTCGAAATGAATTTCATGACCGGGCAAGTCCCGTCATGGAAACGTTTCCATCACTACCGGCTGGTGTGGCGCAAAGCCTCCGGCGAGACGCTCACCCTGTTCTGGCGGTACGAGGACTACTACTACCCCTCCGATCATCGCTTTGTGGGCGCCGACATGACCGGCCCGGACCATTGCGGGCTCGTAGGCGTCGAGATCGGTGCGCCAGGGAATTAGGGGTTCGCGCGCAATCGTTAACCCACGATCTTCACACGAGTGTCATATCCGGATCGTTTCGCCGCAGGTTGCAGCGCGCCGAACACGACATTATATACAGGCCGCCGGCGTCGAAGCCGTGAGGCTCCGCCGGCGGAAGACGGCCACAATCCAGTCTGGTGATGCCGGATGTACGCACACCGGCGGTTTGTGGCCACTTTGCCGCTTTCCGGAAGATGGAGTGATTGTGTCAGTTTTGAATCCTGCGTGCCGCTGCGCATGAACACTCCACTGGACCGCATTTCCGACAGGATCGAAGCCGCCGGCGCACGCGCGCTTGCGCAATTCGCGCTGCTCTATCGCGAACCGAGCCGCACGCGCAGCCTGTTCGAGCTCGGCATCAGTGCGGGCGCGCTCGTCATCCTGTGGGTGGCGATGTGGCTGTCGCTTCAGGTCGGCTACTGGCTCACGCTTGTCATCGCCGTGCCGGCCGCGGGATTCCTCGTGCGCCTGTTCATGATCCAGCACGATTGCGGTCACGGCGCGTTCTTCCGTGGCAAGCACGTCAATGACTGGGTCGGCCGCGTGCTTGGCGTCTTCACGCTGACACCCTACGACGTGTGGCGGCGCTCGCATGCGCTGCATCACGCCACCACCGGCAATCTCGACCGCCGCGGCATCGGCGATATCGATACGCTGACGGTCAGCGAATATCGCGCCCGTTCGTGGCTCGGCAGGTTGGCCTATCGCCTCTATCGCCATCCGCTCGTGCTGTTCGGCGTCGGGCCCGCCTATCTCTTCCTGGTGGAGCAGCGCCTGCCGTTTGGGATGATGAAGGACGGCTGGCGGCCCTGGGTGAGCGCGCTCGGCACCAATGCCGCGATCGTGCTCGCCATCGCCGTGATGATGTGGCTCGTCGGCCCGTTGCCGTTCCTGGCTGTGCATCTGCCCATCGTGCTGCTCGCCGCATCGATCGGTGTGTGGCTGTTCTACGTGCAGCATCAGTTCGAAGGAGCGTGCTGGGCGCGCAGCGGAAATTGGGATTTCCACGAGGCGGCACTGCACGGCAGTTCGTATTACGATCTGCCCCCCGTGCTTCGCTGGTTCACCGCCAATATCGGCATGCACCACGTGCATCATCTGTGCAGCCGGATTCCCTATTACCGCCTGCCGCGCGTGATGCGCGACCGGCCCGAGCTGCGCGATGTGAGTAGGCTGACCTTGCTTCAGAGTCTGCGCGGCGTGCGTTTGGCGCTCTGGGACGAGACACGCCAGCGGCTGGTCTCCTTCCGCGCCGCGCGAGCGCTCGATCGCGGCTGAAGGGCCTAACCCGCCCGCCGGCGAGGGTTAGAAACCCCTACTTCGCTGACGTCTTGAGCGGCGAGACCCAAGCTAAGCGGAAGAAAGGTGGCCCGCCTGGATATCCGAATTGCCGGGAATTTGCCCCAGGCGCGGGTCCCTTCTCCGATCCGGCTTTCGATGTGGAATGAGCCGCCGTGCGCCTCGACGAGCGCTCGGACAATCGGCAGGCCCAGGCCCGTGCCACGTCCCTCGATCGTCGTTGTGTGGCTTATCTGACTGAAGCGCTCCATCGCCTTTGTCACGTCGCTGCCGCTCATGCCAATACCGCTGTCCTCGACGCCAAGCGCCAACCCGCCATCCGGATGCTCCCTGGCGAAGACCGATACGACCCCCTTGCGCGGCGTGAACTTTACGGCGTTGGACATGAGATTGGTCAGAATCTGTGTTATGGCGCGCTCGTCCGCGACCAGGCGGCAGCCGGGTTCGATGTCATTGCGCACCGTCACGCCCGATTTCGCCGCCTGTGTTTCGACAAAGCGCAGCGCCGCTTCGGCAACCGCGCGCAAATCCAGTTCGCTGTCGTCGAGTTCGCGTTTTCCAGCCTCGATTTTCGCAAGATCGAGAAGGTCGTTGATCAGGCCGAGCAGATGGTTGCCGCTGTTGTGGATATCCTCGACATAGCTCGCATATTTCGGTTGAACCTCACCGAAGATCCGTTGCCGCATCACATCCGAGAACCCGATCACGGCGTTCAACGGCGTGCGCAATTCGTGGCTCATGTTGGCGAGAAATGCGCTTTTCGCCTGATTGGCGAATTCCGCGGAACGAAGAGCCTGCTGGAGCGCCTCCGTCGTCCGGGTCAGTTGCGCCGCCAGCTCTTCTTTTTCAAAGCGCTGCTTGACGAGGGTGCGGAACGACTTGGCGTAGGAGAACGATAAGTCACAAATCAAAATGCCGGCCAGGGTCTGCAGCACGGGTCCCAACCAGTTCATCACTGCAGAGCCGGTGATGACGTGGGTAGCGAGAATGGGAATATCGATCGCCATTCCGGGCAATGCGATCTGCCGGCATTGCGCCGTCTGCGGGATGCCGGCTGCCATGCTGGCGAAGATAAACGTAATGAGAAACCCGTTGTTGATCGGGTTCCCCGGGACCCAGACGAAGAGAACCATCGTGGACCACACCACCAGGAACGGCAGCGTGCAGAGGAGAACGTCGGCCGTGAAGCGTCCGGCGTCTTCCGGCCTGTAATCGCGAGCCAATGCCCGTTTGCTCCCGGCAACCATCAGCAAGACGGATGCGAGATTGAGCGCGAGCCATGTGCAAACGACGGGAACGCTCGCCCATTGCAGGTCGATCAACGCAAGGATCACCGCCATAATGGGATTGAGCACGCCACTGGATTTGTTGTTGTTCGCCACGACGCGCACCTGCTCGAGGCGGAGGCGCGCCTCGAAAGCGTCGGCTGGCGTCAGCCATCGCGCCAGCCAGTCGATTGCCTCGGCGAGCATTCACTTCCTCCGTGCACCTATATCGCATGGAGGCGTTAAGAAAATTCCGAAACATGCACCGTATTTACCACGCAGTAACCAAACGCCAGGGCCAAAGGCGGGGTCACCATCGACAGCAAATCGAGCACCATCTAGGGCACGATCGACCAGGGCGGCGCGGACGGCCGGGGCGCGGTCTACAGATCGTGCCGGAGTGGCGATCGAAGAACAGCGTCCTGAAAAGATGAGGGTCAGAGTGAGAATTGCGTTCTCACTCTGACCCGGATCGAAACGTCCGCGCCAATCGGCGAGGGGTTGATCAGTGATCGGGATCGGGCGGTGTTGAGGCCGCACCGGCGACCGCACCCGTTCCGCCACCCACAGCCGCACCAACCGCGGCGCCTGGTGCGCACCCGATCGGAAGCGTCACGAGACACCCGATCGCTGCGCCGAGACCGGCGCCAGCCGCTCCGCCTGCCACGGCCCGCGCGCCGGGATCTGGGTGCCAATGGGCATCGCGATCGTAATATCCCGGCCCCTCATTGTCGGCGAGCCAGTGAACATGTTCATCGTTCTGATGGACGGTGTACCAGTCGGA
>Ga0157369_10002859_pt1 | contig 20623 bp, 16 predicted proteins | sample C25metaG_FD_113461 | JGI IMG/M metagenome (GOLD analysis project Ga0157369, IMG submission 113461) | Corn rhizosphere microbial communities from Kellogg Biological Station, Michigan, USA - C2-5 metaG | ecosystem: Host-associated > Plants > Roots > Rhizosphere > Soil | place: USA: Michigan...
GATGTCTCGTTAACCCGCGCTTGTCTGGGCCCGGTGTAAAGCCGGCAAGTTCCACTGTCCTAACGCGGGGACGAGATGTATTTGTCGAGCATTCCAGCGCCCGCTCGGCCCGTTGTGCAGCGGCGCAAGTTTCAGCGGCTTCCCATTCAGTGCCGCGCGCGCATCCGTATCGGGACTCGCCACTATGCGGGCTACATCCAGAACATTTCGCAAGGCGGAGCCAAGCTCCGGACGATAACGCCGATCCGCAAGCTCGATACCGTCACGCTTCGCCTGCCCGACCTTCCCCCGCTTCGGTGCCGCCTGTGCTGGAACGACTCCTATCACGCCGGGGTGATGTTCGAACTGCCGCTGCCGGCAGCGGATTTCCAGGCCTGGGCGAAGAGTCGCGCTGGGGTGCAGGATCACATCTGCGAATTTGCAGAACTGACCGAACTCATCGGCTAGGTAGATAGACTGCCGGCCGAGGGGGCGGACGGCCCTCCCCCCGGCGCTCGCCGCATTCCTCGCGCCCGATGAAAGCCGGCATCGCGGTTCTAGCGGCAGCACCTCATTGCAAATCGATTTCTGTAGGACACCCTGGTCAGCCAACGCGACACAACCCGCAACTCCGCTGGAACCTATGATAAAGACATTCGGGGTCCGCGCCTCTCGCGCAATTCCCGCGCTGGCCCTGAAGGGACGAGGGCACGGATGGCGGCGCGGGAGGTTTTCCCTAATCCAATCTTAAACATCTGATAAGAACGTATTTTCGTAATGCGGCTTGTTCTTGGCCCACATTTGGCCCCACGCTTTGGATCGGCTTTACTGGGACGGTAAAGCCCGAGAAGAAGCCCGAGTTATTTCGACGAAAATGACGGCTCAAAAGCTCGACTCCAAATGTCCGTTTTCGAGCCAGTGGAGACATCAGCAGCTGCGCTAAGCCCTGGAGGGCGGTTGTGGTAGATCATTCGGCGCAGGATGATTGGTCTACGTCGACTCGCCTGTTTAGCGAGCGCAGACCACCTCTAAGTTGGAAATTGCGTGCCCGCGGGTTGGCTCGCGATTTTGGTCTTCACAATAGGAACCATCGCGCACGGCCGAGGATGGGTACCGAGAAACAAGCGCAGCCTTCGAGGCGAGGTTCAGGAAAGTGCCGCAGCTTTCTTTCGATCCGCAATATTATCGCGGCGAGGCCTGTGGCTCGTTCAAGTTCTCATCGCAAAGGCAAGGCCGATTCGTATTCGTAAGCAACTACTCCTCGGGCGTTGACCCCGAAGGACTGTCCAAACCCGCCGCTCGGTTTCGTGCCCTTGCAGACGTTATCGTACCGCCATGATCGGCACCGACCCACTCATCGACCGGCGTTGGTTTATGTCGGTGAGAACCAGAGCGATGCCCGGTATCTCAAAGCTCACCCAATAGCCGCCCCTCTTCTCAAACCTCGGTAGGGTGCGGAACTGAGGTTCTTGCGGACGATCGAACCGATACAGACCATCTATCCCTAACGCCCAGACCGTGTTGCCCGTGCGAGCTAGGCCAAAGAAAGCGATGGTGCTGGAAGGTTCGCCATCCTGCACCTTCCCGTAAGGCGGCTGGGGGTCCAAGGCTTTGAAATAAATGCGGCTGACCTCGTTGTCGCAAACTTGGACGATGCGCCCGTGAGAGATGAAGTGGACCATTCCAACTGCAACTACCAAGCATCCGGCCTTCCAAGGCGAGGGGACGATACCGTTGACTGGGTCACACGCCATGTTGAGCGGCCCACCACAAAAGTCACCCGAACCGTCCTTTGACGCGGCCTCTACGCTCCCATTTTTAAGTGCAACCCGCCTTAGTCCGCCTCCCCATTCTCCGGCGTTCAGTCCCAGCCAAACAGCATCATCGGTCGCAAGTGCCGTCCCGACGCCAAATGGCTCTTCGAGTGGCCGCTTCAGATTGATAGATTGGCTCTTGCCTCCTGTGAGTTCAACCAGTCGACGGTTCGTCACCAACGTGACTTGATCGCTATCGTCTCTGCAGGCCACTGCGATCAGCGTATCGCCTTTGCTGCGAACCGATGCTTGGGGAGTCCAATCTTCGCCTGACCGTTGCTGAAGCGCCCATCGGCCCGCGCCATCTCCGACCAGCGCGGTCAATCGGCCGGCCGATTTGCAGATGTCTAAAACCTTTCCTGGTACCCGCTCTGGCTGAGGCTCGCCCTCGTTAGGGTCGAGCGACGCCAACCGGCCGTCATCCTGCAAGAGCCAGAGCCGATCTTCAGCGAAGACTACTCTGGAGATTGCCTTCACCGGCTTCTCTAGCCCTCGATCAGTCGAGGTGGCTCCTTTGCTGCAACCGGAGGTCGCAGCGACCGCAACTATCAGTCCGATCACGTAAACCGCGAGCCTCAGAATGCGTCGGGGAAGAACGGCCCTTGCCATGCCACGATGATGCCCGAGCAACAGCAGGAGTCAAAGCTAGCGTCCGCTTTCCACCCATTGCAGGCATGGGCCGGTCTATGAGAGATGGGGGATAGAACCCAAGGAGATCAGATGGCCGATCATGCCACGCCGAACCTTCCGTCACGGGACTTCGACGCGACTCTGAATTTTTATGGAAAGCTCGGGTTCAAAGAGCGGTGGAGAGGGGATGACTGGATGATCCTCGAACGCGGGGATTTGATCTGCGAGTTTTTCCCATTTTCGGATCTCGACCCTTTCGAGAGTTCGTTCGGCTGTTGCTTCCGTCTTGACGAGCTCGACGAATTTTATGCGCTCTGCAAGCGTGCTGGCGTGCCGGAGGCACACTCCGGGATACCGCGGTTGGTGGCTCCTCTGCGTCAACACTGGGGTGGTCGCATTGCGTATCTGGTGGACGCCGACGGTTCGCTTCTTCGGCTCATCGACAATCGCTGAGGTTCCATCGGCGAACGGCGACATTGGGAACTGAATGTCCGTTTTCTACCCATTCCAGACATTGTCCCGCTTATGTGTTCGTCTGTTCAGCAGGAACATCGGCCGGCAGAGTCGCGGCGCCCTCTTCCTTTTTGCAACGCAGGTCCGTTCCGATGCCGTAACAGGTCATAGAGAGCGAACCCATCGAATAGCCCCGCACCAGCGCGTCCATCGGTTCGACCGAGGCCGCGGCGACGCCGGCGATGTGGAGCATTGGAATGAAATGGTCGGGCGTGGGGACGGCCAGATTGTAATCCGGATGCTCCGCAACCTTCAGGATCGCGTCGGGATTGGCTTGCAGCTGCTCAACCACAGCGTCGTCGAACCGCTCCGCCCAATCGAACGCTCTATCCGGCTCGTCCCAACGTAGGCGGCCGAGATTGTGGACCACGTTGCCGCTACCGAGCAGCATAATCCCGCGGTCCCGCAACGGCGCGAGCTTGGCTCCAAGCTCAATGTGATAAGCGAGCGGCTTCAGGGCGTTGATCGACAGCTGCACCACAGGAATATCAGCCTCCGGGCGCAAATGCGCGAGCACACTCCATGTGCCGTGATCGAGGCCCCACTGATCCCGATCCAACCCGCACCAGGTCGGCCTCACGGCCTCGACCACCTCGTCTGCAACATCGACTGCGCCGGGCGCCGGATATTCGAACGCGAAAAGCTCGGGCGGGAAGCCGTAGAAATCGTGGATCGTCCGAGGATTCGGCATCGCGGTCACCGCCGTCGCTCCGAAGTACCAGTGCGCGGAAATCACCACCAGCGCCCTCGGGCGAGGGAGCTCGCGGCCAAGCGCTCTCCAAGCCCGTGTGAAGCCGTTGATCTCGAGCGTGTTCATCGGGCTTCCGTGACCGATGAACAATGCGGGCATCCTGGTCATATCATGTCTCCGTCGGGGCCTCCTCATAACGCATTTCTCATTCGGCCGATGCGCCGACCCACGACCCTTGTTTTATTGCGACCGCGACCAATATCGCATTCATGACTGAGCTTAATCAGTTCGACCGATCGCGGCTCCATCCGGGCAGCAGTACGGCACGACTCTAGCGCCCTGGGCGCTTACGCAGCTTTTCGGCCCCGCTCAGGGCGTCTCCCGTGAACCGCGCATCGCGCGACAGCGAGCGCATCCTTCTCCTCCAATTAGACGGGCAGCGTTGGCACGCGCTGAAACGCCGGCCGCTGCTCGTCGGGAGCAACTCCTGTGGTCATGCAGCGTTTTGCAGTGGAGTACGACCGGCGCACGGTCGGCATTGCCGTCCGGGTGCCCGGTGGTTTCATCTTCTACGCGTCCGACGACGCGTTCAACGAAATGGACGGGCGCCTTTTCCCGCGAGCCCGGGCGATCGAGCGACAGCTGAAGAAGGTCGCACGGCGCAAGCAGCGCTCGGCGGCAAGGCGCCGCGCATTGTTCGCCTGAGCCTCGCTCACTCCATCTCACCAAATCGACGGAGCAAATCATGAGCTATCATTATCCGCAATTTGTCGGGACCATCCCGCAACCCCGTCCTAACCTGGCGCGAGTGTCGCAGTTGCTGCGCCGCTATCCTCGCATCACCGACGATGAAACTCGGGAGATCGTCGCGTTCATGCGCAACGGCCGGCACCTCGACATCGGCCTCTTGGCCAGCGACGACGAAATCCGTCCGCAGCTGGATGCCTTCATGGTCGACCACAAAGCCGACGTCCGCGTGAGATGGTGGGAAGGTGCCGCCGTGATTGGCGGTATAGCCGCCGTCCTAACCGCCTTATGGCTTGTCTCGGCCTAGGAGCCGCATCACTCGCGATCCGTCTCATAGCTACGCGTGGGCTTTCTGCCTCGACCTGGGCAGCAAACCGCGCCGCAAGCGCTAAGGCCCGGGTCTCCCGGCCGATCCCCTAATGTCCGCTTTCCACCCAAGACAGACGTTAGCGCGCGTCGAACAGCCAGCGCCCGAGCAGCGCCGCGCACGCCGCTCCGAGCAGCTGCGCGACGATAAATTGCGGGACATCGTGCGGCGCGATGCCAGCGAAGGTGTTGGTGAGGCTGCGCGCGACGGTGATCGCCGGATTGGCGAAGCTGGTCGAGTATGTGAACCAGTAAGCGGCCGTGATGTAGAGCGCGACTGTCGCGGGCACCCACGGCTGTCGAAAGCGGACGGTGCCGAGCATCGTCAGAATCAACCCGAACGTTGCGATAAACTCCCCGGCGAACTGGCCGAGGCCGTGCCGCGCTTTCACCGAAAGCTGCAGTGTCGGCAGTCCGAACATCAGGTGCGCAGCCCAGGCGCCGAGGATCCCGAAAGCGAGTTGCGCCGCGATGTAGGCGGTCGCGTCAGGCCACGGAAGTTCCCGGCGGGAGGCGGCGGCCAGGCTGACCGCCGGGTTCATGTGCGCGCCGGAGATCGGCCCAAGCATCGTGATCGGCACGAACAGGATTGCGCCGGTCGCGAGCGTGTTTCCGAGGAGCGCAATCGCATCGTTCCCGCCGGACAGGTTCGCGGCCATGATCCCGGACCCGATCACGCAGGCGAAGAGGAACAACGACCCCACGCCGTCCGCCACGATGCGCCGCCCGAGCGACGGCTGATCAGTCAACGGGAGACTCCGCCTTCCCGATCTCACGCAGCCGGTTCGCGAGGGCCATTCGGTCGATGCTTTCCAGCGGCGGAGCCAGAAACAACTCTATGCGTCGCTGAAGAGCCTGATAGGCGTTCCAGAAAGCCTTCGCCTGACCCGCGCCATCGACCACCGCAGGATCTTCGATGCCCCAATGGGCGGTGCATCCTTACGAACGTTCTCCAGGACTCGAACCGGGGCGCGGCTGCCGGTAAGCGAATGGCTGCGTTCCGGTAAGCTTCACGATTCGGGGAATGGCCACAAAGAGCGCAGAGCGGACGTAAAGTGGGCTTCGCGGAGGTTTCCCTAATTCCCCCATAGGCTATTGATTACTATCGGATTTCCTCGACGACGCAAACTCAGCCCCACATTTAGCCCCACACTTTACGTCGGATTTCGTGAGACGTCGTGGCCCGAAATTGGAAAAACCCCTACAAGGAATCAAGCCGCCTCAAGCTTGGTTTGGATGTACCCCGCATCAATGAGTTGATCGATAAGGTCCAGCGACCGGCGGATTCGGTCGGGATAGTCCAAATTTGAAGCGTAGAGCTTCAGCACGAGATCGCCGACTTCGTAGAGATCGAAGGCGCCCGTGCGTCGGTCCTCCGCCCTGCTCGCTGTTACGATGCCTTCCAGCAAACCAAGGGCAAAGTCGGCCATCGTCGGTGGTGCCTTCTCCAGGAGGTGCAGGAAAAACGTGCGCTCCCCCATGAAGTGGCGAGAGGCGGCAAAAGCCTCGAAAAGATTGGCATATTCGCCGATGTTTCCCGGCTTCATCCTGCGAAAGCAGTCGCTCGCTTCGTGCCTGACCATTTTCGAATTGTCATCGAAGAAGCGCATCAGCCATTCGCTAGCGAGTGCCCCCGCTCGCTCCTCCTGGAAGTAGATAGCCGCTATGGCTGCCGCTGCAGCCCGATATTCTTCGCTCTCTGAGATGAGCTGCTCACAAAGGTCCCGCCAGTGGTGATCATCAAGGCAGCGCTCGAATACGACCATGGACGCGAATGCCGCACCCAAAGGATCTCCACGTTCGAGAAATATCTCGACCAGTTGCCGAAAGGCATTGGAATCCAACTCGCCTACCCATGCAGCCAGATGCCGTCCTCGGTGAGTGAACGCCGCCTCAGGGCACGCCTTCGCAGCCTGAACCACCCAAGCCGTTCCGGCAGCCGGATCATGCTTGAGACCCGATAACAAGAGCATGCCCAAGGCAGCGTGGATATGCGGCTCCGTCTTTGTGGCCACGACCGCCTCGATCACGTGACGGTAGCGCTCAAAGTCGGCCTTGCTCTCCCACGCGAGAAAGCCGAGCTGTTCCAACGCTGAGCCTCGGGCGGAATTGAGGGCCTGCAACTCAAGTTCCCCGCCCTTTTCCAAGGCAAGTTTCCAGTCGGGCTCCTTTTCGCCTTTGCTCGGTCGGCTGCTCGAACTCACTCCCGTGCTATCGTCGGAGCCGAGCGCAACCTCCAAAATCTTCTTCTCGGCCCTTGGACCCCAGCGACCCGACGCTGAGCGCACGAGGCGGACAAGGGTATACGTACCTGGATAAGCTGGTGGGTGTTTCTCCGACATCGCCAAGATTTGCTCGACCACATCGGAGCTGGGATTGGTTTCAGCGACACCGCTGATGATCCCATCTGCAAAGCATTGACGCGCATCGTTGGGGAGTTTTGGGAGCAGAGCAATAAAGCGCTCCGGCTGTTCCTTCGTCCTGGCGCCCAGTTCATGTGACAGCTCTCGCGCTCCACCACGTAAACCGTTACGATGCCAGATGTGCCGCTCGTCTCGATTGCTGTACGCGCTGATCGCTTTCAGCCACGCCCGGTCATCCATATGCATGGTGCGATCGTGCGAGATGGGCGAGGACACAAAGCCCCCGTGCATGCCGTCCGGTTTTTCCGGTGACTGCTTCGTGAACTTCCGATCGAGCTCCGCGAGTTTAGCACGGGCGCGCACCGACAGTTTGTCAACGCCGATCTGACGCAGCACCGACCACATCCGCTTACCCGAGTTATTGAGGCACCAGCGCGAATAGTCCGGAAACCTCCGTTTCCAGTCTTCGTCGCTGCGATTCCTGATCAGCATCTCACTGGCTAGTTGGAGCTCGGGCCGGAGCGCGAGAACAACGGCTTCAGCGTGATTGCGAAGGTCATCATCGAAAAATGGCATGCAGGCCGCTATTGCCCTCCCGGCCGACCACGCCGGCGCCATGTGCCAGCCAGCCTTGAAGAGACCTGGGTTGTCCATCTGCTCGACCAGGAGCGGATATAGTTCTGCCGGGTTCGCGGCCACCGTCTCAAGAAGCAGATGAAGACTGGTGATGAACCGATCAGGCTCGATCGATCGAAGCAGCACGGATGTGACGCCAATGTCCATCATCGCCACGGTCGCGAAGGCTGAACGAACCAGGTCCAGCAGACGTACGATCTTCATGTCAGTGTGGTCCGCGCTTCTCCACGACCAAATCTCATCTTCGGACGGCCGACTGTCGCTCATGGCCGTTCGCTTCATCGCCTCGTGCATCGGCGGGAGCAATTCTTGAAGGAACGCGAGTGGTGCTGCCTTCATCAATTCGGTCATCCAATGAATTGACGAACCGCCCGGGTCCGTCCGATCAAATGGATGCCCAGTGGGATGAAACCGAAGCCAGCGCCGAAATTGCGCCCCCATAATGCGAGCGGCGTCATTGGGAGCCGCCTTAATCCATGATGCGTAATAGTCATCCCAATCCGTCCCATCGGACTGCCAATCTTCTGGCGATCCGCGCTCGAGCGCCCTGATGAGACAATCGGCAAGGGGCGTTGCGTTGGCCTTAGGGTCGATCCACCTGAACGCGCCAAAAGCCGAGCGAATGCGTTCTGGGTGCCTGTCCAAAAAATCGTCGAGAACGCCTGCAACTTCAGTTGGCGCAGCTGGAGCAACTGAGCGGAGAAAGCCGATGACCCAATCTAGGTCTTGCTCTCCTGACTCCAACCAACCATCGATGACTCCCAAGCCCCGAATGAGGTCGAACCATGGCTTGCGCTCCCAAATCACGAGTCCGATTTTGCGGATGCCCTCTGCTTCGGCATAGCGCGCTACGAGTTGCCATTCTCCTTCTGTCGGGTCAGGTAGGGTCGCGAGCCACTTCATGACGGCGTCTCGAATGTGCGGGCGCACCCTCCGATGGAGGAGGATCGCCTCGAGATCGGTCAGATAGCGCTTTCGATTGAGATCGCGCTCGAAGGCAAGAATTTGTCGGACTTGAGTCCGGCGAAAGAGCGTCTGCTCTTGCTCCAGCAAGAATGGCACCAACTCTTGCCGGCGTTGCACGAAGGATCGTGCGTGCAGGTAGTCGAATAGAGATTCGTGCATGAACGAGATGCGGCCATCTCGTTCAACGATCAAACCGACCCGCTGCAGGATGTCGCTTGCACCCGGATAGTCATCAAGAACATATTTGGGACAGGCAAGGTGTTGCCGATCGCTCATGTCGGAGGCAATTGCGCCGAGCGCCGCTGCCACCGACCATGGGGAATGAAAATCGCGTTGGACCTCCTGATCGCGGACCGCAAGAAGTCGATCGTAGAGCTGAGAGAGATGCTCAACTGAACGCAAATCGATTACACCGGAGCGCGATAATTGCGCTGCCAGGGTTAAGCCGATCGGCAAGCAGAGCATCTTCATGAGCTTCGCATTGCCGCGGTCGTAAAGGATCCCGCGTGCCGCGAGCACCGGGTCCACCTCCTCTGGAGTAAAGGGCTTGACCTCCACGCGGACCGCTCCCAGCCGACCGGCGATCTCACCGAACTGATGATCATTTTCGAGATCGAACGTGCGGCACGAGAACACCACTTGAACGCGCGGGTACTGCGCAGTTTTACGAACTAGATCGAGGATGACTCTGCGGAGCTCAGCAATCCGGCCTGAGACTTCGCTCACCGCGTCCGCCTGATCGATGATCAGGACCGCCCTACCCTTCCCCGCAACCCGCTCGAGAATGATTGCAGGGTTGTCCGCTGTCCCGAGTATCTGGGTGCCGAGTTCTTCAATGCTGCGGACACCGCCCGCGCGGTCGACCCTGAATGCCAAGTGGAGCTCGTGATCAGCGCGCAGTCCTTCGATCACGTCTGCGATTATGGCTGATTTGCCTACTCCTGCTGCTCCCGAGACGAGAACGACCGGCGCTCCGGCATCTAGAGCGGAACGGACCTCTCGGGCCGCGGGGCGGTCGATGCGAAACAACCCCGCGCCTTGCTCCGGGTAGGAGGAAGTGTAGCTGGTGGTCGCATCCCGAATCCGTCCCGGCAGGAACTGATCCAGTTCGTACTGCTTTGTCTCGAGCTTCTTTTCGCGCGCGCCTTCGATGAGATCATCGAATGTCAGAGGCCGGTTAAAGTTGTGATCATCCTCGATCCACACTCGAAGCGCAGCAAGTGCGTATTCCGGATCGCCCTTGAAAAAGAATGCGAGGCGGGCCTGGACAACCTCCGCAAGGTCGCGCTCGGAGATCGTCCGGAATTCCGTGCTCTTCAGGAAAGCAAAGGCTTGAAGCGGCGAACCTCCAAGCCTTTGCTGAAGCACGCTCCAATGCTGGGTTTCCGCTTCGGAGAGAGAGGCTTCGAAATCGGCTAGCACGCTGGCGGCCGGAAGCTTGTCTTGGAGCAGCTGAATTTGCTTCGCGTTGTCGCTCGAAACGAAAACGCATCGGCCAACGTCCGAGGTCAGCTTTCTAGTGAATGTGCTCAGCACCCCAGCGGTAGCGAGATTATTGATCGACCAGGTCGCTGCCGTGGTCTGTCGCTTGCACTGATGCCATTCCTTCGTCCCGTTGCGGACGAGCGAAAACTCGAAACCCTGCTCCGCGCCGCCAAGCGCCTCGATCGCAATCGAGCTGATGCTGCCATCGAGCAGGCCCAGCAGCTGGTGAATGGTCCAGCGTGCCTCGTACCTATTGCCAACCTTGTCCGCGATGCCGCCACTATGCATCGGGCCCTTTATGCCAATCCGCAACGGAGAGTCACTCCATAGCCGATCCTGAAGCGAAAGTTGCGATTGTTTCGAGCACGACGGAGGGATTATGACCTTCCGCGTAGGAGATTGATCTACCTACTGTTTATTCCGCGACCAGGCTGCTTCCCAACATTCTTCCCCACGTCAGGAGCTGGAAATCACCGGACGACAACGGATTATGGCGAACTGGCCCCGCTTGTCCAGCCGCGTGGTTGCCCTGCTTCAGGCCGCCTCCTGCCTGTCCGATTTCAAATAGAGGAATTAAAAGCTGACGGTCAGGCGGATCAAATGATCGGGCAACCGAACCTAGTTCTGCTTGCCTGAAATCCTACATCCCTGCACCGTGGCTAGCAGCAACAAAAAGGGCAAGGTGCGGTCTGGCCATGAGCCTCTCGCAAACCGATTTCGCGCGCAATTGGCTGGCGCAGTTTTCCGGAGCGGAGCGGCCGGTGGCCGCTCAGTTGGCCGACGCCGTGATGCTGGTCAGCCACGATGCTCTTTACCGAGGGCTGCGCTTGCTGCTCGACGACACCGTCACGACCCGCGAGGACGGAGACCAGGATCGGCCGATCGCGCTGTACGCTGAGCGCGCCGTCGAGACCCGCGCTGCCGAGGACGGGGGCTATGGTTTCGTCCGCCACGAAGTCCTTCCCTTCTTTCCGGGCACCGAGCAGGGGCGCGCCACCGGCGCCGGCATGCCGCCAATCGTCGTCGACCCAGAGGATCAGGAAGTCGGCAGCGAAGGGGCGATCGCCAACTTCATCACCGGATACGAGCGCCTGCACCGGAACCGTGTGCTAAGCCATCCGGGGCCCGACGCGCTGCGCGCCCGGCGCGTTAGCCACATCGTCATCGTCACCGACTTTATCGGGTCGGGCAAGCGCGTCTGGGAAATGCTCGAGGCGTTCTGGCGTGTCGCGACGATTCGAAGTTGGCACTCCTATGGTCTGATCCGCTTTGGCATCGTGGCCTATTCCGGAACCGAGGATGGGCTGAAGCTCGTCCGGTCGCATCGCGCGGGGCCGAACGTCCGCGTTGTTCATGCCTGCCCCACCATCTTCACCGCCTTCGTCGGCGCCGAGCGCCATGCGGTCGAGGCGCTGTGCCGTGCCTATGCGCACAAAAACCGCTATCCGTTCGGATTTGGGTGGGCTGGCGCGCTCATTGCCTTCTCGCATGGAATGCCGAACAATGCGCCGCCGATCCTGTACAGCGATCAGAAAGGATGGGCGCCCCTCTTTCGCAACCGCAGCGCGCTCGGCGCCGACATGCAATTTCCGGCGGCCAATAGCGACGCTCTTGCCGACCGCGCTCGGGCGATGTTGCAGATCCGGGCGGCCGAGCGATTTCTGGCGGATCCGACCCGGCGCCGCTGGGTCGAAACGATGTTGGTTCTGACGGCGCTCAAGGATGGATCGCGCACGGCGGCTAGCGCTTCGGCTCGCACCCAGCTGCCCCTCTCCGATGTCGAGCAGATCCTCGTGTTCACCCGCGTCGCCCACTGGACGAGCGAGCGCAACGCGCTGACCCTGCTCGGCCAGCGCGAGCTTCGACGGCTGCAGTTGCGGCGCGCTCGAACAGTGGTGCTTCCCACCGAGGACCTGCCCTATTACTATCCCAGCCAGTTGAGGGCCCGGTGAGGGGATTTAGAAATGCGCCGCGCAAGCGGCGACGGGTTCCTCGGGAACCCGGGGCCGGGGATTTCCCGGGTCCGTGCATCGGAGCAAGACCTTCGCGCTGCGCGAGACAGCAAGTCGCGGCTGGCGGGGTCTTGGACGAGACTTGCTGTCCCACCCACCTGAGTGGGTCGAAGTAGATGTCCGCGCCGAGCCCTCAACGGTACGCATCCGGCGGGCGCCGACACGGCATCGATGCCATTACTCTTGAGAATGCTCTCGCTGCGCTTGCCCGCATCCGCGCAACCGATCCACGCATCACCCCGGTGCTGACCCTACGCCATTTCTCGGTGCTGACCCAGCTGCCCTATCTATTCCTCCGCGGGACGGTCGCCCGCCGCGGGCACGCGAAATACCGCTTCGTCCTCCTAAAGAAGCGCATACCGGGGCGATCCACCAAGCGATTGATCTCGATCCCGCCCCAGAGTCTCGCGATCGCGCAGCGTTGGCTCGTCGATCATGTCCTTCGCTATGCGCCCGTCCATCCGGCGAGCTTCGCCTTCCATCCGGAATCCTCGCCGGTCCACGCCGCCGAACAGCATCCCAACACCAAATGGCTGCTGAAGGTCGACATCGAGGATTTCTTCCACTCGGTGAGCGAAGGGAGCGTATCGGCAATCTTTGCCCGCCTTGGCTTTCCCAAATTGCTGGCATTCGAATTTGCCCGGCTTTGCACGATCTCCCTCGATCGTGGGCCGGGAAAGAACCCAGCGCCCCACCCGGGTCCGATCGCCTTCTACGCCGTTGGCTACGAGGGTTATCTGCCGCAGGGCGCACCGACGAGCCCGATGCTCGCCAACCTCGCCATGTTACGAACCGACAACGACCTGGCTCGACTGGCTGCCGAACGGGGATTTCGGTACTCGCGCTACGCTGACGATCTGGCGTTTTCCAGCGATGCCGATCACTCGATGGCGGAGATGCGCCGGCTTCAGCGCGACGTGTGCGGGATCCTCAACAACTCGGGGTTTCGGCACAATCAGCGCAAGACCGTGATCCGCGGTCCTGGCACGCGGCGGATCGTCCTGGGCATGCTGGTCGACGGCCCAAGGCCTCGCCTGCAGCGCTCCTACAAGGACATGATCCGTCTCCATCTCCACTACCTGTCCTCACCCGCTTTCGGGCCTGCCAAACACGCTCTGAAGCGCAAGAGCGGCGTTTCCAGTCTCTATCATCATGTCCGTGGCATGATCAGCTGGGCCCAGCAGGTCGAACCAACCTTTGGCCAGCAAGCGCTTGAGCAATTCGCCTCGGTCGAGTGGCCGCTCATCCAGCCTCGCCGGATCGAAAGCGGCTGGGATGATTAATGTCCGTCCGGCCGGCGCAATATCTTTGGATACAGTACCAATCGGCAGTCTCCGCGATGGACCGGCCCGGCTACTAACCGTAGCTTGAGCTAATGGCAGAAGAAGCTCAACAACCGGCCGAAGTCGCGCCTTATATTCGCTACCTGTCGATCAAGCGGTTCAGGGGGATCGAAGCACTGTCGTGGTTCCCCGATAAGGGCATGAACCTACTCCTGGGCGGCGGCGACGTGGGCAAGAGCACCATCCTGGACGCCATCGCGATGCTCCTAAGCCCGACCAATGCGGCAGCCCTGTCCGATGCTGACTATTGGCAACGCCGGCACGAGGACGGTTTCGAGATTGTCGCCGCCATGGCGCTGCCCCTGACCTGCGGAATCGTCGAGCAACGAAAGGCGAGCTGGCCTTGGGAATGGAGCGCGGACGGTCCGAAGCTCCCCGACCTTGAGGTCAATGACGGACAGCCGCTCGATCCCGTCTTCTGCGTGCGCGTCTGCGGCACACCCGAATTTGAACTGCAGCACGAAATCTGCCAGCCCGACGACAGTGTCGATCATTTCCCGGTTTCGGTTCGCCGGAATATCGGAGTTGTGCGGCTCGGAGGCGACGATCGCAACGATCGTGACCTCCGCCTGATCCAGGGGTCAGCGCTCGACCGACTGCTCAGCGACAAGACCTTGCGATCGCGACTGGCCGACAAGATCGGGGAAACGGACGTGCACGGCCAACTCAAGGAGAGCGCAAAGACCGCGCTCGGTAATCTTGATGAGCGGTTCCAGAAGCGCACCTTGCCCAGCCAGCTTAGCCTTGGCCTGGTAGGCGGTCCGGGTTTTTCCCTCAATGCCCTTATCGGCCTCACCGCAGCCAAGGACGGCACCATGCTGCCCCTGGCGAGCTGGGGTGCGGGAACAAGGCGGCTTGCCGCGCTCGAGGTCGCGGCAGCGCATCATGCCGAGCACCCGATCATGGTGGTCGATGAGATCGAACGCGGCCTTGAATCCTACCGGCAGCGCATTCTGATCGAGGAGCTACTCGCCAGCCCCTCGCAGGTGTTCGTGACGACACATAGCGCACCGGCCGTCCACGCCGCCGCCACAGCCTCACTCTGGTATGTGGATGTCGGCGGCAAGATCGGTAAGCTTCCGGCATCGGTCGCTGCGCAGCAGAGGCGCGATCCCGAAACCTTCCTCGCGCGCGTAGCAGTGATCGCCGAAGGCGCCACCGAAGTCGGATTCGTCACCAGTCTGCTCAACCGTTCTCTCGGCGAGGACCTGCGTCGTTACGGCATCTGGGTCAGCGACGGCGGCAGCAATTCGGAAGCATTGACCGTATTGCGCGGCCTCGCGACCAGCGGCCTCAAAGTTGCTGGCTTTGCGGACAATGAGGGCACGCACCAGGGCCTATGGCAACAGACCAAAGACCAGCTTGGCGATCTCCTCATGCGCTGGGAGCACGGGTGCCTGGAAACCAACATCATCCCGCATCTTCAGGATCACCAGCTGGAGGCGTTCATTGCAGAACCCGACGGCGATACCGGCGAACGGCTGCGAACCTTGGCCGATCGCCTGAACCTGGAAGATAAGTCGCTCCCGGCAATACTCGCGGCGACCGACGATATCCGCGCGCTGATGATTGCGGCGGCGTGCGGTACTGCCCCCGCCGATCCGAACGCGCCCGAGGCGCAGAAAAAGGCGTGGAAGAAGCACGGCCACCGCTGGTTCAAGAGCGTCGCGGGCGGCTCCGAACTCGCCGACAAGCTCTTCGCATTTGGGCTCTGGCCGCATTTCGCGCCCCAGCTCCTCCCATTCGTCAATGCTGTCCGACGGGCCGTCGGACTCGAGGCCGCGCAAGCGGTCGCGTGATGTCAGACGCCACGGTCGCCCAAGCGCTCCGCTCCTCCGCGCGACTGGTCGTCGTCGAGGCGCCGGGTGGCTGCGGCAAAACCTATCAAAGCGCCGGTTACGCCTGCGACATCGCGCCTGCTCTCGGCGACGGTCGGCTGCTCATTCTGACTCACACCAATGCCGCATGCGACGTCTTTGCTGGCCGGACGCGCGGTCTCAGCCGCCGCGTCGAGATTCGCACGATCGACGGGCTCATCGTCGATATCGCCGGCGCCTACCGCCATGCGCTTGACCTGCCCGAGCAAGTCGGCGCCTGGGCGCGGCGCACCCCAAAAGGGTACGACCTGCTCGGCGAGAAGGTTATGCGCTTGCTGACCCACCATCCTGCAATCACTGACTGCTTGGCTCGGCGCTATCCAATAATTGTCTGCGACGAACATCAGGACGCAAGCGCTGACCAGCACGCTCTTGTAATGGCGCTGCATCGCGGCGGGGCACGACTTCGTGTGTTCGCGGATCCGATGCAAATGATCTTCAATGGCACCCAAGCGCAAGCCGCTGCCGCGGAACAGCGCTGGGCCGATCTGAAGGCCGCTGCCGATCAGTTCGAGGAGCTTGACGAGCCGCATCGCTGGGCAAACATCCAACCCGAGCTCGGCGCCTGGGTCCTGGCCGCCCGCGCGGCGCTGCGTAATGATGAAAAGATCGATCTCAGCGGTAATCTTCCGGCCGGGCTTACCGTCCATGTCGCCGAGAACAGCTCGCCGCAGCGCGCGGGGTTCCGGGTGACACCGCAGGAAAGCGCGGCAATCTACGCTAGGACTAATGCGCCCTCATTGCTTGTCCTTACCGGCCAGAATGATCGCGTCACCGCCTTGCGTGCCTTCTTCAATCGACGCCTGCCGATCTGGGAAGGCCATGTTCGCGAGAGTTTGTCCTCGCTCGCTGCACACTGTGCGGCCCATCAGGGTAACGCCGAGGCACTGGCGCGCGGCACGCTCACGTTCATGAGTTCGGTCGCGTCGGGTTTTTCGCCGACCGCCTTCGGCAACCGCTTCGTGCTTGAGGCGCAGCAGGGATGCGCCAAGCCTTGCAACGGCAAGCCGCAGCATCTGCAGGCAATGGCGCGGCATATCGTAGAGTGCCCGGATCATCGCGGAGTGGCGCGTGCGCTCAACCATCTGCGGGGCCTGTCAGCGAACGAAGCGGGCTTTGCCGACATCCACATCCATCATCCTCGCGAATTCGCGGAGGCGATCCAGCTCGGTCGGTTCGAAGACCCTGATGACGGTTTTGCCGAAATCGCGCGGCGACGCAGCCACGCGCGGCCACAGCTGCCGATGAAGGCGATCAGCACGATCCACAAGGCTAAGGGCCTCGAATTCGAAAATGTGATGGTACTGCCCTGCGATGCCGACAACTTTTCGAACACCAAGGCGTCGCGTGCCCGGCTATACGTAGCGCTAAGTCGTGCGACCCGCTCGCTCATGCTGGTCGTCTCAAAAGCCAAGCCCAGTCCATTGTTCAACTTGTAGGAAGCCGCCCGCGGATGAGTGTCCTCTAGCGGCAGGACTTCCACTTACACTTACGCAGCAGCCGCACTTGGACCCTGACGGGGGCTGCGTCCGACATGCAGTCGTTGAAAAGAGGAAAATCGAATGTCCGCTTTCGGGCGTATAGCAAATGCGTCCGAATGGCCGAGCTGGGCGCACCCTCGTCGCCTCGCCGCGGGCGCCAAGGAGCCTAGTTACATGTTAGCGGCTTTGCGTCGTAGGAAACTCGTTAGCGACGACACTGGCACAAGCGTGATGACCCCAACTTTGATGACCTCGATCTCTCCTGCCGCAATCAACTCATAAAACTTGGAGCGGCCAATGCCGGTGAGCCGGCATGCTTCACGAATACGCACCGCTAGCGGTCTCTGGAAGACGGCACCCTCAGGGAGGTCCTCAATCATTCGCATCCTCGCCGTCCTTCGACATGGCGATCGCAATCGATGATTGGTCCGGCCGCGCCAATCGCCGGCCCACCATCTCGACGAATGCCCGGTATCGCTTGAGGCCGAGCTGGCCGGTTTCCTGATCGAACGGCGGCTGGTGCGCGAGCAGCGTCAGCTGATGCTGAACGAAAGTGCCGAGCGCCTCCGCGACAAATTCGACCTTCCTTTCCAACCGCTCATTTGCCTTGCTGATCCAGTCGAGGCGGATGCCGAACCGCTCGTCCAACTCGTTGGCCGCTCGCCGTTCGAACCAGGCTCGCAAGGCGTCCGTGAGAATGGCGGTCTTCGACGAGCCCGGCTCCTTTGCCATCGCCTCGAGCTTCTCGGACAGATCGTCCGGAAGATAGAATTGGTGCCGCTCTTTGAACGTCTTCATGGCCTGCGACACTGAAGCAAGCCGGACTCATCCGACAGGTGCTCTTGGGCGCACCGAGGTACCTTTTGGGCCGCTGCCGGCTTAGCCGATCTCCGGGCCTGAGCGCTCGCGCCCGAATGACCACGACACGTCGCGGCCGCGCATTATGCCAGAGACCTCTCGGCCGATCCGGCGCTCCAATACTGGTCGCCAGGGCACGAGCGCGAATTCCCGTGAGTTCTCGATCAGCGCCATACGCGCGGACCCGACCTGAACGGGGCGGCGGTAGATGCCCTCGATCGGATCGCCGGGCGCGACCTCCTCGTATTTGAGACCGAGCTCGCGCGAGAGCTGACGCGCAATTCGCTGCAGCTCACGCGCTCGCAGCTGTTCGAGCATGTCCGGCTGGTCGGCGAGCCCTTGCTCGACGAGCCACTGTTGCCGCTGCCCAAGCGCCTCCGCGACCTTCGCGCCGAAGCGTCCGCCGAGGCGGCTGGGGTGCGTCAGGCTCGTATCTTCGTCGAGCCAGGTGATGCCGTTGTGGTTCGGCATCTCCTCCAATCGCAGCGCAGAGAGGAGGTCCACGCGAACGGGCTCCCGCGCCGCGCGCGCACGCTCGTATTGCCGGGCCCGCTCGACATGATCCGGTGCGATCTTCCAGCTGCCGTCCGCCTCACGTTCAACTCCGGCCTTACCGCGGCGCAGAGCCTCGAGACGGCGCACATGGGCCCGAACGAACCGCTCACTCGCGGTCGGGTCCTGAAGATGATGGATGTCCTCGCTGTAGCGGCCGCCGTTGCGCGCTGCGATCTCGGCCACGGTGCGATCAACGTCTCGAGCTTCGGCCGGCGTCGGGCTGATCCGTACGATGGCCCCTTCGCGGATCGACATGTCGGTGCCGCTACCCTCGCCGATTTCGACATAATGCGTGCGGCTGTCGATCGCATCGACGATCAGATACTCGCGGTCGCTCTCCTCATCTGTGAGGCCGCGGCTCACAACCTGTCCGACGACGGGCTGCGCTTGCCCGTCGGCCCGATCATACACGGCATAGTCCATCGGTGAGACGACGAGCGACCGCGAGCGCACCTCCCGATCGAGCGTGGCGATGATGTCGCCCCGCCTCCCCATCGCGCGAAGTGTCGGCTCGAGGTTTTGGGCGAGGCGCCAGCGGCCCCGTTGCTCCTTATCGGCTAGGCCCATTCGCCCAAGGGTTGCGAGCCGTCCGGCGCGCAGGCTTTGCTCGACGCCATCACGATGGTGCGACGACACCAGCCCTTCCGCGTCCACCGCCCGCAACAGCCGCCGGTCGATGCCGGTGAACCGCTCCTGGCTGATCTCACGAAGGTTGCTGCGCATGATCTCACGATTCGTGCGCGGGCCGAGGTCCAGATTCACCAGGTCGACCGCGCGCTGCCGCAAGCCTTTGGTGATGTACTCGCGCGCGATGATCAGGTCCTTGCCTTGATCGTCTTTTCCCCGGACCAGAATGTGGCTGTGCGGATGCCCTGTGTTGAAGTGGTCGACCGCCACCCAATCGAGCTTTGTTCCGAGATCCTTTTCCGCCTGCGTCATCAGCCGTCGGATCATCGGCTTCAGGTCCTGATAGTCGGCGCCGTCCTCTGCCGCGACGATGAACCGGAACTGATGCCGGTCCTCGCTGCCACGTTCCAGAAACGCTTTGCCATCGGCAGCATCCAACTCGGCCGAGTAGAGCGTTCCGCGCTCGCCCTCACGGGTCGTGCCGTCGCGTTGCAGATACCGGAGGTGCGCAACGGCAGTTCGGGCACCCTTGCCGGCGAGGCGCACGATCCGCGCCTTCACGACCGCGCGTCTGCTGCGCGCGCCGGAATGGCGGCCGGACGCCCCAAGAACCCTGCCCATCCCCGAGCCGCGGCCGATCCGGCTGCCGTCGAATCTTCGTGCTTGCCTGCCGAGCCGTTTCAGCCCGCCGGCCAGGTTCGCCGATTTGAGCACGCCATGGCGGAATGGACGGTCGTTCGGGATCCGGCCCAACCACAGCTCGAAATCGTCGTCCGCCATTGCGTCACCTGGGCAGCAAAAGCACTGATGAGGGTCGCGCGAACGAGTCCTTCAAGGGCCTCCAACAGTGTCTCCGGGAAAAGCGGCGGAGCTCCGCGAATTCTATCCTTCGAGTCTCTCACGGGGAGGCAAGCGCGCGGTTTGCCGCGCAGCCTGCCTCCACAGAAAACGACGTGCAGACGCCATTTCTGGGCCGACCTGGAGGCACAGCTTTCATCTTGCCTTACCGCCTCCTATCCATCTCCAGCCTCAATCTCCCCTCACCGGGATTCCTTCGGCGAACGCAAAGACACACTGCATTCCTGCTTCCTTGGCGCTTACAACTCCGGTGCGCGCTGGGCATTGCGTCGTCGCCGATCGTTGCAGGATCGATCATGTTCGGGGTGCTTTGTCGCAGGCCGTTTGTCAGTTTAGCTGCGTTGAGCAGGGGGCCAGCCGATGTTTGGACTGGCAAAGGAGAGACAAAAATATGCCAATCGGAACGGTGAAGTTCTTCAATGAGTCGAAGGGTTATGGGTTCATCGCACCGGAGGGCGGAGGTGCCGATGCCTTCGTGCATATTTCCAGTGTCGAACGCTCGGGAATGAACACGCTTCGCGAGAATCAGCGCGTGTCCTACGAGCTCGAGCAGGACCGTCGCGGCAAGATGGCCGCGGTCAATCTGCGCGATGCTAGCGATGCCGGATCGGACTCCGACCAGTAAGATCTGTCACCAAGAGCCCTATGTCAGCTTTGGAATTCTACCTGGAGCGAGCCGCGCAAGCCCGCGCCGAAGCCGAGGCGACGACGCTCGAGCGCGTGCGCGAGCGCTGCCGCCGATCCGAGGAAGCGTGGTCCGAGCTCGCCGAAAGAGCCCGGCAACATGAGGCGCTGAAGGCCGCCGAGCAACAGCGCAAGGCA
>Ga0157369_10002860_pt1 | contig 20618 bp, 13 predicted proteins | sample C25metaG_FD_113461 | JGI IMG/M metagenome (GOLD analysis project Ga0157369, IMG submission 113461) | Corn rhizosphere microbial communities from Kellogg Biological Station, Michigan, USA - C2-5 metaG | ecosystem: Host-associated > Plants > Roots > Rhizosphere > Soil | place: USA: Michigan...
ATCAGAGTAAACATGAGCTGCGCGTGCTCGCCATAATCGAGCGGAATGCCATCCGGCTTGGCGATGCTCGGCACCGCGAACTTGTTCTCGGCGGCCTGCTTGTCCGCCATCTGCACCTGCCGCTCCACTTCACGAACGGCCGTCAAATATTGATCCAGCTTCCGGCGATCGCTCGTTCCAAGCTGGCGCTGAAGACTCCGCGTGTCGTCCGAAACCATATCGAGAATGCTCTGATCGAGTTTCGAATTGCGAGCGCGGGCCGCCGGATTCGCGGCGTCTTCCTCGCTGCCGAACAGGCGCTCGAAAACGGAGCGCGGATTCACTTCCGGAGGATTCGGCACGCTCGCCGAGCGCCACGAAATGCTGTTCACGTATGCGCAGGCGTAACCGGAATCGCAGTTGCCGGCCAAGTGCCCATCTTCACAACCAAGTTCCAACGATGCAAGCCGCGTGGCGTTTCCGATTTTTTGGGCAGCCACTTGATCGACCGAGACGCCGACCGAAATATCCGAGCCGGCCGTCTTACGCGGATGCACGCCAGTAAGAAAACTGGCCGCAGCGCGCGCATGATCGCCCGGTCCATCGCCGAGTGCGTTGCCGTTCTGATCCTTCAATCCCGAGAAAACAAGGATGTCGTCCTGCAGCGCGCTGAGCGGCTCCAGAATCTTGGGGAAACTGAATGAATGGCCGATTCCTTCCGGCCGCCAGTTCCGCATGTCGATCCCGTTCGGAACATAAACGAAGGCCATGCGGCTCGGCGCGATTTTTTGCGCCGCTTTCGTCATCGCTCCCAACGCCGGTACCATGGCATCGAGTACCGGAAGCGCGATTGCGGTCCCCATCCCACGCAACAAGGTGCGTCGCGAAAGATGCTTTCTCGTAAGAATCATTCAGTATTCCCCCCATCGCCTCTTCCCATCCGGAAGGGCACGCTGTCTACAATTCCATTGATCAGGCTGGAAAAACGGTAGTCGTTTGCCGCCAGCCCGGCGACGATTCTCTTGGTCGCGGCCCGATCGTATCCTTCCAGTCCACGGCCCAAGGCATAGATCATCAGCTTCTCGGTGAGGCACTCGGAAAACGTATCGCTAGCGGAAGCGAGAATCGTCTTCAACTCCGCCGCGCCATTGAATTTCTTGCCTTCGGGAAGCACTCCCGTCGCATCCACCGGAAACGTTCCTTCGTGCGTCCTCCAATGACCCACCGCATCGTAATTCTCAAACGCGAAGCCTAACGGATCCATCCGCATATGACACGCCGCGCACGTCGGATTCGCGCGGTGCGCTTCCATCTGATGTCGCATTGTGCCCTTTACCACTCCGCCTTGCGCGTCGATCGAGCCCACGCCCGGCGGAGGAGGAGGCGGCGGCATGTTCAAAATATTTTCGAGAATCCACTTGCCACGCAGCACCGGCGAGGTCCGCGTGGGGTACGACGTCACGGTCAGCACACTCGCCTGCGTCAACACACCGCTGCGCTCCGTTCCATCGAGTTCCACACGGCGGAACTCTTTGCCCTTTACATCAGGAATACCGTAGAACTTCGCCAACCGCTCGTTCAGAAACGTGTACTTGCCGTCGATAAAATCCAGAATGCTCCGGTCGTCGTGGACAACGGAGCTGAAGAACATTTCCGTCTCCGTGCGCATCGCCTGCCGCAACTGATTGTCGAACTCCGGAAACTGATCCGGGTCCGGCGTGATGCTGTCGAGGTTCCGCAATTCGAGCCACTGTCCCGCGAAATTATCGACCAGCGCTTCGGCCTTGGAATCCGCCAGCATGCGCCGCACCTGTGCGTGCAAAACATCAGGTTGGCTTAGCTTGTGCTCGCCTGCCAGCCGGAGCAATTCTTCATCCGGCATGCTGCTCCACAAAAAGTAAGACAGTCGCGAGGCGAGCTCGAAATCGTTTACCGGATGCGCCCTCATTCCATTGGGATTCGGATCGCGCTCGATGCGATAAAGAAAATTCGGCGAAACCAGGATCGCTTCCACTCCAACCCGCATCGCTTGCTCGAAGCTCAGGCCGCTCGCCTGGGCTCGGGAGACCAGCGCCGTATACCGCGCAACCTCCGCAGTCGAAACCGGCCGCCGGAACGCCAGCTGCGCCAACGCTCCTAAATCGGTCCGCGCGCATTTTGCATTATGCTGCCCAATCGCATGGCCGCAAATGAATATGCGGTGATAGCTCTCAGGTAGAGGTGCGGGCAGGGAATTGAACGGCCCCTGGATTTCAAGTTGGTCCACGTAGGTTGCCACATTGCCCAATGCATGCTGCAGCCGGATCTGCGCCTCATCCTTCGGATTCCGCGCAATCTGCCGCGCAATCGCCTTTTCTTCGGCCGCCTTCAGTTGCTCGGAAACCGCCACTTCTTCCGGAGTAGGTTCGCGCGGTGTGAGTTCCGCTTTCAAAACATGTTCGCCATACGGCACATGCACATGGATTTGGTAGAGGCGCGGCTTGTCCTTGGAAATCACAACATCGCTCGACTGGACCGGCTTGCCATCGAGTGAAAGGTCGATATGAAAAGCTTCTTTGCGCCCGGAGACTGTGGCTTGCAAATCGTAATCGCCCTCGGCCGGAAGATCGAATGCATATTCGAGTTCCAGCCGCTCCTCGTTCCGGCCGTGTTCGGGCGAAAAGCGCTGTCGTGTTGGCTTCGGAGCGGTAATCGCCAAAGGAATCGCGCTGATCGCGATCTTCTTCGCGGCCGCCAGATACTTCTCCACCAGCACTGGCGAGACCGAAAGCGCGTCGCCGATATTGTCGAACCCAAAACCCGAATCGTCCGCTGGAAAATCGGCAGCCGGTTTGAATCGCACGCCCAGCAAGTCATGCACCGTGTTGTTGTACTCGGTGCGATTCAGCCGGTGTGCGGTCAAATGCCCTGGATCGGGATGCTCATCGGCGGCCGCAAATTGAGCCTCTATCCACGCCGTAGTGGTGGCAATCTCTTCAGGGTTCGGCCGGGGTAGCCCTTTAGGCGGCATCTCCCCGGCCCGAATTCTTGCAACCGCTTTCTCCCAAACGGCCCGATCGCGCAATAAGGAGGTGGTATCGTGATAACTCGTCAGCGCCAGGCCGGCAGTCTTGAGCTTTTCGTTATGGCAGCCGGCGCAGTTCTTCTTGACGAAAGCGCCCACATTTTGGTCAAACACCACGTCAGGAGCACCGGTTTGCGCCGCAAAGACCAGACTGGCCGTAGCACCCAACAGCGCTCCTTGGGCACACAAATGCCACGCTCGCCTTATGATCGTTTGTGTCGGCAAACTCAATAGAGTGACGCCCTCTCGGAAGGAAAATGTTACGCGCATGTATGCGCTTCCTTACTATCAGACCACATTCCCCCGCAGATGAAAATATCTTGAAGTAAGGTTTAAATGCGGGGTGGCTTACCGACTCCTCCGCTTGCTCACCCTCGTGCCGTAAGCTGGAAACATCCTGCCATGCGACACCCCATGGGACTTCTTGCACTTCTGGCCTTTTCAGCGGGGTTCGGGCAAGCGCCTGAGACCAACGTGACCCGCGCCAGGCTCGACAACGGCCTTCGTGTGGTGATCATTCGCGATGCGCTCGCCCCTGTCGCAACCCTCGAACAGAACTATCTGGTGGGCGCCAACGAAGTGCCCGCCGGCTACACCGGCCTCGCGCACGCGCAGGAGCATATGGCGTTTCGCGGCTGCCAGGGACTCACTGGTGACCAAATCGCCGCCATCTACGCCCAGTTGGGCGGCTTCATGAACGCCGACACCCAGCAGAATATTACCCAATACTACGTCACCGTGCCGGCCCAGGACCTGGACGTCGCTCTGCGCATCGACGCCGCCTGCATGGCCGACGTGGAAAATTCGCAGGAAGAGTGGGCCAAAGAGCGCGGAGCCATCGAGCAGGAAGTCGCGCGCGATCTTTCGAACCCGACTTACAAATTCATCACGCGCCTGAATCACGATCTTTTTGCCGGCACTCCCTATGAAGAAGATGCGCTCGGCACCAAGGAAGCCTTCGAGCGGACCACCGGCGAAACGCTCAAGAGTTTCTACCGCAACTGGTACGCACCAAACAATGCCATTCTCGTGATCACCGGCGACGTTGATCCGGCCGCTACGCTCGCCAAGGTCAAGCAATACTATGGCGACATCTCACGGCGTCCCATTCCGGCGCGTCCCCCCGTCAATCTCAAGCCGGTAGTGGCGGACTCATTCGTCCAACCGAGCAATCTGCCGTATTTGCTGACCCTGCTTTCCTTCCGCTTTCCTGGAACCGACAGCCCCGATTACGCCGCCGCCCGAATTCTGAGCGACGTGCTTTCCAGCCAGCGCGGCGACCTATTCGCGCTGGTTCCCCAGGGAAAAGCACTTGGCACGGATTTCAATCTTCTCGAAACATATCCGAAAGCGAGCGCCGCTTTCGCGTTGGCGGCCCTGCCGGCGGGAGCCGACCCCGCCTCCATCATTGCCGAGATGAAAAAGATCCTGAAGAATTATGTCGCCAATGGCGTTCCCGAGGATCTGGTGACCGCTGCCAAGAAAGGTGAAGTCGCGAGTGCAGAATTTGGCCGGAATTCCATCACGAATTTAGCCTCGCTTTGGTCGCAGGCCCTTGCCGCCGAAGGCCGCCAGTCACCGGACGAAAACGTCGAAGCGCTCAAACGCGTAACTCTCGCTGACGTGAATCGTGTTGCCAAAAAGTACCTTCTCGTGGACGAGGCGATCATTGGCACTCTCAAGCCTTCGCCCTCAGGCGAACCGATCGAGTCGAAAGGCTTCGGCGGTTCCGAAAAAACCACTACCACTCCCACTAAACCGGTGGCTCTTCCCGTTTGGGCCGAAGCTTCCGTCAAGTCCCTGCGCGTGCCTCCCGTTCGTCTCCACCCCTCCGACGTAAGTCTCCCTAACGGCATTCGCTTAATTGTTCAAACTGAGCGAACTAGTCCGACCGTTACCCTGCTTGGCTCCATCAAAACCCAGACGCAGCTGCAAACGCCTGCCGGCCAGGATGGTGTCTCCGATGTTCTCGAAGGTCTCTTCTCCTACGGCACCAAAACGCTCGACCGGCTCGCGTTTCAAAAAGCGCTCGACGATATCGCCGCGTCCGAAAATGCCGGCTCCAACTTTCGCCTGAAAGTATTGAAGCAGGATTTCGATCGCGGCGTGGAGTTGCTGGCGGATAACGAGTTGCATCCCGCGCTTCCTGTGGACGACTTCAAAGTCGTGCAGCAGCAGACCGCCGAATTGACCGAAGGCGAGTTGCAAAGTCCCGGTTATAAGACCGAGCGGGCGTTAGTGCGCGCGCTCGTCCCAATGGGCGATCCGCTGTTGCGCGAAACCACGCCTGCCACCGTCCGGTCGCTCAAATACGAAGATGTTCAAAACTACTACAACCAGACCTTCCGTCCTGACCTGACAACCATCGTAATCATAGGCGATGTCACTCCGGACGAGGCGCGCACAGTTGTCGAAAAATACTTTGGCGCCTGGAAAGCCTCACGGGGCCGCCCAAAGGTCGTATTGCCTCCGGTTCCCGGCAACAAACCAAGTGCTGTAAACGTTCCGGACGCCAGAAGTGTGCAGGACAGTGTCGAGCTGGCGCAGGAACTCGAAATGAATCGCTTCAGTCCGGACTACTATGCCCTACAACTCGGCAATCATGTGCTGGGAGGAGGGTTTTACGCCACGCGCCTGTATCGCGATCTCCGCCAACAGGCGGGTTATGTATATTCGATCAACGATTCGCTCCAAGCTGGCGAGACACGCGCCACGTACTCGATCAATTACGGCTGCGACCCGAAAAACGTCTCCAAAGCGCGCGTCATGATAGATGGCGAACTCCGAGCCATGCAGAAATACAATGTGACGCCGGCGGAGCTGCAGCAGGCGAAAGCTCTGCTTTTACGCCAGATTCCGCTTGGCGAATCAAGCGAAGACGCTCTCGCCGGCGGTATGCTCGGCCGCGCGCGGATCGGCCTACCGCTCGACGAGCCTCTGCGCGCCGCTGAGCGCTACTTTAATATGACTGCGGACCAGGTGCGTGAGGCCTTCGCCAAGCACATCGACCCGGCCAGCTTTGCGCAAATCGTCCGCGGTCCCGCCCCCCAATAGAGGACGAGAATGTTCGAACGCTATACAGAAAAAGCGCGCCGCATCATTTTTTTCGCGCGCTATGAAGCGGCGCAAACCGGCGGCCACATCATAGAAACGGAGCATCTGCTTTTGGGGATCTTGCGCGAAGAAAAGCGGCTTTTCGAGGGGGCAAATATTGACGAAATGGCTGAAGAACTTCGCCGCGCCGTGCATGTCGAAAGCGCTCCCAAAGTAGATGGAGGGGTGGATCTACCACTTTCAGAATCCGCCAAGCGCATTCTGATTTCCAGCGTACGGGAGGCCGAGCAATTACATCACGCCCATACCTGCCCGGAACATATCCTGCTCGCGCTGATGCGAGAACCGGCTTTCCCCGCAATATTGCTGGAAAAGCATGGAATCCAGCGGCATCGAATCATTCATACGCTCCGTCAGGACATCACTATCGACGTAAGGTCGAAATCGATGGACCTCGTTCGCGAACTGGAACACGCTTTCGCGCCAATGGCCGCCCGCCTCACTCCCGAGATCGAGCCCGCCGTCTTCTATGCGGTCCGCACGGATACATAAAGACGCTTAGGCGATCGGAATCCGGATCCCCCCTGCCATTCGATCGGGCTTGCTGTGTCGAGTGCCGCAACGCTCTCGACAAACTCGGCGGTTGCGATCCCGGCCAGCATCCTTACTAAGGACCCTCCGGCACAGGAATGCGGGCCCGTGCCGAGCGCGAGTTGCGGGCCGCCACGCCGTGAGAAATCCAGCACGTCGGGATTCGGGAATTGCAGCGGATCTCGATTTGCGGATGACAGCTTTAGCACAACACGCGCCCCTTGCTCGATCGTTGCACCGGCCAAATTCAACTTTGTCGACGCTCGGCGGTAAAGCGTATGAGCCAGGCCGGCATACCTCATGAGTTCCTCGACGGCAACGGATATCAATGTAGGCTCGCTGCGTAGACGCCCGAGTTGCAGAGGATAGCGTAGCAAGGCGAGCCAGGCATTTGCCAGGAACTGCGGAAGGGTCTGCGACAGAGCCACGAAAGCCGGGCCACTCATCGGAATAGGGCTGGATTCCAGTCTTTTCGCCAGCTCCTGGTTGGCGGCTTTGGCCGGCTGCCGAAGCTCTTCATTTAGCGGGTCCGCCGCAAATTTCGAAACTTCGCGAGCGAGTTGGCCAAGCCGCTCGCCTTCCTTCTCGTCCGCTTCCGTGACAATCAGCGCCACAGTCAGAGACCATGGCTCGGCAAATTCGCCCACTACATCGAAGCGGGTGCGGGATCGGAGCGTTCCGAAGCGGCTGTGCGCGAGATCCGCAAATTGGGTCTGCCAGAGGTGAATCTTCTGACGGGAAAGCCCCGTCAACGTCTCCCTGCGCAATCGTTGTTGCGCCTCTAGTTCCGCGCGTTCCGGCGCAGTGCTGGCGCGCGAATCCACCGGGCATAGCCGCGTGTCGTGCAGCGCGGCAAGCACATCGGAATAACAGCTCAATACCCATCCGTCTACCGCCGAATCGTAATATGCCGGTTGTGGAGCTTGCGGCGAAAGCGCATCCGTCCCGAATCCTGCCTTTATGGGCTGCCAGTTCAGAGAACAGACACAACGTTTACATACTGCATTCGTCGCGACATCAAGATTGCGCCGGAACTGCACGGCTTCCGGCCCGTTTAAGACTTGCTCGAGACTCAGACCATTCACCGTTCCCACTGGGCGATGGAAGAAGCAGGGCCGAACCGTACCGTCCGCTTCCACTACGGCGGAAACCCACGGTGCATTGCAGTTGGGAGCGGCGGGAGCGCACAGGCCGAGCTGCGCCTGATAATGCCCCACGATACGTTGGAGTTTCTCGCGGCTCTCCGCAACGAACCCGGCGCTGCCTGGTTCGCTTGTCAATTCGTCCAATTGACCTTCGAGCACGGCAATTTCGGATTGCATAAGCGCGACTTTACTTTGTCGCGCGCTGTCCCATCCTCCGGGGCGATTGAATGCCTCTGAAGTGAGGTCCGCGGCGAGGAAGGAAATCGAGCGTAGCCCCAACGCTTTGGCTGTTCTGGCGGTCTCGCATACGAAGGAGTAATTCTCTTTTTGAATGGTGCAGCGCGCCGAAATCGGAAATTGAGGATCGATCTTATGGACGGCCCGAACTCCCCGCGCGAGTTTTTCGAAGGCTCCCTGGACGCGCCGGATCCGATCGTGTACGAGCGGCGGCCCATCGAGTGAAACGATCACATCGTCCACGTGCTCGATCAACCGCCGCGCGTTCCGCTCTAATAGCAGGCCGGTGCTCAGGATTGTAGTCCGGATTCCGAGCTGCCGCAGCGTTGCGCAGAGGCGAAATAGATCGGAATGCATGAGCGGCTCCCCGCCCGAAAAAACCACCCACTCGACTGACAAACGCTTGATATCCGCGATGTATCGATCAAGCTCGACTGCGCTAATCTCCGCTTCGCTGGTGTCCTTCCAGATGTCGCACATCAGGCATCGACAGTTACATCGTCCGTGAGGAGACAGAATCAGAATTGGCAGCGACTCGATGAATGGACTCACGCGGCGACCGCCTTCCCGGCCAAAGTGAGCCTTTCGCCAAGGGCTTGCTCGGCTACGGATAGGAATTTCGAAATTTCGAATGGCATCCGAAAGCATCCCCGGCCTTCCACGTTCAGCCGCTCGTAGCCCGCCATATCGAGCGTGCGGAAACAGTCCGCAACGCTTTCCGACAGCATCCTGATTTTTCCGTTCACGAATACGGCCTCAGGTCGCAAATTGCCGAGGGCTTCGGCGGCCGTCTGTCCCTGGTCGCGGACTACTAGCAAATCCGCCGCACCGCCATTCCTGATGTGCCCCGCGCCGGATTCCAAGCGCAAAATGCGCGCGGCTGCGCTTGTAACCATTCGATACAGCCGCGCGCTATCTACTGTTTCAGCAGCGGTGCGCAGCTCGTCTATCAGATCCCCTTCGGCCGTAAGGGAGGAATCTGTTCCTAGCGCGATTGGTAGCTCCGACGAAAGAATGGCCGGGCACATTGTGCGGCCCAGGGTGAAGAGATTCGAAGTAGGACACCAGATCAGAGATGCCTTGCGACAGCGCAGGACCGCGAGATCCTCCGGTTGCAGCGCCACAGCATGCACCAGCACGGTATAGGACGCGAGAGCCGCCGCAGCGTCCAGCTCATACAACTCGCGTCTTGACTGCTCGTCCGTGCCTTCCGCCAAATGAATGATGAACGGATGGCGGCGCGATGCACGCCGGAATCGGTCCTGCCAGTCGGGAGCAAAATGAATGGAGTGGGCCCAACCATAACGTCGCACCACCCGCACAGGAAATTTGCTATTGAATACCGCTGGTTCGTAAGGGTTGTGATGAGCCACGGAAGTGACGCCGGAAAGCAGATTCTTGATGCCTCCCCAGAACAGCCGGATCGCTTTCGGAACCCGTAGCTGCTCTTTCAAGGGCGATTGGTCGGGCCGATAAATGTCGCCGGCCCATGCAAGGGCGTTCTTGTAAGGGCCGCGGCCAAGTCGCGGAAATAAGTTGAGATCCAAATGGTCATGCGAATTGATGAGACCCGGGAGAATCAGAAACCCGCTCAGGTCGAGTTTATGCCGGTGTTGCGGCAGGCCACCAAAAAACACGCGGCCACGGCAGATCAAAAGATCGGTCTGGAGCGATTCGGTCGCGCTGTTCGCCACTCGGGCGCCCCTTAGCAGCATGGCTTTATCCACATGCCGGCCCAGACCGCTGGTATTTTCCGTACTCGCGCGTAAAGATGCTGCTTACCGGCACGCTCGAAGATTGCGCGTTCTTCTTCGTCGAAAGAGGCCTCCTCCTCGCGATCGAGCCGGAGCCCCTGCGCCTCCCCGGCGGCTCGTATCTCGTCCGGAGAACGATCATAGTGCTCGAGTTCGTAAACCGTCACACCGATCTTGAACGACCGCCGCCAGCCTGCTGCGACCGCCGAGTGATGCATATCGCTCACCACTACGTTTCCGCCCCTAACCGTGATTCTCGCGAGCTCGCGCATGAGACGGCCTAAATCGCCGGCGTAAGATGCGGCAAACGAGCAAATCACAAGATCGGCGATTTCATCCGCAAGCGGCATATTTTGCGCATCACCGAGGATGAGCCGGCTGCGAAGGCTTCCATGCCGGGCCGCTTGCGCAAGCATTTCGCGGGAGGAATCAATCCCAACCACCGCCGCTCCGGCTTGATGGAAGTGAAGCATCCATCGCCCCGTGCCGCACGCCGCGTCAACCACTCTTTTCGGCAGCTTTTCCAGATGGCGCCCGCGCACGAGTCCCCGCACTATCCTGCTCTCCAGAGCAAGCAGCGGATTGGGATTGGAATCGTAAACCGGCGCCCAAAGGCGGTGCCCTTCCATAGCGGAGACAAGCATCACAGGCTCTCGATGCGCGGCTTGCGCATGGCCAAAAATTTCTGCGCCCACCTCAGTTCAACAGGAGCGTTGTAGAAGCCTAGGGCGTATCTCCAACTGCTCAGGCCGGCCAGCGCCCTGCGTCCCCATTTCGGCAGAGAAATATCTTGCGTCGTGGGCCAGCGGGAGCTGATTACCAATTCGAAGTTGTCGATATGACGTTTCAGTTTCCGCGGAAGCCACGCGACGTTCGGATCGTGTCGCGTCGTGAAATTAAACCAGCGTTCGGTGGCCCATCCTTCGGGTGTCTGGGGAAATTCGATCTTTCCTTCTACCTTGCCGTACATTCCATCCGGATGCGGCGTTGGAATGTAGTGCTGAACGATAATTTCCGCTTCCGGATTTACCTGTTTGATCCGCCGTATAAACCGGATTGTGTCGCGCGTGTCCCTTTGTGGATCCTCCGGATTTCCGACCACAAAAGAGAACTCCGGAACAATGTCGAAACGCCGGATGCGGGCGGCAAGCTCCAGAGTTTGGTCCGTGCTCAAGCGTTTGTTCATCTGTTTCAGCGCCCAATCCGATCCGGATTCAGCGCCGAAGAAAATCATGGTTGCGCCTGCACTCCGCAGCAGACGAAACGTCTCGTCCGAATAGCGCAGAACAGAATCAATGCGTCCCTCGGACCACCAGTTCAGCTTCAGCGGGGCCAACTGAATGGCAAGTTCAGCGGTATGGCTCTCGTTCAGGAAAAAATTGTTGTCATAGAACTGCACCGCGTCTATTTGAAATCTCTTTTTCAAAAACGACAGCACGCTGGCCGTGCGTTCGGGCGTTTCGGTCCGCTGCCGGCCCTGATAAATCGGAACCACCCCGCAGAACGTACAGCGGAATGGACATCCGATGCTTGCTTGATGCACTGCCGTCCGGCGCCCCAGGAACGTCGGCACAATGTATTTCTCGGTATGCGGCAAACGATCGTAAGGAAGCCAGGGGAAATCGTTCGGCGACCGCAGGGGACGCTCGGCATTATGTACATGCAGTCCGAAATCGTCCTTGTAAGACAATCCCCGGATGCCGTTGTATTTTCCCCCTTCGCGCAATGCATCCACGAGTTCGAGGAATGTTTCTTCGCCCTGTCCACGAATGGCAAAATCGACATACGGCGCATTCAGGCAGGCATCCGTATAGAGCGAGGGGAAGTAGCCGCCCCAGACAATCGGAACCTTGGGATGCATCGCACGGAATCCGCTGCAAAGCGCAATAGCCGCCTTCATTTGCGGGCCCGGCATTACAGACACAGCCAACAAAAAGACGTGCTTTTCACGTGTTATCCGATCGATTGTTGCCGCGGGCTGTGGATCGACATTGCCATCGACGATGCAATACTCCTCCCTGCCTTCCAATACGGCCGCCAGCGACAGCGGCGCCAAAGGAAAGCGCCGGTTCTTCGGCTTCGTCGATTGCGGATGAAAAAGGATGATCATCGGCGCTCGAACCTGCCGGCCAGAATCCAGAACCGCGAAGGCGGCCTTCGATTGGTCAGCCACGCTTTGTATGGGCGAATGTGCCAGCGCCAGCCATACCAGGGTCGGTAAATTTTCCAATTTATGCCCAGATCGCCGCTCAATTTCACGAGCGCCGGTTCGGCCAGGAATTCAATGCTGGGAAGGGTATCCGAGCGGAATCCGTAACGCTTTTCGAATTCGGCATGGCGCTCCTCCACCATGCGTTCACCATACTCCCGCCGGCGATAGATAGGAGAGTCCAGAATGAGTAGTGCCCCGCCGGGCCGGAGACAGCGCCGCGCTTCGCTCAACGTATGCGTATAGTCGATCGAGTAGTGTAACGACGAGTTGTAGATGATGAGATCGAAAGTCGCATCACCCAGCGGCAGGTGATCGAAATCCGCTTCGATGACTGAAAAAGAGTTTGGATAATGGCGAGCCGCGCGCAATCCATCCTGTTCATCGCTGAATATATCCAGCGCGACCAGCCGATGCTTCCGCTCGGAAAGCCTGTACGACAACCAGCAATTTCCAGCGCCCAGATCGAGGATATTCAGCGGTCTGCGAGCCGATTTTTCGATTCCCGGCAGAATGTGCTGGCTCAGATATTCATACGTTCGGGCGCGCATCGCCCACATGGCGGAGTTTCGACCCGAAACATCGGTATAAGGCAACGCCCTGTAATACGCGCTCTGATCCGATCCGCGGCCCTCCGCATGCCGGATCTGTCGATACTCTTTTAGAAATTGCTCGCGGGCGCTGGCGTCGATGGTCATAGCCTTTTAAAGATGAATAGCCGATGGTCGCCCATTGCGCGAATAGCCGGTAGATGGGCCAAACCTCGGTCCAGGCGTGCCAACCGGCCTATCGTTTCGTCTCCGATGCCGCGAACATAAGATGGCGGCACGCATACACCGATGCCGTACCAGGCAACCAGTTCAAAACCATCGCTGAAAGTGCGGGCTAACTGTGTAGTCGAGGGGTACTGTACATCCACACCTAGCGATGTCCGGACTTTTTCGCGAGCGAAACGGCGAAATGCCTTTCGCGGCTTTCCGCGCACGAGAAAATGTACAATCTCACGGAGACAGAAAGGACTCAGCACGCAGGTTGCCGCGAATCCGCCGCGCCTCACCAATTGGCTCAAGCGCAATCCAACGCCGCAGAGATCGTCGACACAATTCAACACGCCGAAATTTGAGATCGCGCCGTTGAATTCGCCGCTTAAATTTCCCATCTCCTCCGCCGCCAATTGATGCGCATTCACTCCACGCTCACGCGCAATCCGAACCATCGCGGCGGATGCATCCACGCCATGCACATGGACGCCACGCGATTCGAAGTGGAGCGCATCTTCCCCAGTCCCGCAGCCTAGATCGAGAATCGAATCGCCTCGTTCAAAAAGCGGATCTACGCGGCTCCACACTGCCTGGCGCTGGCTCAATCCGATTGCGGTTCGGCTCCACAGGTCGTCGTAGGTCGTGGCGAGTGCATCGAATGCCATTCCAGCGGTAACCATGGAGTCTCGTTAGGCCTCCACTTCATGGCGAGTCGCGTACAAACCGTCTCGCGCGGCCAGGACCTTCGCCGCGTCGCGCTCTGGCGCCGTCTCACTTCGCAAAAGGTCGTCCGCATATTTATAGAAACGCCTCGAGTGGCGCCCCGCGATGCGGAAATCGCGGTCCGTGCTCTGCTCCCAATTTGCGAGACTCACCAATCGGGATGCAACGCGATCGTAATAAGGAGTGCCTTTGATCGGATAAGAGACCGTGGTAAAGCACACGTCGGGGCTGCACTGCTTCACATGATCGACAGTCGCTTCGATGTCATCGATTTCCTCTCCTTCATAGCCCCACATCAGAAACATCCCCGTTTCAATGCCATTCGCTTTGCAAAGCTTCACCGACGTACGCACCTGCTCCACCGTGACGCCTCGCTGCATGGCGTCCAGAATGCGCTGCGATCCGCTTTCGGAGCCAATCCAAACGCGGGAACAGCGCAGCTCGACCAGCGCCTCTATAACGCGTTCGTTCAAGCGATCTGCGCGCGTGATGCACTCAAACGGAATCGCCAGCCGCCTGCGCTTCATCTCGGCGGCGTACTCGAGCAGCCAGCTATGGTGAATGGTGAACACATCGTCGGCAATCCACAGCATTTCCGGGTTGTAACGCTCGAGCAGCCACTCGATCTCATCGACTACCGCAGCCGGCGATCGCCTGCGGTGTGTCTGCCCGTAAACCGAATGGCTGCACCATGTACATCGATATGGACAACCTCGCGCCGTGATCACCGAGACCGATCCCTTGCCATGATGCTTTCTCCAGACATCCAGGTAACGGCGGATGTCGACACGTTCACGGTCCGGCCAGGGCTGCGCGTCCAGATCCTTGATCAGAGGCGCCGCAGTCGTCCGGGCGACTCCGCCGCTAGCGCTCTGAAACAACAAGCCAGGTATCTCCGAAAAACGCGTTGGATCGGCCTGCGCGCTTAAAAGCCCTTCCAGGGAGACTTCGCCTTCGCCTGTCACCACCACATGCGCCCCGGCCGCAAGGTATTGCTCGGGATAATTCGCCGGCTCCGGCCCGCCCAGAATCACGGTCCATCCCGACTCGCGCGCGCAGCGCACGATTTCGAGGACATTCGAGCGCGTCAGCAGATTTGTATAAATGCCGATAGCTTGCGGCGGTCCTGCGCGGAGAATCGAGAATAGCTCCTGCTTCGAACCGAAGGTGGAGTCGTAAATATCCACCTCATATCCTTTCGTTCGAAGGTGCGACGAAAGATAAAGTATCCCCAGCGGAACGTAGGGCTTCATGATCTGCTGCTCTTTGCTGTCTTCAAAGAGGAAGTAGCCATGCGTGAGCAGCAGCTTCATGACGCAACTCCAGCAAACGCCGGCCTTGCGTCTTTCAGTGCATGCACCTTGGCCCACGCATTTTGAATCGCCAGCTTTTTCTCTGGCTCACGAACTTCCAGGTGCAACGCATCCGCGAGCGCGCGATATACCTCGCTCGAAAATGTGCCTTGAAACATCATCGCCAGATCGCCACTGTCCGACCAGTTCTTTTTGTTGCCCATTTGCGAAGCGACAAGCTGATAGAACTTAGTGCCGGCAATCGGATACGAAACCGAAACGCCTATATCGTTGGGCCGCATCTCCCGAACAATGCGAATCGTCTCCTCTATATCCTTCCAGTCCTCACCCGGATAACCAAATTGCAAAAACCACCCGGCTCGAATGCGATGCTGCGCAAGATTTATTCTGGCCTGGCAAATGTCGTCGACCCGAATCCCCTTTTCCATGGCATCCAGGATGCGCTGGGATCCGGATTCCGCTCCCATCCACACTTCCGCGCAGCCGGCCCTCTTTAATGCGCCGACGCTGTCGCGCGTCATCAAATCGCAGCGGGATTGCATTTTGAACGGAATCTGCGCCTGCAACCGTTCCACCGTGTCTGAAAATTCGCGCGTCCACCGCGCCGATAAAGCGAAAATATCATCGGCGAACCAGATGTGGTCTGGCCGGTAGGTCTGCTTCAAATACAGCATCTCCTCGGCGACGCGCATTGCTGAGCGCGCGTGATAACTGTTACCGTGAATCGGCTTGGCGCACCAATTGCACTTGTATGGGCAGCCGCGGCTCGACACCATGTTCATAGAAAAGAACCCGTGTCGCGATACCCACGCCGCGCGATACTGCTCCACATCCACCAGATCCCAACCCGGCATGGGCAGCGAATCGAGATCGGTTCGAACCAAGCAGCGCGAATTGTGGTGAAGACGCCCGGTTTCCGGCGAGAAATAGACAAGACCCGAAATAGCGTTCGCCGCATGGCCCTGTACCAGCTCGAGAAGCGCGTCCTCTACCTCGCCGCCGAGAACATAGTCGAATCCGGCTTCCAGATACTCCCGCACGTGATCGGAAGCGTCCGATCCATGTACCGCTGTCCGGCAACCCGAGGCTTTGGCCGCTTCGGCTATCCAGAACGCAAGTTGGCGATTTCGCCCAAGGCACATCTTGGTCAGAAAGTTGAAGTCGTCTTCACAGACGACCACCCACTGCGGCGAGGACCTTCGGAGCGACTCTTCGATGGCCTTCTCCGGATCCTGAAGCGTCACGTCGCAAATTGCCACATCGATACCAGCCTCGCGAAGAACGGCTGCCGCAAGAATTGTCTGCAGCGGAACGTAAGGCTGCATCTTTTGGATCTGCTTCTTATCGAAGAACAGGTGGTTGCTGTGAGTGAGCAGTACGTCGGCCATTTACTCGTCTGCCGCTTCTTTTAATGAACTTCTTTCAACCGCCGGCTCAGAGCTTCCCCAGTCAGCAGCGATCGGCGCACAATCAGCCAGCGCTGCGCCCGGCTGAGCCACAGTTCCACCGGCAACGCAAAATAGTGGTGCTTCAAACGCCAATTCAGCGGCTTCCGCATCAGGCGAAGGCCGAATCGATTCGCGCTCACCCCCGATTTCCTGGATTTCTTCGACAGCTCGTTCGAGAGCAGGAAGTAAGACATGCTGCGCTGCAGATCTTTGCTCGCTTCCTCGTCTAACCAGGGGAGTTCCGCCTGGCCCAATCCCACCGACGCCCATTCTCGAAGCGAAGCAGGTTCATGCAGACCTGCTTCGCGCAGCTCCGGCCAGATAGGAATGCCCGGATACGGCGTGAACAGATTAGGCGAAAAAGTTACATTCTCGTATCGCTCGGCGATCCCGCCCATAACCCGGAGCGTTTGCCTACGATGAGGCTCCTCTTCCCCGGGATATCCAAAGATCAGGTTGTAAGTGACGCGGATTCCTGCTTGCGCGCACTTCTCCGCGGCTTCAAACATGTCATCAATGCTCTGATGGCGCTTGTTCATGCGCCGCAGGACCTCCGGCGATGCGGATTCGGTTCCAAAACCGATATGACTGACGCCGCTCGCCGCCAGTAACCGGACCTCTTCGTCTGTCAAGCGGCACAAGAGATCGGTTGACGCTTGGAAGGTCCAGCGAAACCGGACGCCGCTTTCGAGCAGCCCGCGTGCGATCCCGAGCGCCCGTCGCGTATCGACAAGGAAGTTGGAATCCACCAGCGAAATCTCTTCCAGCCGGTGCCGCTTTACCAGCGCCACCATGTTTTCAACCACTCCGCTAACCTCTAAGGCGTTGAAGCGTCGGTTGTAAAAAACCATGTCCGTGCAATAGTTGCATGCGTACGGGCACCCGATACTCGTGGCGAACGGCAGCTTTCTCGCACCCGTAAAGCGTGCATACGTCTCGAAATCCACCATTTCGTAAGCGGGTGGCGGAAACGCGCTCAGCGGAGAAGCAGGCCGGTCCTGATTCGAGTAGATCTTGCCGCCTTTCTTGAACCAGCATCCGGCGACCATCTCGAGCCCCGCTCCCGAGATCTGGCGTTCGAGGATCTCGGTCAGCGTCTTCTCGCCTTGATGTCGCACCACAATGTCCACGAAATCTTCGCGAAGAGTTTCACCGGTGAGCAGCGTAGGATGCCAGCCTCCATAGATGATCGGGAGATCCGGCCTGATCTGCCGGACCAGCAGGCTGGCGGCGATCGCATCCCGGATCATCGGCCCCGTTAACAGCGAAATCCCGAACGCGAAACAGCCGGCGGCTTCGCGCGCAATGGCATCCAGGAATTTTGCATCAGTGGCGCCGTCGACCACAATCGGCTGAAATCCCGCAGACCGCAGTGAGGATGCCAGACTCAAAACCCCGAGCGGCGGTCCAAATACCTTGCCCTCGTACGGAGGTGAGAACAACACAACCTTGCGCCCCGCCGCTTTGCCTAACACGAGACGACCTCCGCCGAAAGTTGGTGCGCATCCACTTTGGGCTTCAAGGGCGGGAACCATTTATTCGCTTTGTTCTTGAGCCACAATTCCCACGGCGCGGCGTAAACATCGTGGTCGAGCCGCCAGCGCGCGGGAGCGCTGATGGCGCGGTGAACCAAACGATTCAACGGGTGCTTCCGCTCCACCCCGATGGGAACGCGATGGAATGCAATTCGCATGTACTCCCGCATCGTCTGAACGCGCTTATGCTTCTTTCCTTTGAGCCACGGCAGAACCGTATAGCGCGGAAAGTAGTCGGCCCACCCCTCGAAAGTTTTTGGCACGTCGATTCCGAACTCGAATGCCCGCTTCATCACGGGCGCCCCGGGATACGGCGTAAAGATGTTGGTCCAGAATTCCGCCGCTGGATACCGGCGGCAGATGTTCATGACCAGCCGTATAGATTCCCGCCGTTCCACATCTCCTTCACCCGGGAACCCGAAAATGATGTTGAAGGACGGGCGAATACCTGCCCGGCTCAGCAGGTCTGCGGCTTCATAGATCGTACTCAGCTTTTGAAAATCCTTGTTCATCAAATGCAGAATTTTGGGAGATCCGGAGTCCGCACCCTGTGCGATTTGCGAAAGACCCGCCCGCTTGAGTAACTTCAACTCTTCGACCGTCAGTCTTGTGACGAGGTTTGTAGATGCCTGGATACTCCAGTCGAATTTCACTCCGGAGCGCACCAGGCCCTCGCCAATCTTCACCGCACGTGTGCGGTCCACCAGGAAATTGTCGTCTACAACCCACAGAAGTTTCAGCCGGTATCGTGTCACCAGGTCGGTCATTTCTTCCACTACCTGATCGGCATCCAACGCATTCCAGTTGCGTCCGTAGAGACCCTCGTTCGTGCAGTAAGCGCAATTGAACGGACACGCAAGACTCGACGTGTACATCGCCCAACGCCGTCCGCATACTCTCTCATAGGCGTCGAAATCGGCCAGGTGATAGGCTTTCGAAGGCAGTTCCCGTATCGGCTTCAGTGGACGTGGTGTGTTGAAAACCAAGCCGCCCTGTTCCTTATACCCGACTCCGGCAATACCTTTCAGGGACTCACCCGCCTCGATGTGCTGCACAACTTCGAGAAGGGCGTCTTCTCCCTGGCCGTTGACCACTACATCGACATACTTGCAAGCAAGAGTCTGATCCGGCAGCAGCGATGGGTGCCAGCCACCCAGAATCACCGGCTTTTCCGGATACAGCGCCTTTGCCGCCTTTGCGATTTGCACTGTCTCGCGGATCATTGGTCCGGTGACTAACGAAACGGCAAGGCAAAGTGAATCTCTCAACTCCTCTAATACCCGCTGCTGAAATCCGGGAGTAATGGTAGAGTCGACAATCTTGACTTCGTAACCAGCTCTCAGGAGCGGAGTGGCAACGGCTAGGATACCCAGCGGAGCGGTCGCTTCCGTGCTCGAAAACGCGGGGAAGAAGAACAGGACTTTTTTGCTTTGCATCCGGACTATTGGGCTCCGCTCCCGCACGCCTCTCGGCGGTTCACAGCCGAAGTATAGGGTTAATGGCGTTTATGACTTGTTGGAGGTCTGTAAACAAAGCGTAAATACCGACAACCGCCAATAGGCCGTTCGATAAGCTTATGAAAAGACAACCACTGGAATGCAGGCGCCGCCGCAAATGAACATCCGCCAATTAGAAAAGCGGCTGCGCAGCCGCGAAATTTCCTGTGTCGAGCTGATCCGGCAAACCTTCGCTGACATAAAAAACCGCGATAAGTTCAACAGCCTGATCACGCTGACAGAGGAGCAGGCACTCGCCGAAGCGCACGAGCGCGACCGTGAGCTGGCCGAAGGCCGTGATCGCGGGCCATTGCACGGCGTTCCCATAGCCCATAAGGATCTGTTCTACACGCGCGGAATCCGCACCACCGCCGGTTCGCTTGTATTCAAAGACTTTGTTCCGGATCATGACGCCGCCGTAGTCGAACGCCTGCGTGCCGCCGGAGCCATCTCCATCGGCAAAACCAATCTGCACGAAATTGCTTACGGCATTACATCGAAGAACCCGCACTTCGGTTTTGTCCTGAATCCGTGCGATCCCAAGCGCCTTCCGGGCGGTTCGAGCGGTGGTTCCGCGGCCCTCGTAGCGGCCGGCTTCCTACCCATGGCGCTCGGCACCGACACCGGCGGCTCGATTCGCATTCCGGCCTCCTACTGCGGCATCTCCGGTATCAAACCGACCTACGGCCGCGTAAGCCGCTACGGTGTTCTGCCGCTCGGCTTCAGCCTCGACCATGTCGGACCGCTGGCTTCCTGTATCGAAGATTGCGCGCTTACCATGAACGCCATCGCTGGGTTGGACGCACGCGACCCGACCTCCTCGCGGCTGCCCGTGCCGGAATTCAATTTGCCCGCGCCTGCGAATCTAAAAGGCCTGCGTGTAGGCGTTCCGAAAAACTTCTTTTTTGATAACTTGCAGGAGGAAGTAGCGGCCGCCGTGCATAACGGCATAGATGCGCTAAGTCGCTTAGGGGCGACGCTCGTCGAAACTCCAATCCCCAATCTGGCCGAAGCAAATATCGTTGCACGTACCATCCAACTCGCCGAAACCGCCGCCGTTTATGCGCAGCACAAAGATCGCTCGCTATTCGGCAACGATGTTTGGGCGCTTCTCGAACAAGGCCGGATGATCGCCGGTTATGACTACGTCAACGCGCAGCGCGTGCGAACGCTGTTCCGCCGCGAGTTCGACGCGCTTTGGCAAAGGATCGATATCTTGGCCGCGCCCTCCACGCCGATTACCGCACCACTATCGGACTCCGCCACGGTACACATTGGAGAAACCGAAGAAGACACTCGCATGGCATCC
>Ga0157369_10002861_pt1 | contig 20613 bp, 26 predicted proteins | sample C25metaG_FD_113461 | JGI IMG/M metagenome (GOLD analysis project Ga0157369, IMG submission 113461) | Corn rhizosphere microbial communities from Kellogg Biological Station, Michigan, USA - C2-5 metaG | ecosystem: Host-associated > Plants > Roots > Rhizosphere > Soil | place: USA: Michigan...
GCTGGGTGGCATTGCTATTGAGGCCTAAAGCATGAGCGTTGGCAGTCACTTCAAGCCCTCGGCCGGCGGCGGGATGATCTCGTTGCAGACATCGGCGGCAGACCTGAAAGCCTTTCAGGACTTTGCCGCCATGCTGCCAAAAGCAGCGGCCAACGCCCAGCGCCGAGCCATCAACAAAACCCTGCGCTGGCTTGCCACACAAATTGCCCGCGCCGTCGGCCGGCAGGAACGCATTGCGGTCGCTGCTGTACGTCAGCGCCTGCGGGCCTACCCGGTCAGTGGCGGGGCCAACAGCGGCAAATTGTGGTTCGGCCTCAACGCCATGGAGGCCAGCCGTATCGGCCGGCCTCGGCAGAGTCGCTCCGGTGTCTCGGTTGCCGGCCGGCGCTTTCAGGGCGCGTTCTTCAAAAAGGTCTACGGCAACAGCGCAGACGTCTGGATTCGTACCGGCAGCAAGCACTTCAGGGCGAGCGATTATCCCGACAGCGATGTCAGCGGTGCGGTCGGCGCGAGTTCGGGTTGGATCGCCGAGCACGACAATCGCTTCCCGCTGGCCAAGGCCAAGGTGTCGTTGGAGCAGGCCCGCCCGCACTTCGAGAGCTGGGTACGTAAGGCTGACGAACACCTGATGCATGTCTTGCAGCAGGAACTCAATTTCGAAGTGCAGAAGCACTTGAAGGGGAAATGACGTGACGGATCAAGTCGACGAGCCGTTCAGTCTTGAACAGCTGTATCACGCCATCGAGCGGCGCATTCAGCAACACTTTCCGTGCCTGCAGACGGTGTGCATGTGGCCGGATGATTTGGATCGCTTGCCGCTGCCAGCGGTGCTGATCGAATTGGCCGAGATGGAGCCGGGTCTCGATCCGGGACCCGGTGAAACCGGCTTAGCCTGCAAGTTCGAGGCTCGGGTGATCACCGATCCGATTCAGCCGGATCATCATCAACAGGCGGTGTTCCTGGCGGGCCATCTTGCCGAGTTGCTGCGCATGCAGTGCTGGGGCGTGGAGGTCGAGCCGGCCGAGTTCGTGCAGGCCATGCAGGACTGGACCAAACCCGAACTGGACGGCTACACCGTCTGGGTCGTGGAATGGACGCAGCAGATCTACCTCGGTGAGGCCGAATGGCCTTGGCCGGATCAGCCACCGGGCACCCTGCTGCTGAACATTGAGCCAGGCGACGGCCCGTTCCGTCCGGAGGATGTGCAATGAGTTCCGGTTACGTCGCGGCTCAGCACGACCGCATGCTCGCCGGCCTGGTCAAGGATTGCTACGTGGTGGCGGTGGATCTCGCCGCGTCACCTCCGGTGTGTCGAGTCTCGGACGGGGAGTGGGTCAGCGGCTGGCTGCGCTGGCATAGCGTTGCAGCTGGCAAGGCGCGGCACTGGCGGGCACCCAGCATCGACGAGCAAGGCACTTTGATCAGTGCCAGCGGCGATGTAGCACAGGGCACATTCATTCCTGGTCTTTATGGCAATGGTGGCCCGCCACCGGACAACCGCGACCACGTCGAGGTCTGGCGTTTCGATGATGGAGGCTCACTGGTCTACGACTGGCAGGCCAACAGTTACACCATTACTCTGCCGAGCGGTACGGTCACCATCAAGGTCGGTTCAACACTAGCCGAAGTCACCGACAACGCTGTCAGCGTGAAGTCGGGAACGATCGATCTGGAGGGCGCCGTGAACATCAAAGGGCCGGTCAACATCGACGGCCCGCTGCACGCGACACAGAGCATCACCAGCGATGCCGACATTCTGGCCGCCGGCCAAAGTGACAACCACCACAAGCACTAACTCATCACTCATTCAGCCCGCCGTGAGCGGGCTTTTTCATGCCTGGAGAAACCATGGCCAAACATCAAGATGATTCGAATGCGCCTGAGTCCGTACCGATCAGCACCGTGCAGGCGAACTCGACCGTGACCTTTCGCGACACGCTCTACACCTCGCGCACGGTCGTCCTGCCTGACGGCCGCACCCTGGCTGTAGCGAAAGCCCAGGTATCGGTTGATGGCACCGACGATGTGGCGCTGAAGTGTCTCAAAGCCAACGCCGAGTTCGAGCAACTCAAGGAGTAAACCCGATGATCGGAATGGATCGCCACACCGGGCAACCCATCTCCGGCATCGAGCATTTACGTCAGTCGGTGGCGGACATACTCGGCACGCCGCTGCTGAGCCGCCGCGAGCGTCCGGAGTACGGCAGCAAGCTGCGGCGTATGGTCGACCTCCCCATCAACGAAGGCTGGAAAAGCGCCGCTCAAGCGGAAGCGGCCCGGGCGCTGCGCCAGTGGGAACCGCGACTGAAGCTTGAGCGCGTCGTCGCCATCTCGGTGTTGGGCGGGAAAATCAATTTCAGAATCAGCGGCGAGTATCTCGGTGAGCGCGGCACGTTGGAGGTGTGGGTATGAGTACGCTGGTGGATCTGACTGAGCTGCCCGCACCAGACGTGCTGGAGCCGCTGGACTTCGAAGAGGTGTACAGCGAAGCGCTGGACGTGTTTCGCGGTTACATGGGCGGCAACTGGACGGCATCGCTGGAGAGCGATCCGGTGACCAAGCTGCTGGAAGTCGGCAGTTACATCAAACTCGGCAACCGGGCGCGGGTTAACGACGCCGCCAAGGCGCAACTGCTGGCCTATGCCATCGGCGCCGATCTGGAGCAACTGGCCGCCAACGTGAATCTCAAACGCCTGGTGATTCAGGCGGCGGATCCGCTGGCGGTGCCGCCGGTCGAGGCGGTTCTGGAGTCTTACGATGCCCTGCGAGAGCGGGTGCAGATGGCCTACGAAGGATTGACCACGGCGGGGCCACGCAACAGCTACATCCTGCATGCCCGTAACGCCTCGGCACTGGTCGCCGATGCAACGGCTGAAAGCCCGGCGCCGGCCTGTGTCGACGTGACAGTGTTGGGCCTGGAAGGGGACGGCGCAGTCGGGCCGGAGCTGCTGGCGTTGGTCGCCAAGGCTGTGAATGACGACGATGTGCGCCCGGTCGGTGATCGGGTCACGGTACGCGGCGCCGAGATCCTGCGGTACCGGATCGATGCGGTGCTGCACATGAAAGGTACCGGCCCGGAAAACGACGCCGCGCTCGCCGAGGCGATCAAGCGCCTTGAGGCCTGGATCAATCCACGCCGTCGCTTGGGCGTCGAGGTGGCCCGCTCGGGTGTCGACGCGCAGTTACACGTCGCCGGTGTGGCCCGCGTTGAACTCAAGGACTGGCAGGATCTGAAGCCCACGAAGGCGCAGGCGGCGTACTGCACCGGTTTCACCGTCGTGTTGGGAGGCTGATATGCGCAGCCTTTTACCGCTCAACAGCACTCCCCTGGAACGGGGTATCGAGGCGACTTTTGCAGAGACTACGCTGATTCCATTGCGCGCACTGTACAACCCCGACACCTGTCCGGTTCATCTGCTGCCGCATCCGGCGTGGGCCTGGTCAGTTGATCGCTGGGATCCGGCGTGGCCGGAGCCAGTTAAGCGTGCCGCGATCAAGGCCTCGTTCTACATCCACAAACACAAAGGCACCATCGGCGCGCTGCGCCGGGTAGTCGAACCGCTGGGTTACCTGATTGAGGTACTGGAATGGTGGCAGACCCTACCGGAGGGCGTGCCGGGCACCTTCGCGCTGAAGGTCGGCGTATTGGATACCGGTATCACTGAGGAAATGTACCTAGAACTGGAACGCCTGATTGATGACGCCAAACCGGTCAGCCGGCAATTGACCGGCCTTGCCATCAGCCTCGAAACCCAGGGCAACTTGAACATCAGTGTCGCTCTGTACGAGGGCGACGTAATCGACGTTTACCCGCCAGTGATGCGTGACATCGAAGTCACCGGCAGCTTTGGCGTGGTCGGGCGCGAACACTCCGTAGACACTCTGGACGTTTACCAATGATTGATGTGAACTCGCAGTTTTTCGCCATCCTGACCAAGGTCGGAGAGGCGAAGCAAGCGAATGCCGATGCACTCGGTGTTCCCTGGCTGATCAGCCAAATGGGCGTAGGTGATGCTAACGGCGCTGATCCCATTCCTGATCGGTTGCAAACCAAACTGATCAACGAATGGCGGCGCCGGCCGTTGAATCAGCTCAAGGTCGATCCAAACAATCCAGCGATCATAATCGCCGAACAGGTCATCCCGGCAGACGAGGGTGGCAAGTGGATTCGTGAGATCGGCCTTTACGACGCGGACGGTGACCTGGTGGCAGTGGCCAACTGTGCGCCTAGCTTCAAGCCTCTGCTGTCGCAAGGTTCAGGCCGCACGCAAATTGTGCGCATGAATTTCATCGTCACCAGCACTGGCAATATTCAGCTCAAGATCGATCCGGCAGTGGTGCTGGCTACGCGCGAATACGTCGACGCGAAGATTCTAGAAGAGCTGTACAAGCTCGACAACAAGCAGTCGGTGCGGCTCGCGACGACGGCAAACATAGTGCTGTCCGGGCTTCAGTCCATCGACGGCGTGGCACTGGTTGTCGGTGATCGGGTGCTGGTGAAAAACCAGACTGCCGCCAAGGACAACGGAATATGGGTCGCGGCAGCGGCGGGTTGGTCGCGTGCGGTGGATGCTGACTCGAATGCCGAGGTCACCTCGGCGTTGCTGGTATCGGTCGAGCAGGGCGCAACATTGGCCGATACCCGCTGGCAGTTGATTACCGATGGCGTGATTGTCCTGGGCACCACGGCGCTGACGTTCCAGAACGTCACACAAGGTTTTGCGCCAATCAACGCTCCTGCGCTGATCAATCCAACAGCAAACACTCCCCCTCAATTTGATAATTCATCGAAACTTGCCACGACCGAGTTTGTGCAGCGCGCGGCGGGAAGTTTGGCTGGGTACGTCGCCTATGCGGTAAATACGGTCTTAACGGCGGTCGATGTCGGCAAGTACGTCTATGCAAGCGGGGCGACTGTCACTCTAACGCTACCTGATGTCACGCTGTTGCCCCTTGGAAGTCGTATTTACATTCAGGCGGGAGCAATGACCGTCTGTACTGTAAGGTCAATTAACGGCGCAATCACTGGGCCAAATGGCAATCAGGTGGGTTCGAACAGTGTGGTGCTGGGTAACGGCGTTGCGACAGAATTTATCGCAACAGGTGTGAACTGGCTCGCGGTGGGCGGATCTGGACTCGCCGGGCTTTTTGCCAATGGCTATCAACGGTATCCGTCAGGTTTGATCGAGCAGTGGGGAACCGTAACGATCAATGACAACACTGAGTCGTACATAACGCTGCCCATCGCATTCCCTGCGGCAATTCTCGGGGCGATGGCGTCAGTGTCCAACTCATTGGCGATCTCTGGTGGTGAGTTCGCGATTGCCGGTGCGAGAAAGAACGGTGCCAGCCTGAGCACCATTGCTATCAACGCAAACACGGGGCCTCAGACCTCGGTAAGTCAACTCGTAACCTGGCGCGCGTGGGGATATTGATCATGATTTTTTTTAGTGCGTCTGAGTGCGGCTTCTACGACGACACCATTAACAGCCGCTTACCTGATGACGGGGTCGAGGTCTCCGATGAACAACGTCGCGCGATTCTGGAGGGTCAGTCTGCCGGAATGGTTGTCGCTGCTGACGAGTTCGGCGGCCCTATCCTTGTCGAGCGGCCGGCGCCTAGCGCTGAGGTGCTGGCCGCCGCTGAGCGTGTTTGGCGTGATCGGCAATTGGCGGCTACTGACCCTCTGGTTTCACGCCATCGCGACGAGGTCGAGGAAGGCGGGTCGACCTCGATCACGCCTGAGCAATATACCGAGCTGCAAGGTTACCGTCGGCTGTTGCGCGACTGGCCGCAAGGGGGGCAATTCCCACTGATCGATCACCGCCCGATCGCACCGCCGTGGCTGTCCGGTCAGCTTCAATAAGCGCTCCGCACTGACGGGGCGTTTTCTTTTCCGTTACGCGTAACACGAACACCCCTCACAGCCTCGCTTCTGCGGGGCTTTTTCGTTTCCGGAGATTGACCTCTATGAGTTTCTTCCACGGCGTCACGACCACCTCGGTCGATACCGGCGCACGCACTATCTCGTTGCCGTCCTCGTCGATCATCGGCCTGTGCGATACGTTCTCTCCCGGGCTGGTGGGTGGCGGTACCGCTAAGGCCGGCGAGCTGAAGCTGATCACCACCGAGCGCGAAGCGATTGCCGCGTTCGGCGCCGAGTCGGCGATCACCAAAGCCTGCCAGGCGATCTACGCCAAAGCCAAGGCGGTCATCGTCGCCATCGGTGTGCCGAAGATGGACGACCCGGCGCTGCAGACCTCGGCCATCATCGGCGGCGTGTTAGCTTCGGGTCAGCGTACTGGCCTGAAGGCGTTGCTTGATGGCAAAAGCCTGTTCAATGCCCAGCCGCGATTGCTGATCGCGCCTGGTCACTCGGCCACGCAAGCGGTGGCCACAGAGATGGATAGCCTGGCGCAGAAACTGCGGGCCATCGGCATCATCGACGGGCCATGCACCACCGACGAGGCCGCGATGGCCTACGCGAAAAACTTCGGCAGTCGCAACCTGTTCATGGTCGACCCGGGCGTGCAGTACTGGGATACCGGTGAAAGCAAAACCGTGGATGCACCTGGCTCGGCCTGGACGGCGGGTCTGTTTGCCTGGACGGATGCCACCTACGGTTTCTGGGCCTCGCCTTCGAACAAGGAACTCACCGGCATCACCGGTACCACCCGCGCCGTCGAGTACCTGGACGGTGATGAAACCTGCCGGGCCAACCTGCTCAACAACGCGAACATCACCACGATCATTCGCGACGATGGTTATCGCCTCTGGGGCAACCGCACGCTGTCCAGCGATCCGAAGTGGGCATTCGTCACCCGCGTACGCACGCTGTTCATCCTGATGGACGCGGTGCAGGCCGGGCACAAATGGGCCGTCGACCGTTCGATCACCAAGACCTACGTCAAGGACGTCACAGACGGCCTGGAAGCATTCATGCGCGACCTGAAAAATCAGGGCGCGGTGATCAACTTCGAGGTGTACGCCGACCAGGAGCTGAACACGGCCAGCCAGATCGAGCAGGGCAAGGTGTACTGGCGGATCCGCTTCACCGACGTGCCGCCGGCCGAGAATCCGAATTTCCTCTTCGAAGTCACCAACGAGTGGATGACCGAAGTGCTTGAAGCCGCCTAAGGAGGCCCCCTGATGATTCCTGAAGTTCTGTCCAACTGCGCCGGGTTTATCGACGGCGTGAGTTTTGCCGGCGAGATGCCGAGCCTGACCCTGCCCAAGGTCGTGCTGAAAACCGATACCTACCGGGGCGGCGGCATGGCCGGCGAGATCGAGATCCCGACCGGTGTCGAGAAACTTGAAGCCGGGTTTACCACCAACGGTGTGCGCCGTGAGGCGCTGAAATGGTTCGGCCTGTCCGACCGCACCGCGTGCACGGCGGTGTTCCGCGCCTCGTTCAAAGGTCTTAAGGGCAAGATTACTCCCGTCATCGTGACCATGCGTGGCGGTCTCAAAGAGGTCGACATGGGCGACTGGAAGGCCGGCGAAAAGGCTGAGAGCAAACACAACATGGCGTTGACCTACTACAAGCTCGAAGTCGGTGGCCGGTTGATCTATGAGATCGACATGGTTGGCATGGTGCTGGTAGTTGACGGCGTTGATCAACTGGCAGAAGAACGTTCGGCTTTGGGCCTCTAAGGATTAAACATGACTCAAGTAGCTACAGAAAAACCACTACCGAAGTGGCTGCAAATCACCGAAGAAGGTTTTCGAGTGACCCTCAAATATCCGACCGAACTGAATGGCGTTACGGTCGACTCGTTATCGGTGCGTGCACCGTGCGTACGTGATGTTCGCGCAGCCCAGGCGAGCAGTAACGGTGATGATGAAAAGCGTGAAATGTCGCTGTTTTCCTCGCTGACGCAGATCCCGGAAGCGGACTTGATGGGCCTTAAAGTGGTCGACTACATGCGCTTACAAGGCGGCTATTTTCGTCTGGTCGAAGACGACGGCGTTTGATGGCGTTGCGTTGAAGACGCTGGCCAAGCGTCTGGCTAAAGAGACCGGATTCTCTGCCGCCGAGATTTTGGCCATGCCCTTCAACGAAATCGTGTGGTGGCTCTCTGAGTGAGCCACCTCTGCAATCTCTCCAGCGCATAAGGCACGTACATGGCGAAGAACATCGCGCTCGGCTTTGTCATTGGCGGCGCCGTCGATTCGACGGTAGGCAAAGCGTTCAAGGATGTCGAAAGCAAGATCAAGCACCTGGACACCGTCGGCAGTAAAGCCCGGGTGCTGCAGAACACCATCGGCGACACCATGCGTCTTCGCGATGAGTGGCGAAAGGCGCACATGACCGGCGCCGCCGGCGCGGACAAACTGCTGAGCAAGTACGAAAAGAACCTCGAACTGCTAAAAAAACAAGGCATCGAGGTCGGTCGCTTGAGCAAGGCCTACGCCACGCTGGGCCGGGTGGCGGCCGGTGCCGAACTCAAAGCGCTGGGCCATCGGCAGATTGAGGAAGGTCGTGCGGGCATGAAAAGCACCCTCGGCCAGGCTGGTGCACTCACCGCAGCTGCGGCCATCCCGACCAAGGTCAGCGCCGACTATGGCGCGATCATTCGGGATATTGCGCTCAAGGCCAACATAGCCAACTCGCCGGAAGAGGCACAGTTGTCCAAGACGGTGATCGACACTTCACGTGATACGGGCATGGCGCGCAACCAGGTGGCCGAGGTGGTCAACGCCTTGGTAGGCGCCGGTATGGAGTTGGACAAGGCGCTGTCCTATGCACCGACCGCAGCCAAGTTCGCGGTGGGCCAAGGGTCGGAAGGCACTGAAACGGCGAAGATGATCAACGCTTTGGGGCAAAACGCCAAGATCACTGACCCGAAAGTAATGCAGCAGGCGCTGGAAGCCATTGCCTATCAGGGCCAGGCGGGCAGTTTTGAAGCGGTCGACATGGCCAAGTGGTTTCCTGAGTTGCTGGCCGGCATGGGCAAACTGGGTATTACCGGCATGGACTCGGTGACGCAGCTGGGCGCGATGTTGCAGGTGCAAATGAAGACCGCCGGTGGATCGGACGAAGCGGCGAACAACCTGAAAAACTGGATGGAGAAAAGCGGCTCCGGTGAAACGGTCAAGGCTTACCAGAAGGCCGGGATCGACTATAAGGGGTCGATGCAAACCGGTTTGCAGAACGGTAAATCCACCTTGGAATCCAGTTTCGCCTTGGCACAGAAGTACATCGAGGCGACCGATCCGAAGCGGGCCGCCGAGATGGCCAAGGCCACTGCGGCCATCAGTAAAGAGGCCGATCCCGAGAAAGCCAAAGCCATGATGAAGTCTTTGGAGGAGGCCTTGCGTACCGGTGACCTGTTCGCTGATATGCAGGTCAAGGCAGCCTTGACGGCGTACATGCAGAACAAGGATCTGTATGAGCAGCTGAAAAAGGATTCGGCCGACGCTACCGGGATCCTCGATAAGAACCTCGCTGAGCGGCGGCAAACTTCCGCACAGAAATGGTCCGAGATGGCCCAGAGCATGGACGATGCCATGCGAAGCATCGGCGATGCGATCCGTCCAGTGACCGACACGGTGGCCGATGGCATCACCAACGTGTCGCGCAGACTCTCCGGATTCGCTGATGAGTTTCCCCGGGTCGTGGTCGGAATCGGCACGGTCGTAGCCGGGTTGGTCGCGCTGAAAGGCGCCGTCAGCGCGTTCAAGGTCGGCAAAGGGCTGATGAACATCGGACGCGGCACCTTGATGGGCAATCCGAACATTCCGCAAAAGGTCATCGTCACCAACCTGCCCGGTACCGGTGGTGGGCTTAGTGGCGGTGATCTCGATGCCAACGGCGAAGGCAAGAAAGGCAAAGGCGGTAAAGGCGGCGGGAAAGGAGGTGGCGGTCGCGGCGCCAAGATCGTGGGAGGCATGAAAGGCCCCGCGATCCTTGCAGTCGCGCAGGCGGGTTATCAGGCTTACGACACTTACGAAAACGCCGAGACGCAGGATGAAAAGGCCGAGGGCTACGGTAAGGCTGCGGGAGGTTTGGCCGGTACGTTGGCCGGCGCCGCTGCCGGTGCAGCCATCGGCACGGCGGTGCCGATCATTGGCAACATCGTCGGCGGTCTGGTCGGTGGTTACCTCGGTTACATGGGTGGCGATGCCCTGGGCGGATCGCTTGGAAAGTCTATGTTCGGTGCGGACGAGTCGCTGAAGAAAGTACCGGATACCGGGCCACTGATGATGGCCAACGCCGGACAGAACCTGCCGCCGGTGATGGGCAACATTGCCCGCTCATTTGCGCCTGCCACCGTGATTCCGCTTGTCCAGAGCACTCCGACGCCCTCGGCAGTGCAGAGCCTGTTGCCAGAGCGCGCTGCCGACGCTGCTGCAATGGGTGATGTGACGCGATCCCTCAGCGCACCCGCGCCGCCGAGCGTACCGGCGCTGCTGGCTCCGGCGCCGGCACCAACCAAAACCGAGCCGCCGAAAATCGAGCAGCGAGTCGAGATCTCGGCGCCTTTGCACATCACCGTACAGGGCGATGCGAAGGATCCGGCGCAAATGGCGCGTGAGCTGCAGCCCTTCATCGCGCAGCAGATGCAGCAGGCCACGCAACAGTTGCAGAACCGCAAGCTGTACGACGAACCGCATGTGTAAGGAGGGCTAATGGCCTACATGGAACAGCTGCAGTCGGGTCTGAAGAATCTGGCTGCAGCGGGGGAGACTGGACGACGTAGCCTCGACGGCATGATGGGGCCGGTCAACGGTGCAATCAGCGAGATCAGCGGCGCGGCCTCGGAGCTGGAAGGTATTCTAATCGTGGGGCCGGCGGTCGGGGCAAAACTTCAGCGCGTCATGCGCAGCGTCAACGCGGCGCAGGCCAAGGTCGGCCAGGTGGTCGCCACCTACAACAAGGCCACCCGCGCCGCGTCGCAGATCGATGAACGCATGGGCGAACTAAGGAACAGGCAGCACGGGCGTCCACTGCGATTAACAAGATTGCCGGCAAGGTCAGTCCATCGCTGGGGAACATTCTGCCGACCGGATCACTGGCGGGTGACGCGACACCGATGCCGGAAGCGGTGAAGCCGTTTCCGCACCTGTTAATCGTACAGCCGCTGGATCCCAAGGCGGTCCCGTATTACTTCAACCTGGACACCGCTGCCTTCGACGAGCTGCGGCGCTCGACGGAGTATCGCTGGGCGTCGCAGGAGCGCCTGTCTCGCCGACCGGCGCAACAAGCGGTGGGCATTGGTGAGGAAAAAATCACCCTCAAGGGCGCGATTTTCCCCGGCTTCAAGGGCGGGATCAAACAGCTGGACACCCTGCGCAGTCTCGGTGCCCAGCTCCTGCCTCTGACCCTGACCACCGGCTATGGCGACGTGCTCGGCACCTGGTGCTTGAAGAACGTCGAAGAAGAACAGAGCGCGCTGCTGCAGGGCGGTATCCCGCGTAAGCAATCGTTTACCTTGGAGTTTGTACGCTATGGCGATGACCTGCAGAACGTCTGATGGGGATCTGCTGGACACCCTGTGCTACCACGCCTATGGGCATTTGAGCGGAACGGTCGAGGCGGTGCTGGACGCCAATCAGGGCCTGGCCGACGAGCCGCAGCCGTATCGCGCCGGCATCGTGATTGAGCTGCCGGATCTGCCGGCATCCAATGACAGCGAGGTGATGCTGTGGGGCTGAAGCCTTCATAGGCGCAGTGATGTCAGTTTGCCGTAGATTCTGAGCGTCGATAGACTCGCCCTTTTTTGGAAGGTATGAGAGACCCCTTATGGAAAGATCGACAGAGTTAAGGAAAGTAAAGCGGAGCCTTTGGGGGGAACTCAATTATCGATTGAACTGGGTAATCTTCGGCACCATTGGCGCAATCCTCTTGTGTTTTATTCCTATTCTAGGCTGGCTGTTAGCTTTGGGAACGGTAGCCGCCATCCTCTGGAAAACCTTCGGGTTTCGACAAACCTTTTTGGAGGGTAACTGCCCGGCCTGCACCAAAATCCTCCCTGTTGACCCGAAGACGGACGTCTTTGCCTGCCCGGTGTGCGGTAGCTGCATGGCCGTGAGGGGCGAGAATCTCGTCCTAATCAAAATCGACTGATCTGCAACGCTCTTTTGCTTGCAGAACATGCAATCAACTCAGCCCGCCTTGTGCGGGCTTTTTTATGGACAGCACAAATGACCCCAGCCTTTCGCGTGGTGGCTGACGGAGCCGACATCACTGCGCTGATCAATGACCGGCTGCTGCAGCTGAAAACCACTGACAAGCCAGGTATGGAATCCGATGAGTTCGAGTTACGCATCGATGACCGTGACGGAGCGGTAGTGCTGCCCCCTCGCGGGGCCAGCATCGAGATCTTCCTCGGCTATGCAGAAACCAAACTGACCCGCATCGGCCGTTACGTCGTGGATGAGATTGAGCTATCTGGTCCACCCGATACGCTGGTCATCACCGGTAAGGCCAGCGACATGCGCCGCAGTGGCAAGACCACTCGTAGCGGCAGTTGGGAAAATGCGCCGCTGTCGAGGATCGTTGCCGATGTTGCCGCCCGCAACGGCTGGCAGGCGGTCTGCCCGGTGCAGACCAAGGTGCCGCGTGCCGATCAGCTTAGTGAGTCCGATTTCAATTTCATCACACGCCTGGCCAAACAGTACGACTGCACGGCCAAGGTGGCTGACGGCAAGCTGTTGGTGATGCCACGGCAAGCGGGGCAGAGCGCCTCCGGCAGGGCGTTTGGTGTGGTGCTGATCCAACGGCGTGACGTGAGTCGCTTCCAGTTCCGACTCGGAGACCGCAACACGCACAAGGCCGTGTCGGCCAAGCACCAGGACAAAAAGACCGGCAAGCTCGCGGTGGTCACCCTCGACAACGACGAATCGCCGGACGGTTTGCCGCCGGTGCATACCGACCGGCACATCTACCCGAACAAGTCTGCAGCTGAAGAAGCTGCCAAAGCTCGGCTATCCGCTTTCAATCGGTCTACGGCCGGTGTCCGGTTGGAAATGCCGGGACGCACCGACCTGTTCGCTGAGCGATCGATTAATGCCCAAGGCTTCAAGGTTGGCCTCGACGGCGAGTACCTAGTGGACTCGGTCGAGCAGGTATTCACTCAAGCCGGCTGGAGCACCACCGCCGAGTGCAACGGTGGCAAGAAGGGCAAGGCGAAGGCCAAGGGTAAGAAGAAAAAGGTGGTGAAGGATCTAAAGGTTGTTCAGCTCAAGCAGTAGCGCAGCGTTTTTGGTGTAACGGAAACCGCATACAGAGCTGTAAGGAAATGCACTGAGTTGAGTGGTGCGGCCATTTGACTTTCGGTAGCGTCTTTGGAAACCCACCAGAAAGGTAGCTTGTAATGCTTGGAAGACTGTATCTAACGTTGTATTTCGTGCCTATGCTCGCATTGGCCGTATCAGCGTTGCCGCCATTCGTTGAGAAGAGGAACGCTGACTTTGAATGCGCGCATGAAATGATCCGCCACCCTACCACCTCGAAATGTACCTCTTGATCGGAAGGTCAATTAACTGAGAAGCCCGCGTAAAGCGGGCTTTTTCATTTGGAGCATCTATGCAGATAACGACCCAGCAGATTCAAATCATCATGCCCAACGCCCGCCGCCAAGCGGGCGTTTTTGTATCCGCCCTCAACGCAGCCATGGCCCATCGACAGATCAACACACCGAAACGCCAAGCCGCATTTCTGGCTCAAGTCGGCCACGAGTCTGGTCAACTGCAGTACGTACGCGAGCTGGGCGGCGATCAATACCTGAGCAAGTACGACACTGGTGCGCTGGCCGCAAAACTGGGCAACACCCCGGCGGCGGATGGCGATGGCCAGCGCTATCGCGGTCGCGGGCTTATTCAGGTCACCGGCCACGACAACTACCTACGCTGCAGCCTGGCATTGTTCGGCGACGAGCGATTGCTGCGTACCCCTGAGTTGCTGGAGTCGCCTCAGTGGGCTGCTGAATCGGCCGCATGGTTCTGGTCGGTGAATGGTTTGAACACGCTCGCGGATCAAAACGAATTCAACGCGATCACGCGCAGAATCAACGGCGGTCTAAATGGCCTGCAAGATCGGCTTGAACTGTGGGAGCGGGCGAGGGCGGTGTTATGCGTTTCGGCGACTTAATCCCAGCGCCTTACCGGTTGATGGTCAAACCGGTGCTACTGATCGCCTTGGCCGGCACATCCGCAGCAATCACCTGGCAGGTGCAGGACTGGCGCTATGGGAGTCGCCTCAGCGAGCAATCCCGGCAGCACACCGAAACCCTCAACCAACTGAATCTGGCCTCGGCTGCTCAACAGCGTGCCGAACAGGACAAACGCCTCGCGCTCGAGCAGCGCCTGGCGACCAGCGAACAAACCCATTACCGAGCCTTGAACGATGCCCAACGTGATCAAAATCGCATGCGCGACCGTCTTGCCACTGCTGATCTGCGCCTGTCAGTCCTACTCAATGCCACCAGCGACGCCGGCAACGGATCGGTGTCAGCCGCCACCGCCTCCGGCGGCGTGGTTCATGGCCCCACAAGAGCCGAACTTGACCCAGCGCATGCTCAACGAATTATTAGCATCACCGACGACGGCGATCGAGGATTGATTGCACTGGGTGCATGCCAATCGTATGTGAGAGAAGTTAATGCTCGGAACTGAAATGACGCTATCGATTTGGGCATGCTGGGCATAGCCCTGGGCGAAGACGCTCGATTGGCTATGCTAGCAAATGGCGACCCTTATTTACTAAAGGTCTCGCACGATTCTCCGGTGGCAGTCACATAGGTCGTATATTCATTAGCTGATACAAATCCGCGCATCATGCTGATTGCAACCCGTCCTGCACTGATATCAGTGAGGTAGATGTTTCTCGCCACTTTGTACCCGTTATTGCGATTGCTCTCTTTGACAGAAAACGTCTCGTTGCCATTGATTCTGCAGACAACACCAAAGTCACGGTCTTGTGAGCCTGGTACCAAGATGGATTTTGCGTTTTCAGCAGCCGCGAGTCCGCTGACGGTGGATAGCAGAATCGCCAGAATGAGTTTCTTATTCATACAACACTCCTTGTGAAAAGCCCGAAAGGGTACTTCAGCGTGTGGCCATAAGCCACCACAAGCTACTGAGCGTATCAATTTTCAAATCTGAGTAAAAAAGAGCGGTCAGTCCGGATGCGCCAACATCCGGATCGACCGCCGTCCCCGCAGATTGTCCCTGCAAGTCCAGCCATGGCTCTTGCTCCGTGCACAAAGCGCGGCGAGCCTAGCACCTGTTTATCCATACAGTAAAGGTCTTGCTTTCAATGTCTTCACCCATCATTCCTTGGATGGGCGGCAAACGCCGCCTGGCCGATCGCCTCATTCCGCTTTTTCCGCCACACGAATGCTACGTCGAAGTCTTTGCCGGCGGTGCCGCGCTGTACTTCATGAAGCCCCAGCCATCGCCGGTCGAAGTCCTCAACGACATCAACGGCGACCTGGTCACGCTTTACCGCGTCGTGCAGAACCACCTCGAAGAGTTCGTGCGCCAGTTCAAATGGGCGCTCAGCTCGCGACAGGTGTTCGAATGGCAGAAAATGACCCGCCCCGAAACCCTCACCGACATCCAGCGCGCCGCCCGATTCTTCTACCTGCAGCACCATGCCTTCGCCGGCAAGGTTTCGGGTCAGACGTTCGGTACGGCGACCACCGCACCGGCCATCAACCTGCTGCGCATCGAAGAGAACCTCTCCGCCGCGTGGCAGCGCCTGTCCGGCACCTACATCGAAAACCTCCCTTGGCTTGAATGTGCGGAACGCTACGACCGTGCTCACACCTTCCATTACATGGATCCGCCTTACTGGCAGACCGCCGGCTACGGCGTTGACTTTCCGTTCGAGAACTACGAGCGGATGGCCGACTTTATGCGCCGCTGTAAAGGCAAGGTGATGGTCAGCATCAACGATCATCCCGACATCCGCCGCGTGTTCGAAGGCTTCGACTTCGAGACCTTGGACATTCGCTACACCACGACCAACCAGCGGCAGGGGAAGGCCGAAGTCAGTGGCGAGCTGGTGATCATGAACTGGGAGCCGGCAGCATTGGGCGGATTGTTCTGATCACCATGGCGCGAACCCAGGACATCCGATGCCCCACAGCTGCAACAGCTCGGTAAGTTTTATAAGAAACTCGACGGTTGCCATCAAAAGAAACAGCACGTTCATTTTTTTCTCGCAAAGAAACATGCCGCGCAGTGAGGCGCGGTGTTTGTGGGTAATGTTGGTCGTTATTTAAACTAGAGGTTTAAGTCGGTCGCCGTCAATCCCTTTTAGCAAATAAAACCCAAGAAAAAATGACACCGTTAGTTGCCCGATTTACCCATTTTTCCCACTAAGCCCGTTTTGCCCAGTATGCCCGCACTGCCCTAGGGCTATAGGTGTATACGCCCTATTTTCGGAGGGTTGGGGGTGTATGCGGGGAGGTGGGATTTGGGCAGTGGGTGTCTGAGCGGGATATCTTCAGCTAACTTTTTTATTAGCTATTTCCTACGCCTGTTTCTTACACGAAAAGTGGAAATCATGCACAAGGGTTAGTTGCTCGTTCCGTAGTTACAATCCTTGAAAGTGGCTGGAGAGGCTTGTTCTGGCTGGGTTGGTAAATTAATTATGCAATGCACACTTAGACTGTCGTTTACACGAAACCTGTAAATCATGCAGTCGGCTGCTTTGTATCGTTGGCTCGAAGAGTTACTCATGCCAGGAGGAGGTGGCTTCGCCTTCGACCACCCTGCGTGTGAGTCCGTCCTAAGCTTTGAAGCCGGGCAGGCCCTGAGCAGCGTGCTTGAAGAAAAATAGACTGGTGCGATGCCCATGGTGACTTCCAGCCCCGCCTATCTGAAAATTCCTACAAAAAATTGACCGCATGGCTTTCAGAAAGTTAACTGTATATTCGTACAGTTCTGGAAGTCGTGCGTCATGAGTTACTCAATTCTAGGCTCCATCAGTGAGGGTGGCTCGAAGGTGCCGCTGTGTCTCTTCCGAGTCCCGGCCGGTTTTCCCTCGCCGGCAGCGGATCATATCGAGGCGCAGATATCGTTAGATGAGGTGCTGAACATTCGTGCTCCGCATGTCTACCTGGTGTCGCTCACCGGTGAAAGCATGCAGGGCGCCGGGATCTACGAGGGAGACCTGGCCATTGTCGATCGATCAATCGAGCCGGCCCACGGCCACATCGTCATTGCTCTGCTGAATAATGAACCCGTCTGCAAGCGCCTGTGCATTCGCGGTAGGGAAGTTATCCTGATGTCGGAGAATTCCAAGTATCCGCCACGTTACGTCCTTGAAGGTGATGAGCTGGCGATCTGGGGTGTTGTTACCAGCAGCGTGCGCAGCCATGTCTAAGGCGCTGCCGGTATTCGGCCTGATCGATTGCAACAGCTTCTACGCCAGCTGTGAACGCGTGTTCCGACCAGACTTGGCCAAAGTGCCTATCGTGGTGCTGTCGAACAACGACGGCTGCGTCATCGCCCGTAGCTACGACGCCAAGCCGTACGTGAAAATGGGCGAGCCGTATTTCCAGATCAAACACAAGCTCAAGCAGCTCGGCATCGTTCCGTTCTCCTCGAATTACGCGCTTTACGGGGACATGAGCGAACGAGTCATGACGCTGATCGAATCGATGGTGCCGGCCGTCGAGGTCTACAGCATTGACGAAGCCTTCGTCGACCTCACTGGCATCAACGACGTGGATGGCCACGGCCGTAAAATCCGCAGCCAGGTGCTGCGCTGCACGGGCATCCCGGTCGGCGTCGGCATCGCGCACACCAAGACCTTGGCAAAGCTGGCCAACCACACCGCCAAACGCCTGCAGGCGCAAACCGGTGGGGTCGTGAACATCTGCGATCCGGTCAAACGGGACTGGGTGCTACGTAACACGGACGTGGCCGAGGTTTGGGGAGTGGGGCGGCGCATGAAGCTGCACTTGGATGGCATGGGCATCAAGACTGCGATGGATCTGGCCAAGGCAGACGCCTGGACGCTGAGGAAAAACTTCAGCGTGGTGATCGAAAAGACGGCCCGAGAGCTGGCTGGTATTGCATGTCTTGAGCTGGACGAGCCGGATCCGCCAAAACAGGAGATCTGCTGCAGCCGAATGTTCGGCAAGCGCCTCACGGAGCTGGCTCCGATCAAGGAGGCCATCGCCACTTACGTGATGCGCGCCTCGGAAAAACTGCGATCCCAGAACTCACTGTGCAAGAAGATCCGCGTCAGCATTCGTACTGGCATGTTCAATCCGGACGAAGCCAAATACGCGAACGGCGTCCTGATCGAGCTGCCTTATCCCACCGATGATGTGCGTCTGCTGACCAAGACCGCTGTCGACGCTGTCGAGCGCGTGTTTCGGCCCGGTTTCAAATACAGCAAAGCGGAGGTGATGCTCATCAATCTTTGCCAGCCTGATGAGTACACCGACGATCTATTTGCAGATTCTCAACCTACTGATTCCAATAAAGTGATGGCCGTTCTAGATAGGATTAACGGACGCTGGGGAAGGGGAACACTCCGAACGGCTGCTGTGCCAACCAACCCGGAATGGAACATGCGACGTGAAATGATGAGCCGGAGCTTCACCACTCGGTTGGATCAACTGTGGATAGTTCGTTGTACGTAGTTCGGGAGGCGCTACATCCGAAGTGCGGCGTCTCGGCGGGAGCATGCTGCGAGTGTCGATGCTGGATAAGATCAACGAGAGGTGAGGTAGGGGAACACTGCGGTCTGCGAGTACGCCGTTCAGTCCCGATTGAGTAATGCAGTGCGAGATGATGAGTCGAAGCTATATGACCAAGCTTGATCAGCTATGGACGATAGCATGCTTGTAAGTTACTCATTTGAGCGACAAGCCAGTGAACTCATGGTGAGCTCACTGGTTGAAGATTAGGCGGGACGTGTTGCAACCTTCACTGCGCTGCTCAGTTTTTGGGCTTCAAAAATTTTTGCGTAGCCTGATTGTAAGCAGTCGTACTGGTACATAGTTCTCAGCAGCCAAAGTTTCTGCCATAGAGCATCATCCATCGCATGCTCTGTGACGTTCAATTTTAGCAATGCAGCTTCACGCATATCGATGACAGATCCGTGGGAGTGGTAATGCCCCCTTGTGGCCATTTTCGATATCGTTTCGTTAATTTCTTCAGGCCCTAGGTGCGACATCATTCCGCGGGATAGAAGCTCACGCGCAAGTTTCTCAGTTTGCCCACGAGTAGTAGAAGCAAGCTGATATTCAATAGGATTGAATGAGCCTGGTGGGGCGTTAAGAATAAAATCTACTGGAACACCATTGTAAAACGGATCGATAGGCCCTAACTCTGATTCGACTCCCATCATGATGGTCGAACCACACATTGCGATTACTGTGCCGTTGCTTTTTGCTCGTCGAGGAACAATCACTCGAAGATCAGGAGCCGCTTGTTGGAGCAGAGAGCAAATTTTTTCAGTTGGGTCTGTGTATCCACCGTTGGTTTCAAGTAGCAGATCGATTGGCTTTCCGAGGGATCCTCGAAGCAATTCTGCGAAAAGCACATCATCGCCCATGTCAATTTGCGCGCCTGATTGTTCGCACTCGGTGAAATAAACAATTAGGGTGCGACCGGTATCTTCCTGAATATCAGCTATGAGCTGCTGACGAAGATACCGATCTTTATGGGTGACCCAGAAAAGCGGCGACTGCGGGGGGAGGGTTTTAGATCGCGGGAAGCAGTCCGGCATGGCGTCGAACGTCCTGTTCATCATGGGTGGTTTGATTTTCACCGAGGGCGAAAATGGTCTGTCCTGCATTCATCCGCTCGCTAGCGCGACGAATCGCCTCGTACGGGTCGCGACTGGCTGGCGAGGTAACCTCGTCTTTTACAAGGGCCTGATCTGTTCGTGTACCGAACAAATTGCGGGCCTGAACCATCGCCGTCGATTCACTGAAAAATACGCTGGTCATGAGCTGCTCCAATCCGAAGATCAGCGGTGTACGTAACCAATGCAAGTTATCCACAGGATACGCACATTGCTTACACAAAGTGGCTCACGATTATCGTCACGTCAAGCCCGCTGTCAATTTAAATATTCCGTGACCACCTGTTATGAACACAAACACTGCGTTGGAAGCTTCCCTGACTCGACGAGTGGTCTAATCGTTCGTGAAGCTGATCCGGTGATCGCTTAACAGTAATTAACTGTATAAATGTACAGTACACCCCTTCGCTCGTTTCCGCCATAGCGAATCCAAAAGTGGGTGTCGTGCGATAAATGCGCGCTATACCGTATGCCCAGTCTGGGACGTCAGCTGATGCTCTAGCGGGCCAATGACAGGATTGTTATCCACTGATGAGGGTCGAGCGCTCAGTCGCTTATGGAGCGACCTGCTGTCATGGGGCAAAAATGGGGCAAACCCTACGCCATTCCATGCCATTTAATGCCAAACATGCGTTTGTGCATGGAGTGATGATATGAGCTTAGCCTCAATAAAGACGTGGGTTTGAGGCTTTACAGGCGAAATACCCCAACACAATCGGGGTGTGGGAGGACAGGTCGGAGACGGCTTTATTCATCGGATTGTCAGGTAACTCGTTAAATGATGTAGGGCAAAAGCGAGGGCAACCGCCGGGCTTTTCCGCGATGGGCGCAAGGTTA
>Ga0157369_10002863_pt1 | contig 20600 bp, 23 predicted proteins | sample C25metaG_FD_113461 | JGI IMG/M metagenome (GOLD analysis project Ga0157369, IMG submission 113461) | Corn rhizosphere microbial communities from Kellogg Biological Station, Michigan, USA - C2-5 metaG | ecosystem: Host-associated > Plants > Roots > Rhizosphere > Soil | place: USA: Michigan...
GCGTAGCGCTGCACCTTCTGCGGGTTGCCGGCGTTGGGACTCGCCCAGATGAACAGGTCACCGCAGCAGACAACGCGGCGATCGGCGAACCACGTCCAGGTGTGGTCATCCGTCTCACCGCGCACCGCGTGCAGCTCGATCGTCTCGCCGACGTCCAACCTCTTGACGCCGCGATAAGTGTCATCGGGGTAGCGGTATTCGGTGGGCCACTGCAGGTTTTCAGCGCCGAACTGTCGCCGGTTGACGACGGCGTTGTAACCGGCGGTCAGGCGGTAGCGGTCGAAGCGTGCCGGCATCGTGTCGTGCGCATGCACGATCGGCCGCGCCCAACCCTTTTCGTCCGCTTCGCTGTCGAACGGCGCGATGCCGAAGACGTGGTCGATGTGGCCATGACTGAACACTGCATGTTTGAGCGGCACGTCGGACCGCCACTCGCGCACTCGATCGCGCAGCGTCGGGCCGAACAGCGGGTCACCGCTGTCGACGCTGACCAACCCGGCTTCAGTCGCGACGATCGTCGCGTTGGAGAACGCATGCCAGAACACGACGCCATCGGCGACCTCGACGAGATCGCCTCGGCCACTGCCCAACGGGTGGTGTGTCTCCGTCGTCGCGGTGCCGTTCCACAGCTGCTCAGCGAGCTCGAGCACGTCGGTCATCGTTGCTTCCCTCCCCGCCGGCCGCGCACGGCCGGTCTCCCGCGCAGATGCAAGGGTTTCGGCACGTGTGACCGTGCCGGCGTCGCTGGTGGTTCGACGGCATGCGAGCTGGTCGACGGCTCATCCGGTGACTCGCTCACCTCGCCGGTTGGGGCGAGTCGCCAGATCGTGCACTCCCGGGCCCATCTGGCCGGCGCCTCTTCGCCATCGGGCAGGTTGAGGCGCTTGCCGTGCAACGTCGGCACGACGCTGTCCCACTCCGGCGACCCGGGCGCGACGTGCTGCACTTCGGCGACCCAAGTCACCAGACGCGACCCTTTGTCCTTGCTGCGCACCGTCACATACGCACGGTCGCCAAGCTCGGGCAGCGGCTGTTCGATGCCGCCGGAGAGCACCCACGCGGCGCCGTCCTGCCAGACGTGCCACACAGCTTGCGCATGGCGGCCCGGCCCGCTGGGCCGCACCCAGATCAGCCCGCTCTTTTTCGTGGCCTCTTCGATGAGCGCGGCGAGAGCCGGGGCATCCATGGGCGAGACTCTACGAGTGCCGGCTGCCGGATCGACGACGAGCAGTCAGGTCGACGGTGTCGCTCCCGATGTGTTCGCGTTGCCGCCGACCGCGGATCTCTTGACGATGGTGGTCGCCATCGTTGCGGTGTCGACGTCGGGACCGTTGATGGCGTCGACGGTTGCCCCCGCGTTGGCCATCGCCTTCTGGCGCAATGCGATGTCTGCGTCGTTGCTCGCGCCATGGGCATTGTGGCGGCACCGCGCCGAGTTGAGACTGCTTCGACGGGAGCTGCCGGCTGTGTCGATCGGCGCCGGTGTGCTGCTCGCCCTGCATTTCGGCACCTGGGTGCCGAGCCTGACATTCACGAGCGTTGCCAGCGCGACGGCATTGGTGTCGACGCAGCCCATCTGGGCGGCGTTGCTGGCACGGCGCAACGGCGCGCAGATCAACTCGCGTGCATGGATGGGAATTGCCGTCGCGGTCTGCGGTGCGGTCGTCATCACCGGTGTCGACGTCAGCACGTCGGCGCGCGCTCTGGGCGGCGATGGTCTTGCCCTGGCCGGCGGTGTCTTCGCGGCCGGCTACATGACGGCTGGTGGGACGGTGCGCCAGCGGGTCGGCACGGTCACCTACACAGCCGTTTGTTACACGACCACGGCAGTGGTGCTGGTGCTGGCGTGCGCGATCGGCGGCAAGGCGCTCGCCGGCTACCCAGCGGGCGCCTGGTGGCGCCTGGTCGCGGTTACGGCGGGCGCGCAGTTCCTCGGGCATTCGCTGTTCAACCGCGTGCTGCGCACGGTGAGCCCGACGATGGTCTCGATGGCGATCCTGTTCGAAGTGCCGGGCGCGGCACTGATCGCGGCACTATGGCTGCACCAGACACCGCATGCCGCCGCGATCCCCGGCCTCGCGCTGCTGGTGGCCGGTGTCGGACTGGTCTTGATGGCGCGCAACCGGGCAGTGGCGCCGTCGGTCCCGGTCGAGTGAGCGCCGGTCGATAACCTCAGCCGCGTGCTGCGCCCGCGCCGCACCGTGCTCTCGGTGCCAGGTTCCAACCCGCGAATGCTCGAAAAAGCGCAAGGTCTCGCTGTCGACGAAGCCTTCATCGACCTTGAAGACGCGGTCGCACCTGATGCCAAGGACGACGCGCGTCGCAACGCGGTTGCGGCCGCGCGTGACGGTGAGTGGACCGGCAAGACCCTCGGTGTGCGCGTCAACGACTGGTCGACACCATGGACGCATCGCGACGTCATCGACGTCGTCAAGGGCGCCGGTGATCGCATCGACACGATCGTGCTGCCCAAGACCGAGTCGGTGCACCACGTTGCCGCGACCGATCTCTTGCTGACACAACTCGAGACATCACTCGGACTGCCGGTCGGCCGCATCGGTCTCGAGGTGCAGATCGAATCAGCGCGGGGCGTGCTCGCACTCGACGCGATCGCCGCCGCGTCGTCGCGCACCGAGGCGCTGGTCTTCGGACCGGCCGACTTCATGGCGAGCACCAACATGCGGTCGCTCACCGTCGGAGAGCAGCCGGATGGCTACGACGTCGGCGACGCCTACCACCACGTGCTCATGTCGATACTCATCGCCGCACGAGCCCATGATCTGCAGGCGATCGACGGTCCGTATCTTCAGGTGCGCGACGTCGAAGGATTCCGTCGCAGCGCGCGTCGCACTGCTGCGCTCGGCTACGACGGCAAGTGGGTGCTGCATCCAGACCAAGTCGCTGTCGGCAACGAAGTGTTCGCGCCGTCGCAGTCGGAGTTCGACCACGCCGAAGAAATACTGGCCGCTTATGCCCGGTCTACCTCGTCCGAGGGCGGTGCCCGAGGCGCCGTGATGCTCGGCGACGAGATGATCGATGAGGCGTCGCGCAAGATGGCGCTGGTCATCTCGGCGAAAGGCCGCGCCGCGGGGATGCGGCCGAGTCCCCACGAGTCCCGTCGTACGGAGTCATCGTGAGCGAAATCGAACGCTTCATCTCGCGCAGCCGGGAGCGGTTGCGAATCTCCGGCTTCCGCAAGTTCATCCTGCGCGGCAACGTCGTCGACCTCGCCACCGGCATCGTCATCGGCGCCGCGTTCACCGCGGTCGTCAACTCGCTCGTCAAGGACTTCCTCACGCCGCTGATCAACATCCCGTTGCGGCACGGGAGTGACTTCGCCCAGCGCTACTGGAACGTCGGTGGTGCGCACTTCAAGTACGGCGACTTCCTCAACAGCCTGTTGAGCCTCATCCTGATCGGCCTCGCGCTCTATTACTTCGTCGTCATACCGGTGAACTCGCTCATGGAGCGGTTCAAGCCCGACACCGAGCCGGGCAAGCAGACCAAGACCTGCCCGGAGTGCAAGAGCTCGATCCCGTACGACGCCACCCGCTGCGCCTTCTGCACGGTCGAACAGCCGCCGCTCGAGGAGGCCGAGCTCACCGGCACCCCCACCTAGGGGTCGGCCGCGCGGCGCGCGGTCGGCCGGTCGCTGAATCCGCGATCATGCACAAATACGTCGTCTGCGGCGTGCCATACGACGTAATTGCGCCGTATCGACGGTCAAGCGCCCTCGGCGGTCAGCGGCGTCCCGCACGAGGGCCCCCGCGCAGACCACCGGAGGCGGTTTCTGATCGCTCGGCGCTGGGGACATTCCAGGAGCGTAAGGACTGCGAAGGAGTCGTCCCATGCTCGTCTTGTTGATCGTCATCGTCGCGGTCGCCGTGCTCGCGGTCGCGCTGGTGATGGGCGGCGGCTTCGGGTCTTACGATCGGCCGACCGTCGTGCGCCGCGTGATCCATCGCCGGGCCCCCGTGCGCCGGATCTACACGACCGAGAGCCCCTACATGGACGAGCCTCCGGTCGAGCGCCCGGTCTACCGCCGCTGAACCCGCCCCGACCGGGCTCTTGACGGGACCCGTTCGGGCAAGGACCGTTCAGGTGTGCGGCCGGAACCCACCTGTCCCCGGTGCGGCGGCGAACTACGAGCCCCTGGCTTGTGGTCCAGCGCCTGGCAGTGCAACACGCACGGCACCGTGCACCCCTACTCAGTGGTGCCGCGCCCGGGCGAAGAGGCGGTCCAGCACGTTCTGACCCGCGCGAAGGTGCCGATCTGGGTGCCGCATCCCGCGCCGACCGGATGGATCATCAGTGGGTTCGCCTGGGCCGGCGATGAACGGGAGGGCGCTCGTGCGCTCGTGACCGGACTGACCGGCCCGTCACCACTAGGCGGCGGCGCCGAGCTGCTGCTGGTGTCGGAGGAGCCCGGCGTCGGCTTGGGCGCGCGGCACGGCGGCCTGCCCGGCCCTGACCCCGGCGCCGGTTTCGGCGAGGGGCCGCCGGACGCGAAGGTCGACGCCGCCGGCCATCCCACCGCGCTCTGGTCGCTGCCCACCACGCAGGACTGCGCCGCTTTCGTCGGCGAGGCAAAAGGCCTCTGGCTGTGGGCGCTGGTCTGGCCCGCAGCGGCGGGCGTGCTGCTCTACGACTCGCTCAGCCTGATCGACCTTCGCGACGGCTACGTCGAGGCCGAGCTCGCGTTCGGCTCGCTCTCGCCGCGCCTCGGTGAGGTGCCGGGCGCGGCCTGAGGCCACATCGCCCGGTTTGTGCACAACGCTGGCGCGGCACCGCGATTTCGTCGTACGCCGCACCCAGACTGGCCGACGTGACGGTCACTCAGAGCGGGCAACTCGATCTTGCCGGCATGCCGCAGCGCCTGTTCGCCTGCACGCCGTCGCGCCTCGCGACGTGGCAGGACTGCCCCCGCCGCTACCGGTTCACCTACGTCGACCGGCCCGCGCCTGCGAAGGGGGCGCCCTGGGCCCACAACAGCGTGGGGGCCGCCGTGCACAGCGCACTCGCCGCCTGGTGGGGGCTGCCGCTGGCCCGGCGCACTCCCGAGGCTGCCGGCGCGCTGGTCCGCAGCGGGTGGATCCCGCTCGGCTTCCGTGACACGGAGCAGTCCCAGCTGTGGTGCGACCGGGCGGCGGCCATGGTCGAGCGCTACGTCAGCACGGTCGACCCGCATGACGAGCCACTCGGGGTGGAGCGCACGGTCGGCATGCGCACCGACCGGCTGGCCTTCTCCGGGCGCATCGACCGGCTCGACCGGCGTGGCGACGAGCTCGTGGTGGTCGACTACAAGACCGGTCGGCACGTGCTCACCACCGACGACGCCCGGGGCTCGATGGCGCTCGCTCTCTACGCCTTGGCAGCCGGTCGCATGCTGCGCGCTCGCTGCGTTCGGGTCGAGCTGCACCACCTGCCCACCGGCGAAGTGCTCGCTTGGGAGCACTCCGAGGCGGCCCTCGAGCGCCATCAGGAGCGGGCGCACGCTCTTGCCGAGGAGATCGTCGCTGCTGAGGCCTTTCCGCCTAGGCCGGGCCCGATGTGTGGCTGGTGCGACTTTGCCGCGCACTGCCCGGAAGGTCGGGCAGCCTGCGCTCCACATGCCTCCTGGGCCGGCCTTGCCGAAGAGCTGGAACCCCTTGACGAAGCCACATGATCCTGGCGGTCTGAACCGGTTCTGACCGGCTGAAACGGCCATCGCAACGGATAGACTGACGGCTCGGACGATCCCGTCACCGTCGACGAGCGCCTTGTTGCCGGAACGTCCGTTCCTCGTCAGACTGCTGCCGACTTCCTCGGGATGACCTGTGACGGACTGCCGCACGATTGCTGTCGCAAACCAGAAGGGCGGCGTCGCCAAGACGACGACCGTCGCGTCGCTGGCGGCAGCCTTCGTGGAGCTCGGGCGCAAGGTGCTGGTGGTCGATCTCGACCCGCAGGCCTGCCTCACCTTCTCGCTCGGTCTCGACCCGGAGACGGTCGAGTTGTCCGTGCACGATGTGCTCCTCGGTCGCGTGTCGATCGGGATGGCTGTCCATGAGACCGGCGAAGGTGTCGACCTGCTTCCCGCAACGATCGAGCTGGCCGGCTGCGAGGCCATGCTCCTCACCAGGACCGGCCGCGAGTACACGCTTCGCGCTGCTCTGGAAGAGGTGCGTCCGTCGTACGACTTGATCCTGCTGGACTGCGCGCCGTCGCTCGGTGTGCTGACCATCAACGCGCTCACCGCCGCCGACGAGGTGCTCGTGCCGCTGCAGTGCGAGACGCTGTCGCACCGCGGCGTCGGGCAGCTGCTCGACACGGTGCACGACGTGCAACGGTTGACCAACCGCGGGCTCACGGTGCTGGGTGTGTTGCCGACGCTGTTCGACAGCCGTACGACGCACGCCCGCGACGTCCTGGCCGATGTGTCGACGCGGTATGGATTGGACGTGCTCGAGCCGCCGGTTGCCAAGTCGGTGCGGTTCGCCGAAGCGCCGGCATCGGGGCGCTCGATCCTGCGGACGGCTGGGCGCACCCCGGGCGCGCAGGCCTACCGCGCGTTGGCCCGCAAGCTTGCCGGTGAGCCGGAACCGGTGGCGCTTGACGTCGATCCGCCGGTGATCACCGACATCCGGCTGGACGACACCGAGGTGGTGCCGTCATGACCCGGGCGTCGCGATTCGACCGGGTGCGCCCGCGTGCGGGCGGCGCCGAGACGGTTGTGCCGTTGACGCACGACGCCGAGGGAAAGCGCGCGCTCTTCTCCTCGACCGAGGCCGACCGTCCGGTCACCCGCTCCGGGATCGCCATCGACTGCGCCCGGTGCGGTGCGCACACGCTGTTGACGCCGGCCGCTGCCCTGCGGGCAGCGTTCCCCGCGTTCCACTTGTCGGTCGTGGTCCGTCGCGGCGACAAGGAGACCAACGTCGGGCTGCTGCGCCGGCACTACGGCTCCTGGCTGCGCTGCCCTGCCTGTGGCCGCGGATCCTGGGTGCGCCTCACCGTTCGCCTCTGAGGCAACCGCACCAGTCGCACCGCGTGCAGCCGGCCGTCCGCGATGGTCGCTGTCATGTGGGTGCATGCAGGTTGGCGACGACGATCCGTCGGTGAGCCCGGGTTGAGCAACCGCAATCCGCCCGGCGTGGTGGTGTCCCACGGGATGTGACTGTGGCCGAAGACGACGACGTCGGCCTGGCCTGCGAACGCCTCGTCCATCCGGACCTCGCGACCCTTCGCCGGGCCGGTCTCGTGAACGACCGCGATCCGTACGCCGCGCAGATCCGCGATTGCGACTTCGGGCAACCGCGCCCGCAGTTGCGGTCCGTCGTTGTTGCCGACCACTCCGATGACCTGCTGCGCCCGAGCGGTCAGCTCGTCCAGCAGAGCCACGTCGACCCAGTCGCCGGCGTGCACCACGACGTCAGCGGCCTCGATGTCGGACCACAACGGCGCCGGCAGGACCTTGGCGCGCTTGGGCAGGTGCGTATCAGCGATGAGCACCAGACGCACGCCGGCAATTGTGCCGGTGGTGGGCTAGAGCGCGGCGAGCGCGTCTGCGAGCGGCATCCCGCCGACCACCAGGTCGGTGACGCCGCCGATCTCGCCACAGTTGACGCAGCGCACGCCGACGGCCACCCAGGTCACCGAGTCGTCGTCCTCGAGGTGCATGCCGAAGGCGACCTCGGCAATCGACTGCGCACACGTGCCGCAGGACCAGGCGGCGGGAAACGTCCAGCGCTCGGCCGAGTCGAGCACCGGCCGGGCATCACCACAGGCGAGGCAGCGCAAGCGGGCGACACCGGCGTGGGCGTCGGCCTCGACGTACCACCAGCTCGCCGCTCCGTCCCGATGCACCGGCAACATGCACTCGGCAACGTGGACCCGGTTGACCAGCGGGCCGCCGGGAAGATCCGTCAGCCACTCGGCCAACCCTGCGATCGAGTCCGCCGTCCGCCCGCCGTGCTTTGCGCCCACCGTCACCCGCGCACCTCCTGTCGCTCATCAACAGATCGGTGTCGCGAACAGCCGTCTTGACGCCCGCCCGGGCTAATGCCGAGGCGCGCGCCCTGCGGGCGCCGGGCCTGTTCAGTGAGCTCTTTGTTGAGATGGACGGTGGTCGTCTGTCAGCTGGTCGGCTGGTCGGGTCCGACGTCTTTGACCGGAACGCCCTTCCGCGTACGCCGCCGCGGCCGACGTTGCCGCTCGGCCTGGCCCTCGGCGGCTGACGCCGCGGGCGTTTGCTGGCCTTTGCCGCCGGCACCGCTTCGGCCGCGGTTGCGCGGCCCGCGCTGCTCGCGCTCGGGCGGCTTGCGCCGGCCGGTCTCGCCGAGATCCTCGACCTGCTCAGCAGCGAGGCCGGCGCGGGTGCGCTCGGCCGTCGGCAGGCGCCCGGTGACGGTGGTCGGGATCTCCAGCTCGATGAAGAGGTGTTCGGAGGTGGAGTAGGTCTCCTCCGGCTCCTCGAACGGCAGGTCCAACGCGCGGTTGATCATGCCCCAGCGGTAGGAGTCCTCCCAGTCGAGAAACGTGATCGCTGTGCCCGTCTCCCCGGCGCGGCCGGTTCGGCCGATCCGGTGCAGGTAGGCGTCCTCGTTCTCCGGGCACTCGTAGTTGATGACATGGGTGACGCCGGCGATGTCGATGCCTCGCGCCGCGACGTCGGTCGCGACCAGCACGTCGATCTTTCCGTTACGGAATGCGCGCAGCGCCTGCTCGCGCGCGCCCTGCCCGAGGTCGCCGTGTACTGCCGCGGCCGCGAAGCCGCGCTCGACCAAGTCGGTCGCGATCCGGTCAGCGGCGCGCTTGTAGCGCGTGAAGATCATCGCGAGTCCGCGGCCGTCTGCCTGCAGCACCCGCGCCAGCACCTCGGGCTTGTCCATCTGGTGCGTGCGGAAGACGAACTGCGACGTCGTCGGGACGGTCGCGCTCTCGTTCGCGGACTCGGCCCGCACGTGCGTCGGGTGCTCCAGGTATCGGCGAGCCAACGTGATGACCGGTCCCGGCATCGTCGCCGAGAACAGCATCGTCTGGCGCTTCTGTGGCACGAGCGCGACGATGCGCTCGACGTCAGGCAGGAAGCCGAGGTCCAGCATCTTGTCCGCCTCGTCGAGCACGAGCACCCTGATCTGCGACAGGTCGAGTGCGCGTTGCCCGGACAGGTCGAGCAGTCGACCGGGTGTGCCGACGACGACGTCGACGCCTTTCTTCAACGTCTCGATCTGCGGCTCGTAGGCACGTCCGCCGTACACCGTCAGGACCCGTGCGGTGCGGTTGGCGCCCGCCATCTTGACGTCGTTGGTGACCTGGACGGCCAGCTCCCGGGTCGGTACGACGACGAGCGCCTGTGGCCGGCCGTCGCCGGGGGCGTCGATCTTCTGCAGCATCGGCACCGTGAAGCCCATGGTCTTGCCGGTGCCGGTCCTGGCTTGGCCGATCAGGTCGTGGTCCTTGAGCGCCAGCGGGATCGCCAGCGCCTGGATCGGGAACGGATTGATGATCTGTTGGTCGGCGAGGGCGGCGACGATGTCGTCGGCAACGCCCAGCTCTGCAAACGTCTTGGTGATGATGGTCTCCTCGTCGTGCCGAGACCACAACTTTGATCCCGACACCCGCGATCTGCCGCGGACAGCATGAGCGCTCACGCTCGAATGTCGGGACCAGTCTAATGTGCGGTCGTGACCGAGTGGACCGACGACATGACCGACGAGGAGCGACGCCAAGCGGTCGTGGATCTGCTGGCGGTCCTCGCCTACACCGAGCTGACCGCATTCGAGCGGCTCGCCGAGGACGCACGATGGGCGCCGTCGGTCGCCGACAAGGTGGCCCTCGCTGAGATGGCGGTCGCCGAGTTCGGTCACTACCGCACGCTGGCCGACCGGCTTTCGACGATGGGCGAGGACCCGGAGAAGGCGATGAGCCCCTTCGTCGGACCGCTCGATGCGTTCCACGAGTCGACCGAACCGTCGGACTGGCTGGAAAGCGTCGTGAAGGCTTACGTCGGCGACGGGTTCGCCGCGGACTTCTATCGCGAGGTCGCGGAATACGTCGACCAAGAAGCGCGGGCGCTGGTGCTCGATGTCTTGGCCGACACGGGTCACGCGCAGTTTGCCGTCGACCACGTGCGGGCGGCGATCGAAACCGACTCGGCCGTTGCCGGACGGCTCGCGCTCTGGGCCCGGCGGTTGGTCGGAGAGGCGCTGGTGCAGGCGCAGCGGGTCGCCGTCGATCGCGATGCACTGGCCCGCTTGCTCGTCGGCGGCAGCATGGACCTCGCCGCGGTGGGTCAACTGCTGACGCGCCTCACCGAGCGTCATGCCGAGCGGATGAAGTCGCTCGGCCTGACCGCCTGATTCGGATCAGACGACGCCGAAGCCGACGCGGCGGCCCTCTGCCTCCGCGATTTCGATGTAGGCGAGCTTGTCCGCGAGCACGACGAGCCGACGGCCCTTGTCGTCAGAGAGCGTGATCGTCGGTGTTCCGGACTTCAGCGCGTCCGCGACGGCCTTCTCGATCTCTTCCACCGTCTGCGTGGCGTCGATGCTGAGCTCTCGCAACGCGCCCTTGACGCCGATCCGGACCTCCATGACGGCAACCCTAACTGTCCGAGATCCGCGGGTAGCCACTGATGCCGCGCCACGCCAGCGCGGCCAGCAGCTCGACCGCCCGTGCCTTGTCGACCCGGTGCGGGTCGACCGCCAACCACCAGCGGGCGCTGACCTCGGCCAGACCGGCCAGACCGCACGACAGCAGCTCCGCCTCCTTCTGGCTGAGCCCGGTGTCGCGAGCGATCGTGGCGGTCAGTGCGTCGACCGAGATCTGCAACGAACGTTCGACCCGCTCGCGCACTGCGGGTTCGTTGCGCAGGTCTGACTCGAAGACCAACCGGAAAGCACCGCTCGGGTCGTCGACGAAGTCGAAGTACGCCGCGATGCATGCGCTGACGCGCTCTTTGTTGTCGCTCGTCGACTCGAGCGCCCGGCGCACCTGTTCGCCGAGCACTTCCACGTGCTGGTCGAGCAGCGCCAGGTAGAGCTCGAGCTTTCCCGGGAAGTGCTGGTAGAGCACCGGCTTGCTGACCCCGGCCCGCACGGCGATCTCGTCCATCGCCGCCGCGTGGTAGCCGTTGGCAACGAACACCTCTTGCGCCGCGCCGAGCAACTGCTTGCGCCGCGCCGGCCGTGGCATTCGCGCGGGTCGCGTCCCGGGAGTCGTCGTCATCGCGCGAACGCTATCGCCAGTCGTCCTCGTCGAGTGGCACCTCGAGCGTCGACTCGACGAGATCGCCCTCGTCGACTTCGAGCGGACGTTCGTAGTCGGGCGGGATCGGCGCTTCCGGCTCGGTCACCGATTGCTGTTGTTCGACGGCGTCCGCTTCGGGAGTCTCGAGGTCGTCTGGCATCAGCGATCCTTCCCGGAACGTCGTCGAGCCAGGTCACTGTACGGCGGATGAAGCGCCTCGGCGTAGCTGGGGAACGCATGCACCACGTCGGCGAGCACGTCGAGCGGCACCTCGGCCCGGATCGCCAAGGCCAACTCACCGGCCCATGCATCGGCGTCGGGGCCGACGACCGCCGCTCCGACGAGCACGCCGCGCTCGGTGTCGGCGTACAACGCAACCGTGCCGTCATCGCGTTGCGCCACTGCTGCTCGCGCGGTCTTGCCGACCTGCATTGTCGCCGCCGGCTCGCCGGATGTGTCGCCGACACAGAAGACCGAAGGGTCCGTGTAGACGGTGCGCGGGATCGCACGCGTGTCCATCTGCCGGCCGCGGCCGGTCAGGTTGTCGGCGACGACTCGGGCTTGGTAGTTGGCCGCATGGGTGAACGGAGCGATGCCGTTGACATCACCGATCGCGTAAACATGCTCGATGGCACGGCACCTGTCGTCGACGGCGATGGCACCGGAGTCATCGGGTTCGATGCCGAGCCGTTCCAACCCGATGCCGTCGACGCGTGGTCGCTTGCCAGTGGCGACGAGCAGTCGCGTTCCGTCACCAGGAGCGCGGTCCAGCGACTCATTGAGTCGCAACTGCACGCCTCGCTCTTGCAATGCATGAGCAATGGCGTCACCGACGAAGTCGGGCTCCTTGCCGAGGAGTCGGTCGCTGGACTCGATCACCGTGACATTGCTGCCGAAGGCCGCATAGACCTGCGCGAGCTCACAACCGACCGGCCCGCCTCCGAGAATGAGCAGTCGCTCCGGCAACTCGTCGGAACTCAAGGCGTCATCGCTCGTCCACGTCTCGGTCTTGTCGAGTCCCGGAAGGTCGGGCAGCACTGTTGCAGCACCTGTCGCGATGACGATGTCGTCGCACGCCAACTCGCGCGCGTCCACTCGGACCGTGCCGGGAGCAGTGATCACGCCTCGACCGCGTACGACGTCGACGCCAGCGTCAACCAGTGCTCTTGCCGCATCGGAGTCGTCCCGGTGACTCGCGACCTCGTCGCGCAGCTTGATCGCGCGCTCCCATGGGAGGCTCTCCGCTGCCGCCCGCAGCATCGCCTTGCTCGGCATGCACGCGTAGTAGGGGCACTCGCCGCCGACGAGTCGGTGTTCGACCAGGGCGACGGTCTTGCCCCGCTCCGCGAGCTCCTGCGCGAGTGACTCGCCCGCCGAGCCTCCGCCTAGGACGACGACGTCGTGGTCTTCGGCCATGTCTGCGGACCTACCCGGAGGGGTACGACGGAACCATGCCGGCCGGGGTGCTGTTCGACGTGGACGGAACCCTTGTCGACACCAACTACCTGCATGTCGTGGCTTGGTGGCAAGCCTTCCGGTCTCAGGGTCATGACGTCTCGATGACCGACCTCCATCGCACCGTCGGCCAAGGGTCAGACCAGTTCGTCTCGTCGATCCTGGGTCGCGACGATGGCAAGGTGCGGGCTGCCCACAGTGACTTCTACGGTCCGTGGAAACACCGGCTGGTCGCCTTTGCCGGCGCCGGCGATCTGCTGCGGCAGACCAAGAAGCGCGGTCTTGCCGTTGTGCTGGCGACGAGCGCGTCAGAGGAAGAGGCAGCATACCTGCGGGCCGCGATCGACGCTGACGACGCTGTCGACGTCGTCACCACGAAAGACGATGTCGACGCGTCGAAGCCGGATCCGGACATCGTGAAAACCGCGCTGGACAAGGCGGGTCTGGCTGCGGCCGATGCTCTGTTGGTGGGGGACACGGTCTGGGACGTCGAAGCGGCGGAACGCGCCGGAGTGAGCTGTGTCTGCGTGCTGTCCGGCGGCGTCAGCGAGGGCGAGCTGCGCCGCGCGGGTGCCATCGCCGTGTTTCGTGACGTGCGTCACTTGTTGGACGAGTTCGACACCTCACCGTTGGGCGAGCTCGCATCGCCCAAGGTCTGACAACAAGCAGGTCACCGGCCGTCACTTGACGAAACCTTCAGTCGTTGCACGGTGAAAGCACACCTACCGGGAGTTCTGCATGTCCTCGATGCGCCTTGTCCGCACGCGCGCCCTTCTTGCGTCCCCGCTCGCCGTCGCGGTGGCCGGCGCCTCGCTGGTCCTTGCGGGCGGTGCGGGCCAAGCCGTGCATGCCTCCTCGTGCCCGAGCGTCGAGTCGACGACGCACCAGGCCAAGAGCGCGTCGACGCCGGCGTACACCTATCTGCGTGGTTGCATCGCCAGCTTCGACAGCACGCCCATCGTCTACAACCTGTTCACGCCCACGACCGCGACTGCCCGGCATCCGGCGTACACGATCCTCGTCGGGCACGGATGGGGCGGCTCCGGCGACACGACTCCTGACGCCAACTTGCTCAAGAGCGGCTACGCCGAATTGACATGGGACGCGCGTGGGTTCGGACAGTCCGGCGGAGTCGCCGAAGTCGACAGCCCGCTGTCCGAAGGTCGCGACGTGTCGTCGCTGATCAACGACGTGCTGACGCCACGAACCGACATCGCGCGCGACACCAACAGGCACAGCTCGACGTTCGGCCAACCGGCAGTCGGCATGCTCGGCGCGAGCTACGGGGGCGGCATCCAGCTTTCCACCGCCGCCTTCGACTCGCGGGTCAAGGCGATCGTGCCCGAGTGGGCCTGGAACGACTTGCGCTACTCGCTGTTCCCCGGCGGCGTCATCAAGCTCGGCTGGGGTGAGCTGCTCTTCGGTGCCGGACTGGCCGGCATCGCGCAGGGACACGCGACACCGAGTGGCACCGCCGGCATGCAGACCGGCGGCTACGACCCCAACATCTACCGCACCGAGGCACAGGGCATTGCCCAGGGCTATCCGGACCAGCAGTCGCTCGAGTGGTTCGCGCAGCGTTCGATGGTCTCGTGGGGAGCCGCTCCGGCCGGACACGTGTCGGCAGTGCCGACGCTGCTCGTGCAAGGCACCGTCGACACGTTGTTCAACCTGAGCGAGGCTCAGGCGAACCTCGCGCAGATCAAGCACGCGCATCCCGGTGTGCCGGTGAAGATCATCGCCTTCTGCGGGGGCCACGTGAGCTGCCCGACAAGTGACGGCTACAGCGACAAGCCCAGCAGTGGGCTCGCCAAGGGTGTCGGCGACGGCGACTTCATCGAGCAAGCCGCGATCCACTGGTTCGACGTCTACCTGCGCCATGACAAAGGCGCGAAGGACACGCTTCCGCCGGTGCTCGCGCAGGACCAGAACGGCACCTGGCACGGCCTGTCGTCGTTCCCGACCGTTGCCGCTTCGGGCCACGCAGCGCTCGTCAAGGCGCCCGTTTCCGGCACGATCGCGAGTGTCGGTGCACCGACCGCGTTCGACCCGAACGCCGGTGGCTACTCACCACTCGTGACCGACGCCGCGTCTCAGGCCGGCGACCCGTCCGCTCTCACCGTGCCGCTGTTCACCGCGAAGCGCGACACGATGGTGGTCGGCGAAGGTCACGTCACCCTCGATGTCACTGTCGCCGGGTCGAGCACCGACCTGTTCTTCAAGCTCGTCGACAAGAACTCTGGCAAGGTGCTCGACCTGCAGACCTCGGCGATCCGGCTCGACAACCTCGACCTGGCAGACAACGGAGCCGGCGCGGGCACGACGACGCACAAGGTCTCCCTCGACCTCGTCGGCGTCAGCTGGTTGCTCAAGAAGGGCGATGCACTGGAGCTTCAGGTCGCGACCTCGGCGCTGCCGTTCGTGCCCAACCGCGGCACTGCCGTCGTGCAGCTAGCTGGTTCAGTCGTCATCCCCACCCTCAGCTGAGGCTCTTCCTGGCGATGTGGGCCGTCGGGCTCAGGGGAGGGATTGGCCGCCGCCGAGGATCGGTTCGAAGAGGTCGCCGGATGACTGCACTCGCTGCAGCACCGCGTCGTTGGTGAAGCGCAAGTCGTCCGGCTTGCGACAGCGCTCCACTTCATCCCAAGTGACCGGCGTGGAAACGGTAGGCGCCTCACGCGCCCGCAATGAGTAGACGGCGATGGTCGTTTTGGCGGCGTTGTTCTGGGACCAGTCGACGAGCACCTTGCCTTTGCGGAGCTCCTTCTTCATGTTCCAGACGACGAGCTTGGGTTGCTCCTTCTCTAGACGCTGCGCCAAAGCGCGGGCATAAGCGTGCACGTCCTCCCAGGGAGACGACGCGTCCAGCGGAACGTAGAGCTGCAGACCCTTTGATCCGCTCGTCTTCGGATAGCCCTGCAACCCGTCTTCATCCATGACATCGCGAACGCGTTGTGCCACCTCGCAACACTCGACGATGGTCGCGGGCGGCCCGGGGTCGAGGTCGAACACGAGCAGGTCCGGATGATGCGGTCGGTTCTTGGCGTCGATGCGCCACATCGGCACATGCAACTCCAACGCAGCGAGGTTCGCGGCCCACACGAGCGTGGCCAGATCGTCAGCAACTGGATAGGTGACCGTGTCGCGGTTCTTGCTCGACCCCGGCGAGGGCAGCTGCGCTTTGCGCACCCACTGGGGGGTGCCTTGGGGAACGTTCTTGGCGAAGAAGAAGGGCGCGTCCACGCCGTCGGGATATCGCTTGAACGTCAAGGCCCGTCCGCGCAAGTGCGGCAGCAGCACCGGAGCGACTCGCGTGTAGTAGTCGATCACCTCGCCCTTGGTGAACCCGGTCTCTGGATAGAGCACCTTGTCGAGGTTCGACAGCGTCAGAGTGTGCCCGTCGACCTCGACTGCGACCTTCGCCGAATCTGCGCTCACTGGCTCTGCTCTTTGACGACATCGGCCGGGTTCTTGTCCGGTCGCAGACCGCGCCAGGCCGGGTGCCGCAGCCGCCCCTCGCGGGTCCACTCGCCGAACGCCACTTCACCGACGATCACTGGTTGCACCCAACGCGCATCCCGCGCATGTTCGCGCGGAACCGTCGTCGCGAACGGTGAGTCTTCGCGCGAGAGCGGGGCGAGGTCGGCTTCGAGGTCGCGCAACAACTTCTCGGTGAAGCCGGTGCCCACGTGCCCGACGTAGGAGAGGCCGTCCGGTCCCGGCACTCCGAGCAGCAGGGAGCCGATGGCGCCGGCGCGGCGACCCTCGCCCGGCTTCCAGCCGCCGATGACCACTTCTTGGGTGCGAAGGTTCTTCACCTTCAGCCAACAATCCGAGCGCTTGCCGGCGTAATAGCGGGAGTCGAGCCGCTTGGCGAGCACGCCCTCGAGCCCCTGCGCCTTCGACGCCGCGAGCACTGCGTCGCCGTCACCTTCGAAATGCGGCGGCGTCTGCCACGACGGCCCCGACAGCTGCAACGACTCGAGCAACCGGCGCCTTTCGACGTACGGCGTATCCAGCAGCGAAGCGCCGTCGAGATAGAGGACATCGAACACGAGGTACGTCGCCGGCACCTGCGTGACAAGCCGGCGCACCTGCGCAGCGTTGGTGACGTGCATGCGCGCTTGCAACGTCTCGAACGACGGCCGACCTTGCGCGTCGAGCGCGACGATCTCTCCGTCGAGGACCACGGTGCGAGACCCGAGCGACTCGGCCAGGTCACGCAGCTCCGGGTATGACCCCGTCACGTCCCGGTCGTTGCGTGAGAGCACGCGCGGCCGACCGCCTTCGACGTAGACGGTGGCACGCACGCCGTCCCACTTGAACTCGTAGCCGTATGCCTTTTGGTCGCGCGGAAGTTGTTCGGAGAGCACCGCGAGCATCGGGCGGATCAGCGCCGGCAGCGGCTCGTAGCCCTCGGGCGCGGGATCCATCCGGTGCACCATCCAGTCGCGATCGCGTTTGCCGGTCTTGAACAACACATATCGCCCGCTGACGCGGTCGCCATGCAAGACGATCTTCACCTCACGGTCGGTCCACTTCTCGCACTCGTAGCGGCCGCGGTCCCAGACCATGACCGCACCTCCGCCGTACTCGCCCTGGGGGATGTCGCCTTCGAAGGTTGCGTACTCGAGCGGGTGGTCCTCGGTGTGCACGGCCAGATGGTTGGTGCCGGGATCGGTCGGCAGTCCCTTCGGCACTGCCCACGAGAAGAGCACTCCGCCGCGCTCGAGTCGGAAGTCCCAGTGCAGGGCAGTGGCGTGATGCTCCTGGATCACGAACGTGTCATCGTTGCCTGGCTTCGGCGGGCGGCTGCGCTTCGGCACCGGCTCCGGTGTGCGTGCCGCGTCGCGTTTGCGGCGATACGTTCGCAGTTCCGGACCGGTCACGAATTCTCCCTACCCAGCGCCACCGTAGACGCATGTGCATGCACCAGGGATGATCACGGGTAGGAGGCCGGCATGCGAAGCATCTGGAAAGGCGCCATCTCGTTCGGGCTGGTGACCATTCCCATCAAGGTCTACAGCGCGACGGAGGAGAAGGACGTCGCGTTCCACCAGGTGCACCGCGATGACGGCGGTCGGATCCGTTACAAGCGCGTTTGCCAGACCTGTGGTGAAGAGGTCAACTACTCCGACATCGCCAAGGGCTACGAGCTGCCGACCGGCGAGGTCGTGGTCCTGACCGACGACGACTTCGCGGATCTTCCGTTGACGACATCGCGGTCCATCGACGTGCTCGAGTTCGTCCCGTTGGAGCAGGTCGACCCGATCTACTTCGCAAAGTCGTATTACTTGGAGCCGGAGGCCGCCGGCACCAAGCCATACGTGCTCCTTCGCGAAGCGCTCGAGGCGTCCGGTCGGGTCGCCCTCGTCAAGATCGCGCTGCGGCAGCGCGAGAGTCTCGCCACGCTGCGCGTGCGCGACGGGGTCTTCGTGCTCGAGATGATGTTGTGGCCGGACGAGATCCGCGAACCCGAGTTCGGGTTCCTGGACGAGGACGTCGATGTGCGCCCGCAGGAGCTGCAGATGGCGCAGTCGCTCATCGAGACGCTGTCCGGCGACTTCGTCCCGGAGCAATACTCCGACAACTACCGGGAAGCGCTGCAGGCGCTCATCGAGGCGAAGGTGGCAGGCAAGGAGGTCGTCGCTCCGGCGGAGCCTGCTGCCGACACCGGCACCGTCGTCGATCTGATGTCTGCCCTGCGGGCGAGCGTTGAGGCCGCCCGGCAAGGCCGCGGGGAGGCGGCGCCCGCGAGCGCGCCGTCAACATCGAAGAAGACAAGCTCCAAATCCCCGGCGCGGAAGGCGCCGGCGAAGAAGACCACGACACGGGGGTCCAAACGGACGAGTGGTGGCACAGCCAAAAAGACCACGGCGAAGAGGGCAAACGCACGCAAGTCGGCCTAGTCGTCTCTGACTTCTCAAGCATCACGCAGGACGCACCGATCACCGTGACGAAGTGGCGTGTCCATCGCTGCACTTGTAGGAGCCAGGTTTGACCGTGACCGACTACGCGGAGATCGTCGCCGCGCTTCGGGGTGTGCCCGGAGTCGCGGACGCCGATGTCGAGCCCGACGCCGACGGCGGCGGGCTCGGTCTGCTGCGTCTCGGTCTGGTTCCCGGCGTCGACGAGGTGCAGGTCGCGACAAGCGTCGGACGGCTCCTTCGCGAGCAGTTCGGGCTCGGCGTCGACGCGGAGCGGGTGCAGCTGATCGAGGACGCGGCGTCGGTCGACGTACCGGAGCAGCCGCACGGCCGCCGCCCGGTGATCTCCCGGATGCAGCTGGTGTCCTCGGGTCTCGACGTGACGGCCACCGTCCTGCTCAACTACCGCGAGCACCAGGTGCGCGGCGAGAGCACCGGCACCGCGACCCAGAGCGGCGTGCACAGAGCGGTTGCGACCGCGGCCCTGCACGCGATCGAAGAGCTCATCGGCAACAAGGCCCGGTTCGAGGTCGACCACGTCGAGGTGACCCCGACCGGGCGCGACCGCACCGTGTTGGTGTCCGTCACCATGGTCAGCGGCGGAGGCACGGACCGATTGACCGGTTCCGCCGTGGTCCGCGAGGACGTGCGGCAGGCGGCGATCCGGGCTGCACTCGATGCGGTCAACCGCCGCCTCGAGCCGCTGCTGCCCTAGCCAACCAACGGCAGCAAAACTCACGACGAATCGGCGCCAATCGGCGACCTAGCCGGGATACTCCTCGCATGAAGGTGGGGACATGACGGCCGACCCCGGTGGTCCGGGCGGGCCGATGTCGGAGCGCATGCAGTCGCTTCTCTCAAGGGCCGTCGAGGACCAGCTGAGTGAGCAGCGGCAGGTTGCGCAGGCCCTCACCGAACTTCGTGCGCAGGTGGCGCGGGTCGCGCAGGACGTCGCGTCGCTGGGTTCGGGCAACGGCGACGAGAGCGCCTCGGCGGCGATTGCGAGCGTGGCTGCAGATGTGCGTGATGCCGTCCGAATGCTCGGCGAGCGGCTCGACGGCGTCGCCCGCATGGTGCAGCAGCGCGGCGTCGACCTTGCCGAGGTCAAGGCTTCGGTCGCCGAGCTGCAGGACGCCGTCCGGGCGCACTCGAACGCGCTCTCCGGTGTGAGCGGTGGTCTCGGCGCGCTGCCTGCGTTCGGTGACCGGATCGGTGGACTGCAGCAGAACCTGGCCGCACTGCACGATCGGCTTGCGGCGATGGACGAGATGGCCGGTGCAGTCGGCAGCGTGCAGCAGCATGTCGATGGCCTGGCACAAGAGTTGCGCGAGCTGCGATCCGCTTTTACCGGCATCGCGGCGCGGGTGGCCGAGCAACCGGCGCGCACCGACCTCGACAAGGTCTCTGCCACGCTGTCCGGGCGGATCGACGAGCTCGTCGGCGAGATCCATCGGCTCAAGGCGGCAACCGAGACGCTTCGCATCCTGCCCGACTTGGAGGAGCGGCTCGGCCGACCTGACGGTCTCGACATCGCCGAGAACGTCTCGCTGCTTCGCTCCGAGCTGGCTCGCTTCGCCGACCGGCTGAGCGACGACGGCACGCGACTCGACGACCGGCTGACCAAGCTCGACGAGCGCATCACCTCGCTCGCCGACGACGCCGGCGAGCCTGCGGACGTCGACGGGTCCGGAGCCGACGGCGCGGTCGCGGTTGCTCTCGACGAGCTGCGCGACAGCGTGACCGAACTCCGCCAGCACCTGGGCACCCCGGCCGATGACGACGTCGACGAGCGGGTAGCCGTGGCTGTGCGCGAGGCGGTCGGCGCGGCGGAAGCCCGGCTCACCGCCCACATCGACGAGGCCGTGCTCGCCTTGGCGGAGGCGCTGTTGCGGCGTCGTACGCCGAAAGCGCCCGCCGCACCGCCCACGGTCAGCCAACCGCCTCCTGCCGAGGAGCCGGCCCCTGCCGAAGAGGCTGCTGCCGACCCCC
>Ga0157369_10002866_pt1 | contig 20587 bp, 22 predicted proteins | sample C25metaG_FD_113461 | JGI IMG/M metagenome (GOLD analysis project Ga0157369, IMG submission 113461) | Corn rhizosphere microbial communities from Kellogg Biological Station, Michigan, USA - C2-5 metaG | ecosystem: Host-associated > Plants > Roots > Rhizosphere > Soil | place: USA: Michigan...
AGAACATGTTCGCGCTCGGCCTGCTGTCGTGGCTCTACCACCGGCCGGTCGAGTCGACGCTCGCGTTCCTCCAGCGCAAGTTCGCCTCGGCTCCGGAGCTCGCGCGGGCCAACGTGACGGCGTTCAACGCCGGCTGGAACTTCGGCGAGACGACCGAGGCGTTCACGGTGCGCTACGAGGTGAAGCCGGCCGAGATGCCGCCGGGCCTCTACCGCAACATCACCGGAAACGTCGCGCTCGCCTACGGGCTGATCGCCGCGTCCGACCGGTCCGGCCTGCAGCTGTTCCTCGGCTCCTACCCGATCACGCCTGCGTCGGACATCCTGCACGAGCTGTCCAAGCACAAGCGTTTCGGCGTACGGACGTTCCAGGCCGAGGACGAGATCGCCGGTGTCGGCGCGGCGCTCGGTGCGGCGTTCGGCGGCGCCATCGGTGTGACGACGACGAGCGGGCCGGGTGTCGATCTCAAATCGGAGACCATCGGTCTCGCGGTGACGCTCGAGCTGCCGCTCATCATCTGCGACATCCAGCGCGCCGGGCCGTCGACGGGCATGCCGACGAAGGCCGAGCAGTCGGACCTGCTGCTGGCGATGTTCGGCCGGCACGGCGAGGCGCCCGTGCCGATCATCGCGCCGCTGTCGCCGTCCGACTGCTTCGACGCCGCGATCGAGGCGGTGCGGATCGCGCTGAAGTACCGCACGCCGGTGTTCCTGCTCTCCGACGCCTATCTCGCCAACGGCTCCGAGCCGTGGCTGCTGCCCGACGTGGCCTCGCTGCCCGCCCTGCGGGTCGAGTTCGCGTCCGAGCCCAACCACACCAAGGCCGACGGCACGGCGGAGTTCTGGCCGTATCTCAGGGATCCCGAGACCCTCGCGCGGCCGTGGGCGGTGCCGGGCACGGCCGGGCTGGAGCACCGGATCGGCGGCATCGAGAAGGCCGACGGCAGCGGCAACATCTCCTACGACCCGAGCAACCACGACACGATGGTCCGGCTGCGGCAGGCGAAGATCGACGGCATCGCGCGCGACATCCCGCCGCTCGCCGTGGACGACCCGACCGGTGACGCCGAGGTGCTCGTGCTCGGCTGGGGTTCGACGTACGGCCCGATCGGCGCGGCCGTACGCGCGGTCCGGGAGTCCGGCGCGAAGGTCGCGCAGGCGCACCTGCGGCATCTCAACCCGCTGCCGGCCAACACCGGCGACGTGCTCGCGTCCTACCGCCGGGTGCTGGTGCCGGAGATGAACCTCGGCCAGCTCGCGCTGCTGCTGCGCGCGCGCTTCCTCGTGGACGCGATCTCCTACACGCAGGTGCGCGGTATGCCGTTCAAGAGCGACGAGCTCGTCGACGCGCTGAGGGATGTGATCGACGCATGACCATCCCCGAGCCGCGCAACGGCATGTCGCTCGTCCCCGCCGCGGAGGCCAAGGCGTCCAAGAAGGAGTTCACCTCCGACCAGGAGGTGCGCTGGTGCCCCGGCTGCGGCGACTACGCGATCCTCGCCGCGATGCAGTCGTTCCTGCCGGAGCTCGGGCTGCGCCGCGAGAACGTCGTCTGCATCTCCGGCATCGGCTGCGCCGCGCGGTTCCCCTACTACCTGAACACCTACGGCATGCACTCGATCCACGGCCGCGCGCCCGCGATCGCGACCGGGCTCGCGACGTCGCGCCCGGATCTGTCGGTGTGGGTCGTCGGCGGCGACGGCGATTTCATGTCGATCGGCGGCAACCACCTCATCCATGCGTTGCGCCGCAACGTCAACCTCAAGCTGCTGCTGTTCAACAACCGCATCTACGGCCTGACGAAGGGCCAGTACTCGCCGACGTCCGAGGTCGGCAAGCTGACGAAGTCGACGCCGTACGGGTCGATCGACTTCCCGTTCAATCCGGTGTCGCTCGCGCTCGGCGCGGAGGCGACGTTCGTGGCGCGGACGATCGACTCGGATCGCAAGCACCTGACGTCGGTGCTGCGCGCGGCCGCAGAGCACCGCGGTGCGGCGTTCGTGGAGATCCTGCAGAACTGCGACATCTTCAACGACGGCGCGTTCGACCTGCTGAAGAAACCCGAGACGCGCGACACCGCCGTCGTACGCCTGGAGCACGGGCAGCCGGTGCGCTTCGGCGTCGACGGGCAGAAGGGCGTGCGGCTGTCGCCGCAGGGCGGTCTCGAGGTCGTGGACGTCGCGGCGGTCGGTGAGGACGCGCTGCTCGTGCACGACGCGACCGCGCCGGAGCCGGCCATCGCGTTCATGCTGTCGCGGCTCGGCAACGTGGACGACGGCGTGACACCGGTCGGCGTGCTGCGCTCGGTCGAGCGACCGGCGTACGACGACCAGGTACGGCAGCAGGTTGACAACGCCGTGTCGGCTAGCGGGCCCGGCGACCTCGCCGCCCTGCTGGCGAGCGGCGACACCTGGACGATCGGCTAGCCGCGCGCTCCTAGAAGTGGCAGACCTTCGACCAGACGAGCTCGACCGTCGGGTTCGAGAAGTACATGCAGGTGGCCTCGGTGTGCGACGCCGGGTGCGCGGCGGCGGAAGCCGTCGTGGCCAGGCCCACACCCGAGAGCAGCGTGGCGGACAGGGCGGCGAACAGCAGCTTCCTCACGAGGTCTCCTCCGGGTAAGACGGGTGTGACCCGAATCCTGCCAAACCGGCACAACCCGGCGCAACGGAGGTACGCCGAAGCAGCGGCGCTGGGCGGTGGCTAGGACTTCTTCGGCGGCAGCGTGCGGGCGTAGGCGACACCGCGCGTGACCCACGCGCCGAGCGTCTCGTCGTCGTCCAGTACGTCGGGGCTGACCCGCAGCCAGCCCTTCATCGCCCCGCGCCCGCCCATGTCGAACTCCGCCGCACCCGGCTCCGCGAGCAGCGCTTCGGTCTCCGCCGGGTCGACCCGCACCATGAGCCCGCCCTGGCCGCTGGCCGCGACGCTCATGTTGCCGTTGAGCAAGAACGCGAGCCCGCCGAACATCTTCTTCTCCCGCACCGGCTCACCCGCGAGCAGTTCACGGATCCGTTCGGCCAGCTCGACGTCGTACGCCATGGAAGCAGAACCTAGTGCAATGCGGTGCTCGGCCCGGTTTGGCCGCCCCCGACCGGGCTAACCGCCGACACCCGAACGGGTCGCCGATCCGAGTGCCGCCAGGGCGATAGATCCGGCGATGGAGAAGACAGAGATCATCCGGCCTGCGGCGGTGCTGCCCGAGCAGTCCGCGATCCGGATCCTCGACGCGCTGCGGTCGCAAGACGTGAGCCGCGGCGGCATGTGGAACGCGAGCTCGGCGCTGTGGCAGCGCTACGACAAGCCGTGGGATCCGCTGACCGGGCTGCGCGGCGACGCGCAGCTCATCGGCACGATCTGTGTCGCCTACGACAGCCCGACCCGGTTCATGATCACCGTCTATCGCGTGACCGTCACCACCGCCGGGATCGCCGCCGGCTGGGACGTCACGCGGCTGTGCGACGACGCGTTCGGGTACGGCGGGCTGACCCTCGCGAGCTGCCCGCGCGCCGAGCTGCGCGACCCCGCGCGGGTCGACCCGTTCCGCGCCCGCGCGGGGCTGCCGCAGCAGCCGCGCGGCGGGTACGACGTCAGCCCGACGCACCATCCTGTGTAGCCCGCGCCGGCAACTCGCGGATGAGGCGCGCGACCGCGTCCGCGGTGCCCTTCTTCACTCCGAGTACGCCGACCCGGTCGCCCAGATGGACCGTGCCGAGCGCGACGACGTGACCGGCCGAGCGCGCCTTCGTCTTGGGGCCGATGGCGAACGTCGTCACGACGCCGTCGGCGCTGCGGACGCTGATCGAGTGCGCGTCGATCGCGCTGACCACGCCGCGCGCGACGTCGACGGTGGCGAAGCCGTTGCGGGTCTTGACGACGAACTCGCCGTGCAGCACGTGCCGGCCGACGCCACGCAGCTTCCCCATCGGGTCGGCGGCGGCCGCCACGGTTGACGAGCCGGGAGCGGAGGTCGACTCCGCCCACGCGACCCCACCGGCGGTGAGACCGAGCACGGCGAGCACGGCGACGGTCGCGGTCTTGCGGGTGAGCAGGTTCATGTGTGGTCCTCCTCGGGTGACCGCCGTCCATTGCACCACCGGACGCTGAAAGTCACCTGAGCGCGCGGGCCCGCGCGAGGTCCGCCGGCGTACCGCAGTCGATCGCCTCGATGTCCGTCGGCACCAGCTCGACCGGCATCCGCGACCACACGGCCTCGTACAAGCCGCTGGGCACCGGTTCGAGGCCGGCCGCGACCGCACCGGGAAGCAGGGACAGGCCGGCGAATCGCCACCGTTGCTCGAAATCCGGCCGCTCCGCGTCCGCCACGACGAGCAGCCGCGGCCGGGTCCGATCCCACTCGGCGGCGAAGCGCCGTACGTCGACCGGGCCGGTGAACCACGCGTCGCTGTTGGCGATCAGGACCTCGCGGCCGGCCAGCCAGTCGCGCAACGCACCGACCGCGCCGGCCGTACCGAGCGCCTCCGGCTGCTCCACCGAGACGTGCGCGCGGTCACCGACGGCGGCGACGACCTGGTCAGCCAGCCAGTGCGCGTTGACCGCGACGTCGCGTGGCGTCAACGGCACCGCCGCACCGACCAGCGCGAGGGCCGCGTCGAGCAGCGTCGTACCGCCGATCTCGAGCAACGGCTTCGGCGTGTGGTCGGTCAGCGGGCGGAGGCGTTCGCCGCGGCCGGCGGCGAGGACGAGGGCAGCGAGCGTCATCGCGGCGGCAGCAAGCGGATCGCCCGCAGGATGTCGTCGGTCGGCCGGCTCAACGCGGGCAGCTGGTCGAGCGCGAACCAGCCGAGCCGCTTGACCTCGGCGTCGTCCTCCTGCCGCGCCTCGGTGTCGGCAGCCGCGTCGACCACGAACACCACGTCGACCCGGCGTACCGCCGCGGTCACCACCGCGGACGGGACCGGCAGCGTCGCGGGGTCGAGGTCGACGCCGACCTCCTCGCGCACCTCGCGCGCAACCGCGGCTTCGGCCGCCTCGCCGCGCCGGAGCAGGCCGCCCGGCAGCGCCCACCCGTCGCTGTGCCGCTGGTCGACGAGCAGCAGGCAGCCGTCCGCGCGGCGCAGGACCGCGACGGCGCCGACGGTGTACGACGGCGCACCCGCGTGCACCGCCGCGCGGCGCACCGGCGCGGGCAGGTAGCGGAACGCCGACATCGCCGCTTTGCGCACGCGTTCGAGGCTACGGCGCGCCGGTTGGTAGCGCCCGGTTGGTAGCGTCCGCACGTGGCTCGTCCGATCCGCATCGGCAACTGCTCCGGCTTCTACGGCGACCGGTTCGCGGCGATGCGCGAGATGCTCGACGGCGGCGACCTCGACGTGCTCACCGGCGACTACCTCGCCGAGCTGACGATGCTCATCCTGTTCCGGAGCCGGCTGAAGGACGCGGATCGGGGCTACGCGACGACCTTCGTCAGGCAACTGGACGACTGCCTCGGCCTCGCCTGGGAGAAGGGCGTCCGCATCGTCGCGAACGCCGGTGGGCTCGCCCCCGCCGCGTGCGCGAACGCCGTACGCGAGGTCGCGTCGAAGCTCGGCGTGCGGGTCAACGTCGCGCACGTCGAAGGCGACGATCTGATGCCGCGGTTCGCCGACCTGCGCACCGCCGGCGTCGACTTCGCGAACCTCGACACCGGCGCCGCACTATCCGGCGATCCGTTGACTGCCAACGCTTATCTCGGTGGTTGGGGCATCGCCGCGGCCCTCGACGCCGGGGCACAGGTCGTCGTCACCGGCCGCGTCACCGACGCCGCGCTCGTCATCGGTCCGGCCGCGTGGTGGCACGGCTGGTCGCGCACCGACTGGGACGCGTTGGCCGGCGCGCTCGTCGCCGGGCACGTGCTCGAGTGCGGCGCGCAGGCGACCGGCGGCAACTACTCGTTCTTCGAGGAGATCCCCGGCATCGAGCACCTCGGCTTCCCGCTCGCCGAGATCGCCGAGGACGGCAGCTGCGTCGTCACGAAGCATCCGGGCAGCGGCGGCGCGGTCAACGTCGGCACTGTCACCGCACAGCTGCTCTACGAGATCGGCCCGCCGCTCTACCTCAACCCCGACGTCGCGGCCGACTTCGGCACGATCGCCTTGACCGATCTCGGCGGCGATCGCGTCGAGATCAGCGGAGTCCGCGGCGCACCGCCACCGCCGACGACCAAGGTGTGCCTCAACCTCGTCGGCGGCTACCGCAACTCGATGACGTTCCTGCTGACCGGGCTCGACGTCGACGCCAAGACCGACCTCGTACGCCGCCAGCTCGACCCGGCACTCGACGGCGTCCGCGAGGTCGCGTGGTCGCTCGCGCGCACCGACGCCGACGACCCGGCGACCAACGAACAGGCCGTCGCGTCGTTGCGGGTCACGGTGAAGGACGGCGACGACAAGCGCATCGGCCGCGCGTTCTCCTCCGCCGCGGTCGAGATCGCGCTCGCGTCGTACCCGGGGTGCACGCTCACCTCGCCGCCGGGCAACGCGACGCCGTACGGCGTCTACTGGCCGGCGCTGATCCCCAACGAGCTGGTCACGCACACCGTGGTCCTGGAGGACGGGACGCGTCTCGATATCGAAGCGGCTCCCGAGACACAGCCGCCGGATTGGTCTGCCGGCTCGGCGCCGCTGCCCTCGGCGCGCAGCGGCGGTATGAACGCGGGCACGTTGCGGGCGCCGCTCGGCCTGCTCGTCGGCGCGCGCAGCGGCGACAAGGGCGGCAACGCGAACCTCGGCGTGTGGGCGCGCGACGACGACACGTTCGCCTGGCTGTCGGCCGGGCTCACGGTCGAGCGGTTCAAGGCACTGCTGCCGGAGACGGCGGGGTACGACGTCGATCGCTTCGACCTGCCCAACCTGCGTGCGCTGAACTTCGTCGTACACGGCCTGCTCGGTGAAGGCGTCGCCGCCGGGACCCGGCAGGACCCGCAGGCAAAGGGTCTCGGCGAGTGGCTGCGCGCACGGCACGTGACCATCCCGGCGTACCTGATGGAGGGCGGCGCGTGACCGCAAACGTTTGGTCGACCCCGGAACGCGTCGCGCTCCGGGCGCTGGCGCGCGAGTTCACCGTGCGCGAGGTCGTGCCCTATCTCGACGAGTGGGAGGCCGCGGGTGAGTTGCCGCGGTCGCTGCACGAGAAGGCCGCCGCGGCCGGCCTGCTCGGCGTCGCGTTCCCGGAGTCGGCCGGTGGTCAGGGCGGCAACGCGCTCGACTCGGCGATCCTGTCCGAGGAGATGCTCTACGCCGGTGCCTCGTCCGGCCTGCTCGCGTCGCTGTTCACCCACGGCATCGCGCTGCCGCACATCGTCGGCTCCGGCAACACCGACCTCATCGACCGCTACGCGAAGCCGACGCTCGCCGGCAGCTTGATCGGATCGCTTGCGGTCACCGAGCCCGACGCCGGCAGCGACGTCGCGGGCGTCCGCACCCGTGCGGTGCGCGACGGCGACAGCTACGTCGTCAACGGCGCGAAGACGTTCATCACCAGCTCGACCCGCGCCGACTTCGTCACGACGCTGGTGCGCACCGGCGACGACCCGCACCATGGCCTGTCGCTGCTCGTCGTCGACACCGACGCGCCGGGGTTCTCCGTCGTACGGCGGCTCGACAAGATGGGCTGGCTGTGCAGCGACACCGGCGAGCTCGCGTACGTCGACGTGCGAGTGCCGGCGGCGAATCTCGTCGGCGCCGAGGGCAGCGCGTTCGCGCAGGTGGCGCGCAACTTCGCCAGCGAACGCCTCGGTCTCGCGACGCACGGGTACGGCGTCGCGTCCCGCGCGCTGGATCTCACCGTCGAGTGGGTGCGCAACCGGACCGCGTTCGGCAAGCCGCTGATCGCGAAGCAGGTCGTGCGGCACAAGCTGGTCGAGATGAAGCGCGCGGTCGAGGTGTCGCGCGTCTACGCGCATCACGTCATCGAACGACACGTCGCGGGCGAGCAGTTGTTCGCCGAGGCCGCACTGGCGAAGAACCAGTGCGTCGCTGCGTGCGAGTTCGTGGTCAACGAAGCGGTGCAGTTGCACGGCGGCGCTGGCTACATGCGCGGCACCGAGGTCGAGCGGCACTACCGCGACGCGCGCATCCTCGGCATCGGCGGCGGCGCGACCGAGGTCATGAACGATCTGATCGCCAAGGCGCTCGGCTGGTGACGCGCAGCAACGGCGCCGCGAGATCGAGGAACCGCCGCTGCTGCCCGGAGCCCGGCATCGGCAGCCGTACGTCGACCACCGGCAGTCGCGCCGCGACCAGCGCGCGGTACGCGGCGTCGTAGACCCGCGCCCCGACGAGGACGATGCGCTCCGGGTCGAGTGCGCGGGCGCGAGTGACGAGCTGCGGGACGAGCAATCGCAACGTCTTCGCGTCTTCGAACGGATCCGGTGAGAGGTCGATGAGGAAGTAGCCCTCGGCCTTGAGTGCATCGAGCCACGGCAGCTTGTCCCGGGTCGGCTTCACGCCGAACGTGGCCTCCACCACGTGCCGGAACAGCGAGTCCTGCACGTCGACGTCGAGGAAGTAAAAGTAGCGGTCGAGCGCGCTCGGCGGTCCCTCGGCGACGAGCAACGTGTCGATCTGCGCCGGGCGGAACGACGCGGCCGCCTGCTCGCGTCGCCGCCGCGCGGCGGCTTGTGCCGCGCCGGTCAACGGTCAGCCTCCGGCGGCGAGCGCGCGGACGTAGTCGACCCGCGCGATGATGTCGTGCACCTGCAGCATCGAGCTCACCGGGATGTAGCACACGTGCAGGAATCCCTGCCCCTGCACCGTGACCTGCACCTGGCCGGTGGTGCGGTCTTCCTTCACCAGCAGGAAGAGCAGGCCGAGCAGGCAGAAGACGAAGAACACGATCGCGCAGACGATCGCCCACGTCGGGATGGCCTGCGTCGTCTGGTACATCGGCGTGACCGACAACGAGACCTCACGGCGCGGCCGGCGTCCCGTCGGGGTGATGACCCACGTCGGCGTCACGATGATGTCGCCGATCGTGACGAGCGTCTGCTCGGCCTGCTCGTACCCACTGCTCACGGCGAGACAGTCTGGCACGAATGCGCAAAGGCGGGACAGCGCCGACCCCGCGTGCCGATAATCGGCTGTGCGCTGGCGGCGTGCCGCAGTGGTGACCGCAACGGTCGCGGGACTCACGCTGCCCGTCGGCACGGCGGCTGCGATCGATCCGGGGACGGCCATCTGTGGCTCGCCGGACAAGGCGACCGCGACCGCGAGCGGCAACGGGATCCAGCTGACGACGAGCATCTTCGGCGGCACCCTCGACGTCACCGCGCCCGACGCGGCGGTCCCGAGCGGCTTCACCGTCGGGATCTGCACGAGTGACCGCGCCCGGTCGTCGTACCCGTCTGACCCGATCGTCGCCTTCTTCGGCATCGACGCCGCCCGCGACGGCAAGGCGGCCGACCCGCCGGGAGCGATACACATCGTCATTCACGGCGCCGGCCTCACGCCGTCGTCGTACCTCGTGTTGCAGGCCGGGCCGGAGTTCCGCGAGACGAACCTGCGCTTGGGCACCGGCGTGCTGTCGTTCGACGCGCGCGATCTCTGGAGCTACGCGGTCTATGCGCACTGCCCGCCGTTCGCGCGCTGCGCGCAGCCCACCAGCGGGTCGCCGAGCGGCACGCCGACAAGCGGACGCCACCACGACGACCGCTCGTCGTTGACGCTGTCGTTGCCGAGGCCGGGGGTGACGTTTCGTTCGCCGGTGCGCGACCTCGTCAACGTCGTACTGGCGCTCGCGCTGCTGCTCCTGATCACGTTCCCGGCGGAGCTGTTCAACCGGACGCTCGACACGCATTACGAGGACGTCCGCGCGGCGTTCCTGCGGCCGTTCCGCCGCTACCAGCCGAAGCGCCGGCTGCCCGCACCGCGCGACGGCGTACCGAGGTTCGCGGTCGTACTCGTTGCCGGCGGCCTCCTCGGCGGCCTGCTCGATCCGCGCGCGAGCTTCGACCTGCGCACTCTCCTCGGCGTCGCCGCGTCGCTCGTGGCATTGCTGACGATCTCCGCGGTGACGGCCGCGACCGAGTTCGTGTACCGGCGCCGCCACCACGAGAAGGAAGGGGCGCGGCTGCACGCGCTCCCGGCGGCGCTGGTCGTCGCCGCCGCGTGCGTGCTCCTCTCCCGCGTCCTGAGCTTCCAGCCCGGTTACCTGTACGGCGTGATCGCCGGGCTCGTCTTCGTCACGAAGCTGTCGGCCCGCCACCGCGGTCGCGTGCAGGCGCTCGCGCACGTCGCCGTCCTCACCGTCGGGGTGGTGGCGTGGCTCGCGTGGGTCCCGGTCGACATTCATGCGAACGCCGGACATGCCGGCGCCGGCTGGGCGCTGCTCGCCGACGCACTCGGCGCGGTGTTCGTCGCGGCGCTGGTGAGCAGCACGATCCGGTTGCTACCGCTGCGTTTTCTCCCCGGCGGCGACGTCGCCGGTTGGCATCGCGGCGTGTGGAGCGCGGTGTTCGGCGTCGCGGTGTTCGGAATGCTCGCGGTGATGTTCAACCCGAACAGTTCGTCGGTGCGCACGGGCACGAGCAACTGGGTGTGCGCCCTCGTCCTGCTGATCGCGTTCGGCAGCGGTTCGCTCGCGTTCGCCGGTTACTACGAACGGCGTGACCGCCGCGCCGAAACGGACGAGACGCGCCCCGCAGAGAGCGCCGGCTAACCCCGAGTTGCAGCGAGCCCTTCGACCACGGCGGCGGCCGGCAGTTCGGCGAGCAGCCGGCCCGGCAGGACGAGCTTCGACCGGCGTACGCCGGACCCGATCACCACGTCGCCGGCCGCGACGACCGCCGGGTCGACGAGGACGGGCCACTGCGGCGGCAGGCCGGGCGGGGTGATGCCGCCGTATTCCATGCCGGTCATCGCGACCGCGTCGTCCATCGGCGCGAACGACGCCTTGCGCGCGTCGAGGTGCCGGCGTACGACGCCGTTCACGTCGGCGCGCGTGGTGGCGAGGACGACGCAGGCGGCGTAGCGGATGTCCTCGCCGCGCTTCGCCGCGATGACCACGCAGTTGGCGGAGACGTCGAGCCCGACGTCGTAGCGCGCGCAGAACGCGGCGGTGTCGGCGAGGTCCGGGTCGATCGCGGCGACCCCGACCGCGCCGGCGTGCGGCCACGCCGACAGGAACTCCGCGACCGGCGCGGCGAGCAGGTCCGGGCGGTCGAGCGCGGGAACCGTCTCGAGGGTGCCGCGAGTCAGGGCGTCAGCTCGCGGTCGTCGCGGCGTCGGGGATGGTCACGACCGGGTCGTGGGTGCCGCCGAGGCCACGGCCGGCGACCAGGTCGGCCATCTCTTCGCACCAGAACGCGAGCCCGCAGAACTGGTAGGTGAAGAACCCCTTCGACAGCGCGGGGCTGTTCTTCTCGAACACGAGGTGACCGGCGACCTGCAGCGCCCACGACGCGAGGAACATCGGCACACCCACGCGCGGCCGGCCGAACAGCAGCGGCATCGAGAACGCGACACCCGGGATGCCGACGAGGTGCGTCGCGCGCACGCCGGTGGTCGTGTGCTGCGAGCGGTAGTAGGCCATCTTCGCCTCGAACGGCGCCTCACGGGGCGGCGGCTCGACGGTGCCACGCTGACCGGGGGTGAGATCCATGCGTCCGATTGTGCCCCGTCGCATGCCGGGCACGCACCCGGACCACAGGGTCCATTCCCGGGCGGCCGAGGTACGGCGGGTGCGCTCGCCCCCGGCAGCGGCTAGAGCCCGTCGGACCAGACGCTGAAGTCCTGCGGGAAGCGCAGCCAGTCGATCGCGGGCGTGGCCTGCTGCGACACCGGCGCTGCTTGCTCTGGAACGGGCGAGGGGTACGGGTCGTCGGCCGCGGCCGCCGGCAGCGCCCGCTCCAGCGCGACCGCCGTACAGTCCGGGCAGGCTCGCGCGCGCTCGGACTGCGGGGTCAGCTCAGTCATCCAGTCGAGCCACGGGAACTGGTAGCGCGGCCGCTCGTCGCGGCAGATCACGCCACCGTCCATGTCGACGGCGTGCGCGATCCCGCCGGGCCCCACCCCGTTGCTGCGCAGCACGATCTCGTCGGTCCCCACCACGTACATGCCCGCTCAACGACGCAGCCCGCGAAGAGTTGCGCTGGTTCACCCGAACGGCGGGCTCAGCCGGTCCGGCGGACGACGTAGTCGCACAGCCACGACAGCGCGGCCTTCGCGGGCGCGTCGGGCAACGGGGCGAGAGTCTCGCGCGCCTCGTCGGCCCACTGCTGTACGACGGCGCGCGCCTCGGCCATGACCGGATGCGCGCGCAACGCAGCCACGGCCTCCGCCAGCCGCGCGTCGTCGGACAGGTCGCCGTCGAGCATCGCCCGCAGCGGCGCATCGCCCGGGTCGTTGCGCCGGCGCAAGAGCAGCACCGGCAGCGTCGGCACGCCCTCGCGCAAATCGGTGCCGGGTGTCTTGCCGGACTCGGCCGAGTCGGAGGCGACGTCGAGCAGATCGTCGGAGAGCTGGAACGCCACCCCGATGCGCTCGCCGAACCGGGTGAGCACCTCGCGCGCGGTCTCGTCGGCGCCGGACAGCATCGCGCCGAACCGCCCCGACGTACCGATCAGCGAACCGGTCTTGTCGCCGACGACGCGCAGGTAGTGCTCCACCGGGTCGGCGCCGTCCTCCGGCCCGACGGTCTCGCGGATCTGGCCTTGGACGAGCCGTTCGAACGTCCGCGCCTGCAGCCGCACCGCCTCCGGCCCGAGGTCGGCCAGGATGTCCGACGCGCGAGCGAACAGGAAGTCGCCGGTGAGGATCGCGACGGTGTTGCCCCACCGCGAGTTGGCCGACGGCGCACCCCGCCGCAGCGCGGCCTCGTCCATCACGTCGTCGTGGTAGAGCGTCGCGAGGTGCGTCAGCTCCACGACGACTGCGGCCGGTACGACGCCGGGCGCGGACGCGTCGCCGAACTGCGCGGCGAGGAGTACGACGAGGGGCCGGAACCGCTTGCCACCGGCGGCGAGCAGGTGCGCGGAGGTCTCGGTGACGAACGGGTAGTCGCTCTTGACCGACTCGCGCAGCAGCGCCTCGACGGCGTCGAGCCCAGCCCGGACCGACGACTCAAGCGCCGGGTCGTCGAAGTCGAAGCCGGTGCTGCTCACCGCGTCACCGCGTCACCGCGTCATCGCAGGAACGGAACGGCATGGTTGGCGAGGTCGAGCACCGGCTGCGGGAACACACCGAGCACGAGCGTCGCCGCGACCGCAACGGCCAGCGCACCCGCGCTCATGCCGCCGGGTGCGACGACGACCGGACCGTCAGCGACCGGCTCGGCGAAGAACATCATCACGATGACGCGGACGTAGAAGAACGCGGCCATCGCGCTCGCGATCGCACCGACGACGACGAGCGGCGTCGCGCCACCGGAGACCGCGGCCGAGAACACCGCGAACTTGCCCATGAACCCGGACGTCAGCGGGATGCCGGCGAGGGCGAGCAGGAAGAACGCGAAGATGCCGCCGAGCAGTGGCGAGCGGCGGCCGAGGCCGGCCCACCGGGACAGGTGCGTCGCCTCGCCGTCGGGGTCGCGCACCAGCGTCAGGATGCCGAACGCGCCGACCGTGGTCAGGCCGTAGGTGAGCAGGTAGAAAAGCGACCCGGACAGGCCCGCGCGGTTCAGCGCGATCACGCCGACGAGGATGAAGCCGGCGTGCGCGACCGAGGAGTAGGCGAGCATCCGCTTCACGTCGGTCTGCGTGACCGCGAACACCGAGCCGACGAGCATCGTGAGGATCGCGACACCCCAGGCGACCGGCCGCCAGTCCCAGCCGAGGCCGCCGAACGCGACGTAGAAGACGCGCAGCAGTGCACCGAACGCGGCCACCTTCGTCGCCGCGGCCATGAACGCGGTGACCGGCGTGGGCGCGCCCTGGTAGACGTCGGGGATCCACGAGTGGAACGGCGCCGCGCCGATCTTGAACAGCAGCCCGACGCCGAGCAGGCCGAGCCCGAGCACCAGCAGCGTGTCGCTGTGCTGCCCGGTCGCGGCCGCGTCGTGGATCGCGCCGAGCGAGACGCTGCCGGCGTACCCGTAGAGCAGCGCGAGGCCGTAGAGGAAGAACGCGGAGGAGAACGCGCCGAGCAGGAAGTACTTGACCGCCGCCTCCTGCGACAGCAGCCGCCGGCGCCGGGCCAGCCCGCACAGCAGATACAGCGGCAGCGACATGACCTCGAGCGCGACGAACAGCATCAGCAGGTCGTTGGACGCCGGGAACAGCTCCATGCCGGCGACCGCGAACAGCAGCAGCGGGAAGATCTCCGTCTGCATCCGGCCGACGCCGGCGGCGACCCGCTCGTCGGGCGAGCCGGGTACGGCGGAGGCTTGCGCGACGAACGCGCCGAAGCCGACTTCCGGCGACCGGTCGGCGATCAGCAACACGCTCGCCACGGACACCAGCGCGACCGTCGCCTGGATGAACAGCGCCGGCCCGTCGACCACGAGCGCGCCGCCCGCGGTGATGACGTGCGTGTGCGCGACCGCGCAGACCGCGATGAAGGACCCGACGAGACCGAGCAGCGCGACGCCGACCTGGATCGGCCAGCGCAACGTGCGCGGCGCGAACGCGTCGACCAGCACGCCGACGATGGCCGCGATCGCCACGACCAGGATCGGCGAGAGCGCGGCGTAGTCGATCGACGGCGCGGTGAACTCGGCGCCGGCGGCCAACACACTCACCGGGGGCCTCCCATGGTCGCGGGCACGGACGGTGCGGGGTCGTGCGGCCGTACGGTCGAGAACGTGTGCTTCACGGCCGGGTTGATCGCGTCGAGCAGCGGCTTCGGGTAGATGCCGAGGACGACGATGACCGCGAGCACCGGCGCGATCACCCACGCCTCGCGGCTGCCGAGGTCGCGGAAGCTCTCGATGCCCTCGCGCACCGGCCCGTGAATCGTGCGCTGCACCATCCAGAGCACGTAGACCGCGGCGAGCACGATGCCGAAGATCGCGACGACGGCGAACCAGCGGTGCACGGTGAACGTGCCGACGAGGACCAGGAACTCGCTGACAAAGGTCGACAGTCCCGGCAGCGACAGCGCGGACAGACCGGCGACGAGCACCGCCGCGCCGAGCCACGGCGCGACCTTGGCGGCGCCGCCGAAGTCGTCGATCATCCGCGAGCCGCGGCGGGTCGCGAGGAAGCCGACGACGAGGAACAGCGCGCCGGTCGAGAACGCGTGGTTGACCATATAGAGCGTCGCGCCGGACCCGCCCTGCGTCGTGAACGCGAAGATGCCGAGAGCGATGAAACCGAAGTGCGACACCGACGAGTAGGCCACCAGCCGCTTCATGTCGCGCTGGCCGATGGCGAGCAGCGCGCCGTACAGCACGCCGGTCACGCAGAGCCCGAGGATGTACGGCGCGAGCTCGCGCGCGGCCCACGGGAACAGCGGGATGCAGAAGCGCAGGAACCCGAACGTGCCGACCTTGTCGAGCACGCCGACGAGCATCACCGCGACGCCGGTCGGCGCCTCGGCCGCGGCGTCCGGCAGCCAGGTGTGGAACGGCCACAGCGGCGCCTTGATGGCGAACGCGATGAAGAACCCGAGGAACAGCGCGACCTGCTCGCCGTGGCCGATGTGCAGGTCGGCCGACAGCAGCGCGCGGTAGTCGAACGTGCCGTGCTTGAGCCGATGCGCCGACACCACGAACAGCGCGATCACCGCGACGAGCATCAGCAGCCCGCCGGCGAGCGAGTAGAGCAGGAACTTCACCGCGGCGTAGGACCGGCGCGGCCCGCCGTAGGACCCGATCAGGAAGTAGATCGGGATGAGCATCGCCTCGAACAGGACGTAGAAGAGGAAGACGTCGAGCGAGCCGAACACGCCGAGGATGATCGCCTCGGTCGCGAGCAGTAGCGCGAAGAACGTGTGTACGCCGCGTTTCCCGTCCTCGGCTTCATGCCAGGACGCGAGGATGATGACCGGCGTCAGCACCGCGGTCATGAGGATGAGCACGAGCGCGATGCCGTCGACGCCGACGGCGTAGTGCGCGCCGAACGCCTTGATCCAGTCGTAGCTCTGCACGAACTGGAACCGCGCGCCGTTGGTCTTGAATCGCAGGCACATCACGATCGTGCCGACCAGCGTCAGCAGCGAGGTGCCGAGCGCGATCTGCTTGACCGTGTCCTTCGACTCACGCGGCGTCAGCATGATGCCGAGCGTGCCGATCAACGGCAGTACGGCGAGGATCGTCACCCACGGGAAGCTGCTGCTCGAGGTCACGTCCATCCCACTCACCCGACCCGCGCGATCATCAGCGCGGCCGTGACGACCGTCGCACCGGCGAGCATCGACAACGCGTACGACCGCGCGAACCCGGTCTGCGACCGCCGCGCCCGCGCGCTCGTCCCGCCGACCATCGCGGCGAACCCGTTGACCGCGCCGTCGACGCCGCGGCCGTCGAAGAACACCAGCGCGCGGGTGAGGTAGGCGCCCGGCCGCATGAACACGCTCTCGTTGAGCGCGTCGCCGTAGAGCGACCGGCGGGCCGCCCAGGTGACCGGCGTGACGTTGAGCGGCTGCTCGACCGGGACCGGCTTGCGCGCGACCAGCCACCACGCCGCGGCAACGCCGCCGGCGATCACGATGAGGGTCAGCGCGGTCAGCACCGCAGGCGCGATCGTGTGCACGCCCACCTCCACGCTCTTGCCGACCGACGGGGTGAGGAAGTGCTGAAGCGAGCCGCCGAGGACAAGCAGGCCACCGGCGATCAGCGAGCCGATCGCGAGCACGGCCATCGGGCTGGTCATGACCGACGGCGACTCGTGCGGGTGCACATCCTTCGCCCAGCGGCGGTTGCCGAAGAACGTCATGATCATGAGCCGGGACATGTAGAACGCGGTCAGGCCGGCGCCGGCCAGCGCGACCAGGCCGAGGATCCAGCCCTCGGGGCCGCCTTTGTCGAGCGCCGCCTCGATGATCTTGTCCTTGGAGAAAAAGCCCGACGTCAGCGGGAAGCCGATGATCGCGAGGTAGCCGGCCGCGAACGTCCAGAACGTCACCGGCATGACCTTGCGCAGCCCGCCGTAGCGGCGCATGTTGACCTCGTCGTTCATGCCGTGCATCACCGAGCCGGCGCCGAGGAACATGTTGGCCTTGAAGAAACCGTGCGTGAGCAGGTGCAGGATGCCGATCGCGTAGGCGCCCGGGCCGAGGCCGACCGCGAGCATCATGTAGCCGATCTGGCTCATGGTCGACGCCGCGAGCACCTTCTTGATGTCGTCGTACGCGCAGCCGATGATCGCGCCCATCACGAGCGTGACCGCACCGACGATCTCGACCAGCACACGTGCGTCGTTGGAGACGTCGTAGATCGGGTGCGAGCGCGCGATCAGGTAGACGCCGGCCGTCACCATGGTCGCGGCGTGGATCAGCGCGGAGACGGGCGTCGGGCCCTCCATCGCGTCGAGCAACCACGACTGCAACGGGAACTGCGCGCTCTTGCCGCAGGCGCCGAGCAGCAGCAGCAACCCGATCGCGGTGACCGTGCCGCGGTGCGCGCTCGATGCGGTGCCGAACACGTCGCGGAAGGACACCGAGCCGAACGTCGTGAACATCAGCATGATCGCGAGCGACAGGCCGAGGTCACCGACGCGGTTGACCAGGAACGCCTTCTTCGCCGCGACCGCGGCGGTCGGCTTGTAGGTCCAGAACCCGATGAGCAGGTACGACGCGAGACCGACGCCTTCCCAGCCGACGTAGAGCAGCAGGAAGTTGTCGGCGAGGACGAGCAGCAGCATCGCCGCGACGAACAGGTTGAGCTCGCCGAAGAACCGCCGCCGGTCCGGGTCGTGCGCCATGTAGCCGACGGAGTAGATGTGAATCAGCGATCCGACGCCGGTGATCAGCAGCACGAACACCGCCGACAGCGGATCGATCAGCATGCTGACGCTGACCCGGAACGACCCGGCGGGGATCCACGAGAACAGGTGCTGGTCGACCTGGCGGTCGTTGGCGTCCTTGCCGAGCAGGCTGAAGAACAGCACCAGCCCGATCACGAACGACGCGATCGGCGCCGCGCAGCCGAGCAGGTGGCCCCACGCGTTGGTACGGCGACCGCCCAGAAGCAGCACCGCGGCGCTCAGTGCCGGAATCAGCACCAGCAGGAACGTCAGGACGAACACGCCGTGGGCAGGCACGAACCCCGGCGTGTGGATCACGGACTCGCTCGACATGTCCCTCAGTACTTCAGCAGGTTGGCGTCGTCGACCGAGGTCGAGCGGCGGGAGCGGAAGATGGACATGATGATCGCCAACCCGATGACGACCTCGGCAGCGGCCACGACCATCACGAAGAACGCGATGATCTGACCGTCGAGGTTGCCGTTCATCCGGGAGAACGTGACCAGCGACAGGTTGACCGCGTTGAGCATCAACTCGACGCACATGAACACGACGATCGCGTTGCGGCGGATGAGCACACCGAGCGCACCGATCGTGAACAGGACGGCCGACAGGTAGAGGTAGTAGTCAGGGCTCACGCGCCGGCCTCCAACTCGCGGTCGACCGCGTCGGCGCGGGTGTCCACCCGGGCGATCTGGAGGTACTCCGGCACGCTGGTCAGTGCCACGCTGCCGTCGGGCAGCAGCGCGGGAGTGTCGACCGCGTCGTGGTCGGCGTACACGCCCGGACCGGGCAGCGGCGCGAGTGCGGCGCCGCCGCGCTGGACCCGTTCGAGCATCCGCTCGCGCTGGGTCCGGCGCGGCGCGGTGCGCTCGCGGTGCGCGAGGACCATCGCGCCGAGGCCGGCCGTGATGAGCAGCGCGCTGGTCGCCTCGAACGCGAACACGTAGCGGCTGAACAGCAGCTCGGCGATCGCGACGACATTGCCCTTCTCGCCCTGCGCGCCGGCGAGCCCGTGCGAGTGGAACGAGCCGAGGGTGCCGGCGAGCGCGACGATGAGGAGTACGGCGAAGCCGAGCGCGATGAACGCTCCGGCCACGCGTTGCCCGCGTAACGTCTCGACCAGCGAGTCGGCCGAGTCGACGCCGACGAGCATGAGCACGAACAGGAACAGCATCAGCACCGCGCCGGTGTAGACGACCACCTGGACGACCGCGAGGAACGGCGCGGCCTCGGCGGTGTAGAACGCGGCGAGCGACAGCATGACCAGCGCGAGCAGCACCGCCGCGTGCACGGCGCTGCGGGCGAAGACGAGACCGAGCGCGCCGATCACCGCGATCGGCGCGAGGATCCAGAAGACGACGGCCTCGTGTGTGGGAGCGGAGCCGGCCGCCAAGAGCATCGCGCTCATCGGGCCACCCCCGCCATGCCGAAGTGTCGGCCCGCGGACGCGCCGGGGCGCGCCCAGTTGCCGGCACTTCGCGGCCCGCGCAGGCATGTGCTCGTCATGCGTCGTTCCGATCCGCGGACAGCCGGCCCTCGACGTTCGGGTCGCCGGCGACCGGGCTGACCCCGCCGCCGAGGTAGTAGGCCTTCTCGTCGTCGCCGAGGCGCATCGGGTGCGGCGGCGACTCCATCCCCGGCAGCAGCGGCGCGAGCAGCTGGTCCTTGGTGAAGATGAGGTCTTCGCGGCTGTCGTCGGCGAGCTCGTACTCGTTGCTCATCGTCAGCGCGCGGGTCGGGCACGCCTCGATGCACAGCCCGCAGAAGATGCAGCGCAGGTAGTTGATCTGGTAGACGCGGCCGTAGCGCTCACCGGGCGAGAAGCGCTCTTCTTCCGTGTTGTCCGCGCCCTCGACGTAGATCGCGTCGGCCGGGCAGGCCCACGCGCACAACTCGCAGCCGACGCACTTCTCCAGCCCGTCGGCGTGCCGGTTGAGCACGTGCCGGCCGTGGTAGCGCGGCGCCGTCGGCACCTTCTCTTCCGGGTACTGCTCGGTGACGATCGGCTTGAACATCGTCTTGAACGTCACGCCGAAGCCGGCGATCGGCGCGAGCAGCGACTTCACCGGGCCGGGGCCCGCCGACGCGGTCGGCGGCGGAGCGGGCGGGCGGTCGTCGCGGGACTTGTCAGCCACCGGACACTCCCTCGATATTTGGCTCGATGTCGTGCACCGGCACCGTGGCTTGTGCCCCGGCGGGTAGAGCGCCCGTGAGCACCGGCATCGGGTAGCTGTTGCGGTCGCGATCCGCATCCGGGGGCGGCTCCGTCTCGGCCGCGACCACCGTCTTGTTCTCCAGGAAGAACGACGCGACGAGCACGATCAGCGCGAGCGGGATGCCGACGTACGCGAGCACCTGGAAGCGGGTGTACCCGAGGTTGGTCAGCTGCTTGAAGCTCGCCACGATGAGAATCCAGACCAGGCTCGCCGGGATGAGGATCTTCCAGCCGAGCGCCATGAACTGGTCGTAGCGCAGCCGCGGCAGCGTCCCGCGCAGCCAGATGAATCCGAACAGCAGCGTGAACATCTTCGCGAGGAACCACAGCACCGGCCACCAGCCGTGGTTCAGCGCGTTGTGGTCGATCAGCGACAGCGGCCACGGCGCGCGCCAGCCGCCGAGGAACAGCGTCGTCGCGAGCGCCGACACCGTCGTCATGTTGATGTACTCGGCGAGGAAGAACATCGCGAACTTGATCGACGCGTACTCGGTGTGGAACCCGCCGACCAGCTCGCCCTCGGCCTCGGGC
>Ga0157369_10002867_pt1 | contig 20583 bp, 23 predicted proteins | sample C25metaG_FD_113461 | JGI IMG/M metagenome (GOLD analysis project Ga0157369, IMG submission 113461) | Corn rhizosphere microbial communities from Kellogg Biological Station, Michigan, USA - C2-5 metaG | ecosystem: Host-associated > Plants > Roots > Rhizosphere > Soil | place: USA: Michigan...
ATTCCGTGGACAGCCGCGGCGCCTCGTGAACGTCGAGCCCGATGCCGTGGCCAAGCCCGTGGCCGAACTCGCCGCCGTAGCCGGCCTCCTCGATGATCGAGCGTGCGATCTTGTCCGCTTCGACGCCGGTCATCGTCGGCCGAATGCCGGCGACCGCCGCGGTCTGCGCCGCGAGGCACACGTCGTAGATCTCGCGCATGCGGCTCGGGATCTTCCCCGTCGCAACAGTCCGCGTGCAGTCGGAGCAATACCCGTCGATCTTGACGCCAAAGTCGACGACGACGAGCGTGTCCGCCTCGACGATGCGGTCGCTCGGATCCGCGTGCGGCTTCGCGCCGTTCGGGCCGGCGGCGACGATCGGTTCGAAGCTGATCGTGTCTGCGCCATGCGCGTGCATCAGTTCCTGAAACCGCCACGCGATCTCCCGCTCGGTGCGGCCCACCCACGCCTCCGCGGTGAGCGCTTCGAACGCATGATCCGCGGCACGCACTGCATGACGAAGCTTGTCCAGCTCGCCGTCGTCCTTCACCGCGCGCAACTCCTCGACGATGCCGCGCGTCGGCGTGAGCTTCACGCCTTCCCCGTCGAGCACCTGCCACTGTGCGTACGGCAGCGCGTCGGCCTCGAACTGCACCGCCCCGAGGCCGGACGCGATGTCCAGCAGCAGGTTGCGGTTGACCATCTCGACGCTCACGCCCTGCGCCTTGCGTGCCTCTTCGATGTAGCGGAAGTCGGTCCACAGCGTCGCGTCACCGCCGGGCGAGACAAGGATCGCGGCGTTCGAGCTCTCGAAGCCGGTGAGGTACCGGACATTCGTCAGGTTGGTGACGAGGAGCGGTGCGTCGAGGCGATGCGCGACAGCTTCGATGCGGCTTCTCACTGGCGCTCCTTTCCGACGAGGAACTCGAGTGCCTCACGGTACCCGTCGGGACCGCGCCCGACGACGCGGTGCGCCGCGAGCTCGGTGATAACGCTATGCCGCCGCCATTCCTCCCGGTTGTCGATGTCGGAGAGATGCACCTCCACGAATGGCACGTCGAGCAACTCGAGGGCGTCGCGAATCGCGTAGCTGTAGTGCGACCACGCACCCGGGTTGACGATCACCGCGTCGGCGTTGTCGTACGCGTCGTGGATCCAGCCGATGTATTCGCCCTCGTCGTTCGTCTGCCGGCAGCGCGCAGTGAGGTCGAGCGCCTGCGCCCATTCGTAGATCTTGCCCTCGAGCTCGTTCAGCGACACGGCGCCGTACATCTTCGGGTCGCGCCGGCCGAGCTGGTCGAGATTCGCGCCGTTCAAGACGAGTACCTGCATCAGGCGATGAGGGTAGCCAGCGCCGCGCGAACCTCGGCCTCGGGACGCGCTTCGACGAGCGGGCCGTCCGCCCCGAGCAGCACGAGGTTGATGTCGCCCCCGCTGCGTTTCTTGTCGCGGAGCAGCGCTGCCCACGCCCGCTCTCGGTCGACCGCCACCGGCTGCGGCGCGAGCGCGCTTTCGACCGGTCCCGTGTCGCGCCCCGACAGCCGCAGCGCAGCGAGGAGCCCCAAAGCGACGGCATCGCCGTGGGTCAGCTCGAAGTCGGCTGCCGCTTCGAGCGCGTGCGCGAACGTGTGCCCGAGGTTCAAGAAGCGACGCACGCCCGTGTCGTGCGGGTCCTGGAGACACAACCCAGCCTTGTACGCAGCCGCGCCACGCGCATCGAGCTCGGCGCCCGCAAGCAGCTGCGTCTTCACCAGCTCGGCGAGCCCCTGCCGCCGCTCGCGCTCCGGCAGCGTCTCGAGCAGCGCCGGGTCGATTACCGTGCGCGCCGGCCAGTGGAACGCGCCGACGAGGTTCTTGCCGCCCCGAATGTCGATCGCGGTCTTGCCGCCGATCGCCGCGTCGATCTGACCCACGAGCGTCGTCGGCACCGCCACCCAGGCAACACCGCGCAGATACGACGCGGCGACGTAGCCCGCGAGATCGGTGGTCGAACCGCCGCCGAGCGCGACAACGCTGCCGCCGCGGTCGAGCGTCAACTCGTCCCAGAGGCGCTCCGCCACCTGAAGTCGCTTCGCCTCCTCGCCCGCAGGCACCTCGTGCACCGTCGCGAGGCGCGCGCCGAGCGCTTCCTGCGCGCGCGCGCCGTGAATGCCGAGCACATGCGCGTCGGCGACCAGAGCGACCTGGTCACCCGGCGCCAACTCGCCGAGACGCTCGAGCGATCCGATCTCGTGATGCACACCCGCTGCGGCCAGCACCGCGCCGTCCGCGTCGCCGCTCTTCACCACGACGTCCGCCACCTCGCGGTAGAGCGGCTGCCGCTCGTCGAACAGCTTGCGGAACTGCTGCTCGTTTTGCGCAAGCGGCCGGTCCGAGCGCTTCACGCGTTCCCACGCCGTCTCGACGTCGACGTCCACCAGCACGGTGAGCGCGTGCCTGCGCAGGGCGTCGCGCACCTCCGGCGTCTTCACCGCGCCGCCGCCGAGCGCGATCACCGCGGGCGTGTCGCTGCGCAGCGCCTCGCGCACCATCGATGCCTCCATCACGCGAAACTCGAGCTCGCCGCGCTGGGCGAAGAACTGCGAGACCGAGAGCTGCGTGCGCCCCTCGATCGCGCGGTCGGCGTCGACGCACTCGCGGCCGACGCGCGTCGCGACGTCGCGCGCGAGCCGCGTCTTCCCCGCGCCCATGAAGCCGACGAGCGCGACATGGCGCCCGAGAGCGTTCACGAGATCCGGGCGAGGTACGCCCGGTGCGCGCCGACGAAGTCCTCGAGTGCATCGCCGCCGAATTTCTCGCGCGCGGCACCGGCCAGCTCCCAGGCAACGGCCGCTTCCGCGACGACGGCGAGCGCCTCGACCGCAGCGACGTCCGAGCGTTCGACCAGCGCCTGACCGGGCTCGCCGGTCACGAGATCGACCGAGGCGAGCGGCTTCATGAGCGTCGGCAGGGGCTTCATCCCGGCGCGCGCGACGATTTCTTCGCCGTTGGAGATGCCGGCTTCGATACCCCCGGCGTGATTCGTGTCGCGCTTGCGGTCGGCGCGAATCTCGTCGTGCGCGTCGGAGCCACGCAGCGACGCGAGCTTGAAGCCGTCGCCGATCTCGACGCCCTTCACCGCCTGGATGCCCATCAGCGCGAACGCGATGCGCGCGTCCAGACGCTCGTCCTTTGTCGCGTACGAGCCGAGCCCCGGCGGCACACCCGTCGCGCGTACTTCGACGATGCCCCCGACCGTGTCGCGCTCCGCGCGCGCAGCGTCGATCGAAGCCTGCAGCGCCTCCTCGTCGACGACGGAACCATGAACTGCGATGCCGATCGTCGCGAGCAGCGCCTTCGCAACCGCTCCGGCCGCAACGTGCACCGCCGTATGTCGCGCCGACGCGCGCTCGAGCGCGTTACGCACGTCGTCGTGGCGGTACTTCAAGGCGCCTGCGAGATCGGCGTGCCCGGGCCGCGGCAGCGTGACCGGCTTCGTGCCCTTGCCGCTCGGCTCGCCCTCGGGCGGCCACGGCGACATTCCCCACGTCCAGTTCTTGTGGTCGACGTTGCGCACGACGAGCGCGAGCGGCGTGCCGAGCGTCTTGCCGTGCCGCAATCCGGCGAGCACCTCGACGCGGTCCTGCTCGATCTGCTGCCGGGGGGAGCGGCCATAGCCCTGCTGGCGGCGCGCGAGGTCGGCGTCGATCGCGCCGCGGTCGAGCTCGAGGCCGGCCGGCAGTCCGCCGAGGATGGCCACGAGCGCGGGCCCGTGCGACTCACCCGCCGAGGCAAAGGTCAGCTTCACGCCTAAAAGCGTACGGACGCGCGCATCACGTCGATAGGGGCGGGCATGCCCGTCCAGAGCGTGAAGCTCGCTGCGCCCTGCCGCACCAACGCCTCGCGCCCGTCGACGACCTCGCAGCCGGCCGCGAGCGCCGCGGCGACGAGCGCCGTCTCCCGGTCGCCGTAGGCGAGATCGACGACCGTCTGGCCGGCGACGGGCTCGACCAGCAGCTCGTCGCGCACCGGCGTCGCGTTCACGACGAGATCGCAGCCAGTTGCATCCGGCGGCCACTCCGTCGAACGCGAGAAGAAGCGAGTGTCCGCGGGCAGTGCCGGCGCGAGCGTGCGCGCAGCGCCGCCCGCGCCGATCACGCAGGCTCGCGTCGCCGAGATGCCGGCGAGGATCTCCTTGTCGGTGTTGAAGCCGAGCACGCGGCCGTCGCGGAAGACAAGCGTATTGACCGCATCGCCGTCCGTCTCGTCGCAAGCGGCGACGACAACCTGCTTGTACGGAATCGTGATGTTCGCCCCGGCGAAGCCTTCGATCTGCAGCTCGGCGACCGCGCTGAGCACGTCGTCGACGTCACGCGCCTCGTACTCCCAGTCGATTCCCGCCGCCTCGAACGCGAGGTTCTGCATGCGCGGCGACAGCGAGTACGCCACAGGGTGACCGAGCAGCGCGACGCGGCTAGCAGCCATATCCGTGCTGACACAAATACCGCTGGAACACCACCGAAGAATCAGTGAAGAAGTGATGGCGCTTGTCGGGCATTGCGACGAAGTAGAGGTAGTCGACGTGCGACGGATGCGCTGCGGCCTGCATCGACGCGAGGCCTGGATTGTCGATCGGCGTCGGCGGTAGCCCCGCATGCAGGCGAAGGTTGAACAGCGTCGGATTGTGCAGCTGAGACTCGAGGATCGACTTCGTTCCCGGAATGTGCAGCGCATAACGCAGCGCCGCGTCGATTGCGAGCGGCATGCGCAAATGCAGGCGGTTGTAGATCACTGCCGCGATCTTTGCGCGGTCGCCTTCGACGACAGCTTCGCCCTGCACCAGCGACGCGATCTTCAGCACGTCGTAGTCGGTGAGGTTCTTCGCCCTCGCATATTGCATCCCGACTTGCACCCATGCGTCGCAGAACGCAGCGATCTGCGCTTGCACGAGCTGTTTCGAGGTCGTCTTTGCAGTGAAGTCGTAGGTCGACGGGAACAAGAAGCCCTCGATGTGGGTCTGTCGTTTCGGCCTGAAGCACGGCACGACGGCACCGCGCGTCGCGGCGAGATAGGTCTTTGCGCCGAGCCGCACGGGTTTGCCGCCCCGCTCACGCTGCGCGATCCGTGCGACCGCGCCGACGCGCGCTGCCATCTGCCCGCGCGTGAAGCCTTCGGGGAAGACCACGCGGTACTCATGCGGCGGCGGGGGCGGCGCGGGCGCCGCAGGCTTCGAGCCGCAGCCGGCCAGCACCGACGCCAGCGCGACGACTACGAGCGCTCGCGCCACGTCAGATAGCCAGTGAGTAGATGAGCCGCCGCGCGGGCGTCGTCGCCGTCGGCGAGCACCGACGTAAAACGCTCGTCGAAGGTTTCCACCGGCGCGTCGACCGCGCCACGCAAACGTTCGACGAACGTTGCCGTCTCCTCCGCCTGCGCGCCATGCTCACCGCGGAGCGTGAGCGGGAGGCCGACGACGATCAGCTCCGGAGCCTCGGCCGCGATCACGCCGAGCAGCTTGCCAAACCCTTGGTCGGTCTCGACGCGCTCAATGGTGGTGAGCGGTCGGGCGATCGTCCCCGTCGGGTCGGAGACGGCGACGCCGGTGCGCGCCGAGCCGAAGTCGAGCGCGAGGATCTTCACCCGATGGCAGCTGCGAGTGAGTCGCGGCCGGCTGCGAGCGCCTCGCGCACCGCGTCGACGTTCTTCCCGCCCGCCTCGGCGAGCGTCGGCCGACCGCCGCCACCGCCGCCGATGATCGGCCCGAGCTCGCGCACGATCTTCACGGCGTCGAGCTCCGCGAGTGCGGTGTCGAGGTTCACGACGAGTGCGACCTTGCCGTCGTCCGCCGATGCAAGCACAACGGCCCGCGCCTTTTCCTGTTGACGGACGCGATCTGACAGGTCACGTAGCTCGCTCGAAGATACGGCCGACACCTCGGCGACGAACACGTCGCCGACGCGGTCCTGCCACACGATCTCAGGCGCTGCGTGTTTTGGCTTCTTCACGTCGCGACGCGCCTGCTCGAGCTCTGCACGGACCGCTTCGAGCTCGCGCTCACGCTCGTCGAGCAGCGCCCACGCCTCCCCTGCGGTGACGGCCTCGATGCGCCGCGCGCCTGAGCCCACCGAGCCTTCGCTGAGGATCACGAACGGGCCGATCTCCGCGGTCGAGCGCACGTGAGTTCCGCCGCAGAGCTCGCGCGAGAAGCCGTCGATCTCGACGACACGCACCTCGTCGCCGTACTTCTCGCCGAAGAGCATCATCGCGCCGAGTGAGCGCGCCTCGTCGATCGGCGTGACGAACGTACGCACCGGGATCGCTTCGAACACCTTCTGGTTGACGATCCGCTCGACCTTCGCGCGCTCGTCGGCGGTCAGCGCCTGGCCGTGCGTGAAATCGAAGCGCAGCTTGTCGGGCCGCACCGACGAGCCGGCCTGGTGCACGTGCTCACCGAGCACGTCGCGTAGCGCCGCATGCAAGAGGTGTGTCGCCGTGTGGTTCGCCATCGTCGGGAAACGAACCGTCCACGGCACGACGGCGCGCACACGATCGCCCGTCGCGAAGCCTTCCCCTGCGAAGACGAGCGCCTGGTCGTCGCCGATCCGGTACGCGGCCTGGAGCGTCGCGACGGCGCCGGATCCTTCGTGCACCAGCTCCCCTGCGTCGGTCACCTGGCCGCCGCCGTCTGGATAGAACGGCGACTCGCGCAGCTTGCAGAGGAAGGTCCCGTCGCCGAGCTCTGCGAGCGCGCCGATCTGCGTCAGCACGTCGGTCTTCGCATAGCCGACGAATTCCGTCGCGAAGCCGGCGTCGCGCGCGAACTCGGCGGCGCGCTGCGCGTCGCTGCGGTCGCCACCCGCGCGCGACACCGTCCTGTGGTCGTCCATGAGTTGGTTGAAGCGGTCGACGTCGACCGGCTGGCCACGCTCTTCTGCGAGCTCCTGCGTGAGCTCGATCGGGAAACCGTAGGTCGTCGCAAGCGTGAACGCGTCGTCCGCCGAGATCGCCGATTCGCCGGCGAGCTCCTCGAACACCTTCATGCCGCGCGCGAGCGTCTCGGCGAAGCGCTCCTCCTCGGCGGAGAGCACGCGGTGAACTTCGTCGCGACGGTCGACGAGCTCGGGATACGCGTCGCCCATCTGCTCGATCACCGCATCGGCGAGGCCGGGCAGAAACGGAGACTCGAGCCCGATGCGCAGGCCGTGCTGCACCGCGCGGCGGATGATGCGGCGAAGGACGTAGCCGCGCGCTTCGTTCGACGGGGTGACGCCTTCGGCGACGATGAAGCACATGCCGCGGCCGTGGTCGGCAAGCACGCGGTGCGCCTTCGTCGCGTCCGGCGAGGAGCCATACGCGACTCCCGACGCGGAAGCGATCCACGACATGATCGCCTGGTAGCCGTCGGTGTCGTAGACCGACGGGACGTTTTGCACGATTCGCGAGATCCGCTCGAGCCCCATGCCCGTGTCGATGTTCTGCTTCGGCAGCGGCGTGAGCGTGCCGTCGGGATGCAGCTCGTACTCCATGAAGACGAGGTTCCAGAACTCGAGGAAGCGCTCGCAGCGCGTGCATCCGGGTTTGCAATCGGGTTCGCCGCAGCCGGTCTCTTCGCCCCAGTCCCAGTAGAGCTCCGAGTCGGGGCCGCACGGGCCGGGGCCGCCGACCGACCAGAAGTTCTCCGACGAGGGCAGTGGGGTGATCCGCTCGCGCGGCATGCCGACGGAGAGCCAGCCTTCGATCGCCACTTCGTCCGGGCCGAGCTGCAACCCGGGGTCGCCGGCGTGGACGCTCGCCCAGATGCGGTCCCAGTCCAAGCCGAGCCGGTCGACCATGAACTCGCGTGCGAGCTCGATCGCGCCCTGCTTGAAGTACTGGCCGAACGAGAAGTTACCGAGCATCTCGAAGAACGTGAGATGGAACGTGTCGCGGCCGACCTCGTCGATGTCGACGGTGCGGAACACCTTCTGCGCGGTCGTCGTCAGCGGCGCCGGCGGCTGCTCGCGGCCGAGGAAGAACGGCATCTGCGGCTGCATCCCCGCCGACGTGAGCAGCGTCGAGTGGTCGTCGGCGCGCGGGATCAGCGAATACGACGGGCAGCGGAGATGCCCGCGCTCCTCGAAGAACGCGAGATACGCCTCGCGCAGCTCGTTCGTCGTCATCGCCATGGCTGGCGACAGTCTAGGGACGGCTACTGGCGTCGATCGGGGTCGAGGTCGTCCGCAGCGATCTCCTCGCGGATCTTCTCGAGCGCCCGGCGGATGAGCCGCGACACGTGCATCTGGGAGATGCCGATCTGCGCGGCGATCTGCGATTGCGTGAGTCCTTCGAAGAAGCGCAGGTGGAGGATCGCGCGCTCGCGGTCGTCGAGCGCCTTGAACCCCGGCGCGAGGATGGCGCGATCTTCCGAGACCTCGTACTGATGCTCGATCTCGCCGAGCATCTCGAGCGGGTCGATCTCGTCGCCATCCTCGTTGCCGCCACCCTGCGAAAGCGACAGCGAGGAGTACGCCCGGCCGGATTCCAGCGCTTCGAGCACCTCTTCTTCTTCGACACCTGCTGCTTTCGCGAGCTCGGGGACCGTCGGCGATCGCGCGAGCTGCACGGTGAGCGTTTCGATCAGCTTGGACAGCTGGACGTTGAGCTCTTGGAGCCCGCGCGGGACGCGCACCGCCCAGCCGCGGTCGCGGAAGTGCCGCTTGATCTCGCCGATGATGTTCGGCGTCGCGTACGTGGTGAGCTCGACCCCGCGGTCCAGGTCGAACCGGTCGATCGCCTTGATCAGACCGATCGCGCCGATCTGGACGAGGTCATCGAGCTGTTCCCCCCTGTAGCTGTAGCGCCGGGCGAGCGAACGTACGAGCGACATGTATTGCTCGATCAGCTGCTCCCGCGCCTGGAGGTCCCCTTCCTCGTGATAGCGGCGTAGCAGGATCTTGTCGTTCTCAGCCACCGACGATAGTCACCTTCTTCGTCAGACGAACAGAGTCGCCGTCGACATGCACGTCGTCGACGGTCGACTCGAGCACGCGTCGGCGGCCGAGCACCTCGGCGTCCTCCGCCTCGAGCTCGTCGAGCACGCGCGACAGGATCGGCCCGACGCGCGCCGTCATCTCGCCGTCCTCGATGCTGATCCCCACGGTGAGCTCACCGTTCGCAGCCGCGTCGAGCAGCGAGTCGAGTGCGAGCTGCAGATCCTCCAAGTTCTCGATCGTGAGGTTGAGACGGACCGCTATTCCACTGAGCACGAGATGAGCGACGCGGTCGAAGCCGGGCGCGCTCGGAATCGTGAGGACGATTTCGTCAGTCATGCTTGGCGCGCAAGTCTTCGTCGAGGTCTTTCTCGCGGCGCGCGGCGGCTGCTTTCGCCTCGTCGACGGCGCCCCGCCAATCGCGGCGCGCGAGCAGCGACGCCCAGCCGTGCGAGATGCCGGTCGAGAGGCCCGCAAGCTTCTGCACCGGGCGCTTCACGGCGAAGCTGACCGTGCGCACGGCTTGGTCGACGGCATCCGCCGCATCGACGGCGCTGTCCATCGCCTGATCGATCTTGTCGAGTTGTGCGTTCACCCGATCGACTGAGCCCCCAACCTTGTTGATCACCGGCAAAGCCTCCCGCTCTGCCCCACGAATCAACGAGGAAATTCGGTCGAAGGTTACGGCAAGCCGCAGAAACGCCCACCCCGCGCCGAGCCCGACGACCACCAGGAACAGAGCCAGTGCGAGGTACGCGAGATCCCCGAACGAGAAGAGGACAACCATTTGCGGACCTTAGCCCTTTGCTGATGTGACGAGACCGGCACCCACCACGACGTCGCCGTCATAGAGGACTGCTGCCTGGCCGCGCGCGACGCCGTAGGCGGGCTGGTCCAGCGTCAGGCGAAAGCCCGATCCCGTTGCCTCGACTGTCGCGCCGACGGCAGGCGACCGGTAGCGGAGCTTCGCCTCGACGCTCGTCGCAGGCGCGTACATGCGACCGCGCGCAGTGACGCTTGTGCGTGCGAGCGACGCGCGCGGCCCGACCGTCACCGTATTGCGCACGGGGTCCGCGTTCAACGCGTAGAGCGGCTCGGCCGCCGATACGCCGAGCCCCCGGCGCTGCCCCGGCGTGAAGCGCCAGTAGCCGTCGTGCTCGCCGACCTCGCGACCCGCTTCGTCGACAATCGCGCCGCGCTCGGCGGCGAGCCCCTGCCGCTCGAGGAACGCCCGATAGTCGTCGCCGGCAAGGAAGCACGCCTCCTGGCTCTCGGCGCGGTGTGCCGCCGCGAGACCGTGCTCCTCTGCCTGTGCGCGTGTGTCGGCCTTCGTCTGCTCACCGAGCGGGAACCAGAGGCGATCGAGGAAGCGCGGGTCAACGCGGGCGAGCATGTAGCTCTGGTCCTTCTGCGCGTCGACGGCACGGGCGAGCAGCAACGTGCCGTCACGGTCGACGATGCGCGCGTAGTGGCCGGTCGCCAGACGCGCCGCGCCGATGCGGCGCGCGAGCGCGAGCAGTTCGGCGAAGCGGAAGCTGCCGTTGCAGCGGATGCACGGGTTCGGTGTCTCGCCGCGTGCATAGCCGCGCACGAAGCTTTCGACGATCGAGCGGCGGAATGCCTCGCGCCGGTCGAGCGTGATGTGCGGCAGGCCGAGCTCGTGGCACTGCCGCCGCGCGGCGAGCACTGCGCTCGGCGAGCAGCATGCGCGCTCTGCATCCGGGCCACGCGGGTCGAGCCACAGGCGCAACGTCACCCCGACCGCCTGCGGTCCCGCCTTGATGAGTGCGACGGCGCTGTCGACGCCACCGCTCACGCCGACCGCGACTCTGTTCTCGTCGAAGGTCGCCGTGACGGCGGGCGCGATCGCGTTCGCCAGCGCATCGACCGGAAGCGTGTCGCCGCCGACGGCTGCGGCTTCGAGCAGCGTCAGCCCGCGCAGGTCCTGCGCGAGCCCGTCGGCGTCCGCGTCGACGATGCGATCACCGTCGACGCGAAGGCGCACGCACGCCCATTCCTCGCCGCGTGCGGAATCTCCGATCAGCTCACGCATACGTGAATGAAAGCACCGCCCTCCAACACCGGCCGCCTGCCTAGGCGAGTGCCTAGGCACCGGTGCCAGGCAAGTGCCAGGCACCGGGTGCGAAAAAGATGCCCTGACGCCGCCGTCTCGCTGCGTCCGTGTGAACCTGGCAAGCCAGGTGGGTGCCGTGCGGACCGTCGAACGCGAGGCGCCTAGGCCCGACGCGGGCTCCCTTTCACATGGTGTTGGTTCTACATGGATACGCAGGCCGCGAACGGCGTCGGGCAGCGCCCACCTTAGCGATGGCGTAGCCAGTCACGCGCCGGGACGGCTACGGGCCTGCGTATGACCAATGCACCTGCTGCACGCCCTGCAAGCCGAGCCGGCGAGCGAGTGCGTCCGTGACGTCGAACTGCCGCCCTGCTTCGTACGGACCGCGATCGACCACGGCAGTCAGCACACGCAGCCCGCGGTACGTGATGTAGATGCGCGCGCCGCAGGGCAGCGTCGGATGCGCGATGCCGAGCGTGGCGGGACCGATCACGCCGCCGCACGTCGTATGACGCCCAAACGCAGTCGGCCCCGCGGACCCTGCCAGCGCGACGAAATCGCCCACCGACCGTGGAGGGAATGCGCGATCGCTGCGCCAGGCACGAACCGCGAGCCCGATCACGACGACGAGCAATGCAGCCGCCGCGAGCACGAGCAGCCGGCGCAACCCGACCACGAGCTACCGCGACAGGCCGAGCACGCGCCCGAACGCATCGCGTACGAGCTCGTCGAACTCGGCGGGCAGCGTCCCGTCGGCATCCGCGTAGTCGCGCAGGTAGCCGATCATGTAGAGCAGCTCCTGATCCGGGCTCGGCTGCGCCCGCAAGGCGCGCTCGAGTTGCGCGATCTTCCACGGGCCGGCCTCCGGTGGCGGCGCCGACGGCCGCGGCGGCGGCGGTGCCGGCGTGCTGGGGAAGATCGCGGCGACGACCTGGTCGACGTCATCAGGCGGCGGCGGCACGGGTCGCTGCGGCCTCGGCTGCGGCGGCGGTGCGGTCGGTTTCGGCGGCGGCGCGGGCGGCGAGGCTTCGACGACTCGCGACGGCGGCGGCTCCGGCGGAGGCGGCAAGGGCACTGGTTCGGCGTGCACGACAACCGGCTCCGGCTCCGGCTCCGGCTCCGGCTCCGGCTCCGGCTCCGGCTCCGGCTCGAGCGGCGTCACCGGATCCTCGAGCAACGGCGCAAGCTCGGGCTCTTCGCCCTTTCGACGTCGCGAGCGGAGCGCAACGAGCGTCTCGAGCAGCACCGACAACCCGAGAACGGCAATGACCAGCCCGAGCACGTGCTTCCAGCTCACGTGCAGATAGCCCGGGATGGCTGCAGCCGCGACGATCGCGAACGCCTCGAGCGCGAAACGGCCTTCCGGCCGGCGGAACGGGTTCATACCGGCTGTGTGTCCTCAGGGTCGTCGCTCGGGGCCGCAACCGGCCACTCGCGGAGCAACTCGTCGCGCGCGGCCGGTGACGCGATCCATGTTGCGCCTTCGTCGCGCACTGCGTCGGGATATCCCTGCGTGAACTGCTCGAGCGGCTGCGCAGGCGGAAGCGACACGCGCGGCACGCGCCATGCGGGCGGGCTGCCTGCGCCGTAGTGGGCCACCCGATGCCAGGCCGCCCATTCGATGCCCGCGAGCAGAACCCAACCCGCGAGCATCAGCCCGACTGTCGCCGGTGCACCCAGGTCAGCGAACGCGAGCGCGACGGCAAGGGCTGCAACGTACGCAACCGAGAGTGCCAGGCGCGCCCGCATCGGCACGGCGGCTACTCGTCGCCCGGCTCGATCGCATTCCGCCGCGCAGCTTCGAGGCTCTCGTAGAGCGGAGCGATCAGCGACGGCGGAGGCCCACTGTTCGCGACGGTTTCCGCGAGCGCCGAGCGCGTGACCGAATCGGTGAGCTCGCTCGTGCGCACGGGCCCAGCCGCGGCGCTGCCCAGCACCTGGCGGGCGACCTCTTGCGCGCGCGAGAGGATCGCGCCCGCATGCTCGCGCACCCACGCGAATGTCTCGTCGACTTCGGCCTGGATGTTCGCTGAGAGTTGTTCTGCCTCGAGACGCGCCTTGACGAAGTACTCGTCCGCTTCGCGCCGTGCGCGCTGGACGATCTCCTCGCCTCTGCGCTCGAGGTCGCGCTCGCGTTCCGCGACGCGGCGCTCGGCATCGACGACGTCACGCTGGCGTCGTTCGAGATTCGCGTCGAGCCGCGTCAGCTGTTCGGAAGCGGTTCGCTGAGCCTCGCGCTCGATCGCGTCAGCGAACTCGGCCGCGGCGCGGATGATGCGCATGGCGCTCATGCGCCCTTGATGGCTGTCCGCCGGGACGGGCGACAGCGTCCTCGCTGCCTTCAGGACGCGAAGTTCCGCGTGCATCTGTAGCGCGCTGCGGCGGAACGCTGCGAATGCCTCGCTGACCGACCGTGCGTCGTAGCCGCCGGCTGCGGTCCGCTGCAGGTCTTCGAGCTGCGGCAGCGACTCGATCGAGGCGGACGGAGTGCGGTGCACCGTCATCCCGCAGCAGTATGACGCTATTCGCCTGAAGAGCTACGCGCGGCGTTGACGAGCGCGCCGACCAGCTCTTCCAGGTGCGCCTCGCCGAACGACGCGGCACGGAGCAGCTCGCGCGTCACGCCGTGCGCCCGCTCGACGATGGCCCGCGCTTGGCCGCGCGCCTCGAGGACGATTCCTTCGGCTTCGGTCCGCGAAGCCGATTCGAGCCGGTCCGCGTAGTCCGCGGCCGCCCGGACGATTCGCTCGGCCGCGACACCGGCCTCGATCGTCTTCCGCGAGGCCGCCACGCCCTGCGGCAAGACGGCCGCCGCCCGCGATACGCGCAGCTCGGCGCGCGTGCGCGCGGCGAAGCGGGCGAACGCGTCGAACGCCTCCGCCACCGAGGTCGGTTCGTAGCCGCCGTCGGCGGTCTTGGGCAGGTTCTCCAGCCGTGGTAGATGCATCGGTGTCGCCCCCGCGAGCAACGTACCTACTTGGGGAGCTTCACGGCAATCCCGAGCTCCGCGAGAACCTCGGGAGGCATCGGCGTCGGCGCACCGGTGAGTGGGTCGGAGCCGCTCGCAACCTTCGGGAACGCGATCACCTGGCGGATGTCCGGCTCGCCGGCCATGAGCGCGACGAAACGGTCGATGCCCATCGCGAACCCGCCATGCGGAGGTGCGCCCATCGCGAGCGCGTCGAGCAGGAAGCCGAATTTCGAGCGCGCCTCTTCGTCCGACAGGCCCATCGTGCGAAACACCTTCTGCTGCATCTCGACGTCGTGGATTCGGATCGAGCCCGAGCCGAGCTCCCACCCGTTCCATACAAGGTCGTAGTGCTGCCCCTGGACGCCCGTGGGGTCGCTCTCGTCCCACGTGTCGGTCCCGCCGGCCGGCGCGGTGAACGGGTGGTGCATGAACGTCCAGCCTTCGCTCTCCTCGTGCTGCTCGAAGAGCGGGAAATCGACGACCCAATGGAACGCGTTCGCGCCGGGCGCGACGAGCCCGAGCTCGCGGCCGAGGTGCACGCGCAGGCCGCCGAGCACGCGCGCGACGAGCCCCTCGTCTCCTGCCCCGAAGAGAACGGTCGAGCCTGGCGGCGCGTTGAACGCCGCCAGCTCCGCTTCCGACAGAAACTTCGCGATCGGCGAGCGCTGTTCGCCGTTTTCGTCGACGACGATGTACGCGAGCCCCTTCGCGCCCCACTCCTTCGCGACCTCTTCGAGCTTCGACAGCTCGGCGCGCGAGAACGCGCGCGGCGCGACGAGGAAGCGCACGCAGACCTCACCGCCGAAGACGCCGAATTCCGAGCCACGCGTCACGCCGGTGGCTTCTTGGATCTCGAGCCCGTAGCGCAGGTCGGGCTTGTCGGTGCCGTAACGCAGCATCGCGTCGGCGAATGTCAACCGCGGGAAAGGACGCTCCGGCGGTTCACGCCCGATCGATTCGAACGACGCGACGACGCACGCCTCGAGAACGTCGAGCACGTCTTCCTGCTCCGCAAATGCAAGCTCGAGGTCGAGCTGCCGAAACTCGAACTGGCGGTCGGCGCGCAGATCTTCGTCACGCCAGCACGTCGCGATTTGGTAGTAGCGGTCGAGGCCGCCGACCATGCACAGCTGCTTGTAGAGCTGCGGCGACTGCGCGAGCGCGTAGAACGTTCCGGGCTGCAAACGCACAGGCGTGAGAAAGTCGCGTGCGCCTTCGGGCGTGCCACGCGTCATGCTCGGCGTCCAGACGTCGACGAAGCCGCGCTCATCCATCGTTCGGCGAATCGCGGTGATCACGGTGTGCGAAAGACGCAGGTTGTTCTGCATCCGCTGCGTGCGCAGGTCAAGCCAGCGGTACCGGATGCGCATCGTCTCGTCGACGTTCTCCTCGTCGAGCTGGAACGGCAGCGGCGTCGACCGCGAGAGGATCGTCAGCTGCTCGACCTGCAGTTCCACCTCTCCGGTCGGCAGGTTCGGGTTGACGGCGTCCGGTGCGCGCGCGACGACCTCGCCCTCGGCCTGCACGACGAACTCGTTCCGCAGGTCGTGCGCCGCGTCGGACGCCTTGAGAACGAGCTGCACCTTGCCGGTGTGGTCGCGCAGGTCGACGAAGACCAGCCCGCCGTGGTCACGGCGCGTATCGACCCAGCCCGCGACGGTCAGGTGTCGCCCGACGTGCTCCGGCCGGAGCTCGCCGCAATAGAGGTCGCGCCAGCTCATGCGGTCAGCGTAGTCACGAGCGCGTCGAGAGAAACGACGTGCTCGTCGCCTCCTTCGCGTCGCAGCGCCGCGTCGGAGCCGCGGACGATCACGACGGTGCGCGCGCCCGTGCGTCCCGCCTGCGTCATCTGCCCTTTGAACGAGCGACCGGCGTAGTCGGTGTCCGCCGAGACGCCGAGCCGCCGCAGCTCGGCGAGCACCTGCAGCACCTGGCTGCGATCGGCGTCCTCGCCGACGACGATGAAGACGTCGAGCGACGCCGGCGCAAACGTGACGCCCTCGTTCTCGACCGCGAGCAGCAGTCGCTCGAGGCCGGCGCCGAAGCCGATCGCCGGCGTCGGCGGCCCGCCGATCTGCTCGACGAGACCGTCGTACCGGCCGCCGCCGCAAATCGTCGAGTTGACGTTCTCGTCGGGGCCGACGAACTCGAAGGTCGTGCGCGTGTAGTAGTCGAGGCCGCGCACGAGCGTTGGGTCGACCACGTAGGGCGCACCGAGTGCGTCGAGCAGCGCCCGCACTGCTTCGAAATGCGCGCGGCAGTCGTCGCAGAGCGACTCGCCGATCTTCGGCGCGTCCGCCAGCGCAGCGCGAACGGTCGCACTCTTCACGTCGAACACCTGCAGGGGGCTCGTCGCGCGCTTGTGCTGTGCGTCCTCGTCGAGCACGTCGGCGTGCGCGTCGAGCCACTCGTTGAGCTTTGCGACGTACTGCGGCCGACAGTTCTGATCGCCGATCGAGTTGAGGCGCAGCTCCCACGTCGTCACGCCGAGACGGCGCAGCAGCTCGCGATACAGGTCGATGATCTCGGCGTCGACCGCGGGATCGGCGGAACCGATCGCCTCGACCGACAACTGCCAATGCTCGCGATAGCGACCGCGACCGGGCGTGCCGTAGCGGTACATCGGCGCGATCGTGTAGGCCTTCACCGGCTGCGGGTCGCGGTGCATGCCGTGTTCGATGTACGCGCGGCAGATCGGCGCAGTACCCTCGGGCCGCAACGTGAGCGGCCGGTCGCTCCGGTCGCTGAAGCTGTACATCTCCTTGTGCACGACGTCGGACGCCTCGCCCGACGTGCGCGCGAAGAGCCCGGTGTCCTCGAAGACCGGCGTCTGGATGTGGCCGTAGCCGTATTGCGCGGCGAGCTGCTCCATCGCGCGCACGAGTTGCCACCACGCCGCGTCGCTCGGCAGGATGTCGTGCGTCCCGCGCGGTGCCTGAAACTCGGTCACGTGCGCAGCTCGCGCAAGAACGGGTTCGACTGCAGCTCGCGGCCGAGCGTCGTCGGCTCGCCATGGCCCGGGTAGACGACCGTCTCGGCTGAGAAGCGCTCCATCAGCATGCGGACGGATGCGAGCAATGTGTCCCAGTCGCCGCCGCGCAGGTCGAAGCGGCCGATCGAGCCGGCGAACAGCAGGTCGCCGGAGAAGAGCTCGCCCTCGTGGTGAAACGCGACGTGCCCAGCCGAGTGGCCGGGGATGTCGACGACGTCGAACGCGATTCCCGCAACGGTGATGTTGTCGCCACCGGTCACAGTGTGCGCCGGGTCATGCGCTGCGACGCGCATGCCGCCGCGCGTCTCGCCGTTGCGGAGCGCGTCGGCTTCGCCTTCGGGTGCCCACACTTCGGCGCCGGTCCCGTCCGCGAGCGCTGCGACACCGCCGATGTGGTCGACGTCGGCATGCGTGACGAGGATTCCGCCGGTGGTTGCACCGAGCCGTGCGAGCTCCAGGCGCAACGGCGTCGGGTCGTCGCCCGGGTCGATCACGGCGGCTTCCGGTGCACCGCGTTCGCTGCGAACCACGTAGCAGTTCGACGCGTACGGCCCCATGACGAACGTGTCGACGGCGAGCGGCATTCGAGCGTTTGAGTGTATCCGGGCGCGGAAACAGCATTTGCGTGCAGCACTGGGACTTGCTGAACATCCCGGCGCCCGACGGGACGCGCGACCCCGTCGTGCTGCACTCGGACGCTTCGGCGCGTGCGGTGCTGGTCGTGCTGACACCGGGTCAACGGCTCGGCGAGCATCAGGTGAAGGAGCACGCGTGGGTGACGGTGCTCGAGGGCTCGGTGACGACGGGCGACGGCGAGTTCGGCGTCGCTTCGCTCCTGCGCTTCGACCCCGACGAGCGTCACACGATCTCGAGCCCGGACGGCGCGCGTGTCCTGCTGCTGCTCGCGCCGTGGCCGGGTGACGGCCACTACCGCGGCAAGGGTTAGTCCTTTTTGGCGAGCCGCTTCTGGTACATGCGGTACGACCAGCGGTCGACCACGTACGTCAGTGGAATGAACGCAACGGCGTAGAAGAGCGGGATCGCGATGCGCTCGGCGGGCGAGCCGCCCTTCAGCACGAACACGAAGAGCACGAGGATGAGGCCGCCCATGAGCCCGCCACGCTTGAACGCGCGCTGCCAGCTCGGCGGCGGCGGCTCGCGCAGCGGCCGTGACGAGCGCGACTTCGCGCTGGGCTTCGCCTTGGTCTTGGCCGCCGCCCTCTGCTTGTCGCGCTCTTCGCGCGTGGAGCGCTCGTCGTGGGCATCGACCGGCGTCTCGTTGCCTTCCTCGTCGATGAGGACGGTCTCGTACTCGTGCCGGAACGCCTTGTCGCGGCGCTTTCGCTGCTTGCGGGTCGGCATGAGCGCAGGTTAGCGGCGGTACGCGAGCGCCCCGCCGCGGACCACGCACGCGACGATGTCACCGGCGAGGCGGTACGAGAGGTAACGCCAGTCGGGCGCGTCGAGGAGTACGAGATCGGCGCGCAAGCCTGGAGCGACGCGGCCCCGATCGGTCAGCCCGAGCACGTGTGCGGCGTTGACCGTGACTGCGGCCAGCGCTTCGGCGGGCGCGAGCTTGAGCTGCGTCGCCGCGAGCGAGCAGACGAGCGGCAGGCTCGTCGTGAAGGAACTGCCCGGGTTGAAGTCCGTCGCGAGCGCGATCGCCGCTCCCGCATCGACGAGTGCGCGCGCCGGTGGCATGGGTCGGTCGAGGAAGAGCGCACTGGCCGGCAGCAACACACCGACGACGTCGCTCGCCGCGAGGGCTTGCACGCCGTCATCGCCCGTCGCCTCGAGGTGGTCGACCGACCGGGCGCCGAGCTCGGTCGCAAGCGGGATCGCCCCGCTCTCGGTGAACTGATCGCCGTGCAAGCGGAGCGCAAGCCCCGCGTCGCGGCACGCGGTGAGATAGCGGCGGGCCTGCGCGGCGTCGAACGCGCCGCGCTCGAGAAACACGTCTGCGGCCTGCGCGGTCACCGCCGGGAGCACGTCGCGCAGGACGAAGTCGAGATAGGCATCGGCATCCTCGAACTCCGGCGGCACGGCGTGGGCGCCGAGCCACGTCGGCAGGCCGCCGGCGGCGGAGATCGCTTTCAGCGACGCAAGCTCGGTCTCACGGTCGAGCCCGTAGCCCGACTTTCCCTCCCAGGTGGTCGTCCCGTCGCGCAGCATCCAGCGCGCGTGACGCTCGACGGCACCGCGTAGACCGTCTTCGCCGGCGGCCCGGGTTGCATTCACCGTCGAGAGAATCCCACCGCCGGCCGCGTGCAGCTCCTCGTACGACGCGCCGCCGGCGCGCAGCGCGAATTCGCCCACACGGTCGCCGCCGAACGCCGGATGCGTGTGACAGTCGACCAAGCCAGGCACGACGCACCGGTCGCGCGCGTCGAGCTCCTCGACGTCGCCGCTCACGCCCAGGTCGCGCATGCGCCCGATCGAGCTGATGCGATCGCCTTCGCACAGCACATATGCGTCCTCGATCACGTCGACGTCACGCAACGCCTTCCCGCGGAGCGGGGCCGCCGTTCCCGCCGGCGTCGCGAGCTGGCGGATGTCGCGGATGAGCAGCGTCACGGCTGCCGGCGCAGCCGGTACATCGCCCAGAGCGAGCTGATGACGAACACGAGGGCTGCGATCACCAGCGTGCGGGCGATCCCACGGCCGAGAGCGACGCCGAGGATCAAGATCACGATCGACAACCCCGCGTACAGCAGCAACGAGTCGCGCAGACGGTGCTTCGACGCCGCCGAAGCCGGGACGTTCCAGCGCAGGCGCCTCATTCGAGCTCTCCGACCGCGGCTTCGGCCGCGGACACCAGCGAGCCGTCGCGCACGGCGTCGGCGACGCGCTCGATGTCTTCGTGCAGCGACCGGTCGTCGCGCAGGCGCGCCGACAGGGCGCGCACCGCCTCGTGGACTGCAAGCGCGCCCCGGCCGGGCCGCAGCGGTGCGAGGAACTCGACTGCCTGCGTCGCGGCGAGCAGCTCGATCGCGAGTGCGCGCTCCGAGTTCGCCACGACTTGCCAGGCCTTGAGGCCGGACGCGTTGCCCATCGAGACGTGATCCTCCTGCCCCGCGCTCGTCGGGATCGAGTCGACGGACGCGGGATGGCACAGCACCTTGTTCTCGGAGACGAGCGACGCGGCCACGTATTGCGGGATCATGAAACCGGAGTTCAGTCCGCCGTCCGTCGTCAGGAACGCGGGCAGGCCGTCGCTGAGGTTCGGGTTGACGAGACGCTCGACGCGGCGTTCCGAAATGCTCGCAAGCTCGGCGACCGCCATCGCGAGCGCGTCGAGGGCAAAGGCGAGCGCCTGGCCGTGGAAGTTGCCGGCCGACACGAGCTGGCCGCTTTCGACGAGCACAAGCGGGTTGTCGGTTGCCGAGTTGAGCTCGGTGCCGACCGTGTACTCGACGTAGTCCAGGAGGTCGCGCGACGCGCCGTGCACCTGCGGCGCACAGCGGAGCGAGTACGCGTCCTGCACCTTGTCGCACCAGCGGTGCGCCTCGTTGATCGCGGAGCCGTCCAGCAGCCGCAACACGTTGCGCGCCGATGCGGCCTGGCCGCGCAACGGGCGTAGCGCATGCACCTCCGGAATGAACGACGTGCGCGATCCCTG
>Ga0157369_10002870_pt1 | contig 20580 bp, 19 predicted proteins | sample C25metaG_FD_113461 | JGI IMG/M metagenome (GOLD analysis project Ga0157369, IMG submission 113461) | Corn rhizosphere microbial communities from Kellogg Biological Station, Michigan, USA - C2-5 metaG | ecosystem: Host-associated > Plants > Roots > Rhizosphere > Soil | place: USA: Michigan...
CGCGGTGGCGGGCGCAGGCGCCGTGTTTTTCACAACAACATTGTCGCGTAATTGCCGATCAGGATCAAACCCGGGGTCCCCCCATCGGTTGAGTGCGACGAAATTCACCTTCTGAGGCGCTGAAAAGGTGAATTTCGTCGCACTCAACCTGCTGGTCAGGAGGCGGCTTCGAGGTCGCGGAAGCGGGCCTCCACGCCGGAGTAGCAGGCGAACACCAGGAGGCCGAGAGCCACGACGCCCAGCACGGCCGGACCCCAGGCGTGGCGGGCGACCCGAGCCAGAGCGGCGTCGAGGCCGTCGGCCCGGCGAGGGTCGCTCTGGACCGCAGCGAGCACGAGAAATACGCCGATGGGCACGAAGACCAAGGCTCTGGCGGCGATGCCGACCGCGCCGACGATCGAAACGAGCCGGCGCACCCAAGGCGGTTGGCCGGACAGTTGCAGCCCGTCGTCGAAGCTGCGGGTGAGCGCCGTACGGATCTGCCAGGCGCAAACACAGACGAGCACGACCCCGGCCCCGGCGACGATCTCGCGACCGAGCGGCCAGTGCAGCACCGTCGCGGTCTCGTCGTGTTGCGACTGCTCGGAGCCGACCTGCCTGCGCCCGAGCACGAACTCGAGGGGCACCCAGGCGAGAGCGACGTAGAACAACCCCTGCAGCCCCGTGGTCAACCGCTGCCACCACTCCGCTTGTCCGTCGCGGGCCGCCCCGACGACCCGAAGCGCGCCGAAGACGAAGAATCCGCCGGCCGTGGCCACTACTGCGGCCGCGCCGACCGGGTTGTTGGCAACCAGCGCGAGCGCTCCATGCGCGTTCGCCTGCCGGCCGCTGCGCCCGTGCTCGACTGCGACCTCGATGACGAGTCCGACGAGGAGGAGATAGAACGCCGTGCGAGCCCCCAGCCCCAATCGGGCGACCCCTCGAGCCAGACGCTCGCCGCGATCGTTCACGTCGGCAGTTGTGCCCGACATTCTTAGACTTGATCACGTGCCGGGCGCTGAGGTCGCCGTCGCTTGTTGCGACGTCGAGAAGCGCTACGCCGCAACCCAGGCTCTGGCCGGCGCTTCGTTCCGGGCACCACTCTGCGCGATCACGGCCGTCCTTGGCCGCAACGGTGCCGGCAAGACGACGGCGGTCAGCATCGCGACCGGCCAGATTCGGCCGGACGCCGGAACGATAACCGTGCTCGGTCGACCGCCGTCCGACGCCGAGCTGCGCTCGCGAGTGGGCGTGATGCCACAACCCGTCGGCTCCGGCGCCGCCGGCGTATACCCGTCGGCACGGGTCATCGAGGTGCTCGGTCTGTTTGCCTCGTTTCACCGCAATCCGCTCGAGCCCGCCAGTCTGCTCGAACGTCTCGACCTGACCCACGTCGCCGGAACCCAGTGGCGACGCCTGTCCGGCGGGGAACAGCAACGCGTCTCACTCGCGCTCGCTCTTGTCGGACGCCCTGAGCTCGTGTTCCTCGACGAGCCGTCGGCCGGCCTCGACGTGCACGGGCGACTGTCGATGTGGCGGCTGCTCGAAGAGCTCCGCGCCGCCGGCGTCACTGTCGTCATGACGACTCACGACATGGACGAAGCCGAGCACCTCGCCGACCATCTGGTTGTCATCGACCGTGGCCGAGTGGTGGCCGAAGGAGCCGTCGCCGAGCTCGCCGTCGGCGATGCGCCGCAGCTGGTCTTCGACGCGATACCGGCCCTGCCGGTTGCCGAGCTGCAAGGGATCCTGCCCGACGGGACCACTGTGCGTGAGGTGCGCGCGGGCCACTACGTCATCGATGGGGCAATCGCCCCCGCGATCGTCGCCGTCGTGACGGCGTGGTGTTCGGAGCGCGGCGTGCTGCCGCAACGGCTGGAGACGCGCGGCCGCTCCCTCGAAGACGTCTTCCTGGAGCTGACCGGCCGACCGTGACGACCCTCGACCTGTCCCCCGCACCGGCCGCCGCGCCGGCCCTGCGACGCGTGGCGGCGCAGGCCGGCATCGAGCTCCGGCTCCTGCTGCGCAACGGCGAGCAACTGCTGCTCACCATCGTGATTCCGACGCTGCTCCTCGTCGTGTTCACCAAAGCGCCGATCGCCGACCTGCCGAAGCCGCGGGTCGCCTTCCTGCTCCCAGGGGTGCTCGCGCTCGCGGTGATGTCGACCGCATTCACCGGACAGGCGATTGCCACCGGATTCGAACGACGGTACGGCGTGCTGCGCCGCCTGGGCACGACGCCACTGCCGCGAGCTGGGCTACTCGCGGGCAAGACCGCCGCGGTTGTCGCCGTCGAGATCCTGCAAGCGGCGTTGCTCGTCGTGGTGGCGCATGTCCTCGGGTGGACTGCTCGCGGCAACATCGGCACAGCCATCGCTGTGATGCTCCTCGGCACGGTGGCCTTCAGCAGCCTGGGCTTGTTGATGGCCGGCACCCTGCGCGCCGAAGCGACGCTGGCCGGGGCGAACCTCGTCTACTTGGTGTTGCTGGTGCTCGGCGGCGTCGCGTTCCCGCTCAGCGATTTCGGCACTTCGACCCGGCAGGTGCTGCAACTGCTGCCGATCGCGGCGCTCTCCGACGGAGTCCGCCATGCGCTGCAAGCGTCATCCGGAGTGCCGCTGCACGACTGGGTCACCTTGTTGGTCTGGGCCGCGGCCGGATCGGTGCTCGCTTCACGGCTGTTCAGATGGCAGTGACAGGATCGTCGGGTGCGCGTCGTGATTGTCGATCCTGACCTCAAGTCCGGTCGCAAGCTCGCCGCATCGGTGGAGCAAATGCTGCCCAGCGCGGATGTGCTTCTCTACGGCGAATCGCAGGAAGCACTGGCCGGCATCGTCGCCAACTCCCCCGACGTCACGTTCGTGGCGCCGAAGATCGGCGCACTCGACGGACCCTCGTTTCTCGCTCAGGCGCACGAGGTGAGCGACGGCCCGAAATACGTCGGCCTCGTCGACGCACCGAGTCCGGAGCTCTCGCTGCGCTATGTCGACGCCGGAGCCCGCCTCGTCGTCGCGCGGCCGGTCGACAGTCTCGGCATCCGCAATGCCTTGTCGCACACCGATGGCGGAGTTCAGTGATATGACGCCCCGCCTGTTTCACCGCCTTGCGATCGTCGCGACGGCGTTGCTCGCCGCGATCGTCGTCACCGGCGCAGCGGTGCGGCTGACCTCTTCCGGCCTCGGTTGTCCCACCTGGCCACGCTGCACGCCGCAGTCGTTCGTCGCGCCGCCGAGCTACCACGCTCTTGTCGAGTTCATCAATCGAGTCGTCTCCGCTCTGGTCGGAGTCTTCGTCGGCGTGGTCGCGCTCGCGTCCGTGCTGCGCCGCCCGCGACGGACGGATCTTGCCTGGCTCTCATGGAGCCTCGTCGCCGGCTTCATCGGGCAGGCCGTGATCGGCGGACTCTCGGTGAAGTTCGGCCTCGCCCCCGGCTGGGTGATGGCGCACTTCCTCTTGTCGATGGTGCTGTTGTGGGTCGCGCTGCTGCTCGTGCACCGAGCGACGCCGACTCCAGTCCCTCGACAACATCGAGTCCGACGAGAGTTGCGGGCGCTCGTCCTGCTCGTCACGGTCGTCGCGTCAGGTGTGCTGGTGCTCGGCACTGTCACGACCGGCACCGGCCCACACGCGGGCGACTCGACCCGGCATGTCACCAGGTTCGCCTTGCCGTTGGAGCGCGTGACGCAGTTGCATGCCGATGCGGCACTGCTCCTCACCGGTCTTGTCATCGCGACGTTGTTCGCCGTGCGACTGACCGACGCCGGCGTCGTCGTGCGTCGGCGGGCGAACTGGCTGATCGCGGCTGTCGGCGTGCAGATCGTGATCGGCTACGTGCAGTATTTCTCGAACTTGCCGGCATCGGTGGTCGAGCTGCACGTCGCCGGTGCGACCGCACTGTGGTGCGCCGCGGTATGGCTCGCGCTGTCGACGTCGGATCCGGTGCGCGGGCTGCGGTCAGGCACCGGGGTCGCCGAGGTCGTAGATGGCCAGGTGGTCGACAGCCATGACGGGCTCGTCGTCGGCAAGCACTAGCGCATCGAAGCGCACCCAAGACCTCCCGTTCTTTTCGTAGCGGTCGGTGACGACGCCGCGGCCGATCAAGGTCGATGGCACTGGCGCCGGCCCGAGGAAGCGCACCGCGCTGGAGGTGTGGATCCAAGGCCCCATCCGAACGTTGCGGTGCAGCACCGCATTGACCACCCGCAGCAAGGCACCCGGGTGCACGAGCCGCTCGTACAACGCCAGGTCGTCGCCCACGCCCTTGCAGTACAGGGCGTGCTTGTCGCGATCGGCCGGTTCGACGACGGTCGCCAGGCGAGTGCCGGTGGCCAACGACCGCTCATCCGCGACGGGCGGCGTCTCCGGTTGCGCCGACGAACCGAAGGTTTCCACCGCCGGCGCGACCGCCGACTCGGCGAGGCCCGCGTGCCCGGTCGCCCGCACGACGCCGTCCGGGCCGACGACGCTCAGCCCATAACGACCGCCGTCGAGCGGCTCGGTCACGACGTCGACGTCATCACCGTCGTAGACCGGCTTGGCGAAACGTACGTCGATGACGCCGCGGGAGAGAAACTCCTCGCCCCAGGCTTGCGCGAACGGATACGTCGCATAGGCGAACACCTCGACGCCCGGGACGAGCGCGCCGGTGAAACCGAAGCGGCGGGCGACCTCGTCGTCGTGGATCTTGTTGTCGGAGTCCGGAGCGAGGTTCGCTGCTCGGACGCGATACGCGTTCACACGAACTGCGAGATCGCCACGGCGGCGAACAGCAGCGAGAGATAGGTGATCGACAACCGGAAGAGTCCAAGCGGCTTGGCCGTTTCGCCCCGGACCACCCGGCGATGCAGCCGGTGCGCCTCGAGGAGGAACCAAGCGCCCAGCGCGGCAGCCGATGCTGCATAGAACCAACCGGCTCCGAAGAGCACCAGGAGCAGCGACGCCGCAACCATCGCGTAGGAGTAGAGGACGATCTGCCGCGTGACGGACTCCGGACGCGCGACCACCGGAAGCATCGGCACGCCGGCCGCGGCGTAGTCGTCCTTGAACCGCATGGCGAGCGACCAGAAGTGCGGCGGCGTCCAGAGGAAGACAACGGCGAAGAGCACGACCGCGGGCCAGCCCACGTTGCCGCGCACGGCCGACCAGCCGATCAGCACCGGGAAGCACCCCGCCGCGCCGCCGATGACGATGTTGGACGGCGTCCGGCGCTTGAGCCCCAGCGTGTAGATGAAGACATAGAAACCGATGGCGCCATCGGCCAGCAGGGCCGAGGTCCAGTTGACGGCCAGCCCGAGCAGCGCGGTGGCCAGCATGCCGAGCAGCACACCGAAGCGAAGCGCGGCGACCGGGCCGATCTGGGCACGGACCATCGGGCGTCGCTTGGTGCGCGCCATGACGGCGTCGATGTCGCGGTCGACGACACAGTTGATCGTGTTGGCGCTGCCCGCCGCCAGGGTGCCGCCGACCAGCGTCGCCAGCAACGTCCAGGTCGACGGCCAGCCGCGGGCGGCCAGGATCATCACCGGCACCGTCGTGACCAGGAGCAGCTCGATGATCCGTGGCTTGGTCAGTGCCACATAGGCACGGATCACGTCGACGGGCGTCCGCCGTTCGGCTGCAGATGTAGCGGCAGGAACCGCCGGCGCCGAAGCGGCTGCACTTGTCATCGCGGCGAAAGTGTATCGCCGGGTGTGACTAGCAGAGTTGGGTAGGGCTCTACGCCGATAGGCTCGGACGTCATCAAGCAGGAAGGACACATCGGTGGCCGCGACGCTCGAGTGGACCGATCAGGACAAGCGTGCAGTCGACGTGATCCGGGGTCTGGCGATGGACGCCGTCGAGGCTGCCGGCAACGGGCATCCGGGCACCGCGATGAGCCTCGCGCCCGCGGCGTACCTGCTCTTTCAACGCCTGTTGCGGCACGATCCGACGGATCCGCACTGGCTCGGGCGCGACCGCTTCGTGCTGTCGTGCGGGCACTCGAGCCTCACCCTCTACATCCAGCTGTTCCTCTCCGGCTACGGGCTGACGCTCGACGACCTCAAGCTGCTGCGCCAGTGGGGCAGCCGCACCCCGGGCCACCCCGAGCACGGGCACACGGTCGGCGTCGAGACGACCACCGGCCCGCTCGGCCAGGGGGTCGGCAACGCGGTCGGCATGGCCATGGCAGCGCGCTACGAGCGGGGTCTCTTCGACCCGGACACCGCACCAGGTGAAAGCGTGTTCGACCACACGATCTGGGCGTTCGCCTCCGACGGCGACATGGAGGAGGGCATATCGAGCGAGGCGAGCTCGATCGCCGGCCATCAGCAGCTCGGCAACCTGGTGCTGTTGTACGACGACAACCACATCTCCATCGAGGGCAACACGCGCGTTGCTCTGTCCGAGGACGTCGTGAAGCGCTACCAGGCCTATGGCTGGCACACCCAGCGGGTCGAGGACGTCAACGACGTCGAGGCGATGCACAAGGCTTTCGTCAACGCTCGCAACGAGCGCGACCGACCCAGCCTGATCAGCGTCCGTTCGATCATCGGCTGGCCCGCACCACACAAGCAGAACACCGGCAAGGCGCACGGGAGCGCCCTCGGTGCCGAGGAGGTGCGGGAGACCAAGGAGATCCTCGGCTTCCCGCCGGACGTGTCCTTCTACTGCCCCGACGACGTGCTCGCTCACACCCGCGAGGTCGTCGACCGCGGGCGTGCGGCACATGCCAAGTGGCAGAAGGACTTCGACGCGTGGGCGTCTGCGCACCCGGACAAGGCCGCCGAGCTCGAACGCATCTCCCAGCGACGGCTGCCGGACGGCTGGGACGCCAAGCTTCCTGACTTCGCCGGTGAGACGAGCATGGCCACCCGGAAGGCCTCGGCTGCGTGCATCAACGCGATCGCGCCGACACTGCCCGAGCTCTGGGGCGGTTCCGCCGACCTGGCCGAGAGCAACAACACCGACATCGAAGGGGCGGAGTCGTTTCTCCCGGAGGAGCACGGTGGTTCGCCGTACGGCCGGATCCTGCATTTCGGCATCCGCGAGCACGCGATGGGCGCGATCCTCAACGGCATCGCCCTGCACGGCGGCACGCGTCCGTTCGGCGGAACGTTCCTCGTCTTCAGTGACTACATGCGCGGCTCCGTGCGGCTAGCCGCACTGATGGGTGCGCCGGTCATCTACGTGTGGACGCATGACTCGATCGGCCTCGGCGAGGACGGTCCGACCCATCAGCCGATCGAGCACCTGGCCGCGCTTCGGGCGATGCCGGGTCTCGACGTCGTGCGACCCGGAGATGCGACCGAGACCGCGATTGCCTGGCGGACCGCGATCGAGCACATCGATCGGCCGACCGCTTTGTGCTTGACCCGGCAGAACGTCCCCGTTTTCGATCGCACAGTGCTCGGCTCCGCGGACGGAGTCGCGAAGGGGGCCTACGTGCTTGCGGAGGCCGGTAGCGGGACTCCGCAGTGCATCCTGATCGCCACCGGATCCGAGGTGCAGATCGCTCTTGCCGCCCGCGAGCAGCTCGAGTCGGAAGGCACCCCGACCCGCGTCGTCTCGATGCCTTGTCGTGAGTGGTTCGAGGCCCAGGACCCGTCCTACCGGCAGGAGGTTCTGCCGCCTGAGGTGCGAGTGCGCGTCTCGGTCGAGGCGGCCACGCCGTTCGGCTGGCGCGACTTCGTCGGCGACGACGGGGAGTCCATCGGCCTCGACCACTTCGGCGCGAGCGCGCCGTACCAAATCCTCTTCGAGCAGTTCGGTCTGACCGCAGACCGCGTCGTGGCAGCGGCACACTCGTCGCTGTCGAAGGTCGGCGCCACCAAGGGCTCGACAACAGGAAACTGAGGAGACGTCATCGTGTCTCAAGAAACGTTGAAGCAGCTCAGCGACGCCGGCGTCGCGATCTGGTTGGACGACCTGTCCCGCGAGCGGTTGCTCACCGGCACGCTCGCAACGATGGTCCGCGACTCGCACGTCGTCGGAGTCACGACCAACCCGACCATCTTCCAGAAGGCGATCAGCGGAAGCGAGAGCTACGACGAGCAGGTGCGTGACCTCGCCCGTCGCGGCGTCGACGTGGGCGAGGCGCTGCGAGCGCTGACGACGTACGACGTGCGCTGGGGTTGTGATGTGTTGCGACCCTGTTACGACGCCAGCGACGGCGTCGACGGCCGAGTGTCGATCGAAGTCGATCCGCGCATCTCCGCCGACACCGAACGCACGGTCGCCGAGGCGCGGGCGCTGTGGTGGCTCGTCGACCGGCCGAACCTGTTCATCAAGATCCCGGCGACTGTCGGCAGTGTGCCGGCGATCGCTCAGTGCCTCGCCGAAGGCATCAGCATCAACGTCACGCTCATCTTCTCGCTCGCGCGCTACGCCGACGTCATCGATGCGTTCTTCGATGGGCTGGAACGCGCTCGCGCAGCCGGGCACGACCTTTCGCGCATCGGATCGGTCGCGTCATTCTTCGTCTCCCGCGTGGACAGCGAAGTTGACAAGCGGCTGGACAAGCTCGGCAGTGACGAGGCCAAGGCGTTGCGGGGCAAGGCAGCAATCGCCAACGCTCGCCTCGCCTACCAGCTCTACGAGGAGAAGTTCTCATCTGACCGGTGGAAGGTGCTCGCCGCCGCCGGCGCGAAGCCACAACGCCCGCTGTGGGCCTCGACGTCGACAAAGGATCCGGCCTACGACGACACGATGTATGTCATCGATCTCGTCGCGCCCGGCACCGTCAACACCATGCCGGAGCCGACGCTGCGCGCGCTCGTCGACCACGGCGAGTTCCGCGGTGACACGGTGCGCTCGACGTACGCCGACGCACAGCGCGTGCTGGACGGCCTCGCCGCTCTCGGCATCGAATACGACGACGTCGTGAAGGTGCTCGAGGATGAAGCGATCGAGAAGTTCGAGGGGTCTTGGAAGGAGCTCGCCGACTCGGTGAGCAGCGAGCTCGACCGGCTTTCCAAGGAAGTGTCGACCGGCGCGCCGCAGGCCGGAGATACCGCGTGAGCGACTCAGATCCCGCGACAGTCGCGGCCGGCGGCGTAACGGTCACGAGCAGCGGCGCGACGTTGCTGGCCGCGCGCGATGTCGTGCTGGACGAGGCGACGACTGACGGTCTCCCCGCCGCAATCACCGGCAAGGACGCGACATTGTGGGGCCCGGAGGCGACCGCCGAAGCGTCCGTGCGGCTTGGCTGGCTCGATTGCACCCGCATCTCCCGTCCGTTGGTGCCGGAGATCGAGCGCCTGCGCAGCGAGCTGCGCGACGATGGTGTGGACCGCATCGTGCTGGCCGGCATGGGCGGCTCCTCGCTTGCTCCGGAGGTCATCACCGGCACCTACGACGTCGCGCTCGTCGTGCTCGACACGACGGATCCCCAGCAGGTGTCCAGCGCCCTCGTTGAGCTCGATCGCACAGCCGTGGTCGTCTCGTCGAAGTCCGGAGGCACGATCGAGACCGACAGCCACCGACGTGTTTTCGAGCGGGCGTTCCGCGAAGCGGGCATCGACCCGGTGAAGCGCATCGTCGTGGTCACCGACCCCGGCTCGCCACTCGAGCAGGCGGCTGGCAAGGCCGGCTATCGGGTCTTCCTTGCCGACCCCAATGTGGGCGGGCGCTACAGCGCCCTGACCGCCTTCGGTCTGGTGCCCTCCGGACTTGCCGGGGTGCCGATCGCAGAGCTTCTCGACCAGGCGGCCGCAGTCGAGTCGTCGCTCGGCGATATCGGTGACAACCCGGCGTTGGCGCTCGGCGCCGCTCTCGGCGGCTTCGGCAACTCGGGCCACGACAAGGTGGTCCTTGCCGACGCTGGTTCGGAAAGCTCTGCCGGCCGGATTCGGGGCTTTGCCGACTGGGCCGAGCAGCTCATCGCGGAGTCGACCGGCAAGAACGGGCGCGGCCTGCTGCCGGTGGCGGTTTCCGGTGTTGACGCGCCCGGTTTCGTGGAGACCTCCGACACCCACTTGGTGACGCTCGGCGGAACACCCCCCGCAACCGGCACATCGGTCAGCGGACCACTAGGCGCACAGTTTCTCGTCTGGGAGTTCGCCACCGCCGTCGCCGGCCGCGCCTTGCAGATCGACCCGTTCAACCAGCCCAACGTGCAGGAGTCCAAGGACAACACCAAGGCGGTGCTGGACAAAGCCGGTGACGGGCCGCTCCCCGAAGGCGACCCCGTGCTCGTCGATGGCGCCATCGAGGTGCACGGCGATCGCGCGCTGCTGGGTGCAGCCGACTCGATAGCGGCCGTCATCGACACGTTGCTCGCGGCCGTCGGCGATCGCGGCTATCTCGCCGTCATGGCCTATCTCGACCGGCTCACGGACACCGCGGCCAGCGACTTGCGGGCGACGCTTGCCCGCCGCATTCCGCATCCGGTCACCTTCGGATGGGGGCCACGCTTCCTGCACTCCACCGGCCAGTTCCACAAAGGCGGTCCGCAGGTCGGCGTCTTCCTGCAGATCACCGGTGCGCATGCCACCGACCTCGAAGTGCCGGGCCAGCCGTTCACCTTCGGCCGGTTGCAGCTCGCCCAAGCACTGGGTGATCTGCAAGCACTGGAGAGTCGCGACCGTCCCGTCGTACGACTGCATCTCACCGACCGCGCCGGCGGGCTGCGCCAGTTGCTGGCAGCGGCCCAGGGAGGGACCGCGTGACGGATGAGGTCGGCACGAACGCGAACCCGCTTCGGGATCCCCGCGATCGGCGCTTGCCTCGAGTGCCCGACCCGTGTGCGCTCGTCGTGTTCGGCGTCACCGGAGATCTGTCCCGCAAGAAGCTGATCCCGGCGATCTACGACCTCGGCAACCGTGGACTGCTGCCACCAGGCTTCGTGCTTCTCGGATTTGCTCGTCGCGACTGGGGCGTCGGCGAGTTCGAACAGCTGGCCCGCGAGGCAGCACAGCAACACGCGCGCACCGAGTTTCGCCCCGATGTCTGGAGGCGCATCGCCGACTCGCTGTGCTTCCTGCCCGGTGCTTTCGATGACGACGAGGCGTTCGACGCGCTCGCAGCGAAGTTGATCGAAATGGAGAAGTCGCACGGCATCGGCGGCAACGCGGCGTTCTACCTGTCGATCCCGCCGGTGGCGTTTCCGATCGTGCTCGAGCAGATGGCACGAACCAAGATGGCCGACAACACCGAGTCCGGTGGCTGGCGCCGGGTCGTCGTCGAGAAGCCATTCGGCCACGACCTGCCGTCGGCGCGTGACCTCAACGCACTCGTCGACCGGGTCTTCACCGCCAAGGACGTCTTCCGGATCGACCACTACCTGGGCAAGGAAACGGTCCAGAACATGCTGGCGCTTCGCTTCGCCAACACGCTGTTCGAGCCGATCTGGAACTCACACTTCGTCGACTCCGTCCAGATCACCATGGCCGAAGACGTCGGCATCGGCGGACGCGCCGCTTTCTACGACTCTGCCGGAGCAGCTCGAGACGTGCTGCAGAACCACTTGCTGCAACTGTTGGCACTCACTGCGATGGAGGAACCGGTTTCCTTCGACGCGGAGGCCATCCGGATCGAAAAGCAGAAGGTGCTCAACGCCATATCGTTGCCGAGCGACCTCGACGCCTACGCCGTACGCGGGCAGTACGACCAGGGCTGGCTCGGCGGGGAGCGAGTGCCAGGCTACGTCGACGAGAAGGACGTGCCCAAGGACTCGACCACCGAGACCTACGCCGCGGTGCGGCTCGGTATCGAGACGCGTCGATGGGCCGGCGTGCCGTTCTACCTCCGCACCGGCAAACGACTGCCGCGCCGCGTCACCGAGATCGCAGTTGTCTTCAAGAAGGCGCCCCACCTTCCCTTCGATGCGACCGACACCGTCGAGCTCGGCCAGAACCAGCTGGTCGTGCGCGTCCAGCCGGACGAGGGCGTGACGCTCCGCTTCGGATCGAAGGTGCCCGGGTCCGCCATGGAGGTCCGCGACGTATCCATGGACTTCCTCTACGGCGAGTCGTTCACCGAGTCGTCGCCGGAGGCCTACGAGCGGCTCATCCTCGACGTGCTGCTCGGCGACGCCACGTTGTTTCCGCGCAACGAGGAAGTGGACGCGTCGTGGCGCGTCATCGACCCGCTCGAGGCGTTCTGGGCATCGCATCCGCCGGAGAAATACCGCGCGGGCGAGTGGGGGCCACTCAAGTCCGACGAGATGCTGCAACGCGACGGCCGCACGTGGCGCCGTCCCTGAGGAGCCGACCCGATGAATAGAGCGCACTGATGGCAGTAACGCTGTGGGACACCACCGGCACGGACATCGTGCGTGCACTGCTCGCCGAACGGCGGGCCGCCGGTGCACTCGCGAGCGGACTCGCGCTGTCGTTGGTGGTCGTTGTCGACGAGCGACACGTCGCCGAAGCAGAGACGGCGGCCACTATCGCGGCTGCCGCGCATCCGTGCAGGTTGCTCATCGTCGTGCGACGCGCGCTCGACGCCGACAACAGGCTCGACGCCGAAGTGCAGGTCGGCGGGCGGCTCGGCCCGACCGAAGCCATTGTGATGCGCATGTATGGCCGCCTCACGTTGCACGCCGAGTCGGTCGTGCTGCCGCTGCTCGCTCCCGATGCGCCCGTGGTCACGTGGTGGCACGGCGTCGCGCCGGACGAGATCGCTACCGACGCCCTGGGCGTGCTCGCCAACCGACGGATCACTGACGCGTCGCTGAGCACCGATCCGATCGCGACGTTGCAGAAGCGCGCGACCGACTTCGCGCCGGGCGACACCGATCTTGCCTGGACTCGCACAACCCCATGGCGGGCCTTGCTCGCGTCGGCCCTGGACGCGGTCGACGCGCGAGCCGTGTCCGCGTGCGTGGGAGCCGAAGCCGGCAACCCGAGCGCGACATTGCTCTGCGGCTGGCTCGGCTCACGCCTCGGCACGACCACGACCGTCGAGGAGACCAACGGGCCCGGCATCACTCATGCCGAGATCGCGACCGAGCGCAGTGACGGCACGCCGTACGCCGTCAAGATCGACCGCCCGGACGGTGTCACCGCGACCTTGGCGCGTGGCGACGAGGGTCAGCGGCAGCTTCCGCTGGCTCGGCGCGAGCTCGGTGACCTCCTTGCCGAGGAGCTGCGGCGCATGGACCCCGACTTCGTCTATGCCGAAGCTCTCGCGCAGGCAACGGGCGTCTCCGGACTCGCCAACCGTTCGCCCAACCGAGCGCTGCGCTGGCGCGACCCGGCCGCGCAGGCCTCATGACGCCGCCGCTCGTTGTCACCCATCGCGACGCGACGCTGCTCGCCCGGGCCGTCGCGGCGCGCATCATCACGGCTCTTGTCGACGCGCAAGCCGCCCGCGGCAGTGCCTCCATCGTCCTGACCGGTGGCGGCATCGGCACCGCGACGTTGCGGGAGCTCACCGGTTCGCCGGCTCGTGACGCAGTCGACTGGGATGCGTTGGACGTCTGGTGGGGCGACGAGCGGTTCCTGCCGACCGGACACCCGGAGCGCAACGAGACACAGGCGCGGAAGGCGCTGCTCGACGGCGTGCAGCTCGATCCGAAGCGTGTGCACCCAATGGGCGCGAGCGACGGACCGGATGGCGACGACCTCGATGCCGCCGCCGACCGTTACGCGGCCGAACTGGCGCGCGCCGCCCAACCCGAGGACCACGGGCCGGTGCCGTCGTTCGACGTACTGCTGCTCGGGGTCGGCCCGGACGGGCACGTTGCGTCGCTGTTTCCGGAGTCGCCGGCGCTGTACGACGACCGCGTCGTCATGGGCGTGCGCGGAGCGCCGAAACCGCCGCCGACCCGGCTGTCATTGTCGACCGCGGCGATCAACAGCGCGCGCGAGGTGTGGCTTGTCGCCGCCGGCGAGGAGAAGGCGACAGCCGCCCGACTGGCGTTGTCGGGCGCCGGCCCTACTCAGGTGCCTGCTGCCGGCGTGCACGGCAGGGTTCGCACCCTTTGGCTCCTCGACCGCGCCGCCGCAAGCCGCCTGCCCGCAAGCTTGGCCCGCATCGCCTCCCCGTAAGGTCGCTCAGGCTAATTCTCTTTGGCGCGGAGCTGTTCCAATGCTTCGTTGAGGATGGCTTCACCGTCTTGGTCGTCGCGACGTTCGCGCACGTAGGCGAGGTGCGTCTTGTAGGGCTCGTTCTTCGGCGGCGCCGGTGGGTTGTCGCGGTCGCGGCCCGCCGGATAGCCGCAGCGCGGGCAGTCCCACAGTTCCGGGATCTCGGCGTCCTCGGCGAAGGACGGCCGGCTTTCGTGCCGGTTGGCGCACCAGAAGGACACCCGCCGTCGTGGTGCGGTCTCGCCGCGCTCGGACTCGCCCATGGGACCGGCGCCGACGCGGCTGCCTCGAATCGCGTTGCCACCAGCCATGTGTTGCTCCTAGAGCCCGTGCTTGAGGACCAGCCCTTCGGCGATCACGGAGGCGAACCAAACGATGCCGGTGAAAATGGTAATCCGGTCGAGGTTCTTCTCGACCACCGACGACCCGGACAGCGTCGAGGAGACACCGCCGCCGAACAGGTCGGACAGACCGCCGCCCTTGCCCCGGTGCAGCAGGATGAGCAGGATCATGATGACGCTTGTGATCACCAGGATGATCGAGACGAGAATTGACACGCGGAGGGTCTCCTCGAGGCTCTAGACGAGCACTCTCTCCTCGGGGAAGTGGCAGGCGACCTGGTGCCCCGGCGCGAGCTCCAAAAGTGGCGGCTCGACCGTCTTGCAGATCTCCTGCGCCTTCCAGCAGCGGGTGTGGAACCGACAGGCGGGCGGCGGGTTGAGCGGACTCGGCACGTCGCCCGTCAACAGGATACGTTCCCGCGACTTCTCCCGCTCAGGGTCGGGCACCGGCACGGCTGAAAGCAGCGCGTGCGTATACGGATGCAGCGGGTGCAGGTAGAGCCCTTCGTTGTCGGCCAGCTCGACGATCTTGCCGAGATACATGACCGCTACCCGGTCGGAGATGTGGCGTACGACGGACAGGTCGTGGGCGATGAAGATGTAGGTGAGCTCGAGTTCGCCTTGCACGTCCTGCAGCAGGTTGATCACCTGCGCCTGGATGGAGACGTCGAGGGCGGACACCGGCTCGTCGCAGACGATCAGCTTCGGCCGAAGCGCCAACGCTCGGGCGATGCCGATGCGCTGACGTTGGCCGCCGGAGAACTCGTGCGGGTAGCGGTTGTAGTGCTCCGGGTTGAGTCCCACCAGCTCCATGAGCTCCTGCACCGAGGCCTTGATGCCCTTCTCGGTGTGAATGTTCTGGATGTGGAACGGCGCCGCGACGATCGACCCGATCGTCTGACGAGGGTTCAGCGACGAGTAGGGGTCCTGGAAGATGATCTGGATGTCGCGCCGAGTCGGGCGCAGCCGTGACTGCGTCAGGTGCGTGATGTCGCGCCCGTCGAACACGATCTGCCCCGCGGTGGGTTCGAGCAAGCGGGTCAGCAACCGTCCGGTGGTCGACTTGCCGCAACCGGACTCGCCGACGAGGCCGAGAGTCTCGCCTCGCGCCAGCGAGAAGGTGAGCCCGTCGACAGCCTTGACGTCGGCGATCTTGCGCTTCAACAGGATCCCCTGCGTCACCGGGAAGTACTTCTGCAGGTCGTTGACGGCCAGGATGACGTCCTGAGGGGCGCCGTTGGACCTCGCCTCCTGTGGCGCTGCCACGGCAGCGTCAGGTGCCGAGGCAGCCTCGGATGCGGGGGTAGCGCGTTTGCGCGCGGGTGCGGCGGCGCGGCGGCGGGTCGTCGCCGGCTTCGGCTTGTCAGGCTCGGTCACAGCGTCGTCGACACCTCCTCCCGGAAGATGCGCTGGCGCTCCTTGACCGCCAAGTGGCAGGCAACGAGGTGGCCGGGGCTGCTCTCCTCGAGCAACGGCACGACTTCACGCTCCCGGCCACCGTTGAGCTGGCCGTAGGCACACCGCGGGTGGAAGGGGCAACCGGACGGGACGTTGATCAGTGACGGTGGGTTGCCGGGGATCGGCTGCAGCCGGTCCGCCCGGTCACCGTCGAGGCGCGTGACCGAGCCGAGCAAACCCCAGGTGTAAGGGTGTTCCGGCTGGTAGAAGACATCCGAAATGGAGCCGTACTCCATCGCCCGCCCGGCGTACATGACGACGACGTCATCGGCGATGTCGGCGACCACACCGAGGTCGTGCGTGATGATGATGATGGCGGAGTTGAACTCACGCTGCATCTCCTTCATCAGCTCGATGATCTGCGCCTGCACCGTCACGTCGAGCGCTGTTGTGGGCTCGTCGGCGATGAGCAAGGACGGGTTGCACGACACGGCCATCGCGATCATCGCGCGCTGCCGCATGCCGCCGGAGAACTGGTGCGGGTAGTCGTCGACGCGTCGGTCCGGCTGCGGGATGCCGACGAGCCGAAGCAACTCGATCGCGCGGTCGCGCGCGGCCTTCTTGGAGACGTCGTTGTGGATGCGGTAGGCCTCCGCGATCTGCGCACCCACCCGGTAGAACGGGTGCAGCGCGGAAAGCGGGTCCTGGAAGATCAGCGCCATCCGGTCGCCGCGCATCCGGCGAACGTCGTCCAGTGACGACCCGATCAGCTCCACGCCGTCGAGCCAGATCTCACCTGACAGCCGCGTGCGGCGCCGGTTGTGCAAGCCCATGATGGCGAGACTGGTCACGCTCTTGCCCGACCCGGACTCACCCACGATCGCGAGCGTCTTGCCCCGCTCCACGGTGAAGGACAAGCCGTCGACGGCCTTGACCAGACCGTCGTCGGTCGGGAAGTGCACCCGAAGGTCGCGTACGTCGAGAAACGCGCGCGGCGCCTCGGACACGAGGGCAGGAGCCCCCGCGTCTCGGGCTGCTACCGGCTCAGGAGTATTGGACACGAGGATCCAGATAGGCGTAGGCGATGTCGACGAGGATATTCGCGACGACGACGAAGAATGCCGCAAACAGCGTTACTCCTAGGACGACCGGCAGATCGCGGGCCCCGATGGACTGGATCGCAAGCCGACCGATACCGGTCAGGCTGAACGTCTGCTCGGTGAGCACGGCGCTGCCGAGCAGGATGCCGACGTCGAGGCCGAAGATCGTGACAATCGGCGTGATCGCCGATCGGAGCGCGTGCTTGAAGATCACCGTGCGTTCCGGGAGACCCTTCGCGCGTGCGGTGCGGATGTAGTCCTCGGTCATCGTCTCGAGCATCTGCGCCCTGGTGAGCCGCGCGTAGAGAGCGGCGTAGAGGAAGGCTAGGCACAGCCAGGGCAGGATCAAGTTGCGAGCCCAGCTGATCGGATTCTGCGTGAACCCGACGAAATGCAGGTTGGGAAAGATCTGGATCGGTCCGAACGTAAAGATCGACAGTGCCAGCAGCCCGGTGAAGTAGATCGGGAGCGAAACGCCGGCGAGGGCAACGCCCATCGCGGCGCGGTCGAAGATCGATCGCGGCCGGAGCGCGGACAGGATGCCGATCGAGACACCCGCGACCAGCCAGATGATGGCGGCGCCGACCGCGAGCGAGATGTCGACCGGCAGGTCGGAGATGATCTCCTGCCAAACGGGCTGGCCGTTGATGAACGAGAAGCCGAGACATGGGGCCGGACAGTTCTGCCCGGGACCGAAGTTGCGCCCGACGAAGATGCCGGACAGGAAGTGCCAGTACTGGGTCCAGAACGGCTGGTCCAGGCCGAGGTGATGCGAGACGGCGGCGACGATCGCCGGCGTCGGGCTGCGTCCGGCGAAGAGAACGGCCGGGTTCGCGCCGAGAATGTTCGGCAGCGTGAAGAACAGCCAGAACGTGATGAGGCTGATCAGCCACAGGACGAAGACGGCGCCGATGACCCGCCGAACGATGTAGCGAAACACCTCGCCCCCTTTGTCCTTTCTGTGGGATGTGCCGGTGTGGGGCCGACGGCACATGCCGTCGGCCCCACACCCTGGGCGTCAGTCGCGAAGCGACGTCAGCCGGAGACACCCATGATGCGCATGTCCGGGACGCCGTTGTAGAGGCTCGGGGACACGTTGGTGATGCGGTTGCTGAAGATCATCGGCGCCTTGCCCACGTCGAGCGGCACGTCGCAGGCGTCAGTGCCGACGACACGCTGGTCGAACTGGTTCCAGAGCGCGTAGGCCGCGTCCGGCGTCGACTGCGAAAGGGCTTGGTCGATGAGCTGCGGCAACTGCGGATCGTTGATGCCGCACTCGCCGTAGTTGCTGTTGCCCTGCGGCAGGATCTTGCGCGGATCGGTGATCGCGCTGTAGTAGCCGTACGGCGCCGGCCAGTCCGGGCCCCAACCGGCGACGGCAATGCCGTAGCCGTTCTTCTTGGCGGAGTCCGGGATACCGATCGTCGACGAGTAGTACGTCGCGCCATCGAAGGTCTTGATCTGCGCGGTGATGCCGATCGACTTCAGGTCCTGCTGGAGGAACGTCAGCCGCTGCGGCGTGGTGCCCTTGTTGACACCGACGATCGTGGTGCTGAAGCCGTTGGGCTTGCCACACTTCGCCAGCTCGGCCTTGGCCTTGGCGACGTCACCCTCTGAGTTCTTGGTCGGGTAGGCGTCGTAGTTCTTGTAACCGGCCAGGGTCGGCGGAGCCATCGTCGAGATGATGCCGCCGACGTACTTGCCGCCGGCCGCGTCGAGCTGGGTTTGCTTGTTGACGATCAGCTCCACTGCCTTGCGGCAGTCGACATTGTCGAACGGCGGGGACTGCTGCATGATCGACAGGTAGTCGACCGAGCCGAGCACCGGGTCGAGCGCCCGCTTCAGCAGTGCCGGGTCATGGAGCAGCTGCGACAGCGTCGCGGGCTGCACGCCACGGCCACCGAGGTCGAAGTCGATGTTGTTGGCGATGATGTCCTTGTCGAGCGTCAGCGGGTCGAGGTTGGTCTGGATGTTGATCGCGTCCGGCAGCGCTGTGCGCACCGAGTCCGTCGACTTGTCCCACTGCGAGTTGCGGACCAGCTCGATGTGCTTGTTGGGCACGTACGACTTGACCTTGTAGGGACCCGTCGCCTGGTCGTGCAGGTTGTAGTTGGCGCCACCGGTCGACGCCTTCTGGTCGACGCTCTTCTCGACCGGCGACGTGCCGAACTCGGCCATGACGTAGTTCCACTCCGAGAACGGCTGGTTCAGGTGGAACGTGATCGTGTTGCCCGAGGTCGTGACCGTCGACAGGCCGGACTTGCTCTTGTACGGACCCTTGTAGGTGTCACACCCGCCGGACTTGTTCGGCCCGCCCGGGCACAGGAACGTGATCAGGTAGGTCGGGCCGCCGTTGATGACGTCGGTCGCGAAGACGCGCTCCACGGCGTACTTCACGTCGGCCACGGTCACCGGGGTGCCGTCCTGGAACTTGATGCCCGACTTGAGGGTGTAGGTCCAGAGCTTGTTGCTGTCCTGCCCGGTCGGGACCGAGGTGGCCATGTCCGGGATCGGCGCGAGGCTGGAGAAGGTTGCTCCGACCGGCAGCTGGAGAAGCGTCCGGTTGATCAGCTGGTGGAGGTCCCAGCTGAAGCCGTAGTAGGTGCGGGCCGGGTCCATGTAGTCGACGTCCTGGCGGACACCGACGTTGAGAGTGCCGCCCGCCTGCGTGCCCGGGTTGAGCGGACTCTGCGACGAGAAGGGCGCCTGGTTGCCGGCCAGCGTGCCGATCGAGCCGGAGTTGCCACCGGTACTGCCGCCCTTGCTGGCATTACCGTTGCTGCCGCTGCTACCGCCACAGGCGGAGGCTCCGAGAGCGAGCGCGCTGAGTAGCGCTCCGCCTCGGATCAGCCACTGTCTCTGCATGCTTAACCAGTGTCCTTTCGTGCGAATCCCCCGGCCGGACGGCCGAAGGGGGTCATCGGTTGCTCCTCGGATCCAACGCGTCTCGAAGACTGTCTCCGAGCAGGTTGAACGCGAGCACGGTGATGAAGATGGCGAGCCCCGGCACCAACAGGAACTCCGGGTCGATCTGGTAGTAGCCGCCACTGGTGGCGTCGGCGAGCATGTTGCCCCACGAGGGGTTGGGCAGCGGGATGCCCACGCCGAGATAGGACAGCGCCGCCTCGAACAGGATGTTCGTCGGCAGGATCAGCGTCGAGTAGACGAGGATCGGTCCCCACAGGTTCGGAAGCAGCTCGCGGAAGAGGATCCGGCTGTTGCTCGCCCCGAGACTTCGCGCTGCGTCGACGAACTCTTTCTCGCGCAGCGACAACGTCTGCCCACGGATGATGCGGCCGAAGTAGGGCCAACTGAAGAATCCGATGACGATGACCAGGATCACGATGTTGGCGACCAGGCTGTTGCTGTACTTCGACGTACGAAGCACGGCGACCAGCGCGATCGCGAACAGCAGTTGCGGGAAGGCGAGCAGCGTGTCCATGAGCCGGCCGATGGTCGTGTCGGTGCGACCGCCAAAGAAGCCAGCGATGAGCCCGAAGACCGTGCCGAGGATGACCGACAAGGCTGTAGCGCACAGTGCGACGATCAGCGAGTAGCGCGCACCGGTGTCGACGCGGGCCAGCAGGTCTCGGCCGAGGCCCGGCTCGATGCCGAACGGGTGAGCCATGCTCATCCCGCCGAACTTCCCGTCCGGCTCACCGATGCCGTTGTCGAAGTTGAGGACGCTCACGTCGGTCTTCGTCGGGCTGACACCGACGAAGTGGTTGATCACGGGCGCGAGGATCGCGAACA
>Ga0157369_10002875_pt1 | contig 20565 bp, 23 predicted proteins | sample C25metaG_FD_113461 | JGI IMG/M metagenome (GOLD analysis project Ga0157369, IMG submission 113461) | Corn rhizosphere microbial communities from Kellogg Biological Station, Michigan, USA - C2-5 metaG | ecosystem: Host-associated > Plants > Roots > Rhizosphere > Soil | place: USA: Michigan...
AGCTATATCCGGTTCGATTCGAACGCGGCCGTGCTGATCAACGACATCGGAGAGCCGATCGGGACCCGCGTGTTCGGGCCGGTGGCTCGCGAGCTTCGCGACAAGCGTTTTATGAAAATCGTCTCGCTCGCCCCGGAGGTGCTCTGAAATGCCGTCGGTAGCGAAGAAACAGTCCGATCCGGTGAAAATCCAGTTGCGCAAGAACGATCAGGTGAAGGTGATCGCCGGGCGCGACAAAGGCAAGACCGGGCGGATCCTGGACGTGAACGAAAAGGCCGGGCGTGTGCTGGTGGAAAAGGTCAATGTGATCAAGCGGCACATGCGCAAGAATCCGGCCAAACAGATCGCCGGTGGCATCGCCGAGCGCGAGGCGCCCATTGCCGTTTCGAACGTCATGATTCTCTGCGGAAAATGCGGCGCGGTTCGCATTAAGCACCATCTGGATCAGACGCCGGGCGGAAAAACGCGCAGGCAGCGTGTCTGCCATAAGTGCGGGCAGTCGCTCGACAAATAAGGGCGGGAGCAGGTAGAGGAAGATGGCGGCAAGACTGAAGGAACATTACACGAAGAACGTCATCCCCGCGCTCACGAAGGAGTTCGGGTACAAGAACGTGATGGCGGTGCCGAAGCTCGAGAAGATCTCGATCAACATCGGTCTGGGCGAGGCGACGGGAAACGCGAAGCTGATGGATGGCGCCGTGAACGAGCTGGGCGCGATCGCCGGGCAGAAGCCGGTGGTCACGAAGGCTCGCAAATCGATCGCCGCCTTCAAGCTGCGCGAAGGCATGTCGATCGGCACGATGGTGACGCTGCGCGGAGACCGGATGTACGAGTTTCTGGACCGGTTGGTGAACGTGGCGCTGCCGCGTGTTCGCGACTTCCGGGGCGTATCCTCGAAATCGTTCGACGGGCGCGGTAACTACACGCTCGGCGTGCGCGACCAGTTGATTTTCCCGGAAATCGATTATTCGAAGGTCGACAAAACCAAGGGAATGAATATTTCGATCACGACCACGGCCCGCACGGACGCTGAGGGTGTGGCGCTGCTGCGGCAGTTGGGCATGCCGTTCCGGCAGCAGTAGGAGAAGCGAAGGACAACCATGGCCACATACGCCAAAATCGCAAAAGATCAGAAGCTGCTGAAGGCGAAGCTGAAGAAAACGCCGAAGCTGCAATGCCGTCACCGCAATCGCTGCTGGCGCTGCGGCCGTCCGCGTGGCTTCCTGCGCAAGTTCGGCATCTGCCGGCTGTGCTTCCGGCAGCTCGCGCTCAACGGTGAAATCCCGGGCGTGGTGAAGGCGAGCTGGTAAAGAGGAGGTAGCGATCCAGTGACTAGTGATCCCATCGCGGATATGTTGACCCGAGTGCGGAATGCAATCCGCGCGCGGCACCCCAAAGTGGACGTTCCGGCCTCGAATCTGAAGACCGAGATTGCGCGCATCCTCAAGGAAGAGGGATACATCGCGAACTACAAGGTCGCCGAGGAAGGCGTTAAGAAGGTTATCAAAATCTATCTGAAGTACGCGCCGGACAACTCGCCCGTGATCACGGGCATCGAGCGGATTTCGCGCCCGGGCTGCCGCAGCTATGCGGGCAAGCACCAGATTCCCCGGATACAGGGCGGTCTCGGCGTCACCATCCTGACCACGGCTCGCGGAGTGATGACGGGCCGCAATGCGCGCAAGGAAGGCGTGGGCGGCGAGATTCTCTGCAGCGTGTGGTAAGCAGCCGCTTACGGAAATAACGGAACAAGACCATGTCCAGAGTAGGAAAGAAGCCGATCCCGGTGCCTTCCGGAGTGAAGATCCAGGTCGGCGATCAATTGACAGTGCAGGGCCCCAAAGGCACGCTTCAGGTGCCGTTACCGAAGGGGATACGCGTTCAGCAGAACGACGGCAAGCTCGAGATTCTCCGCGATGCCGACGAATATGCCGCGCTGCACGGGCTTACTCGCGCGCTCACTGCGAACGCCGTTCAGGGCGTATCCGGCGGGTTTACGAAAGAGCTCGACATCGTGGGCATCGGTTATCGCGCGGATGTAAAGGGCAAGCTCGCCACGTTCATACTGGGATATTCGCATTCAATCGAATTCATCCTGCCCGAGGGCGTCGATCTGAGAGTCGACAAGCAGACGCACCTGGTGCTTTCGGGTCATGACAAGCAGCTCATCGGCCAGGTAGCGGCCAACATTCGCGCGCTGCGCAAGCCCGATCCTTACAAGAACAAGGGCGTTCGCTATACCGGCGAGCAGTTGCGCAAGAAGGTTGGCAAGAGCGGAGCGACCGGAGGTAAGAAATAATGCGCGGAGCGACCGGAGGCAGGAAGTAAATGATTCGGAAGACTTCGAAGAACGAAATCCGCGAGCGCGTGCACGTTCGCATCCGCCGCAGGCTCAAGGGGAACACGGAACGTCCGCGACTGGCCGTATTCCGCAGCCTTTCGCACATCTATGCCCAGGTCATCGACGATGCGAGAGGCGTTACCGTAGCTTCGGCCAGTTCGAACGAGAAGGACGCGAAGGTCTCGGGCGGCAATCTTGCGGGCGCGAAAGAGATCGGGCGCAGAGTGGCCCAGCGCGCAAAAGAAAAAGGAATCACCAAAGTCGTGTTTGACCGGGGCGGCTATATCTACCATGGCCGCGTGAAAGCGCTCGCCGATGCGGCGCGGGAAGCGGGGCTGGAGTTTTAATGGCGACTACCGTCGTAAAGCGGGTTGACCCGCAGTCGTTGAACCTGAAAGAGAACGTGGTCGCGATCAATCGCGTGACCAAGGTGGTCAAAGGCGGCAAGAACATGAGCTTTTCGGCTCTGGTTGTCGTTGGCGATTCCTCGGCGCGAGTGGTTGGATTCGGCGTAGGCAAGGCCAAAGAAGTCCCCTCGGCCATCCGCAAGGGCATCGAAGCGGCGAAAAAGAATCTTCGGCGCATTCATCTGCTGGAGAACACGATTCCGCACCAGGTACTCGGGCGGTTCGGTTCCGGTCTGGTGCTGCTGAAACCGGCGCCGGAAGGGACCGGCGTCATCGCCGGGGGTCCGGTGCGGGCCGTTGTGCAGGCTTGCGGAATTCCGAACGTGCTCACGAAATCCATCGGCAGCCATAACCCGCATAACGTGGTGAAGGCCACGATCAACGCGCTCGAGCAGCTTCGGGACAAGAACGCCGTCGCGGAAATGCGCGGACTGACCACGGACAAAATGTGATGCCATGCATCACCGCGGAGAAGATGTAATGGAAGGCAAAACCATTAAAATCAAGCTGGTTCGGAGCACGATCTGTGCGCCGGAGAAGCAGAAGGCCGTGGTTCGCGGCCTCGGGCTGCGCAAGCTGAATCAGGTGGTCGAAAAGCCGGACACCCCGGCCTTTCGTGGCTTCGTGAAGAAAGTGCCGCACCTGCTGGCGCTGGTTAGCGAATAGCGAGGAGCGCAAAGACGGCTACTCGAGCCGCCGTTTTGCGCGTAAAAAAAAAGGATTTCGAAATGGATCTGAGTTCACTGAAACCGCCCGCCGGCCAGAAGCACCGCCGGAAGCGCGTTGGGCGCGGCATGGGTTCGGGCCGGGGCAAAACATCGACGCGCGGCAGCAAGGGCCAGCGCGCCATCTCGGGCTACAGCAAAATGCGCGGATTTGAAGGCGGCCAGATGCCCCTTCACCGCCGTTTGCCCAAACGCGGATTCAAAAATATCTTCAAGAAGGAATACGCGATCGTGAACCTGCGCGACCTCGAGAAGCTCGAGGGCGAGTCCTTCACGGTCGACCGGCTGATCGAGTTGGGTGTAGTTCGCAAGCTGGGCGAAGGCCTGAAGGTCCTGGGCACGGGCGAATTGACCCGGGCCATAACGGTCGAAGCGCACGTGTTTTCCAGGTCGGCTGCGGATAAAATCCAGAAAGCCGGCGGCCAGGCGAAACTGATCGGAGCGGCAGCCTGAATGCCCAGTCGCAGCGCAGCGGCCAGGCCTTATCCTGGGATAAGAGTTCTGTTGGGCTTCGCCACTGGTCAGCGGGCCGGCATACTGCGCGGTTAATAAAACGATGAAGCTGTTTGAAGCGATCGCCAATATGTTCCGGATCCCGGATCTCCGGAAACGAGTTCTGTTTACGCTCGGGATGCTCGCCGTCTATCGGCTTGGCAGCTTTGTCCCGACTCCGGGCATCAACATCATCCGCTGGCAGGATTTTCTCACTCGCCAGTCGGGCTCGATTTTCGGGTTCTTCGACCTGTTCGCCGGCGGCAACATTCGCCGGCTGTCGGTGTTCGCGCTGGGCATCATGCCGTATATCACGGCGTCCATCATTCTGCAGCTTCTGACGGTAGTCGTTCCGACACTCGAGAAACTGCAGAAGGAAGGCGAACTCGGCCGCCGCAAGATCACGCAGTGGACGAGATATCTGACGGTGGGCCTCGGCATCGCGCAGTCGTTCGGAATCGCGGTTGGGCTCCAGAGCATGCAGGACAACATCGTCATAGATCCCGGGTTCGGATTTGTCCTGCTGACGATTCTTTCGCTGACCACCGGTACGGCCTTCATCATGTGGTTGGGTGAGCAGATCACCGAACGCGGCATCGGCAACGGCATGTCCCTGATCATCTTCACGGGAATTGTCGTAGGCCTTCCGGGCGCTATCGGGAACCTGTATACGAACGTGTTCGTGACACATGAATGGAGCGTGCTGCAGCTTGCGACGGTGCTGATCGTCATGATCGCGGTGGTCGCGTTTATCGTCGTTGTCGAAATGGGCGAACGGCGAATCCCGGTGCAATACGCCAAGCGGGTAATCGGGCGCCGCGTTATGGGCGGCCAGTCCACGCATATGCCGCTCAAGGTGAACGCGGGCGGTGTGATCCCGCCGATCTTCGCCTCTTCTGTGCTGGCTTTTCCCCAGACGATCGCGAATACGCCCTTCGTCAGGAACAGCCCTTACCTTTCAGGCTTGCTCCGATCGATCGGGCACGGCGAGCCGCTTTATGTGCTCGCCTTCGTGGCGCTGATCATCTTTTTCTGCTTCTTCTACGTCTCGATCATCTTCAATCCGACCGAAGCCGCGGACAACATGCGCAAATACGGCGGGTTCATTCCCGGTATTCGGCCTGGCCGCAGCACGTCGGATTACATGAATACGATTCTGACGCGGCTCACCTTTGTAGGCGCGATTTATCTGGCGGTTCTCTGCCTGATTCCTGACATCATGATTGCCGGAATCCACCTGCAGCATCTTCCGCTGATCGGAAACGCCATCGATCGGACCTTTCCCCGGTTCATTCTCGAAGGCCTCAACGTGCAGTTTTATTTCGGCGGCACTTCGCTGCTGATTGTCGTGGGCGTCGCGATGGATACGATCAACCAGGTGGAAGCGCAGCTCATCATGCGCCACTACGAAGGATTTACGCCGAGGGCGGGAAGGATTCGCGGCAGGCGCGGCTGAACTGAATGGCAGTTGACAATCAGACGCCGGCGCAGGCCACGTCAGACCAGGCCACGTCAGCGACAGGCGCACCGGCGCCAGCATCGCCGGTCCAGCACGGCAATGGGGTCGTCGCGCGTGTGAAACCCCGGGCAATTGTACTTTTCGGCTCTCCTGGTTCGGGCAAGGGAACACAGTCCCGCTATCTTGTCGAATGGCTCCACATCCCGCAGATTTCGACCGGTGACATGCTCCGCGACCACATCCGGTGGGGGGATGATATCGGAATCGCCATCACCGACAGAATGCGAGCTGGTTCCCTGGTACGCGATGAGCTCGTGAACGAACTCGTCCGGGAGCGGATCGCGCAGCCGGATTGCGATAACGGCTTTATACTGGACGGCTACCCGCGGACTCTGTCGCAGGCGGAGGAGATGTTGCGGCTCGTGGCTGGCCGCGGCGCCGAAGAGGTGGTAATTCACCTCGTTGTTGATTACAATGTAATTATCTCGCGTATGGCCGGGAGACGAGTGTGTCCAAAGTGCGGCACGCTCTACAACTCGGTTTCCCGTCCTCCCAAAATCGAGGGTATCTGCGATCTGGATGGGACGCCTTTGGTGGTGCGTGACGATGATCGCGAAGAAGTGGTGCGGCGGCGGCTTGCCGAATACGAACGGCAAACGCAGCCGCTGATCGATTTTTTCCGGGCGACGAGCAAGCGCCTGATTGAGGTAGATGCGAGCCACGATAAGCCGGAAGAGGTCTTCCGGAAGATCCGAGCCACGCTTGAGAACGTGAGCAGCAAATGATTGTCAGGAAGACCCGCGCAGAGCTCGACAAGATGCGGCGCAGCGGTCTGCTTGTCCATGACATCCTCAAGGCGCTGGGCGGGATGGTGGGCGAAGGCGTTTCCACCTGGGATCTCGAGCTCGCGGCGGTGAGGATGATGGAGGATGCCGGAGCAAAACCGGCGTTCAAAAATTACTTCGTACCGGCCGCGGGTGAGCGTTACCGGTATGTACTGTGCACGTCGGTGAACGAGGAAATCGTGCACGGGATGCCGAACCCCAAAAGGGTTCTGAAGGCCGGGGATATCGTTTCGATCGACACCGGGGTTTCGCTGGACGGTTATTACGGCGATTCGGCGATCACGGTAGGCGTGGGAGAACTGAGCGAGCAGGCGAAAAAGCTGCTTAAGGTGACTGAGGAATCGCTCGAGCTCGCGATCGATAAAGTTCGCGAGGGCAACCGGCTGTTCGATATCTGCGGCACGGTGGAGCAGCACGTCCTGAATAACGGTTTCTCGATCGTGCGGGAATATGTGGGCCACGGTATCGGCACGCAGTTGCATGAGGAGCCGCAGGTGCCCAACTACGTGGACCGGCGGAACGAAAATCCGAGGTTGCGCGAGGGTATGGTGCTCGCGATCGAGCCTATGGTGAATGCGGGCAAGCCGGAAGCGAAGGTGCTCCGGGACAAGTGGACGGCCGTCACGAAAGACGGCTCCTATTCGGCCCACTTCGAGCATTGTGTGGCCATCACCCCGGAAGGACCATGGGTGTTGACGCGGCCGTGAGCGAGTCAAAAACCGCGGCGCGAGTAGTGGAAGCCACGGTTGTTGAGGAATTGCCGAGTCTGGTGTACCGGCTCGAGTTGGGAAACAAGGCGCAGGTGCTGGCTCACGGGGCAGGTTCGGCGCCCCAAAGATCGGGAGCGGAGAAATCTGCAGCGAGAAATTGGGTCCGGCTGTTGCCGGGCGACCGGGTCGAGGTCGAGTTCGCGGAACATGATCCGACGCGGGGGCGAATAGTCAGGAAGTTGAGTTGAGGGCCACATGAAAGTTCGGGCTTCGGTAAAAAAGATTTGCGATAAATGCAAGCTGATCCATCGGGAGGGCGTGGTCCGCGTGATCTGCGTCAATCCGAAGCACAAGCAGCGGCAGGGATAATAGAGGAAGAGGGCGCACAGCCCGCCACTTTTGGGGCGGGCGTTGTGCGCGGTGAGGATAAAAGATGGCACGTATCGCAGGCGTCGATCTGCCGCCGAAAAAGCGGGCTGAGATCGGACTGACTTACATCTACGGAATCGGACGGACACGCGCGAAGAGCCTTCTTCATCGTACCGGCGTCGATCCCAACAAGAAGGTCGCGGATCTGACCGAGGAAGAAGTCAACCACGTGCGCCAAATCCTCGAGGACGAGGGTGCGGTGGAAGGCGATCTCCGCAAGGAAGTCTCGCTCAACATCAAACGGCACATCGAAATGGGTTCTTACCGGGGGCTGCGGCATCGCCGCGGACTGCCGGTTCGCGGCCAGCGCACGCACACGAATGCGCGCACGCGTAAAGGACCACGCAAGGGCACCGTGGCCAACAAGAAGAAAGCGACGGCGAAGACTTAATGGCAAAAGCGCCAGCGAAGGCGGCTAAGAAGAAGGCCTTCAAAAAGAAGGAAAAGCGGACCGTACACATCGGCGTCGTCCACATTCAGGCGACGTTCAACAATACGATCGTCACCATCAGCGATCCCGAAGGCAACGCGATTTCGTGGTCGAGCGCCGGTTCGCTCGGCTATCGCGGTTCGCGCAAGGGCACGCCTTACGCCGCCCAGCAGGCAGCGCTCACGGCCGCCAATAAGGCGAACGAAGTCGGCCTGCGGACGGTTGAGGTTCGGGTAAGCGGTCCGGGTTCGGGACGGGAGTCGGCGGTAAGAGCGCTTGCGCAGGCCGGTCTGGACGTCCGGACCATTCGTGATACCACGCCGATCCCTCACAACGGCTGCCGTCCGCCGAAAAAGCGTAGAGTTTAGCAGCGCAGGCGCTCGCGCCTGTGTGTTTTAAGCGGGTATTTAAAGCGGGAAGAAGGTGCACTGCATCGTAAACCGCACGTGACACGTCAAAGGAGAAGTCAAGGTTGGCACGTTATATAGGCCCGGTTTGTCGGCTTTGCCGGCGCGAGGGCATGAAATTATTCCTGAAGGGCGAGCGCTGCCACTCGGACAAGTGCGCAATCGAACGCCGCAACTTCGTTCCCGGCCAGCACGGCAAGGATCGGAAAGCGAAGCTTGTCGGCTACGGCCTGCAGCTCCGTGAAAAGCAGAAGGTCCGCCGTATTTTCGGCGTCCTCGAAGCCCAATTCCGCAATACATTCGAGAAAGCCGTCAAAATGAAGGGCATCACGGGCGAAAATCTGCTCGGTACGCTCGAACGGCGTTTAGACAGCGTCATCTACCGGATGGGTCTTGGAACCAGCCGCGCCCAGGCGCGGCAGATCGTTCGCCACGGTCACATTCAGGTGAATGGCCGCAAGGTCAACATTCCTTCGTTTGTGGTAAAGCCGGGCGACGAGATCGCGGTCCGGGAATCCAGCCGCAACAACCCCACTGTCCTCGCCGCCCGCGAGGCTACGGCCCACGCTCCTTCGCCGAGCTGGATGGACGTCGATCGCGAGAATCTTCGCGGCAAAATCAACTCGGTGCCCCGCCGCGACGAGATGACCCAGATCCCGATCAATGAGCAGTTGATCGTCGAACTTTACAGCAAATAGTTTCAGCAGTACTCCGGGATGGACGCAAGTTCATCCCGGACATCACCGGCGTGAGCGGATTGAGATAAAGCCACGCCGCTATTGGAGTAAACAAAAGCATGTTCAAGGGCTTCCAAAAACCCAAACGTCTGGTTGCAAATACCGAGACGCTCACTGAGCGCTTCGGGCAGTTCACCGCGCAGCCGTTCCAGCGCGGATTCGGCACAACCATCGGCAACTCGCTCCGCCGAGTGCTCCTTTCGAGCATCGAAGGCGCGGCCATTACCGCGGTTCGCATCGAAGGCGTCGATCACGAATTCAGCCCGATTCCGGGCGTTGTGGAAGACGCGACCGATATCATCCTTAACCTCAAGCAGGTGCCGTTTAAGCTTATGGGCGAGGGCATCAAGACCGTCCGCATCAGCACCGATCAGGCAGGTGAAGTACTTTCCGGCCAGATTCAGACCGATGCCGACGTCGAAGTGCTCGACCGCAATGTGCACATCGCGAATGTCAGCGAAGGCGGCAAGCTCGATATCGAGATGCGCCTGAAAATGGGGCGCGGCTATGTCAGCGCCGACAAGAACTTCGATGAAGATCTCGCCATCGGCTATATCCCCATTGATTCGGTCCATTCGCCGGTTCGCAAAGTGAATTTCTCGGTCGAGGCCGCCCGTTTGGGCCAGATGACTGACTACGATAAGCTGACGCTCGAGGTCTGGACCAACGGGGCCATTTCGCCGCAGGACGCGATCGGCCACGCTGCGAAGCTGCTGAAGGATCACATGACCATCTTCATCAACTTCGAAGAGTTGCCGGAGGCCGCCGAAGAGCCCACCGAGCGCTCGATGGACCGCATCAGCGACCAGCTCAGCCGCTCGGTCGAGGAACTCGAGCTTTCCGTCCGCTCTTACAACTGCCTCAAGAACGCCGGCATACAGAGCATCGGAGAGCTGGTCCAGAAGACCGAGCAGGACATGCTGCGGACCAAGAATTTCGGCCGCAAGTCGCTCAACGAAATCAAGGAAATCCTGCATGGCATGGGCCTGCAGCTCGGCATGAAACCAGACGCTCACGGTCGCCTCGTCGCGCCGCCTCCGCCGCCCCCGGGCTCGGAGCCGGAAGAGATCCCGGACGACGAGCAGTTCGCCTGATTTGCAGGCGGAAGCACCAGCCTAACCACAGGGAATCAGGAACATGAGACATCGATTTGGCAATGCAAAACTGAAGCGGGACATTGGCTCCCGCAACAGCCTTCTGAAAAACCTCACGACGAGCGTCATCCTCGAAGAGCGCGTCATCACCACCGTGCCCAAGGCGAAGGCCGTTCAGCCGCTCGTCGAGAAGATGATCACGCTGGCCAAGCGCGATTCGCTGCATACCCGCCGCCAGGCAGCCGCGTTCCTCGAAACCCCGAACTCGGTGAAAAAACTGTTTGAAACGCTGGGTTCGCGGTTTGGGCAGCGCAATGGCGGCTATACCCGCATCACACGCCTCGGGCCTCGCAAGGGCGACGGCGCGGAACTCGCGATGCTCGAACTGGTTGGGTCCGAGTTGGTGAAGCGCGCGGCGGAACGGGCCAAACGCAAGGAAGAACGGCTCAAGGCCCAACAGGAAGGCAAGGAGCCCGAAGAGGAAGAAGGCGAAAAGTAACTCGCCTCGTTGACGAAAAAGGCCGCGGCCGGACGATCCGGACCGCGGCTTTTTCTATTTGAGCGTGTATGTGACCCCGGTCGTGAACTGGAATGAGTTCTTCTTGTATCCGGGCGGTGGATCGTTCAGATAAGCGTCGATGATCCCGGTCGTGAAATTGAACCGCTTGTAAAGCGGCATGGTGAACACCACGCTGCCATTCGCGGCCCACGCGTTCGTGTTGTTCCACGCGGGGGTAATGTTCAATTGCTGCGCGAGCGTCCAGCCGCGATGAAAATGGCGCATGTAACTCTCGCTGAATATGGAACCGATCAAATCCTGCGTAGGTCCGGTTGTAAATTGCTGCTTTACGTAACTCATGCCGGCTTTCAGATCCAGACTTGTAGCGGAGTTTGATATCGCCGTCCAGCCTATGCCACCTGCATAGGTTTGTTGCAGCGTCAATCCCTGCGAGTAGTTGTGATCGAACAGCGCCTGCCCGAAACCGAACAGAGACGGCGAAAAATACTCATCCTGCTGGAGCCCCGCATGAAGGATATTCGTTTTCACTGTGGGCGTGTTGGGCTGGGTTACTGTTCCATACGAACTGGTGAAGTCGAGTTCCGTGCGCGATTGCTTCTCGAGCCAGGATTCAGGAGGGATGCCGCGCACCAGAGCGATTCCCGTCGTGAAGCTCCTGCTGTTCTGTGTAGCCTCCACAAGTGACGCGCCGGCGGTCACCGTTCCGGTCCAGTCTTCGAGAAAACCAGGGTTACGGGCGATGTTGCGCGCAAACGTCGGCGCGTCGACGATGTGCGCAACGTTGGTGACGGGCTGCGTCTGGGTTTCGCCGGTATCCCGCGTGACGGTAAGAGCCTCGGCTGTCGCCGACACCGTCCCCTGCGGCGCAGTGGCCGCCACGTCCCGGCGTCGCAACTTCACGCCTTTTGGAATAATCGCGAGCTTCTGGTTTGTATGCAATTCCTGCACGTCGCTCCATTTCACGGCGACGTCGCCAACAAGATCGCTATGAAATTCCAGCTTTGAGCTATCGCCGCCCGTGACCTGGCCGATCAAACGCTCTCCATCCCTCAACAGCAGGTTATCCGGCTGCGATTTTGCTGTCTGCTGAGGCCACGCGGGCAGCGCGCACAGAAATGCGCACACGAATATCGCGACAAAAATATTACGGCGATTCATAGCTGCAAAAGACGACTTTAGCGCGCCTCTCGTTATCGGGAAAAGGCGTCGAAAATAAAAACCAGCACAATACCGGTAAATGCCGAAACCATTTTCATTGCTGTCCATGTACGCAATGTCTGGGGAACCGTCATTCCAAAGTACTGGTTCACCAGCCAGAAGCCCGCGTCGTTCACGTGTGAAAGAGAAGAACCGCCGCAGCACAGCGCCAGATACATCGCCTCCGGATGGTAATTCGGAAGCGCCTTGACGATCGGCGCCATGATACCCGCCGCCGTGATGATCGCGACCGTGGCCGATCCCTGCGCCAGCCGCAACCCGAACGCGATGAGGAATCCGACAAGCAGAGGCGACACAGGAGTTGATGCGAGCAGTTTGCCCGCAAGCGCGCCCGCGCCCGTATCCACGATCACCTGCTTGAAGGCGCCGCCTGCTCCCATAATCAGCAGCAGAGAACCCACTGGCGCAAGCGACTTTGTCGCGACATTCGTCAACTCTTCCCGGTTCAACCCGCGCATCCCGCCAAGCAGGACCATCGCCCCGACAAGCGCGATCAGCAGGGCCGAAAACGGATGACCGAGCAAAACCAGAACCGGACTTCCTGGCGCGAGCGTCGCTGCCAGGATCAGCAGCACCGGCAAGACCAGCAGAAAAATCACGGAAAAGGGTGAAGGCGGGTGGGCGCTGCGCTCGGGCTGCACCGCGCCGGCCGGTATGGGTAAATCGATCCGCCGGCCAATCCATTCCCCGTAGAAGAAGCCTGCAAGCGTCATCGGAATCGCAAGCAGAATGCCGTAGAGTACGGCGCGTCCCGGGTCCGTACCCAGGAGTTGCGCGGCGGCCGCGGGCGCGGGATGCGGCGGAATCAGAGAATGCAGCACGGTCAGCGGCGACGCCATCGCCAGCCCGTAAATTACGATCGAGCGCTTGCCCTCGCGCGTCAGGCTGTAAACCAGCGGCACGAGAATGATGAAGCCCACTTCGAAGAAGATCGGCATCCCGACCAGAAACGCGGCCACCATCATTGCCCATGCGGCTTTATCGCGCCCGAAGCGCGCAATCAGCCAGTCCGCGAGCGCAATGCCGCCGCCCGAATGCTCCAGATACGCGCCAATCATCGCCCCCAGCCCCAGCACCACGGAGATGAAACCGAGCGCGTCGCCGAAGCCGGCCTGAATCGATTTCAGCACCTGCGGGACGGGCAATCCCGCCGCGAGGCCCATCGCAAAGCTCGCAATCAGCAGCGCCAGAAAGGCATGCAGCCGGAGCGCAAGAATGAGAAGGAGAACCAGCGCAATTGCGCCCAGCGCAAGAATCAGCGGCAGCAATGCTCGATTCTAATGGATGCTGTTCCAACCTCCAAACGCCCGTTCGATGCGATGCAACGTTCGATGCCATGCAATAGGATGTCGGCTGATACAAGCGTGCAGCCGCTGATCATTGGAGCCGGCATCGCCGGGCTGACCCTGGGGATCGCTCTCCGCGACAGAGGAATCGAGGCTGAAATCTGCGAGGCCGCGCCCGAGTTGCGTCCGCTCGGGGCCGGTATCTGGATGGCCCCGAACGCAATGCAGATCTTCGGTCGCCTCGGCCTCGCTCAGCCCATCATCGACGCGGGCGCAGAGGTCGAGCGGGTGGCCCTGCTCGATTCGCGTCTGCACGAAATCAGCTCCTCCAGCCTGGCGACGGTGCGCGAAAAGTTTGGATTCACCATCGCCGCCATTCAGCGCGCCGAACTCCATCGCATCCTGCTCGATCGATTCGGCAACCGTTCGCTTCGCCTGGGCAAGCGGCTGGCGTCCATCGAAAACCATCTGGCCGCGCCCACCGCCGTTTTCGAAGACGGGACCGCTGCTTCTGCTCCCTGTCTCATCGGCGCTGATGGTATTCACTCCGCCGCGCGCCACCTGATTCGCCCCTCCGCTCTACCGCGGCGAACGGGACAGCTCTGCTGGCGCGGTCTCACGGAATTCGATCTGCCGTGGGAGTTCAGGCGAAGCACCGTCGAAATCTGGGGCGGCAGGTCGCGAATGGGAATCGCCGACGTCGGGCACGGGCGCGCGTACTGGTTTCTCGTCAGCAGCGGAGTCGACGTCGCCCGCCCGCGCCCGTCCGACTGCATCGCTGAACTGCTCGAGATCGTCAAAGACTACGACGGCCCTTCGCGCGACCTCATCCGCGCAACCCCGGTGTCCGCTGTCTCCGAAGTCGAGTTGACGGACCTGCGTCCGCGACTTCCCTGGTCGGCGGGAAATATTTGCCTCATCGGCGATGCTGCTCATCCCACCACGCCCAACCTGGGGCAGGGCGGCGCCCAGGCCGTTGAGGACGCGTGGACTCTCGCGCGCTGCCTTGCTGAATACCGCGAGCCCGCGCAGGCTTTTCACGCTTTTGAAACGGCCCGTTTCAAAAAGGTGAAAACCGTATCCGGTATCGCTGAAATAGCCAGGCCGACTCCTATGGGTCACGAATACTGCGGCATCGTCGAAGAGGTCGGGAAAGAGGTCAGGAAGATTAAACCCGGCCAGTTCGTCGTGGGTTCGTTCGCTACTTCTGACAACACCTGCGTCATCTGCCAGGACGGCTATCAGTCCTCGTGCTTGCAACGCGAATTCATGAGCGCCGCGCAGGCCGCCCTGTTGCGCGTTCCTCTGGCTGACGGCACTTTGGTGGCTACCCGTGATCTTCCTTCCAAAGAACTGATACCAGGCCTGCTCGCGACCTCTGACGTTTTGGGAACCGGCTGGTTTGCCGCCCATGCAGCGAGCGTGAAACCGGGCAGGACCGTCGTGGTTGTGGGTGACGGCGCAGTCGGTTTGCTCGGAGTCCTTTCCGCCAGACAGATGGGCGCTGAGCGGATCATTGCCATGAGCCGCCACGAAGCGCGGCAGAAACTCGCGCGAGAGTTTGGCGCCACGGACATCGTCACCGAACGCGGTGACGAAGGCATTGCGCGTATCAAGGACCTGACGAAGGGAATCGGAGCCGATTCCGTGCTGGAGTGCGTCGGCACGCAGGAATCCATGATGCAGGCCATCCGTTCCGCGCGCCCTGGCGGCTTTGTTAGCTACGTTGGCGTTCCGCACGGAGTTGACCTCGACGGAGCAGGTCTCTTCTTTGCACACGTACATCTGCACGGCGGCCCGGCCCCGGTCCGGCGATTCCTCCCTGAGTTGATCGATCTTGTCCTGAACGAGAAGATCGATCCCGCGAAAGTTTTTGACTTGACCCTGCCGCTCGACCAGGTCGCGGAAGGATATCGCGCGATGGATGAGCGGCGGGCGATCAAAACCCTGCTTCGAACGTAGGCGTCAATAAGAGCACCATATGGAAATCAAACGAGTTGGTTCGCGACCATCCGCAAAAGGCCCGTCCGATTGGTTCACTGGAAACGCGCGTGTCGATCCCCTGTTCGAGGCGCCCGATCCCGCGCTTGTTCAGGGCGCGAGCGTAACCTTTGAACCGGGCGCCCGGACTGCGTGGCATACACATCCTTTGGGGCAAACGCTCATCGTCACGGCAGGCTGTGGCTGGGCGCAGCGAGAAGGGGGCCCGGTCGAGGAGATTCGCCCGGGTGATGTCGTCTGGTTCGCGCCGGGCGAAAAACACTGGCACGGAGCAACGCCGACGACCGGAATGACGCACATCGCCATCCAGGAAAAGCTCAACGGCAAGGTCGTCGACTGGATGGAGCATGTGACTGACGAGCAATACCGTTCAGGAGAAAACAAGGCGCGATGAGAATGCGGGTTCGCATCGCGCATCACCTCAGAAATTAAACTTGAATCCGAGTTGAACCTGGCGCGGATAATTCGATTGCCCAATCGCCACCAGCCCGAAATTCTGACTGGTCGGATCCGTTGTAGGCGTTCCGCGAATCACGGTGTTGAAGACGTTGAACGCTTCAAACCGGAAATCGGCGTTGATGTTCTCCCGGATATTGAACCGCTTGACCAGAGACATATCGAACGATGGCGCCCAGGGATTCCGAACATTGGGCGAGCGCAGCGGGTTCGTACGCAATGTGACGCTCGTGTTCGCAATCTGTTGCCAGGCCGGATTGGCGCAGCCCGTGACGAAGCCGTTGTGGGCCGGGTTGGGCATGCGTGTCGTACCGTTGGAAAGCAGTTCGCAGGTATTGAAGAAATAGTTATAGGTTTGCGGAGTTGTGCGCGGATCCGCAATCAGGCTGAAATTTCCGGGAAGACTTAAGGGCGTCCCGGATTGCATCACGCCATCCCAGTTGTATTCCCATCCGCCAACCAGCAGATCCAGTGCGTGGCCCGCTCCACCCAGGAACTTGCGGCCGCGGCCAAATGGCAGTTGATAGACGCCGCTGATTACCAGGCGGTGGGGGCGATCCGTGGCCGCGAGCGTTCTGGCGGGGAGGCGGTCCTGGTTGTTTAAAAATGTCAGCGCTTCGATCTGTTTTGAGAACGTATAAGCGACATTGAAGACGAGACCTTCGCTGAGTCTCTTCTCGAGGTTGACCTGCAGCGAGTCATACCACAGCTTCCCGACCGATTCGGAACCCTCGAAGACAGCGCTGAACTGCGGATACGGAATAAGCAGCTGGCTGCGCGGAACCGTAGCGGAGTTGAGCGAAGTCCCCGGCAGCAGCCCCGCAAAAGGATTGGGAACCGCCTGGGTGAAATACGTTGAGTTCTGCTGCGCCAGCGCAAGCTGCTGGAGCGACGGAACATTGATGTTCCGCGCGGTTCCAGCCTGATTGTCATTGGTGTTGATGTGATAACTGCGGCTGCCGACGTATTCGATGTCAATTACGGATCGCAACGGCAACTGGCGCTGGAAGCCAGCTGAATATGTGTAGACGTAGGGAATCACGCGATTCGGGTTATTGAAGGTAATGCTCTGGCCGAGGAACGTGTTCAATCCGGCCGCGGAACCGGTGGGCGCTATCACGCCGTTTGGATAGGGATTGCTGAGCGAACCAATCGGCACATAGCTGCTCAGGCCACCGCCCGTAGTTGCGATAAACGGCGTGTTCGACGCAAATCCAGCCGAACCGCCGTATGCGGCCTCAGGCAGAAAGAATCGGCCGAAGCCGCCCCGGAATACAGTTTTGTCATTGATTTTGTACGCCAGGCCGAATCGCGGCTGCCAGTCGTTGTAACGCGTCTTGAATGCGTCGCGGGAGAGGCCGTTCACGCCCGCGAAGACCAGGCCGCCCGGCAGATTCGCGCATGCCGGACAATCGGCCGGATTGGCGTTCCTCACCTGCGGATTCGACGCAAGGGGACTGAGCGTGTAGAACGCGAATCCGCGGTTCATCTGGTTATAACGTTCCACCGGAGAACCTTCCACATCCCAGCGCAGACCCAGATTCAACGTGAGGCGGCTGTTAACCCGGTAGTCGTCCTGTATGTAAAGCGCCCAGTATTGCCACGCGAACGCAAGTTGCGGCGTATATTGCAGCACGCTGCTACTGCTTGTGCCGTTGTTTGGAACTCCGAGCAGCAGGGCCGCCATGCCAAGCCCCGTGCCATTCGAAAATTCGGGTAGCTGTTGCGTGAATCTCGAATCGAAGCTGAAATCGCCCGAGCCCCACAGGAACGATCCCCCTTTCGCATTCGGACGAAAGTCCTGCATCTCAATCCCGGTCCTGATCGCATGTTTGCCCCGAACAATGGACAGGCTCGGCTGGAAGCTGAGGGTGTTGGTCGTGTTCTGGCTTGGGTTGCGGGCGCCCCAGCTCGGATATCCCGTAACGTCGATTCGAGGCGGCTGATTTACAAACTGTTCGGCGGCGAAGGACGCGGGAAATCCCAGAGTTGTGATGTCGTACCCCGTCACCCGGGTCCGGTAAGCCGCCTGGATAAATCGCGTATAGCCGACGCGAAAGTCAAATACAGTATTGGGGGAAAGGATTGTGGTGGAATCGATCACCGCATTATCGTTCAGCCGGGTCAGCGGGTCCTGCGCGTCCATCCCTGGAACCGCGAATCCGTTCGCCGTGTTATCGAACTGATTACGGCGGTTATGCGCGTAACGGAAAAAAAGCTTTTCGTTCTGTCCCGCGCTTTGATCTACACGCCCGATCCAGTTGCGAAAGCGGTCCTGGCTGATGTTCGGGCTGACGAGGTAATTATTGCTTACCGCTCCCGGCGCGCCGAAGTTCGGCTGGGGATAAGACTTGATGACCCCGAGACCAGCGGGATTCCAGAGGCTTTGTGGGATCACGTTACCCGGAAACTGAGTCCGGATATATTGCGGATTGGACGCTGTGACAGGCGACGAAGCGTTGAAGTTCGGGTTGGCCTGCGCCGAGAAAGGATCGTAGATATTCACCCCTGCCCCGAGAAATCCCCGCTTCGCTCCGCCACTGAAGGAACGCTGGTCAGCGTCACCATCGGCGCGTTTTCGCGATATTCCTCGACGCCGAACAGAAAGAAGGTCTTGTCCTTGCCGTTATAAACATGCGGGATCCGGACCGGGCCTCCAATCACGCCGCCAAACTGATCGAGTGTGTGCCCGCCGGCGTTGGCGCGAGTTGCCGGATTTACCGCGTAGCGCGGAATTCCGGCGGCGTTCGCACTGATGTTATTCGCATCCAGCTGGTACCGGCGCATGAATTCGTACGCCGTGCCATGAAAATCGTTGCTGCCCGATTTGGTAGTGATGTTAATGACGCCGCCACCGGTCCTTCCATATTGAGCGTCATAGAAGTTCGTCATTACGCGAAACTCCTGAACCGCATCCACAGTCGGAATCAGTGCAATGTTGTTCACGGCGTGGGTGCGGTCGGTGGTCGTGTCGGTGATAGCGTCGTCCGGCTGGCCGTCGAGCAGAAAATTGTTGGTCTGCTGAAGACCGCCATTGATGGAAAAGTTGATGTTGTCGCCGTTATCAAATGGCCGCTGAAACTGCTGGTTGCCGTTGAAAACAACGCCGGGCGTGAGATTCGCGAAGTTAATCGGATTGCGCCCGATTACCGGCAGTTGCGTCACCCTGGTGTTGTCCATGATCTCGCCGCGGTCGGCCGTGGTTACGTCGACAAGAGGAGGAGCGGCGGTCACCGTGACGGTCTCCGTCACTGCGCCCAACTCGAGCTGAAAATTCGCCGTTACCGTTTCGCTCACCCGGACTTCAACGTTCTCCCGGGTCGCCGCCTTGAAACCCGGCGCCTGAACAGTCACCGTGTAGCGGCCCGGAATCAGGAAGGGAATCGTGTAGTTACCCTGCTGTGTTGTCGTGGCCGACGACTGTTCGTTAGTGGCCTGATTCTTCGCGGTCACGCGGGCGTTCGTAAGTGCGTTCTCAGATGGATCGGTAACCAGCCCGTTTATGACGCCCCGGAACTCCTGGGCGTAAACAGAGGTGAAAAAGATGGCGAGCGGCAGGACTCGCCTGAGAAGACGTAACAGGATCATTGAACCCCAATTCCGCCCGGCGGCGAAGCGCATTAATCGCCGGCGCTGCTGATGTCGCGAACATACCATCCGCGGATGAGCAGGTCAAATCGCGATCGGATAAATCCACGCGTTGGGAATCGTCAGAGTCAAGTTCCAAATGGGAACAGCCCTCGCCCGAAAGGGAACAGGCCTAAAGATAAGAAAGTTCCCCGCCGATTTACTCTCTGATGTCATTCTTCCGGCGTGAGGCCGCCGGCGGTACCGGGCTTCGAGCGGTGGTCGCTTGCTTTGCTCTCTTGCCGCTTGTCGGCTGCCTCGGGCGCCATGCCGAAACCAGCGTGCGCTTTGGCGCGGATCAGGCTCCGCCCTACACCATCGTCGGCAGTGATGGCAACGTATCGGGTTTGTCGGTTGATATTATCAGCGAAGCGGCGCGTCGCCGTGGAATCAGGGCGGTCTGGATTCCGGTTCGCCAGGGCAGCGTTGAACAAGCTCTCCAGTCGAAGCTCGTCGATGCCTGGGGCGCATTCAGCCGCACGCCTGACCGGGAGAAACATTTCCACTTCACCCAGCCCTGGATTGAAGCCACTTATTCCCTCTTATCGCGAAGCGACAACAATCGGCATTCCGGACAATCGAGCGTCGCGGTAAGAAACGCTTCCGCCGTCAGCGCGCTCGCGGCGCATCTGTTCGCCCGGCAAACGCAAATCCCGCAACCAAACAACGTCGCGGCGGTTGATGCCGTATGCAGCCAGGCAGCGGATGCCGCATTCATCGAAACGCGCGTCCTTGAAGCCATTCTTCTCAAACGCCCCCGGAGCTGCGATGGCGCTGCGCTTGCGGTTCGTTTCGTCGCTGGAGCCGAGTCGCCGGTCAGCATCGCGAGCATTCCTTCCGCGGCGGCTGCAGTGGACGCGATTCGCGCCGAGATTCCCGCGCTCGCCGCCGACGGGACATTGGCGGCCGCTCTTGACCGATGGGACGGAGCCTCCGCGGGTCAGGCGCGCTTTCTCCTCGCCTTGCGCGAAGCACAGCAGAAAAGCCGCTTCTATCTTCTCGGTTTTGCTCTCGTCTCGATATTCGGTTTGCTGCTCCTATGGCAAACCTGGCGAGCGCGGGTTGCGCATGCCCAGGCCAGAACCGCGGAACTAGCTGCCGCCCAAAGCGAGAAACGCTTCGCCGCGTTCATGCACAACAGTCCTGCGCTCGCCTACGTAAAGGACTCCGACGGCCGCATGCTCTACGTCAACGCGGCCCTCGAGAAAATCTGGAACATACAACAGCACGAATGGGAGGGCAAAAACGATGCCGAACTCTGGCCCGCCGAAGTCGCCCGCCAGTTCCGCGCCAATGACCAGGAGGTCCTGAATACCGGCAGGACGCTGGAACTCATCGAGCGGGTGCCTGCGCCCGCTGGCGAAGTTCGCGAATTCCTCAC
>Ga0157369_10002876_pt1 | contig 20563 bp, 14 predicted proteins | sample C25metaG_FD_113461 | JGI IMG/M metagenome (GOLD analysis project Ga0157369, IMG submission 113461) | Corn rhizosphere microbial communities from Kellogg Biological Station, Michigan, USA - C2-5 metaG | ecosystem: Host-associated > Plants > Roots > Rhizosphere > Soil | place: USA: Michigan...
CCGATGATGTCGAGGTCGTGTCCCGACAGTATCAGCGCGAGCAGCGCGCCGACACCGGCCGAAGGCAGCGTCGAGAGGATCGTGATCGGGTGGATGAAGCTCTCGTACAGCACGCCCAGCACGATGTACATCGTCACGATGGCGGCCAGGATCAGGAACAGCTCGTTCGAGAGCGAAGCCTGGAAGGCGAGCGCCGCGCCTTGGAAGCGTGTTTGGAACGACACCGGCAAGCCGACTTCGCGTTCGGCTTGTTCGATCGCCTTCACGGCCGCCCCGAGCGATGCGCCCGGCGCCAGATTGAACGAGACGGTGGTGGACGGGAATTGACCGAGGTGCGAGACGAGCAGCGGCGCCGGGCGCTCGGTGAACTTCGCGATCGCGCTCAACGGCACTTGCTGGCCAGTCCCTTGCGAGGAGGGCAGGTAGATCGAGCGCAAGGCGTCGGTGTAGTGCTGCATGCGCGGATCGGTTTCGAGGATCACGCGATATTGGTTCGATTGCGTGAAGATCGTCGAAATGATGCGCTGGCCGAACGCATCGTAGAGCGCGTTGTCGACCGTCGCCGGCGTAATGCCGAAGCGCGCGGCTGTGGCGCGATCGATTTCGACGAAGACCGATTCGCCGCTTTGCTGCAGATCGGTGGCGACATCGGCCAGTTCCGGCGCTTGCTTGAGCCGATCGACGAGCTTGGGCACCCAGGTGGCGAATTCGTCGGCGTTCGGATCCGTCAGCATGAATTGGTACTGCGTGGCGCTGACGGTGGAATTGATCGTCAAGTCCTGCACCGGCTGCAGGTAGAGCGAGATGCCGGCGACATCGCGCGTTTCGCCCTCGAGATCGCGGATGATCTCAGTGGCGCTCTTCGAACGATCGCTATGCGCCTTCAAGTTGATCAACATGCGGCCGCTGTTCAGCGTGATGTTCGTGCCGTCCACGCCGATGAACGAGGTCAGGCTCTCTACGTTCGGATCTTTGAGGATCGCCCCGGCCAGCGCTTGCTGGCGTTCGGCCATGGCGCCGTATGAAATCGACTGCGGCGCCTGCGTGATGGCCTGAATCACGCCGGTGTCTTGCACGGGGAAGAACCCTTTCGGGATTAGTACATAGAGCAGGGCCGTGAGGACGAGCGTGAGGACGGCGACGACGAGCGTCGCTCGCTCGCGTGCGAGCACCCACTGCAGGGCGACGGCATAGCGGGCGATCACGGCGTCGATGACGGCATGCGCCTTCGCTTCGAAGCGATGGCTTTCGAGCGGCGGCGTATGCCTGAGCAGCTTCGCGCACATCATCGGCACGAGCGTGAGCGAGACGACCGCCGAGATCACGATCGTCACCGCCAGCGTGATCGCGAATTCGTGAAAGAGCCGGCCGACGACATCGCCCATGAACAAGAGCGGGATCAGCACGGCGATCAGCGAGACCGTCAGCGAAATGATCGTAAAGCCGATTTGCCGCGACCCTTTGAGCGCGGCTTCGAGGGCTGTATCGCCTTGCTCGACGTAGCGCGCGATGTTCTCGATCATGACGATGGCGTCGTCGACGACGAAGCCCGTCGCGATCGTCAGCGCCATCAGCGAGAGGTTATCGAGCGAGAAGCCGCACAGATACATGACGGCGAGCGTGCCGACGAGCGAGAGCGGCACCGACAAGCTCGGGATGATGGTGGCGTAGACGTTGGCGAGGAACAGGTACATCACGAGCACGACCAGCACGACCGACATCGCCAGCTCGATTTGGACATCGCGCACGGAGGCGCGGATCGTCGTCGTGCGATCGGTGATCACGGCGACGTCGACCGAGGCGGGCATCGACGCTTGCAATTGCGGCAGCAGCGCCTTCACGCTGTCGACGACTTGAATCACGTTCGCGCCCGGCTGGCGCTGAATGTTCAGCAGGATCGCCGGCTTCACGCGGCCGTCGGCGCCGACCCACGCGCCGAGCTGCGTATTTTGCGCCCCGTCCACGATTTTCGCGACGTCGGTCAGCATGACGGGGCGGCCGTTCTTATACGCGACGATGGCGTCGTTGTAGGCGCTCGCGTCCGTGAGCTGATCGTTGGCGTTGATCGTGAAGTTGCGCGTCGGCCCGTCGAAGTTGCCCTTCGGCGTATTGACGTTCAGGTTCGCGACGGTCGTGCGCAGATCGTCGAGATTCAAGCCGTACGAGGCGAGCGCGAGCGGATTCGCTTGAATCCGCACGGCCGGGCGTTGCCCGCCGCTGATGCTGACGAGGCCGACGCCCGCCACTTGCGAAATCTTTTCGGCGAGCCGCGTATCGGCGAGATCCTCGATTTCGGTGAGCGGGGTGGTCTTCGACGTGATCGCCAGCGTGAGGATCGGCGCGTCGGCCGGGTTGACCTTCGCATAGATCGGCGGCGACGGCAGATCGGCCGGCAACAGATTGCCCGCCGCATTAATCGCGGCCTGCACTTCTTGCTCGGCGATATCGAGCGGCAGATCGAGGCTGAATTGCAGCGTGATCACCGAGGCTCCGGCCGAGCTTTGCGACGACATCTGATTGAGCGACGGCATCTGGCCGAATTGCCGCTCGAGCGGCGCGGTGACCGACGAGGTCATCACCTCGGGGCTCGCGCCGGGGTAGAACGTTTGAACCTGGATCGTCGGATAGTCGACTTCGGGCAGCGCGGAAATCGGCAAGAAGCGCAGCGCGACGAGACCGACGAGCAGGATGGCCGCCATCAGCAGCGCGGTGCCGACGGGGCGCAGGATAAAGGCGCGGGACGGATTCATGCGAGCGTGAGTGCGCCGTTATTGCGTGCTGTCGCCGCCGGATGCGGCCTTGTGACGATGACCACCCCGCGCCCCCGATGCGCCGGACGCGCCGGACGCCGCGTGTGCGCCGCTCGCGTGCGAGCCCGATGCGGCGTGCATGACCGTCGCCGCGTCGGGGGCGACGGTGATCTTCGCGCCTTCCTTGAGCCGATCCGAGCCGTCGATCACGACGCGCTCGCCCACGGCCAGCCCCGACGCAATGCTCGTTCGTTCGGCATCGATCGGCCCGACCTTCACGGGCCGGACGGCGACGGTGTTGTCGGCCTTGACGACATAGACGAACGGGCCGTTGGCGCCGTTCAGCACGGCCGAACTCGGCACGATGACCGCGTCGTGCAGCGTGTCGATCAGCAGTCGCGCGTTGACGAACTGATTCGGAAACAGCATCTGCCCGGCGTTGGGAAAGAGGGCGCGCAGCTTGATCGTGCCCGTGGCCGTATCGATCTGATTGTCGACGGTGTCGAGGTAGCCCGTTTCGAGCGCGACGGTGTTGTTGCGATCGTAAGCGGTGGTCGAGAGCTTCGCGCCGCCGTGGATGCGCGTCATGATCGCCGGCAGATTGTCCTCGGAGGTCGTAAACACGACGCTGATCGGCTGCAACTGGGTGATGACGACGATGCCGTTCGCATCGGATGGCGTCACATAGTTGCCGGGATCGACCTGGCGCAAGCCGACTCGGCCGGCGACGGGCGCCGTGATGCGCGCGTAGACGAGATCGAGCTTGTAGGTGTCGATCGTCGCGCGATCCGATTGCACCTGGCCTTCGTACTGCTTGACGAGCGAGGCCTGCGTATCGACTTGCTGGCGCGCGATCGAATCCTGCGCGAGCAACGCCTGATAGCGTTTGAGATCCAGGCGCGCCGTTTGCAAGAGCGCGCTGTCCTTGGCGAGCGCGCCTTCGGCGTTTTCGAGCGAGATTTGATAGGGCCGCGGATCGATCTGCGCCAGCACATCGCCCGCTTTGACGAGTTGCCCCTCGCGAAAGGCGATGCTTTGGAGTGTGCCCGCGAGCTGCGTCTTGACCGTCACGGTGGCGAGCGGCGTGACCGTACCCAGCGCGGTCAGCACGATCGGCATCTCGCCTGTGGTCGCCGCGGCGACATGAACGGGCTGCGGCATATTCGCCATCGCGCCGCGCCGGCCGCCGCCGGTTCGCTGCGACGTGGCGCCCGAACCGGCGCCGTTCGGGCTCGAACCGGCCCATGGCCGCCACCAGAGCAGGGCGGCGAGCGCGATCACGAGCACGATGACGACGGCCGCGCGGCGCCGCGAACGCGCGCGCGTTCGCGCGGCCGGGCTTGCGTCGGCATCGGGCGGCGCTGCGCGCGAGCCGGGTTCAGGGGAGGAAGGGCGGTGTTCTTGTTCGGCCATCGATTGAGTGGTGCGGCAATGCCAAAACGGCGAAAGGGTAGGAGGCGCCCGGCGTCATGCCGGCGCGGCGCGCTAAGCCAAGGCGAACGCGGCGGACAGTTGCGCTCAGCGAAGAGCCCGCAGCAAGATGGGCCTGCGCCAGCGCGTCGATGCATGATGCTACGTCCCGGCGTCGCGGCCAGTCCAGTCCTGCATCTTTCGGTTTTTTACGGGCGTTACAGAATCGGGGGGGGGGCGAGCCCCGCTCAGGCCTCGCTGAATCCTGCTTAATCGCGCAGCCGCTGTCGCGGCGCTCCGCCGATCTCGCGGACGATACGCTCGATGCACTCGTTCAACGCCGGCGCCGCATGCTCGATCAGCCACTCGCGCGGGCACAGATGCGCCGCGCCGCCGCAGTTGATCGCATAACGCTCTCCCGACGGCCCGACGAAACCGGCCGCGATCGCATTGAGATCCGCATACCACTCGCCGGTGGCGATCGCGAAGCCGAGCTTGCGCGTCTCCTCGAGCGAGGCGGACAAGCGGGCGTGGATGTGCGGCCAGTCGTCGCCGCTCGCCGCTTGCAGCCCCGCCATCAACGCGGCGCGCTCGGGCTCGGCCAGCACTGCCAAATAGGCGCGTCCGACAGCCGTGCGTGTCAGATCCATCCGCGAGCCGACTTCGAGCCGCGAGACGAGGATGGCCGAGCGCGGCCGGATCGCGTCGATGACGACCATATCGAGCCGGTCGCGCGCGCCCAAATGAACGGACAGGGAGGTTCGCTCGGCCAATTCGATCAGAAATGGCCTGGCGCGCGCCCGGATGTCGAAATTGCGCAGGAAGCCATTGCTCAATTCCAGCACGGAGGCGGTTAGTACGAAACGTTCGCTGTCGGGCAACTGGAACAGGAAGCCGGCGCCGACGAGCGTGGCCGTGATGCGGGAGACGGTCGGCTTCGGAATGCCGGTGAGCTCGGCCAGTTCGCGGTTGCTGATCGGCGCGTCGGCGGACGCCACTTGTCTGAGCAGCGTCAGGCCGCGCGAAAGGGCGATGATTTCGTCGCCGGAGCCGTCCTTGATCTTTTCGGCTTTGGCTCGGCCTGTGGGGCGGGAGGATGTCGGCACGTTATGACAGTTTTTTGAAATCGAATTTCAAGTATGAATATTTCGCCCAGTCTACGCTAGCCCGGAGGCGCAGCAATCAGGTAACATTTACCTTGTCATTGTCATGTAATCGTTTCCTGTTTCGGGTCACCTGTTAACTTTTCGGAAAAAATTATCTTGACTTCGTCAGCCGAAAGGGAAAGAATGGAATCTGATTTCGAAACGACGCCTCCAGCGAGGTGCGGATCGCGCCGGCGGATGGCCAGGCAGAGATCTCAGTTTTCGAAATACCGTCTCTCAGGTTCTAGCACGGCCCTCGGAATGGCTAGAACTTCTTTAAGGCGCCACGGCAACGTGGCGCCTTTTTTTTCGTGCGGTCGCCAAGGCGCGCTCGCGCCGAAGGGCACACCCGCTCCCTGCTATCGAAGTGACGATTGACCGGCGCTTGGGCCGCTCAGACGCCGTTTTGTTCCGGTGACGATGCATTTCGCGTGGGTCGCCGGCAACGCGGGCGCGCTTCTGCTATCGTCCACGTCCATGCAAACGATCCTCTCTATCTCGAATCTCTCGAAAACGTACGGCTCGGGGTTCCAGGCGCTCAAGCGCGTGAACCTGGAGATCCGGCGCGGCGAGATCTTCGCGCTGCTCGGCCCGAACGGCGCGGGCAAGACGACGCTGATCGGCACGGTTTGCGGCATCGTCAATCCGACCGAAGGGCGGATCAGCGTGGACGGCCACGACATCGTCAAGGATTACCGCCGTGCGCGGGCGATGATCGGCCTCGTGCCGCAGGAGCTGACGACCAACGCCTTCGAGACGGTCTGGGCGACCGTTTCGTTCAGTCGCGGCCTGTACGGCAAATCGGCCGATCCGGCGCATCTGGAAAAGGTGCTGCGCGCGCTGTCGCTGTGGGATAAGCGCAACAACCCGATCATGACGCTCTCGGGCGGCATGAAACGGCGCGTGCTGATCGCGAAAGCGCTCTCCCACGAGCCGGCTGTGTTGTTCCTCGACGAGCCGACGGCCGGCGTCGACGTCGAGCTGCGGCGCGACATGTGGCAGCTGATGCGCTCGCTCAAGGACACAGGCGTGACGATTATCCTCACGACGCACTATATCGACGAAGCGGAGGAGATGGCCGATCGGATCGGCATCATCAACCGCGGTGAAATCGTTCTTGTCGAGGAAAAAGCCCAACTATTGCGCAAGCTCGGCAAAAAGCAGCTGACGCTGCAGCTCGAGGCGCCGCTGGCGCAAACTCCGCCCGCGCTGGCCGGCTATCGCTTGGAGCTCTCGGCCGACGGCAGTTCGCTCACCTACACCTACGACGATACGCAGTCGGAGCGCGCCGGCATCGTGACGCTGCTCAAAGATTTGGGCGACGCCCAGATTCGATTCAAGGATTTGCAGACGACGCAAAGCTCGCTCGAAGACATCTTCGTCGATCTCGTCAAGGACAAAGAGAAGGAGCCGCGCCCATGAACTATCACGCTATGCGCGCGATATATCGTTTCGAAATGGCGCGCACCTGGCGCACGCTGATGCAGAGCGTGATTTCGCCGGTGATTTCCACGTCGCTTTACTTTGTCGTGTTCGGCGCGGCGATCGGTTCTCGCATTCGCGAAATCGATGGCATCAGCTATGGCGCGTTTATCGTGCCCGGCCTCGTCATGCTGTCGTTGCTCACTCAGAGCATCAGCAACGCCTCGTTTGCTATTTATTTTCCGAAATTTACCGGGACGATCTACGAGCTTTTGACGGCGCCGGTCTCGTACTTCGAACTTGTCGTGAGCTTCGTCGGCGCGGCTGCGACCAAGTCGATCGTGCTGGGGCTCATCATCATGATCACGGCGGCGTTCTTCGTGCCGCTTCGGATCGAACATCCGTTCTGGATGATGCTGTTCCTCGTGCTGACATCGATCACGTTCAGCTTGTTCGGATTCGTGATCGGCATCTGGGCCGACGGCTTCGAGAAGCTCCAGGTCGTCCCGCTCTTGATCGTGACCCCGCTCACATTCCTTGGCGGCAGCTTCTATTCGATCGGCATTTTGCCTCCGCTCTGGCGCACGATTGCGCTCGCGAACCCGGTCGTCTATTTGATCAGCGGCTTTAGGTGGAGCTTTTATGGCATCGCCGACGTGCATGTCGGCGTGAGCCTCGCGATGACGGCCGTTTTTCTTGCGATTTTTACCGGTATCGTGGCGTGGATATTCAAAACGGGGTACCGGCTGAAAAATTAGCGCGCGCTTTGTCATTCTCGTAAAACGTCGACATAATGCGTCAATCGCCGGGCGCTCGACCGGCCGGGCCTTCAACCGCTTTGACCGCGCATGAGACTGACGACCAAAGGACTGTTGCTGATCGCTATTCCGACGTTAGTCGAAGTCGCGCTGCTGTCCGGGCTCATGAAAGCGCAAAACGATGCCGAGCAAGCGGAACAGTGGTCGCTCCACAGCAAGGATGTGCTGCGGCAAACGAGTGCGATTCTCGAGCCGGTGCTGATCGAATCCGTGCGCATGCGCGGGGCCGTGCTCAAGAACGAGCGGAGCTCCGCCACGCCGGTCACGCTGTGGATCGACCTCGATCGCCGCATCGATCGGCTCGTCGATCTCGTCGCGGATAACCCGGTTCAGGTGGAGCGCGCCGCGCAGATTCGCCAGACGGTGCAGTCCTACCGCCAGTGGTCGGATCGGGTGCAGGATTTGATGCGAACGGGGCGGCGCGACGACGTGCTCGATCGTTTTCGCAATCAGGCCAATGTCGATGTGATCGACCGCTTCCGCGCCCAGCTCGCGGCATTCCAAAACGAAGAGTTGCGTACCGACGCCGTGCGTTCGGTGCAGGCGGCCAAGGCGCTGGCGCAACAGCAGCAGTTGACGGCGGCGGTCGTCGTCGGCTCGATCGTCATGACGGCGCTCGCCGTGTTCCTGTTCACACGCGGCTTGCGCGGGCGGCTCGCGCGGCTGTCGGACAACGCCGAGCGCCTGGCCGAGAGCGCGCCGCTCGGGCCGCCCTCGCCGGGCAACGACGAAATCGCCGTGTTGGATCAACTGTTGCACGACACGAGCCGGCGCTTGCTCGAAACGGAGCGGCTGCAGGCGCGGTTCCAAAGCGACTTGGCGCGGCGCGCCGACGAGTTGGCGCAAACCAACGAAACGCTGCACCAGCAGACGCAGGAAAACGAGATGTTCATCTATAGCGTGTCGCACGATTTGCGCGCGCCGCTCGTGAACCTGCAAGGTTTTTCGAAAGAGCTCACGCACGCCTGCGACGATTTGCGCGAAGCTGTGCGCTCGTCCTCGCTCGCGCCGCAGGAGCGCGAGCGCATCGAGCGGCTGATCGACGAAGATATCGGCGAGGCCCTGCGCTATCTGCAAAGCGCCGTGCTGCGCGCCGCTCACATCATCGATTCGCTGCTGCGGCTCTCGCGTGTCGGACGCGTCGAATACCGGCGCCAGGAAGTGGACGTCGCCGCGGTGGTGCGGCATGTCCTCGATGCGATGCAGGCGTCGATCCGCGATTGTCATGCCGATATTGTGGTCGAGGAACTTCCGCCGGTCTGGGGCGATCCGACGGCGCTGGAACAAATTTTCGCCAATCTGATCGGCAACGCGATCAATTACCTCGATCCGGACCGCCCGGGGCGGATCGAGGTCGGCGTGTTGCCACCGCCGCCCGGCGTGCGTTCGCTGCGCATCTTCTTCGTGAAGGATAATGGCTTGGGCATCCCGGCCGGCGCCATGCCACGCCTGTTCAACGCATTCCAGCGGTTGCACGGCAATATCGCCGCGGGAGAGGGAATCGGGCTCGCGCTCGTGCGCCGGATGGTCGAACGCCACGGCGGGCGCGTGTGGGCCGAATCGACAGAGGGCGAGGGCACCACGTTCTATCTATCGCTACCGGAGGCGGCCAAGCAGGTCGTCGCCGCCTAACGCATCGAGGAAGCACATCATGAACCACCCGACAGGGCCCGCAGGCCAGCCCGGCATGGGGCACGCTCCGCCCGGGCAATCGGTCAGCATTATCTTGATCGAGGACGACGACGGCCACGCCACGCTGATCGAACGCAACCTGAGGCGCGCCGGTTTAACCAACGGCTTTACGCGCTTCTCCGACGGTCAGGCGGCGCTCGATTATTTCTTCAGCGATTCGTCGGCCGCGGCGCGAGAGGAATTGCCGCCCTCGGTGATCCTGCTCGATCTGAAAATGCCGCGCATCGACGGGCTCGAAGTGCTGCGGCGGCTCAAGGCCGATCGGCGCACGGCGTCGCTGCCCGTCATCGTGTTGACCACCACCGACGATCCACGCGAAATCGAGCGTTGCTATGAGCTCGGCTGCAATGTCTACGTGACCAAGCCAGTCGAGTACGACGCATTTATCGAGGCGGTGCGCCGCTTAGGGTTCTTCTTGCAGGTCGTGAAGCTGCCCGCCGCCGCTAGATGACAGCCTGGCGCGCTTTGGCTTCTCGTTGAGCCTCATCGTCGCGGCGCCGGCCGCGCCGGCGGCCGGCCCGGCGCGGTGCGTCGGTCAGGTTTCGGCGTAGCTTTCCACGAAACTTTCCGTGTCGCGTTCAGAGCTCGATGCGCGTGCCGAGCAGCACGAGGAACTGACGCAGCCACTCCGGATGCGCAGGCCAAGCCGGCGCCGTGACGAACGGCGCATCGGTCACCGCGGCGTCGACGGGGATGTCGGCGTACTCGCCGCCCGCGAGCCGGACCTCCGGCGAACAGGCCGGGTAGGACGAGATGCGTTTGCCGCGAATCACATCCGCCGCGGCGAGCAATTGCGCCGCGTGGCAGATCGCCGCGATCGGCTTATTGCTCTGCGCGAAATGGCGCACGAGCTCGATCACTTTCGGATCGAGACGCAGATACTCGGGCGCGCGTCCGCCCGCAATGGCGAGCGCGTGGTAACTGCTCGCGTCGACTTCGTCGAACGTCGCGTTCAACGTGAATTGGTGGCCGGGCTTTTCCGTGTAGGTTTGGTCGCCTTCGAAATCATGGATCGCCGTTTTGATCTTTTGCCCCGCGCGCTTGCCTGGGCAGACGGCATCGACCGTATGACCGACCGCCTGCAGCGCCTGGAACGGCACCATCGTTTCGTAATCCTCGGCGAAATCGCCCGTTAGAAACAAAATCTTCTTCGCGGCCATGGTCTTCTCCTGACAGGTGAGGGGACAAACGGATCGTGCGCGGATAGATCGTAGACGAAGCGGCCAGTGTACGCCTCGCACGTGAATGCGCGATGCGACACGCCCACATCGGACCGTTCGTCTCGCGTGGCCCTTGCGCATCGCGCTAAATGTACGTAACATGGTTACACTTATGATCGATCGCCGACGATGAACACCAGCAGCCGCTTCGCCTATGCCGTCCATATTTTGGCGTTGCTGTCGCTACAGCAAGGCGAGCCGTTGTCGTCGGAGATCATCGCGGGCAGCGTGAATACGAACCCGGCGCTGATTCGCAAGCTGTTGTCGATGCTGGCGCAAGCGGGCCTCACGCGCTCGCAGCTCGGCGCCGGCGGCGGCGCAATGTTGGCCCGTGCGCCGGAGGCCATCAAGCTCGTCGACGTTTACCGCGCCGTCGACGAGGCGCGTCTGTTCGGGCTTCATCCCGACGCGCCGAATCCGGCATGCATGGTCGGGCGGCACATTCAGCAGGTGCTCGTCGGCATTGTCGACGATGCGCAGCACGCCATGGAAGCATCGCTCGGCTCGCGCACGGTAGCCGATGTCACGGCCGGCGTGATCGAGGCGGAGAGCGCGGCCAGCGAGCGGCAGGCCGCGAAGTAGCGGCCGCCGAAGCAACCGCCGAAGCGTTTGTTTGAAGGTCGCGCCATCCCTCGTGGCGCGGCACATAGTGGCACGTAGTGGCACGAAGCGAGAGGCGCTGCCTCTTTTTTTTAACGCATAAATGTAATCGATATAGTTACATATCGACTCATAGAAGGAGCATTGCCATGCAACAACGTCTGAAGATCGCACTTTTCGGCGCGACCGGCATGATCGGCTCGCGTATCGCGGCGCAAGCGCTCGAGCGCGGACATGAGGTGACTGCGCTTGTCCGTCACCCTCGTGCGATCGAGGGGGCCCCGGCCGCGACCGTCATCGCCGGCGATTTGTTCGACGCGGCCGCGAGCGCTGAGAAGTTGAAGGGCATCGATGTCATCGCCAGCGCCTACGGTCCGGCGCAGGAGGACGCCTCGAAGGTGGTCGAGGCTGCGCGTTCGCTCGTTGAGTTGGCGCGCGCGGCCGGCGTCAAGCGGCTCGTGGCCGTGGGTGGCGCAGGCTCGTTGGAAGTGGCGCCTGGCAAGCAACTGGTCGACACCGAAGGGTTCCCCGCCGCCTACAAAGCGGTGGCGCTCGCCCATCGTGAAGCCTTGTCGTTCTATCGAACCGTGACCGACATCGATTGGACGTTTTTCGCACCGGCCGCGATGATCGCACCGGGCGCCAAGACCGGCACGTTCCGTACCGGCGCCGATTCCTTGATCGTGGACGCGAACGGCCAAAGCAAAATTTCCGTCGAAGACTACGCGGTCGCATTCGTCGACGAGATCGAGCAAGCGCGATTCGTGCGGCAGATTACGACGGTGGGGTATTAATCGAAGGAATGACCGCCCCGATTCATTCCACGTGCGGCGGCCGGCGGGCTGCCGCGCGCGAGTGGAAGGGCTTCCGTGTCCTCTTATGACGCATCGAGGTCGGCCGTCACCAGACGATTGACGTGCGTGGCGAGCTGTTCGCCGGCCACCCCGTACACATGCAGCGAAATGGCCGGACGCGAGCTCGCGTTCGCGAGCCGATGGATGGCGCTCAAGCCGGCGCGGACATACGAAACGGCGCCGGCCGGGCGCGCCTGAGTCCGTACGGCGCAGGCGCAATCTGCGGCTTCGTCCCAGGCGTACTGAGTCTCTTGCAATACGCCGTCGAGCACCGCATAGCCGCACCAAGTGTGGTGCCCATGCACGGGGCTCGCTTGGCCCGTCTGCCAGACGAGCGCCGCGGCGGCGTAGCGCCCGCGCGGATCGGCGATCAAGAGATGGCGCCGGTAGCAGTTTGCGGCCCCCTCGCATTGCGCGGGCGTGAGTAGGACATCCTCGGCTACCGCTTGCGCAAGCGCGGCGCGCATCAGGCGCGCGAATCCGGTGCATTGCGCCGAGGAAGGATCCTCGCCGTCCGGCACCGCGGCGAACGCGGTATCGAGCGCATCACGCAAGCGTTCGATCGCGGCGGCGGCTTCGGTCTCAGCCCCGCATGACGCTGCCGTCGTGGTGCGCTGCGATGCGCGGTACGGTTCGCCGCAAGGCTCTGCAAGGGAGAGCCGGGATGAGGAATCGGAGTATTGGGCCATAGAGCGTCGGTAGGGACGGGCCGCGCGGCGGCTGTCCGATTGGTCGATGCCCTATTTATATCGTTTTATCGATAAAAAGAGTTTCCCTATAATTTCACGATCCCGCATAGTCGTAGAAAAAAATTCTAGTTGGAGATCGAAATGGGAATGGATGCTATCGATCGGAGGCTCGTCGAGCTGCTTCAGGCCGACGCGACGCTGCCGATCGCCGAGCTCGCGAGCCGCGTCAATCTTTCGCAAACGCCGTGCTGGAAGCGGGTGCAACGGCTCAAGGAAGAAGGGGTGATCCGTGCGCAGGTGGCGCTGTGCGATGCGCGCAAGCTCGGCGTCGGCACCACCGTGTTCGTCGCGGTACGGACGAATCAGCATACGGAGGATTGGGCGCGCAAGTTCGTATCGGCCGTGCGCGAGATCCCCGAGGTGGTCGAAGCGTATCGGATGAGCGGCGAGACCGACTATCTGCTGCGTGTGGTCGTCTCCGATATCGACGACTACGATCGTGTCTATAAACAGTTGATTCGCGACGTGGCGTTGTTCGACGTCAGTTCGAGCTTCGCGATGGAGCAGATCAAGTATTCGACCGCGCTGCCGGTGCGGTAATGGGCGCGATTTCGGGGCGCAGGGTCGCACACGCACAAGCCCGGGCACGTCGCGCGCGCCGATGCGCGTAGAATGCCGGCTTCCGCCTCGTCTAATCATTGCCGGACGGCGGTTTTTCGACACCGGCCATTCCTTCCCCCTATGAACGATCCGCGCCAACCCAAGCCCACGAATCCGACGACCCGTGTCGCCGTGCTTATCGTCGTCGTCGTGCTGATTGTGATCGGCACGTTCTTCTTCAACGCAATCAAGGGCAAGCGCGAATACGACGAGCAAAACGCGGCCGCCGGCTCGGCTGCCTCGCCGGCGGCGCAGGTCGCCAGCGGCGCCACCGCCGCGAGCGCGTCGGGCGCCTCGCAGTAAGCGCATCCATCGTCTCGCGCCGGGCGGCGGTCCGCTTAGCCTGCGTCGCTTAGCCTGCGTCGCTTCAGGTGTGCGAGCAGGCGGCTTAGCGCCGGGCGCACCCGCCCTTGCAACAGTCTTGCAGCAGCCCCGTACCGGCGGCGCCCGCCTTAAGCCTGCTCGGGTAAGCGGATCGCTCCGGCGTCCTTGCGGATCAGCAACGATGCGGCGAGCATTTGCTTGCACTGAAGCGCAAGCAGCTTGATTTCGCCGATGAATTCGGCCGGCTGGGTTCCCGCGCGCTCGATTTCGACGACCATCGTATCGAGCTCATGCTTGAGTTGCTTGGTCGCCTCGGCCTGATCGGCCGGCGGCGGCTCGCCCGCTTGCGCTCGCGCGAGGTGATCGCGCACGGCGGAAAGCGCGCGCTGCAACGCCTGTGAGCCGTCTCTCTCGTGCTCGGCCATGCTGCGCAGCAGCGGTGCGGCCGCCGTGATGTGCGCGGCCAGCACGTGGCTTTGCACGAGCAAGTCGTTCAGCTCGGGCACGTATCGCTGCTGCGCTTTCGGTTCGAGCATCATGCGCCGAAACGCCTGCGCGAGATTCGCGAACGCGATATGGACGTTCTTGCGGGCGAGGCGATAGCGGAAATCGCGGTCGTCGGCGCTCACGGCGCCGGGCGAGGCGGCGGTGGCGGCAGCCGCTGTGGCCCCCGCCGTGCTTCCCGCAGCCTGCGCCGCGATAGCCGCCGCGCCGGCTGCGCTTGCGCTCGCGCGCGCCGCGTTGCCCCACCACCATGCGCTTTCGAGGTATTGGCGGGTCGCGGCGAGCATCTCCGAGACCAGGTCGCCCATCAGCCGATATTCCCAGTAGGGAAACAAATGGCTCGCGCCGATCGCTAGAGCGCAGCCGATCACGGTATCGATCGCGCGTTCGCCGATGATGCGCATGCTGCCCGGCGCCAGCAGGTGGAACAGCAATAGCACGTACGACGAGGTGAACACGACGCTCGCCGTGTAGTTGAACAGCAGCAGGCTGTAGCTCATCACCATCGACGCGAACATGAAGATGAGCAGCAGCGAGGGCGCCTTGACGAACCAAATCAGCGCAAGGCTCGCCGTGCAGCCGATCGCGGTGCCGATGATCCGCTGCGTGTTGCGTTGTTTGGTCAGCGAGTAGCCGGGTTTCATGATGATGAGCGTCGTCATCACGATCCAATAGGCGTTCGTCAGCGGCAGCAAGCGCCCGAGCCAAAAGCCGACGGCCACCGCGATCGTCACGCGCAGCGCGTGCCGGAAGCTCGGCGAGGCCATCGTCAGGTTCGAAAAAATCTGTGGCAACGGCACACGCCGGGTAGACAAGAATCGCATCAGCGTATGGTCGATGCGCACTTCGGTGCGCACGCTCGCCGTCTCGCTCGCGACGCTCTTCTTCATCTTTTCGATGAGACGCACGGCGCTCCAAATTCGTCGGAACGAAGACGAGGCCGCCGCGTACGCTTCGGGATTGTGCTCGGGCAGCGCCTGCTTGCGCATGAGCTCGATTTCGTACTCGATCGCGCGCATCTCCGCCTTCATGTTCACACGCGCGTCGGGCGGCCGATTCTGCAGCACCGCCAGGCCGACTTCTTCCAAATCGCTCGCGGCTTTGCGGATCCAATCGCGAAAGAACATCATCACGTCGGTGTTGCCGAACGTGCTGCGCAGGAGCGGATAGTCGGTGTGGGCGCCGACGAATAGCTCATGCAAATCGACGGTGTTGATAAAGAGATTGAACAGCTTGACGCGTTGCGCATCGAGCTTGCCGCGCCGCAGCTTCGGCAGATTGCGCAAGACGATCGCGCGGGCGGCGTCCTGCATTTCGACGGCCGTCGTCTGCGTTTCAACGAGATGCCGGTAACACTCGTCGAGATTCGCATCGACATCGTAGAAATCGGCGCGCGCGAGCAGGTAGTCGACACAAGCGAAGACATTCTCGGCCAGCGCCTGCTTTTCGATTCGATGCGCTTGCCACTGCGAGACGAAGGTGGCCCAGTAGGTGTACCAAAGCCCGCCCGCGAGGATCCACGCCGCGTTGATCAACGCTTGCAGCGGCGTGAAGTGCTCTTCCAGCGTCATCACCATCATGAATAGCGTGGCGAAGCTGATCTGCGGCCAGCGGTTGCCGTAGACGACGGTGAGCGAGAGCGCGAACGTCAGCGCGACGACCGTGGCCCACAGCGCGAAGACATTGAACGTGGCGAGCCCTGTGGCCAGCGCCGAGACAAAGCCGAGCACGCTGCACAGGAGCATCTCGTTGTGCTTGTACTTGAGCGGGCCCGGCATATCGACGACGCAGGCGCCGAGCGCGCCCGTGGCGATCGTAAAACCGAGATCGGCCTTGTGAAATACGACGAGGCATAGCACGGCCGGCAGGGAAGCGCCGACGGCCATGCGCAGTCCCCCGAAAAAATATTGGCCGTAGAGAAATTTTTCGATTTCTTTCGAGTAGCGCATCGAGCTCGCGGGGGCGGCGAAAAGCAGGGCAGGGATGGGGATCGGCTGGAGTCTAACGTATTTCGTGCGCCGTAGGCAGCCGTAGCGAGCGCACGATGGGGTGGCCTCCGGCGGGGCCCACAAAGCGTTGGACCTGGCCGAATGGGTGCGCACGCATGCGGCCGGCGGCGCCTTTGCTATGCTGATGCATTTCGTCGTCCGCGCGTGGCCGAGAGGCCATGCCCTATCGCCCAAGGTTCATGCTCCAGCTCTTCTATTCGAACCGGTACGAAACGCTCGTTCAAGCGCTCTCCGACGATCTCGCGGCGATGCCGTCCGATCCTTGGGCGAGCGAGCAGATCGTCGTGCCGAGCGCGGCCGTGCGTCGCCGGCTCGAACTCGAACTGGCGACGCGGCGGGGCATCTGCGCGAATGTCGACTTCAGTTACCTCGCGCAGTGGCTCTGGACCCAGATCGGCGGCGTGATCGACGTGCCGGCGCATTCGCCGTTCGCCGTCGAGCGGCTCGCTTGGCGCTGCTATCGGCTGTTCGAGCGTGCGGGCGAAGCGGGCGGCTCGGAAGGTTCGCTCGAAAGCGGCGAGCCCGGCGAGCAACGCGGCGCCGCCGCCGCTTGGCTCGACTCGCCGCGCCTTCGCACCTACCTCACCGCAGCCGATGCGCCGATGCGCTACGAACTGGCGCGGCGCGTGGCCACCGTCTTCGATCACTATCTAACCTACCGCCCGGAATGGCTCCGAGAGTGGCAGCAGGGGCGCTCGATCTTCGAGGCGGCCCCGGGCGGCGTGCCGCTCGCGCGGGTTTCCGGCTTAGGGGGCTCAGCGGGCCCTTCGGCGGCCGTGCGCGAGGACGAGCGCTGGCAAGCGGCGCTCTGGCGCGAGGTGTTGGCCGAAGTGGCGCAGGCGGGCGGAGGGGCAAGCGCTGGCGACGCGACGCCTCCAGCGCATCGGTTTCTCGATCTCGTGCGCACACTCGATCTCGATGCGGTGATGCGCGCGCGCTGGCCGGCGTCGGTCAGCGTCTTCGCGCCGCCGACGATCGCGCCGCTCTATATCGCGTTGCTGCGCGAGCTTTCGCGCTGGATGGATGTGCGGCTCTATGTGATGAACCCGTGCCGGCAGTACTGGTTCGACATCGTCACGCAAGGCCGGGCGCTTGCGCTCGAAGCCGCCGACGCGCTCGATTACCACGAGGTCGGACATCCGCTGCTCGCGCAGTGGGGCCGGCAGACGCAGGCGCAACTGCATTTGCTCCATGAGCTGACCGAAGGGGCGGCGTCGAGCGAGGCGACACGCTATGCCGAGAACGAGGGGGAGAACTGGCTCGCACGCGTTCAGAACGCGATTCTCGATCTGACGCCCGAGGCCGATGAAGATGATGGCGATGGCGATGGCGATGGCGATGGCGATCGGGCGCGCGGCATCGAAGTCCATGTCTGCCACAGCTTGTCGCGTCAGCTCGAAGTGCTGCACGACCGGCTGCTCGGCTGGTTCGACGAGCCGCGCTCGAGCGGCGACGATTCGTTGCCGGGGCTGCGTCCATCGGATGTGCTCGTCGTGTGTCCGGATCTTGCGGCCGCCGCGCCGCTCATCGAGGCGGTGTTCGGCACCATGCAAAGCAACGAGCGCAGCCGGATCCCGTATCGCATCACGGGCCTGCCGCCGTCTCAAGCGAATCCCATCGCACGTGTGCTGCTCGACTGGCTCGCGCTCGCCGATCGCGGCGTGACGGCGCCCGAAGTCGTCGAATGGCTGCGCGTCGATGCGGTGGCCGCGCGCTATGGCATCGACGCCGTCGCGCTCGATACCGTCCAAGGCTGGCTGGCGGCGGCCGGCGCTCGCCGCGGGCTGACCAGCGAGGCGCGTGCGAGCGAAGGCGAACTCCTCTCGCCGGCCATGGCCGGTGCGCGTCATACGTTCGCCGATGCCTTGACGCGCCTGTTCCTCGGCTACGCCATGCCCGACGACAGCGAACCCGTCGATGCGTGGCTGCCCGTCTCGGGGCCTCGTGGGGCCGAGGCCGAGTTGCTCGGGCGCCTGGCGTCGTTCATCGACGATTTATACGGTTTCGTGCGCCGCTCGCGCGAGGCGCTGACGGGCGATGCGTGGGGTGAGCTGTTCGCGCACGCGCTGGCGCATCTGTTCGATCCGTCGCCGCCGTTCGCCGACGCGCTGGCGAACGTGCGCGACGCCGTCGAAACGGCCCTCGAGGCGATGCGCGACGGCGCACGCGAGGCGCACGCACCGGCGGCCGTCATGCGGGCGGCGCTGGCCGTGGCGCTCGACGACGCCGCGCACGGTGGCGTGCCTTGGGGCGGCGTGACGTTCTCATCGCTGACGAGCTTGCGCGGCTTGCCGTATCGCGCGATCTGCTTGGTCGGCATGGACGACGGCGTGCTGCCTAGCCTCGCGCGGGCCGACGAGTTCGACTTGATGGCGGCGCTCCCGCAACTGGGCGATCGCCAACGCCGCGCCGACGAACGCAATCTGTTCCTCGATCTCTTGCTTGCCGCGCGCGATCGCTTCTTCGTCAGCTACACGGGGCGCAGCATCCGCGACAACGCGCCGTTGCCGCCGGCCGCGCTCGTCGACGAATTGCTCGATCACCTGGCGCAGGCGAAGGCGGGGCGCGACGCCGCGCCGGCGCAAATCGACGCGGCGCGCCGCTCGTTCATCATCGAGCATCCGTTGCAGCCGTTCTCGGCCGCTTATTTCGAAGACGGCTCGGCGCTTTTTACCTACGACGCTGAGCGCGCGCGTTTGGCCGAGCGGCTCGGCAGCGATGCCGAGCCGGTGGTGCGGCCGTTTTTCGCCGCGCCGCTGCCGCCTGAGTCGATCGATCGGGCGGCGCCTACGTCGGCTGCGCCCGAGCCGGCCACACTTACGTCGGCTGTTCGAATCGCTTTCGCCGATTTTCAACGGTTCTGGCAGCATCCCGCGCGTACGTTGTTGCGCGAGCGCCTCGGCGTCGTGCTCGAAAAAACGCAAGGCGAATTGCTCGAGGTCGAACCGTTCGAGCTCGACTACGCGGGGCGCGACGCGCTGGCCGACCGGTTGCTGCCGCGATTGATCGACAGTGACGACGAAGCGGCGCGCGCGCGGGCTTGGCGCATCGCACAGGCGAGCCCGGAGCTGCCGTCCGGCGCAACGGGCGAGGTGCTCAAGCGGCGCGAACTCGGCGCGCTCGGCCGCCTTGCGGGCGAGGTGCGCCGGGCGCTCGCAGGCGGCGTCGCACGCTTGCCGTTCTCGCTGACGGTCGAGCCGCGCTGGCCCGACACCGGTCCGATCGCGTTGTTCGGTGAATTCGATACTCAGTTGCGTGAGGCGCTGCGCGAGGCCGGCCCCATGCAGCTGCACGGCACGTTGAACCGCGTGACCGAAGGTGGACAAGTGCTTTATCGCTACGCGAATCCGAATGCGCGCGAATATTTGAACGCCTGGCTCGCGCATCTCGCGTATTGTGCCGCGCTCCCTGAGGGGCCACGTCGTACCGTGTGGTACGGGGCGAGCGAGCGCTTCGCGTTTTCGCGCGTGGAGGCGCCGCTCGATCATCTTGCGCCGCTCGTCGCGTTATTCGTCGCGGGCCGCCGGCTGCCGTTGCGTTTCTTCCCGAAGAGCGCCTGGGCCAAGGCGAACGGTGGCGATTCCGAGGCGCTTGGCGTGTGGATCAACGATCGCGTGCGCGGCGAATCCGACGACACGGCGCTCGAAATCGCCTGGCGCGGCGCCGAGCTGACGCTCGACGAACCGTTCGGCGCACTCTCTCGCATTGTCTTCGAGCCGCTGATCGCCCATTTGACCGGGGGCGACGCATGAGCGAACAAGATCGCCGCGTGACTGCACAATCGCCGCCCGAGCCGCTCGACGTGTTCACCTGCGCGCTGACCGGCGTCAATCAGATCGAAGCCTCGGCTGGCACCGGCAAGACATGGAACATTTGTGCGCTCTATGTGCGGCTATTGCTCGAACGCGATTTGAACGCCGATCAAATTCTCGTCGTCACGTTCACGGAAGCCGCGACGGCCGAGTTGCACGAGCGTATTCGCGGCCGGTTGGCCGAACTTGCGCGCGCGATCGGCACTAACGACGACGGCGAGCCGGACGGCGCGCCTGCCGAAGATCCGTACGGGGACCCGTTCGTCGCGCAGTTGCTGAACACGACGCTCGGCCCCGGCGGCATCGAGCGCGAGCTCGCGGGCAAGCGGATCCGGCGTGCGTTGTCGGCGTTCGATCAGGCCGCGATCCACACGATCCACGCGTTTTGCAAGCGCGCGCTGCAAGAGGCGCCGTTTGCGGCGGCGATGCCGTTCGCGTTCGAATTGGAGGCCGACGATGCTTCCTTGCGGTTCGAACTTGCCGCCGAGTTTTGGCGCGAGCGCGTCGAACCGGTTGCAGCGGCCTACCCGGCTTTCGCCGCATGGCTCGTCGCCCGCGGCGCGAGCCCGCTCGATCTCGATGCGCAACTCGCGCGGCGCTTGAAAAAGCCTCTGGCGCAGTTGCGCTGGGGCGCCTCCGATTCCACGCCGCCGA
>Ga0157369_10002877_pt1 | contig 20554 bp, 12 predicted proteins | sample C25metaG_FD_113461 | JGI IMG/M metagenome (GOLD analysis project Ga0157369, IMG submission 113461) | Corn rhizosphere microbial communities from Kellogg Biological Station, Michigan, USA - C2-5 metaG | ecosystem: Host-associated > Plants > Roots > Rhizosphere > Soil | place: USA: Michigan...
ACTTGCTGCCACTCCGGCGCCCGCTGCCGCGGCGGAGCGGAGTGCGTCGTTTCAGGACTACCGCGCGCACCTGCAGCAGCTCAAGTCTTTGACCGCCGCATGCGCGAAGGGCCGCGACAAGGCGACCTGCGATCCGGCAACCATCGGCGCCGATGACATGCTTCCGGTAGCTGGACAGCAACGCCTGGTCAGCTATGAATGGCTGCGCGTGCTGTTCGTGCGGGCGCAGGAGCCGGACGCCGCCGTGCGGGCGCTGGGCAGCGATTCCGTGCTGAAGCCCGATCCGAAAATCAAGACGGATATTTTGACCACCTCTGAGCTGCTGGTGCGCGCGCAGACCCGCCTTGCCGACGATCTCGATCAAGCAGACCGTGCCGCCGGTATTCAACCAACGCACTCGCAGGAGCACTCGGTGCTCAAGACGGTCCTCGCAGGGCGCGAGTTCCGCAAGCTCGAGCAATCGAACAATGGCCCAACACTTGTTGAAAGGATCAATAACTGGCTGAACAATTTGTTCGGATGGCTGGGCAGCAAACAGGCCCGTGCCGCATGGATTGGCCGCGTTCTCATCTGGGGTTTTCTGACGCTTGTCGGCGTGGGCCTGATATGGGCTCTGCTGCAGTGGGAACGCCGCTGGCGGATACGCCTGGTTCCGGATTCGGACAGGCCCGCTCCAACCGCAGCATCTGCGCGCGACTGGCAGTTGTGGTTGAACGATGCACGAGATGCAGCAGCGCGGGGCGCCTGGCGCGAAGCCATCCACTTCCTCTACTGGGCGGCAATCTCGCGCCTCGAATCCAAGCGCCTGTGGCCGGCGGACCGGGCGCGCACTCCCCGCGAGTACCTGGCGCTGGTGGCGGCGGAAGATCCGCGCAAGGGGTGGCTGGGCGCGCTGACCCGCGAGTTCGAGTGGACCTGGTATGGCGGGCGGGCTGCCGATGAGCCGGATTATCGCAGGGCGGAAGAACTGGCCATGGCGCTCGTTGAAGGTTCGCCCGCAAAGTCCGGAGGGCTGACGCCATGAAATCGCCCTCGTGGTTTCTTCCCTCGCTCGACGGCAAAGACCGCAAGCTGCTCCTGTGGAGTTTGGGCGCGGCCGCCGTGCTTGCGGTTGCCATCGGCATCCTCAGCTCCGGCAACGATAACGACGACAACCGGCTCCCATCGACGTACCTCAATGGCAAGCACGGCGCGCTTGCTGCCTACGAACTGCTGGCGCGCGCGGGCTATCCCGTGGAACGCTGGGAGCGTCCGCTCGACGATCTCGCCGCGCAGGCCGGCCCGCAGACGGTCGTCATCCTTGCCGAGCCGTTTACCCCCGGGGTGCACGACATGAATGCCGTGCGCCAGATTCTCGAGAAGGGCGGACGCGTCGTGTCCACTGGCATTTGGGGAGGGTTTCTGCTTCCCGGCCAGAATGCTGCTCCCGCCAACGCCTTCAGCTTCACAGCGTGCAAGCTCACTGCGCAGGGACTTGATCCGCTGGCGGGTTCCGGCGAGGTGTGGATGGTTCCGGAAGCCTCGTGGAAGCTGGGCAATCCGGCGGCTCGTGTGCAGTACACCTGCGCGGGCGATCCCGCGGTGGTCGAGTACGACTGGGGCAAGGGGCACGTGGTCTGGTGGTCCAGCTCGACGCCGCTTGAAAACGGCTCGCTGGCCCGCGCGCAGGACCTAGACTTCTTTCTGAATTCGCTTGGCCCTCGCGAAGGCAGGCACTTTTACTGGGACGAGTCGCTGCACGGCGACATTCGCACGGTGTGGAGCTACGCCGGCGGCCCCGCACTATACATGCTGGAGATTGGGCTGCTCGTTCTGGCGTTCCTGATCCTATTCAGTTTCAGCCGCCGCAGTGGCCCTGTCCGCGAGCTGCCCGGTCCCGTACGTGCCTCTCCGATGGAATTCCTTGAGGCGCTCGGTTCTTTGTATCGCAATGCCGGTGCTTCCTCCACGGCTGTTGCCGTTGCGTGGGAACGGTTTCGCCGCGATGCGTTGCGGCTCTGCGGCGTGCGCATGCAGCAGATCGGCGCAGCCGAGATGGCTGCCATTCTGCGCGCCAGGTTCTCCATCGCGGACACCACGCTCGAAAATGATCTGGCTGAGGCTGAGGCCGCCGCGGGGGATGAGGGACTCGCACCGCGCGAGGCGCTCCGCATTGTGCAGGCGCTTGCTGCGCAATCCGCCCGCCTGCACGAACTGGCGCGGTCCGGGCAGAGCGGCGTCAGCGCTGGCTCCGTCAGGCAGGCCGCGGGCGAGAGCATCGGCGCACCCTCGTGATGCCGCCGCATTGGAAACAGGACAGCAAGGCAGCCGTAACGCCATAGTTGATGACAAGGAGAGGGACCGCGATGAACGAGGATTCGATGGAAATGCGGGGCGACGGGACAGGGCAGGTGCCAGAACAGGGCTTGGACTCGCTGCGCGCTACCCGCCGCCTGATTGAGCATGCGCGCGAAGAAATGGGGCGCGTCATCGCGGGACAATCGGCGGTAATCGAGGAGGCGATTATCGCGCTTCTGTGCCAGGGCCATGCGCTGCTGGAGGGCGTACCGGGAATCGCCAAGACGCTGATCGTGAAGACCATGGGCCGGCTGCTCGGCCTTGGCTTCCAGCGCGTGCAGGCCACCCCGGACCTGATGCCCGCGGACATCCTCGGCACCACGATCCTGAAGCCGGGAACGGACAGCTTCGTTTTTCATTCCGGCCCGGTCTTCACCGACCTGCTTCTGGTGGACGAGATCAACCGCATGCCACCGCGGACACAGGCTGCTCTGCTCGAGTGCATGGAGGAACGGCAGGTCACTGCCGACGGCATCCGCCACCCCCTGCCCGGCTGGTTCACCGTGTTTGCCACCCAGAACCCCGTCGACTTTGAAGGCACGTATCCGTTGCCGGAGGCGCAACTGGACCGCTTCCTGCTTAAGATCCGCGTGGCGTATCCGGCAGAGGCGGAGGAATTGCAGATCCTGGAACGCCATCACGCCAGCACTGGCAATGGCATCTTGGAAGACGCTCACATCGCTGCCATTCCCGAAGGCCTGCTCGCCGCCGCCCGCGCCGAAGTGCGCCGCATTCGCATCGAGCCCGAACTCTACCGCTACATCCTGGCGCTTGCCCGGCGAACGCGAGAGTGGCCGACCCTGCTGCTGGGGGCGAGCCCGCGTGCCGCGCTCAGTCTCATGCTTGTGGCACAGGCCGCAGCCGCGTTCGACGGCCGCGATTACCTGGTCCCCGACGACGTGAAACGCGCCGTGCACCCGGTGCTGCGCCACCGGATCATCCTCAAGCCGGAAGCCGAGCTCGAAGGGTTCGACCCCGACCGCGTGCTACAGGACGTGGTGGCGGCGGTGGCGGTGCCGCGGCAGTGATCGGTCCCTCTATCCATCCCGAGCCCATTCGCGCCGTTTGCGAACGGCGGCGAAAGCTCGCCTTCGCGCTTACGCCGCGCTCCGTCGGGCTGCTTACGGCCGGGTTTCTCCTGCTGATTCCCGGCTTCTATAACGCGCGCCTCAGCTACGCGATGCTGGTTTGGGACGCGATCGTGCTGCTGGCCGCGGTACTTGACGGCCTTCGCCTGCCGCAGGCCGCGCTGCTCACCGTAGAGCGCTCCTGGAGCAACGCTCCCGCGCTCGATTCCGAGACCGAAATCGAGCTCTCGGTCACAAATCAGGGCCGCGTCATCGTCGAATGCCTGCTCACCGACGATCTGCCCCCGGCGCTGGCTACTGAGCCGGTTCGCCAGCGTGTGACGGCTTTTCCGCGCGTTGCGGCCCGCACGCGATTTCGCGTCAGTCCACGCGAGCGCGGCGATTGGGAGACCGGATGGGTTTATTTGCGCTATCGATCTCCGCTCGGTTTGGCCGAACGCTGGGCGCGCGCATCGCTCGTGCAGCCGATTCGCATTTACCCCGCACTCCGCTCCGGCGAAGAGCAGCAGATGTTCCTTGCGCGCAGCCGACAGATCGATCTGCAGTTGCGTTTGGCACGGCAGCGCGGGTTGGGACGCGATTTCGAGAGCCTGCGCGACTACCGCGAAGGCGACGACCTGCGCGATGTCTGCTGGACCGCCACTGCCCGGCGCGGCGGCCTCATCACCCGCCAGTACCAGACGGAGCGCAGCCAGGCTGTGTGGGTGGTGCTCGATTGCGGCCGCCTGATGCGCGCCCGCATCGCCGGTGCAACGCACGGGGCTGACCCCGGTCCGGATGCCGCCGCGGGGCCGGAGAATCCAGGGCACATCCATTCCAAGCTCGACCACGCCTGTTCCACGGCTGTCGCGCTGGCGCAACTCGCGGCCTATGGAGGCGACCGCGTCGGTCTCCTGGTCTATGGGCAGACGGTGCAGCAGCGCCTATTGCCTGGGCGCGGCGCGGCGCACCTGCGCCAGTTTATTGAGCTGCTCGCGCAGGCCCGGGCGGAAACGAGCGAGGCCGATCACCTGCGCGCGACCGCCGTCCTCAACCGGCTTCAGCCGCGACGCTCGTTGATCCTCTGGATCACCGACCTTGCGGAGACGGCGATGCGCCCCGAGGTAATCGACGGCGCGGTACAGCTTCTGCGTCGCCATGTTCTGCTTTTTGTTGCGATGGCGCAGCCGGAGGTGGACCGGGTCGCAGCGGCCCGTCCGAAATCGGTTGATGAGATGTTTCGCGCCGCGGCGGCGCAGGAGATGGCCGCCCGTCGCGAACTGCTGCTGGCCCGCCTGCGCGAACACGGCGCCCTCACCCTCGATCTGGCTCCCGATCAGCTTACCTCGGCCGTGCTGAATCAGTACCTTACGGTCAAAGAGCGGGCGATGGTCTAGCGGACCTGGCCAACTGGGCACAAATCCGTTTCGATCCTGTGTTCCAGCTTGCACTTCAGGTTCTGCCGCGCAGTTAGAGAGCCGCTTCGGAGACCTCGCGCTGCCCGGCGGCTTGCGGCCGCAGGTGCCGCGCCAGCGACCACTTCAGCTCGTCGATGCCCTGGCCGGTGACGGCGGAGATGGCGTGAAACTCCAGCTTGCGGCGCTTGGCGTGGGCGGACAGCTTCTTCAGTTTTTCGGGGTTTGCCGCGTCGATCTTGGTGGCCGCGACGATCATGGGCTTCTGCAGCAGCTCGTGCCCGAAGTTCTCCAGCTCCCGGTTGATGACCTTGAAGTCCTCGACCGGATCGGGCCGTCCCGACGCATCGGACACATCTACGAGGTGGAGCAGCACACGCGTGCGCTCGATGTGGCGCAAAAACTGCGTGCCCAGCCCGTGTCCCAGGTGCGCACCCTCGATCAGGCCCGGCACATCGGCTACCACAAACGATTCTTCATTCGGCGCTTCGCCCACCGTGACCACGCCCAGGTTGGGCTCCAGCGTGGTGAACGGGTAATCGGCGATCTTGGGCTTGGCGGCAGAGATGCGGGAGATCAACGTGGATTTTCCAGCATTTGGGTACCCGACAAGACCCACGTCGGCCAGCAGTTTGAGCTCCAGCCGGAAGAAGCGCTCTTCGCCGGGGCGGCCCAACTCGTGTTCGCGCGGGGCCTGGTGGGTCGACGTGGCGAAGTGCTGGTTTCCGCGGCCGCCGCGACCGCCTTTGGCGATCACCACGCGCTCGTCCGGCTCCTGGAAATCGTGGACCAATTCGCCGGTCTCGACGTCATAGAGCGATGTCCCTACCGGAACCTGCAGCACGGTGTCGTGACCGTCTGAGCCGGAGCAGTTGGACCCCATGCCATGTTCGCCGCGCTGGGCTTTGTGCTCGGGGTTGTAGCGGAAGTGAATCAGCGTGTTATGGCGCTGGGAAGATTCCATCACGACATCGCCGCCACGCCCACCGTCGCCGCCCGACGGGCCGCCCCGCGGGACGAACTTCTCTCGCCGGAATGCCATGCAACCGTTGCCGCCGTCGCCTGCCTTCACCCGAATTTTGACTTCATCAATAAACATTCTTTGTTCGGCCGCTCGTCGTTCGGGCGCTTTCATCCGCCCGCAAGTGCCGTCTTCTCAGTGTACCGGAACCGCCGCTGCCGGGCTTCCGAGGTCCGCGGCGGCAGACACTCGCCTGGCCCGCCAGTTAAGCTCCCAGGCTGAGGCACAACGCGCCTTACGGGCGTATGATTAAGGCTCTGACGGATTGCGCTATTAGCTTCAACAGCCCGTCACTTGGGGCAATCCGTTCCGGCCTCTCCCCCTCCCTCGCGCCGCATTCGGGCCGCGGCACTTACTGATTGGAAATTTATGTACATCCCAATGGTGCACGAGCGTGTGCGCGTCCAAGGTCGTCGCGGCATTCACGTGGTCGTTTTTGCGGATTACGGCCGGTGCGTGGCCGACATTCGCGATATTTCCGACCACCAGGCCGTCGAAAAGGGCGTGGCGTTCGCGCAGTTGTTTGCGGTGTGGGAAAACACCCCCCGGGAGACTGTCAATCAAGACCCCTCCCAGATTCAAAATAACGCGTGACGGCGCTCACATCCTAAGTTTCCCGTTCCAGGAATACAATCGCTCCAATTTCCCCATTTGAGTCGTTGGGGCGGTGAAAGGTGCGCCTCGTGCCCGGGACGTTTCCGGTCCGACACCATTGATCCGCACCGATCCTGATTTGCCGGACGGCAGACGGGCTGCGGGGTGGTGTGAGCGATCTGAGGTTGGTGGGCGGGGTTAACGGCCACACAGGGAGCGGAACTCGACAGATCGGCCGAGTCGCGGGCGCCCTGCTGGCTGTAGCTTTGGCAACCGGTTCTGCCGTTGCCCCAGCCCAGGAGCTTGCCCCCGGCGCCGTCGAAGGACGGCTTACGGACCTCTACTCAAAACCGCTGGACGGCGTCCGCCTGGTGCTCCACAACGCGCTCACCGGAGCCGAGTTCTCCACCACAACGAGCAAGAGCGGATCCTACCGCCTCGCGGGACTTGCTCCCGGTTCCTACGTCCTCGAAGCTTCGAGTCCGCGGTTGGGCTCGGGCCGAACGTCGGGGATCCTGGTCAGCCCAGGCCATGTCGCGCGCATTCAAACCGCGCTGGCGTTGCACAGGTTTGAACCCACTTCGGCGCCCGTTCTCGCCTTTGGCTCACCCACCCCTCCCCCCCACATAGAAGCCCTCCCCGCACCACAACCGACGCTGACCGCGGCGTTGGCGGTCCCTGCTCCCCGCGCCTCGCCGGCTGCCGTGCTCGTCGCAGCATCTCTGTCCGGCGCCCGTTCCGGCGCTCTTCTGGCGTCGGTTGCCTCTGCCAGCCTCATTGCGGCATTCCAGTTCGGGCCGGCAAACGCGAGGGCGGGGGGCACTGTGGCAATTGAGCCGGAGTTGCAGCCCAGCCTTGACGAAACCATTAGTGGCGAGGAACTGGAAGCCATGCCGCTCTCGGCTCGCGGATCGGAGCCATTCCGGCTCGACACGCCCCCGCAGCCGCCCACCGGCTCTGACCTGTCGGAATCCCGCGAGAACCTTGCCGAACCAGGGGATCGCCCCGCAGCACAGGTGGATGGCATGAGCATGCGCCTCGCCTTTGGCCGAGGCAGCGGACGCCGTGATCTTGGAGCGTTTAGCGGTCCGGCCGCCGCTGAATCAGCCGTCCGCGAAGTGCAGGTCATCCGCTCCAATGGACTCGAATCGTCTGGAATGTCCGGTACCGATGGCGCTGTGCGGACGCGCGGTGGTGCTGATTTTGGCCGTGGCCGCCTGCACGGCCAGTTGTTTCTCTTTGATCGCCGGAACCTCCTCAATGCCCGTAATCCGCTTACGGAATGGGTGAAGGAGACCGTCCCGGCAACTCCGGGGTCGCTGCCCGTTTTTACACCGTTCGCGTGGTCTCCGGCGGACCAGGCGTTGCGATGGGGAGGGGGAGGGGGAGGGCCACTGCGCCGCGACCGGCTGTTCTGGTACGGCGCATTCAGCCAGGAGCGGCGGAATGATCCGGCGGTGTCCATGGTGCGCCATTCCGACCATTTTTTCGCCACCCCTTCGTCAGACGAGATGCAGGTGTTGAGCGCGCGTCTCAATCTCAGCAGCGCGGACCCGGTTGGCGAGGGGCTGGCCGCATACTCGGGAATGCTCGAGACTCTCGATGGCCTGCTCGGTCCCGTCGCCCGCACCTCATCACGATGGACAGGTTTCGGCCGCCTGGATTGGAAAGCCGCCAGCCGGCATCGCTTCCAAATGGAGGGTTCAACGGCGCGGTGGGATGCGCCGGGCGGGGGGCTGATGCGCGCTGCGGAAACCTACGGCAGCCACAGCTTCGCCGTCAGCAAATCACGGGAAGTCTGGCTAATGGGCCGTTGGGACGCCGTACTTACCCCGAACCTGATCGCGGTGACTCAGGCGTCGATGGGTATGTATACGATGCAACACCCGGCCGGCACTCCGTCAGCGTTTGAGCAGAGGCTGAATGTAAACCCCTGGGGCCAACTCCCCCAGATGGTGGTCGACTCGCGGTACGGCTTCTCGATTGGCAATCCGGCAAGGTTCGGCGCAGGGACCTATCCCGCGGAGCGCATGTTTGAACTGCGCGAGATCATCGATTGGCAGCGCGGACCGCTGGTCTTCCGCGCAGGCGCGGATCTGCGTCAGAACGCGGACACCACCTCCTTCGTGCGCAATCACACTGGCACTTATCACTACTCCCGGATCGAGAATTTCGCGTCGGACGCACTCGCCTTTGCCAAGTTCGGGCTCGGCGACGCGCTTGATCCCGTAAGCCAGCACAATTGTGACCCGCACGGCAGGGCCTGGCGGGACACGGATGGCCGTCTGCACGGGCTTGGATACCTGCCCTGCTACTCCTATTACACGCAAACGATCGGCCCTACAGACTGGCATCTGCAAACCCAGGATTGGAGCGCATTTACTGCGACGGAGTGGAGGGCACGTCCGACCCTTCGGCTCTCTGCAGGCGTGCGGTGGAGCCGGCCGACGACGCCCTCGTCCATCCCCCTTGTGCAGAATCCCGACCTGCCACTGGCCGGCAAATTGCCGGGGTTCGGCAATCAATGGGCTCCGCGTGTGGGCCTTGCGTGGGGATCGCGGGAGAGCCGCTGGCCCGCCGTGACTCTTGGATACGGGATGTACTACGGGCGGGTCCAAAACCGCACGCTGGAAGAGGCGCTCACCCAGACCGGCTCAGCTGCCGGCGACCTGAAGCTGCTGCTGCGACCGAACGACAACCTGCCCCTGGGCACCGGTGGAGCACCGCCGTTCCCGTACGTTTTGGCGGGAAGCCCGGGCCCGGCGCTGAAGCCGGGCGTATCAGAGATCGTGCCCGGTTTTCGCAACGGAGAAGTGCAGCAGGCGATCGCCTCGGTCGAAAAAACACTCCCGGGTCGCATCGACCTGAGCGTGAGTGCGGTGGCCACCCTGGGCCGGAGGTTGCCCGTCACCATGGACACGAACTTCGATCCCGCGGCCAACCCAGGGACCATCACGTACGAGGTGATGGATGCCAAGGGGCTTGGTCCGATCCATGCGCCTCAGGTCACCGCGCCGTTCTATGCCGCCTGGCCAACGGCGGGGCAGGGCGGGGGAAGGCTGAACCCGAATTACCAGGAGATTACGCAACTCGCCAGCCGCGCGAATTCGACCTACGAAGCAGGAGTGGTGAGAATCACGCGCAGGGGCGCGCGAGGGCTTGGCTTCAACCTGCGCTATACCTACGGCCACGCGATGGACTGGAATCCGAACGAGAGCGGGCTGCTGACCGGAGGCGACGTTCTGGACCCGCTGGATTTCCGCCAGGAGTACGGGCCCAGCGATCTGGACATCCGCCACTCGATCGCCGGCTACACGATCTGGCAGGCGCCGTGGAGGCTCAGAGGCATTGGCGGCAAAATCGTGAACGGCTGGCTGCTCTCCGGGATCGGGCAGTACCACAGCGGGCTGCCGTACTCGATGCGGACGGCGGGCGGCATTCCCGAAATGTCACAAGGCGGCGGCCTGGCCGTTGGGCTGGGAGCCGGGATGAATGGGTATGGCGGCGCAAATCGGGTATATGGCGTGGGCCGCAATACCTACCGCTATCCCTCGACGTGGAAAGCCGACGTGCGCCTTGGCAAGCGGTTCGCACTGGGCCACGAGCGCGAACTCCAGCTCATCGCGCAGAGCTTCAACCTGTTCAATCACGGCAACGTCACCGAGATTGAAACCGTCGGTTACACGCTCGATACCGCAAGTGCTCCCGGCTCGCTCCCACGGCTCAACTTCCTCACCAACGCCACCACTGGCCTGCCGGAGTTCGGTCTCCCGCTCAACGTCAACGCCACCGACGATTACCGCGAGCGCCAATTTGACTTCGGCTTGCGCCTGCGCTTCAGGCACTAGTACGGCTGGCGCCCCACAGCGCAGGAAGCCAGGGCAGACGCTGAGACTCCGTCGAGGCGGAAGCACACGGCGCCATTCACATCCGTAGAGAATGTGCGGACCTTTGCCAGACTCAACGCCTCGAGCACCTCGGGGCGCGGGTGGCCGTAGCGGTTGCGTGCGCCGCAGGAAATGACGGCCCAGCGCGGCGATACACGAGCCAGGAATTCCGGGGTCGAGGAGGTCACGCTGCCGTGGTGTCCCACCTTGAGCAACGTGCTCTCGAGTCCGCGCTCGGCCAGCATGGCGTGCTCGATGGGCGCTTCCGCGTCGCCTTCGAGCAGTACCGAGCTCTTTCGGTACGCTGCATGGAGCACGAGCGAATCGTTGTTCGATGGATCCGGGCCGGGCGCGTAAGTAGCCGACGGTGCCAGCACGCGCACGTCAACTCTGCCCAGAGAGAGGCCTTCGCCCGCGTGCAGACTGCGGATTGTCACGCCGAGAGCCGCGGCTTCTTGCAGGAGCGACTCGTAGGGTTCGCCCCGCGGGTTGTTCCCCACCCATAGCTCTGAGGGGTGGAAGTTGCGAAGGATGGCGGGAAGGCCGCCCATGTGATCGGAGTGTGCGTGGGTCAAGGCGACGACGTCGAGGCGGCGGATGCCGCGATCCCATAGCGCCGCCGAGACCACTTGCTCGCCGATGTCAAAGTCCGGCGCTTTGCTGAGCCGCCCCCCGCCAAGTCCGCCTCCATCGACCAGCAGCGTTTTGCCGTCCGGGGTTACGAGGAGCAGGGAATCGCCCTGGCCGACGTCCAGTGCCTCGACCAGAAGCGCGTCGTGCGGATGCTGCAGCGGGCGCGGCGCTACAGCGGCAAGTCCGGCAAACAGCAGGGCCATCCAGGCAATCGGGGCCCGGCGTTGCAAGCCGGACCTGAGAATGCCCACCGAGATGGCGAGCAAAGCGCAAAATAGCCAGATCTGGGTTGCGCCGGGCGTGACGAGCCGAATGTCTCCCCACTTCAGCGAACCGAACAAATGGACCAGCCCGACTCCGATGTGCAGCAACACCGCGGTGACCGCGCCGGGGATGGCGGCCAGTGTTGGAGAGAGCAGGGAAGAGACCATGGTGATAATCGCGGCCGGCATGAGCAAGACCAGCAGCGGCAGAATGAACAGGTTCACGGGAAGCGCGAGCAGCGTGAGGCGGTGAAAGTAGACGGCCATGGGAAGTGCCATGGCGAACTCGACCACAAACGTGACCACCAGCGCCTCACAGCATTGCAGCGCAAACCGGATGGTGCGCGGAAACACGTTCCAGCCGATGCGGGGGGTGATGGCGACGGCGATGGCGGCGGCGAACATGCGCAGGGTCACCCGAAACTGCGCAATGACGGGCGGGAGCTTCTCGTCGACGGCGGTCAGCCGCAGTTCCCGGGTGGCGCGGAGGCGCGGATGCAGCGATGTGCCCAGCAATGGCACTGCGATACCCGCAATCGTGACCACAGCAAGCAGCGTCATCTGAAAGCTGGAATCGAAGAGGCTGCGCGGGCTGGCGGCGAGCAGGCACAGGATGGCGAAACCAATGGCGTTGAGCGGCGAGCGCTCGCGATAAAACAGGCGGCCGCAGAGATACAGCGCCACCATCCAAAACGAGCGCTGCACCGGGGTGGCGAACCCGGTGAACAGCGCATAAACAGCGGATATCGCGATAGTGAGAAGCGTGGCGGGAACGCGCGGGATGCGGCATGTACGCGCAATGAGGAGAATGAACCCGGCCACGATCGCAAGGTGCATGCCAGAGACAACCAGCATGTGAAATGAGCCAGTGCGTTCGAATCCCACCCGCAGCGTGTGGCTGAGGAAGGTTCGGTCGCCGGTGACCATCGCCGCCAGCATGATGGCGTCGTCCCGCGAGATGCGCAGCGGTCCGGGTAATCGACGCATCACGGCTGGCAAGGCCATAATCCGTGCCGCGGCGGAATGTTGCGCCATGCTTAGCAGGCACGCGCGCGGTCGCGGTCTCGCCGGGCCCAGATCCTCGACACGCTCAGGTTTCACCGAGGCCGTCGAGGTGATTCCCTGGCCAAGCAGGTAACCGGTGGAATCCCACGCGCCGGGATCGTGATATGCCTGCGGCGGCAGCAGCCGCGCAGTGACGCGAATGCGTTCGCCGCACGGAGTTGCCGCGCCGTGTACGTTGGCCGGCCAGCGCACGGTGAGCCGCACGCTTCCCGTGACCGGAAGCTGGCGGTCCGCAGCGTCGTCCACTACCTCGATGGAATCGAGACGCAGGTCGATGCGCTGCGTGGGTTGGTCGGCGTCCGTTGCGGGATCACTCTCGTCCGGTTCGCCTTGAATCGGTCCCGCCGCCGTGACTGTACCTTCCATCGTGCGCAGCAGGCCGTCAGAGAGCGCGAGCAGTTGAGGCGAGGCCGCGGGGTGCGGCTCCACCTGAGCACACCACGCGCCGAGCAGAATCCAGAGCGCGCCCAGGGCAAGCCATGCCGCCCGCTGGGCGCGCAGGGCCGCCGCGGCGCAGCACAGTGCGGCACATCCGAGTGAGAGCAGGAGGGCGCCGGGTGAAAGCCAGTGCCATGACGCGACGAGGATTCCCGCGGCAAACAGCCACGCCGCATGGAACAGTGGAATGCCTGCGGAACGCGCGAACGCGGGCGCCGCGGACGAATGGCTGGCGTTTGCAGATGGCCCTGGCATCTTCGTCTGACGATGAAGGGGAACTATAGCAAAAAATCAGGAATGGCGCAGGCGGACGATGGTTTCAAGGTGAAACGTCTGCGGGAACAGGTCGGCCAACGCGATGGATTCGAGAGCGTAGCCTGAGGCGAGCAGAGTTCGCAAATCGCGGGCCAACGTGGCCGGATCGCAGGAAACGTAAACGAGCGCAGGCGCGGCAATCTCGCCCAACAGCCGGTTGATCTCCTCGCCGAGGCCTGTGCGGGGCGGGTCGACAATGATCAGGTCGGGGCGTTCTTTGTGTGTGCGGGAACACAGGAAATCGAGCACCGGCATCGCCACGCCTTCGCCGCCGGTTCCGGCGAGATTTGCGGTCAGCGCCAGCGTTGACGCACCCGCCGACTCGACTGCGCGAACCTGCCCGAAGCGAGCGGCAAGCTGCCGCGCGAAGAGTCCCACGCCGGCGAACAGGTCCCAGGCCAGCGCGCCGTTATGGCCGGCTATTACACGATCGACGAGCGGGCAAAGGAGCCAGCGGTTGACCTGGAAGAACGCTCCGTGGTCGACGCGATACCCGGCGGCCTGAGTGCGGTAGGTCAGAGAGGGGCTCCCCCACTGGGCGAGCGAGCGAGCGGGATGCCCGGGGCGTCCGCCCACCGCAAGTTCTGCGCCATGCAATTGCGGAATACGCTCGCGCAGAGACATTGCGATGGAATCGAGACGGAGCTGTGCCGGCTCTTTGACGAAGAACGTTGCCAGAAGCGCGGATTCTTCACCATCGCAGAAGAGCAGAGCTTCGTGTGGACGCAGGTTCAACGGAACACGCGCCAGCGCCTCGCCGGCGGTCATGGCTGCGCGCACCAGCAGCGGGGCGGCGATAGGACACTCGCGAATGGGAACCAGATCGTGCGAGCGGCGCGCGCGATAGCCGGGATTGCCGTCCACATCGAAGCCCACGCGGATGCGGTTGCGGTATTCCCACGGCTGGGCCGACAATATTGCGATTTCTTCAGGAACCGTCACGCCGGCGCGCTCGAGCGTTTCGCGCAAGATGGCGCGCTTCATGTCCAGTTGGTGCGCGTAGCCGGTGTGCTGGTAGTTGCATCCACCGCAGGGGCCGAAGTGCGGGCAGCGCGGCACGATGCGTTCCGGCGCGGTGCTCAGGAGTTGCTCGACCTCGGCCTTGGCATAGCCGCGTTTCTCGCGGTCTTCGACAATGCGAATGCGGGCCTGCTCGCCGGGTAGCGTTAGCGGAACGAAGATCGCCTTGCCGTCAACACGCGCCAGGAAGCTACCGCCGTAGATGGGCTTCTCGATGGTCACGAGTTGGGCGGACGCGGAAGCAGTCGTGCCAGGTGTCAGAATCGAACCCTGGGCCACCCGTTTTCGTGTCTGGCGCGGCTTCATAGCTGGCTCATGTAGAAGAGGCTGAGGCGTGGAAGGTTGTAGTGGGCGAGCAACTGCTTCTGCACAAACTGGCGCTCGACCTGTCGTAATTGCACCGCTCCCATGCGCGCGCGGTAGGGCGCAAGCTCGCGTGCGGCGTGTTCCTTGAGCGCAACCAGTTGCTCTTCTGGCGCGGCCGAGGTGAGCGCGGCAAACAACTTCTCTTCGAGCACGGTCAGGTTGCGTTCCAGCGCCTCCGTGTCGATTGGATTTTTCGTGTTTTCGCGGACATCCGCTGCCAGTTCGCGCAGGCGCGCGGCTGTCGCGGCGCAGACCTCAGGAGCTACGGTTGAAGCATCGAGCGCGGTGGCAGCGGCTTCAAGGTGCATCGCGACCCGTTCGGGTTCGAAGCCGGTGCCATCACCTGCCGTGTAGCTGGTCTCGGTGGATGCGCCGGCCGCGGCTTCGCGCATCTCCTCGGCCGATTGCATCACCGCCTGCGCGCACCATGCCAGGCCGTTGACCTTGCGCTTGTGACCGCGATGGGTGCGCGACTCGTACTTGTCGAACGCGGCGTCGATACCACGCAGCACGGCTTCAAGAGGAAGGCCGGCGTCGCGCCAGGTTTCAATCAGGGCCCAGTCGAGGGTGGAGAGGAGCAGCAGCGATCCACGGCGCTGCTGGAAGCGCTCTTCGATCTCGGTGAAGTAGTTGAAATAGTTCTGCACGTGCGCCTCAGTGGGCGCGTGCACGCGCGCGGGCCGTGCGGTTGCGCTCGAAGAGGATGCGCAGGCCATCGAGCGTGAGCATGTCATCGATCTGCGCGATGAAGCGCGAGTCGCCGCTGATCTGGCGCGCCAGCCCGCCGGTTGCGATGACGCGGACTTCCGCGCCGAGTTCGCTCGTCATGCGTTCGAGGATTCCATCCACGAGACCGATGTAGCCGTAATAGAGCCCGCTCTGCAGGTGGGTGACGGTGTTGGTGCCGATGACTTTTGGGGGGCGCTTAATATCGACTCGGCCAAGGCGCGCGGCCCGGGAAAAGAGCGCGTCGGCGCTGATGCCGAGGCCTGGGGCGATGGCTCCGCCGAGGTATTCGCCCTTTGCGGAGATTACATCGAAGGTGGTGGCGGTGCCGAAGTCCACCACGATGCAGGGTCCGCCATAGCGATCGAAGGCGGCGATGGCGTTCACCAGGCGATCGGCGCCGAGTTCGGTGGGGTTGTCGATGAGCATGGGCATGCCGGTCTTGATGCCTGGCTCGACAAAGATCGGCTGCAGATGGAAGTACTTCTCGCATACGCGGCGCAGGGTACTCTCTACCGGCGGCACCACCGAGGAGATGATGATGTGGGTCACGTTGTCGACGGAAACGCCCTGCATGTTGAAGAGGCTGACGAACAGGACGCCGTATTCATCCGACGTTTGGACGCGGTGCGTGGTCACGCGCCAGTGCGCCACCAGGTCGCGCTGGCGTTCCTCCCCGCCGGCGCCTTCTGCAGGCGGTGACACATCGAGGCGATAGAGGCCGAGAACCGTGTTCGTGTTGCCGACGTCGAGCGCGAGAAGCATCGTTTCGATTGTATTCGGTCAGGACTGCGATGCGGCTCGGGAATCGCCGGTTGCGGCGCGGATACCGCCGGTCTGGATCTGCACTACTCCGCGGTCCGTGCGGACGAGCAGGAAGCCATGTTCGTCGAGGCCTTCGGTGATCCCCGTGCATGCCTGCGGCCCATGCACTTCGACAGCGCGGTTGCGCACCCACGTGGAGGCCTGGGCCACGCGAGCCGGGATGCGGTGAACGGCAGCGGGATCAAGCAGGGCATCGGTCTCGCGCCCAAGGCACCGAAGCACCGCGACCAGGAGTTCCTGCCGGTCGGTCCAACGTCCGGACTCGAGATCGAGCGACGTGGCCGGGGTGGCAAGACCCGGCGCGAAGTTCTGCTGGTGCACGTTGATGCCGATGCCCACGACGGCAAAGCTGACCTGGCCGCGATCCGATTGCGATTCCACCAGGATTCCGCCTGTTTTTCGCGGGCCGATCAGGAGATCGTTGGGCCAGCGCAAATCGACGGTGAGCCCGGTGGCGGTGCGCACCGCCGCGGCTGCAGCGAGGCCGGCGGCGAGAGGCAGCAGCGGCATCCGCGATGAGGCGAGCGGCAGGCGCAAAAGTACGCTGATGTAGAGCCCCTGTCCGGAAGCCGAATGCCATGCGTGATCGCCGCGGCCGCGGCCCGTGGTTTGCTCATCCGCGAAAAAGACGCTGCCGTGGGGAGCGCCGTTGCGCGCCGCCGCGAGGGCATCGCTGTTGGTAGATCCGGTCGTGGGCGCAAAGTGCAGCTTGCCCTCGAATACGGTTTCGGCCAGCGAGGATTCCAGCGCGACATGGTCGTACATGATCGGCGCTACTCGGCCAGGATGCTCATGGAGATGTCCACGGCACGGGCGGAGTGGGTGAGGGCCCCCACGCTGATGAAGTCCACGCCGGTTTCGGCATATCCGTGGATGTTTTCGAGCGTGATGCCGCCCGACGCCTCGGTCGGGATCCAGCGCTCTTCGCGCTTGGTGCGCTCGATGGACTTCTTCACGTCGTGCGGGCTCATGTTATCGAGCAGGATGGCCTCCGCTCCACCTTCGAGGGCCTCTTCGAGTTCGTGGGCGCTGCGCACCTCGACCTGCACGCGCTGGCCTGTCTTGCGCCGCTCGAGCGCGTGCGCCAGTGCGGTGCGCAGGCCGCCGCCCAGCGAGATGTGGTTGTTCTTGATGAGAATGCCGCTGGCAAGGTCGAGGCGGTGGTTTGTGCCGCCGCCGCATAGCACGGCGTATTTTTCGAGGGCGCGCAATCCGGGAACGGTTTTGCGGGTGTCGAGGATGCGGGCGCTGGTGCCGTGGATGGCGTCCACGTAGCGGCGGGTGTTGGTGGCGATGCCGCTGAGGTGTTGCATGAGGTTGAGGATGACGCGCTCGCAGCTCAACAGAACGCGCGCATTATGGCGGATGACGGCAAGGACCTGGCCCTTGTGCGCGCGGACGCCGTCGAAAATTTCGGGATGGCTGATGACTTCGAAACGTGTCTGCGCCTGGGGGCGGCGATCGAGGCGGGTGAAGATTTCAAAAAAGCGCGGTACCGCGCCAAGGCCGGACACCACCAGGTCTTCGCGCGCGATGATCGACGCCGCGGCGCGCAGGTCGGGGTCGATGGTCACATTCGTGGTCGTGTCGCCGGCTGCCTGGTCTTCCACCAGGGCCTGCTCCAGCAAGGCGTCGATGCGGCTGCTTTTCCAGTCCATGTGGGGCTTCTAGCTGCTAGCTCCTAGCTTTTAGCTTGTCGTTCCGAATCTGCGAGTCTTGAATCACTCCGGCGGCAGCGACGCAAGCGCGGTACGCGCTTTGTCCAGCAGCAGGCGCGTTTCCGCTTCCTGTTTCTTCAGGCCTTCCACTATTTGCGCCGGGGCCTTGGAGAGGAAGCCGGCATTGCCCAGTTGTCGTTCGGCGGCCGCCAAGCCTTTTTCGTATTTGGCGACATCCCTTGTCAAGCGTTCCCGTTCGGCAACGACGTCGATGGTGCGCTCGTAGACAACTGCCACGTCGAAGGCCGCCGCGTGATGCTTCGATAATCCGGGGGTGATGGCGTCGACGATGCGAATTTCGCTGACGCGCGCCAGGCGCTCGACCGTTGCGCTGTTCTTCTCGGCCGCTCTGCGAGCTAGCGGATCAGCACGCAATTCTATGGGGGTGGCGACCTTTTCTTCCACGCCGATCTCTTTACGCAATGCGCGTATCTCGACGATGAGGTTCTGCAGCAGAGTCATCTCCTGCACGGCTTCGCCATCAATTCCGGCGGGCGCGGCCTGGGGGAAGCGAGTGAGCGCTATGGATTTGGCCGGCGGCGCGCCGTCGTACACCGCGTGCCACAACTCTTCGGTGAGAAACGGCATGAAGGGCGACAACAGGCGAAGCGCCGCTTCGAACACGGATACGAGCGTGGTAAGAGCCTGGCTTGTCGCGAACTTGTCTGCCGTCTCACTGAAGTCGAGCCGCAGCTTCACGATTTCGAGATACCAATCGCAGAAGCTGCCCCAGAAGAATTGGTAGATGGTACTGGCCGCTTCGTCGAAGCGATAGTTATCGAGCGCCTGATTGACGCTGGCTGCGATCGCGTGCAACTCCGAAACGATCCAGCGGGCTTCGAGCGGCGCATCGGGCCCTTCGACGGGCATTGTGCCAAGTGTCGAGGGATCAACCTGGATGCCGATCTCCGCGGCGCGGTCGACATTCATGAAGATGAAGCGCGCGGCGTTCCAGATTTTGTTGGCGAAGGCGCGGTAACCTTCAGTGCGGGCCACGTTGAACGCAATGTCGGTTCCGGGCGAGGCCATGGAGGCGAGCGTGAACCGTACCGCGTCGGTGCCGTACTGGCCCACAATTTCGATGGGGTCGACAACGTTGCCCTTGGTCTTCGACATCTTCTCGCGGTTGGCGTCGCGCACCAGGGCGTGAATGTATACCTCTCGGAACGGTACGGAGTCGGCAAGCGAGCGCGAGCTCCCGTCGCGCATCGGCACTTCTGCGGAGAACCAGCAGCCCAGCATGATCATGCGGGCGACCCAGAAGAAGAGGATGTCGAAGCCGGTGAGCAGCAGGCTTGTTGGATAGAACGTGTCGAAATCGGCACGCGTCTCCGCTGTGATGTTGGGCCATCCGAACACGCTCACCGGGAGCAGACCCGACGAAAACCAGGTGTCGAGCACGTCGGTTTCCTGGGTGATTTCTGTCGAGCCGCAGTGCGAGCATTTCGTTGGATCCTGGCGCGCGACGGTGATCTTGTGGCATGCAGCGCAGTGCCATGCCGGGATGCGGTGGCCCCACCAGAGCTGCCGCGAGATGCACCAATCGTGGATGTTCTCCATCCAGTTCAGGTAAGTCTTCTCATACATCTCCGGCACAAAGCGGATGGCCTTGTTGCCGTTTTCGTCGGGCTTGACCGCGGCGATGGCCTTGTCGGCCAGCGGTTGAATCTTGATGAACCACTGCGTGGAAAGGCGCGGCTCCACTACGGTCTTGCAGCGGTCGCAGTGGCCCACGTTGTGAACGTGATCCTTGACCGCGGCGAGGAGGCCCCTGGCATCCAGGGCAGCGATGATCTCCTTACGCGCGGCGTAGCGATCCATTCCGGCGTAGGCGCCGCCGTTCTCGTTGATGTGCGCGGTCGCGTCCATCACGTTGATGCTGGGCAGATGGTGCCGTTCGCCGATGGCGAAGTCGTTGGGATCGTGCGCCGGGGTCACCTTTACGGCACCGGTGCCGAACTCGCGGCTGACATAGTCATCGAGAACGATGGGAATTTCCCGATCGATCAGGGGCAGGCGCAGCTTTCTGCCGTGCAGATGCGTGTAGCGCTCGTCTTCGGAATGGATGGCGACGGCCACATCGCCGAGCATGGTTTCAGGCCGCGTAGTGGCAATGCTCAGGAACTCGCCAGAATCTGTTCCATCGGCGTTGAGCACGGGGTAGCGGATCTCCCACAGGTGTCCCTTGTGCTCGTCGTAGACAACCTCCAGATCGCTAATGGCGGTCTGGCAGCGCGGGCACCAGTTCACGATATACGCGCCGCGATAGATGAGGCCCTGCTCGTACAGGCGAACGAACGCCTCGCGTACGGCCACGGACAGCCGCTCGTCCATGGTGAAGTACTCGCGATCCCAGTCGACCGAAGCGCCGAGGCGCTTCATCTGATCGAGAATGGCTCCGCCGTAGTGGCGCTTCCACTCCCACACACGCTCTACGAACTTCTCGCGGCCGAGCGCCTGTCGCGAGGTGCCTTCCGACGTGAGCTGCCGCTCGACCATCATCTGCGTGGCGATGCCCGCATGATCGGTGCCCGGCAGCCACAGGGCACGATAGGCTGACATGCGCCGCCAGCGGATGAGGATGTCCATCTCCGTCTGGTTAAGCATGTGGCCCATGTGCAGGCGGCCAGTCACGTTCGGCGGCGGGAGCAAAATGGAGAATTGAGGCCGGCCGCCGGGATCCTCGTCCTTCGCCGGAGTCGGCTGGACGAAGAGATTCTCGCGGACCCAGTATTCGGCCCAGCGATCTTCAATCGCGGTGGGATCGTACGCTTTTGGCAGGTCGTGAGGCATGAGGATGAATGCGCGCCCCAATCGCTTTGCCTCGAGTTTCGAGGCCTGCTGCGCAGTGGGGCAACCCCTCA
>Ga0157369_10002879_pt1 | contig 20550 bp, 18 predicted proteins | sample C25metaG_FD_113461 | JGI IMG/M metagenome (GOLD analysis project Ga0157369, IMG submission 113461) | Corn rhizosphere microbial communities from Kellogg Biological Station, Michigan, USA - C2-5 metaG | ecosystem: Host-associated > Plants > Roots > Rhizosphere > Soil | place: USA: Michigan...
CGATGGGCGGCGAACTCCCACTCCATCCCTGTCAGTCCATCGGTCCGATCGATGAACTGATGTGCCAGCAGCTCGATGGCTTCCAGCGCCAGTACTGGGACGCCAAGCAGAAAGTCGATCAGCGCGTCAAAGAAGTCGGGCCTGTTGCTGCAAGCGACCTCATCGCCCGCTTTGTGGCCTATGTCGATGCCATGCCGGCGCGCATCCTCGGGCATGTCGCGGAAGTGCGCCCGATGATCATCGCCCTGATCGCCGACGTGCAGAGCAAGGCTGGAAAAATCTGATCGCGGCTCAGACGAACTCGACCTTCAGGACTTCGTAGGAACGCGCACCGCCAGGGGCGGCAACCTCGACCGTGTCGCCCTTCGCCTTACCGATGAGCGCGCGCGCGATCGGGGAGGAGATGGAGATGCGGCCTTTGGTGGCGTCGGCCTCGTGGTCGCCCACGATCTGAAACTTGCGCTTCTTGTCGGTATCTTCGTCCACCATCGTCACGGTGGCGCCGAATTTCACGGTCGAGCCGGAGAGCTTCGATACGTCGATCACCTCGGCGCGGCCCAGCATGTCCTCGAGTTCGATCACGCGGCCTTCGACGAAGGCTTGGCGTTCTTTCGCGGCGTGGTATTCGGCGTTCTCCGATAGATCGCCATGCGCGCGGGCTTCCGCGATCATCTTGATGATCGCCGGGCGCTCCACGGCCTTCAGTTCGTTGACCTCATGCTCGAGGGCCTTGTAGCCGTCGGCGGTCATGGGAATACGTTCCATAGCAGTCCAAATCCTGAGAGACGCAAAGACCATCCGTCCGGCTGGGCCTTGCGCCCCGGCCGATGCGGATGTCCTCGAGCCTGTTCCTAAACCTTTGTCACGCCTGGGCTTTTAGTCCCCGGAAGGGCGAGTACCGGTCAACTGTAAGACTGGAGGGGGGCAACTTCAAGGGAGCCGGCTTTGAGCGCCGCGATAGCCTGGGTTGCAGCAACCGCGCCCGCCATCGTGGTGTAGTAGGGAACCTTCATCGTCACGGCCGTCCGCCGGATCGAGGCGGAGTCGGCCAGGGCCTGTGCGCCCTCAGTCGTGTTGAACACCAGCTGGACCTCGCCGTTCTTGAGCGCGTCCACGACATGCGGACGGCCCTCCAGCACCTTGTTGATGCGGGTGACTGGGAGGCCGGCGTCTTCGAGCGCCTTGGCGGTGCCGCGCGTCGCGATCAGCTTGAACCCCATGTCGACCAGCGCACGCGCCGGCGCGATGGCTTCGTCCTTGTCGTCGTTCTTAAGCGAGATAAAGACGTTGCCGCCGACCGGCAGGCGCAGGCCCGCGCCGATCTGGCTCTTGGCGAAGGCGCGGCCGAAATTCTCGTCGAGTCCCATGACCTCGCCGGTGGAGCGCATCTCCGGTCCCAGCACCGCGTCGACGCCCGGAAAGCGCGCGAACGGCATCACCGCTTCCTTGACGGAGATGTGCTTCGGTGCGGGACGCGCGGGGTTCAGCTGCGCCAGCGTCTCGCCCGCCATGACACGTGCCGCGATCGCCGCGACCGGTGTGCCGATCGCCTTGGCAACGAACGGCACGGTGCGGCTGGCGCGCGGATTGACCTCGAGCACGTAGATGTCGCTGCCCTGCACGGCATATTGCACATTCATCAGTCCACGGACGTTCAGCGCGCGGGCGAGGGCTACGGTTTGGCGCTCGATTTCGGCAATGGTTTCTTTCTTCAGCGAATGCGGTGGGAGCGAGCAGGCGGAGTCGCCGGAATGGACGCCCGCTTCCTCGATATGCTCCATGATGCCGGCGATGAACACGTCGCCTGCGTGGTCGCAGATCGCGTCCACGTCGATCTCGGTGGCGCGATACAGGAAGCCGTCGATCAGGACCGGGTTGTCTCCGGAGATGCGGAACAGCTCGCCGGAACCGACCTGCTGACGAAGCTGCGCCTCGTCGTTGACGACGACCATGCCGCGTCCGCCGAGCACATAGGACGGGCGCAGGATCACCGGATAGCCGATCTCGCGCGCGGCAGCGATGGCTTCGTCCGGTGTCATGACTGTTGCGTTGCGCGGCTGCTTGAGGCCGAGTTGGTTGAGCAGCACCTGGAAGCGCTTGCGGTCCTCGGCAAGGTCGATGGCGTCGGCGCTGGTGCCGAGGAGCGGCACACCCGCTTCCACCAGCCGGTTCGCGAGCTTGAGCGGCGTTTGGCCGCCGAACTGCACGATCACGCCGACGAGCGTTCCCTTCGACTGTTCGACACGCACGATCTCGAGCACATCTTCGATGGTCAGCGGCTCGAAATAGAGCCGGTCGGAGGTGTCGTAGTCGGTCGAAACCGTCTCCGGATTACAGTTGACCATGATGGTCTCGTAGCCCTGCGCGGAGAGCGAGAAGGCGGCGTGGCAGCAGCAATAGTCGAACTCGATGCCCTGGCCGATGCGGTTGGGACCGCCGCCGAGGATGATGATCTTCTTCTTGTCGGTCGGGCGGCTTTCACACTCGGCCGCGTCGCCGACCGGCGTCTCGTAGGCGGAATACATATAAGGTGTCAGCGCGGCGAATTCGGCGGCACAGGTGTCGATGCGCTTGAACACCGGATGCACACCGAGGCGCGTACGCAGGGTGCGCACGTCTTTTTCACTTTGGCCGGTGAGCGCTGCGAGCCGCGCATCGGAGAAGCCCATAGACTTCAGACGGAGCAGCGACTTCGCGTCGTCCGGCAGGCCGTCCGCGCGAAACTCGTCCTCGGTCTGCAGGATCGCTTCAATCTCTCCCAGAAACCAGGGATCGTATTTCGTGATCGCGGCGATTTCTTCAATGGGAAAGCCCAGCCGCATCGCTTGTGCCGTGACACGCAGACGGTCCGGCGTCGCGCGGCCGAGTGCTGCGCGGATTGCGGTCTCGTCGCCCGGCAGGTCGATTTCGTCGAGACCGGAAAGTCCGGTTTCGAGCGAACGCAGCGCCTTCTGCAGCGACTCGGCAAACGTCCGCCCGATCGCCATCGCTTCGCCGACCGATTTCATCGAGGTGGTGAGAAGCGGCTCGGCGCCTGGGAATTTCTCGAACGCGAAGCGCGGGATTTTGGTGACGACGTAGTCGATGGTCGGTTCGAACGACGCTGGCGTTGCCTTGGTGATGTCGTTGTCGAGTTCGTCGAGTGTGTAGCCGACTGCAAGCTTGGCCGCGATCTTGGCGATGGGGAATCCGGTGGCCTTCGATGCCAGCGCCGAGGAGCGCGACACGCGCGGGTTCATCTCGATCACGACCATACGCCCGTCGGCGGGATTGACCGCGAACTGCACATTGGAGCCGCCGGTCTCCACGCCGATCTCGCGCAGCACCGCGATGGATGCGGTGCGCATGCGCTGATATTCCTTGTCGGTCAGCGTGAGCGCCGGTGCGACCGTGATGGAATCGCCGGTGTGCACGCCCATGGCGTCGATGTTCTCGATGGAGCAGACGATGATGGCGTTGTCGGCCTTGTCGCGCACGACCTCCATCTCGAACTCCTTCCAGCCGAGCACTGATTCCTCGATCAGCACTTCGTTGGTGGGAGAGGCTTCGAGGCCCGCCTGGACGATGGCAAAATATTCCTCGCGGTTATAGGCGATGCCGCCGCCCGTGCCGCCGAGCGTGAAGCTCGGCCGGATGACGGCGGGGAGGCCAACGAGTTTCAGCGCTTCCTTGGCGCCGGCCTGCGAGTCCGGCGCAAGGCCCATGATCGGATTGTTCTGGGCATCATAGAGGAAGTTGCCGTCGGCGTCCTTGCGGTGACGCAACTCGCCCTTCAGCGTGACGCCGCGCGGGACCTCGAGGCCGATCTTCATCATCGCCCGGCGGAAAAGTTCGCGATCCTCCGCCTTGTCGATGGCTTCCGCGCTGGCGCCGATGAGCTCCACGCCATAGCGCTCCAACGCGCCGCGCTTGCGCAGCGAGAGCGCAGTGTTGAGCGCGGTTTGTCCGCCCATGGTTGGCAGCAGTGCGAACACGCGGTCACTCGGAACATTCGCCTGTTCGCGCGCGATGATCTTTTCGACGAATTCGGGCGTGATCGGTTCGATATAGGTCGCGTCCGCCGTGCCCGGATCGGTCATGATCGTGGCGGGGTTCGAATTGACCAGCACCACGCGATAGCCTTCCTCGCGCAGCGCCTTGCAGGCCTGCACGCCGGAATAGTCGAATTCGCAGGCCTGGCCGATGACGATGGGCCCTGCGCCGATGATGAGAACAGTGTGGATATCGGTACGTTTGGGCATCGTGTCTCGCGCGTAATCGGGCACGCGGTCAGTCTCCCGCGCCGGGCCGGCCAAATTGCAGGTTAAGGGGACCGTTTAGCGAGGAGTCGCCACGGGGGCAAGCCCGACCACACGGCCCAGTTCCTCGGCCATCCTGTGACCTCGATGCGGGTGCTAAAAATGCCTGTTGGCCGGTCAATCAGCCAGCCAACAGGTCTCTACCAATGCCGGCCGGACAAAGGCTTACTTGCTCCGCACGTAGCCGTGGGCGCGGTTGCTGCTGTCGTCGTAGAAGCCGATGGCGGCGTGGTGATCCACGGCGCTGCTGTCGACGGTCTGGGCCCAAGTGCTTGTCGAATTGGGCGGATCGAACGCCGTGATCTTCCCACCAGCCGTGCGCGTAAAGCCGTGCGCGGCGTAGTCGCTGTCGATGTAGTATCCCGCGATCTCGCCCGCATTGTTCAGGCCCTGGGCGTAGGTTGAGATCGCGCCCGGCGCATCGAAGGACGTGATGGTTCCATTCGCCGCTCGCGCGAAGCCATGGGCTGTGCCGGCGCTGTCCATGTAGTAGCCGGTGACCGTACCGTCGTCGTTGACGGCGTAGGGCGAGGTGAAGACCGAGCCCGCCGGGTCGAAGGTCGTGATCGTGCCTTCGGTTGTACGGATATAGCCGTGAGTCACGTCGGCGTTGTCGCGATAATAGCCCGTAATGTCGCCGCCCCGGTTCATACCGTATACGAGTGTGAAGCTCGCACCCGCGATGTCGAAGGCCTTGATCTTGCCGCCGGGCTTGCGCACGAAACCGTGCCAGTGAGCGGTATTGTCTTTGTAGTATCCGGCGATATTGCCCTTATCATCGATGCTGTAGGCGTAGCTGGCAACGCTGTTGCGCGGCACGATATCGGTCATGGTGCCGTCCGGCGCGCGCAGGAAGGCATGTCCCAGATAGTTGCTGTCGTCGTAATAGCCAACGATCGTGCCGTTGCCGTTCATGCTGCTGATGTAGGTGCCGTTGGAAGCCGCAGGATCGAAGGTCGTGATCGTTCCGCCCGCGGTCCGCACGAAGCCATGAATGTAGCCGTCATTGTCCTGGAAATATCCCGCAATGGCGCCGGCCTGGATGCTGATGGGGTAGGTGTACATCGCTTGGGGCGGGTCGAATGTCGTGAAAGTCGTCTTGGCGCTCGCGGGCGGGCCCAAGCCCAATGCTACCAGCGCCGCGTAACAGATGATCCGTCTATTCCACATGTCTTCCCTCCTCGAGCTGAGGCGAACTGCTACGGCCCGTGAAATGCCAAAGTCCGGAGATATTCGAGATCCGGCGCGCCCGAGTCCTTATTCAGATTCTGAAATCCGCACAATCGAGCACAATTCGCCGGTTCCCTCACGCGCCAAGGACGCACGGAGATGTCTACGTGTGCCGCTGAACGCTACTTACGGGGTCAGCTGAAACACCGAGCCTGTGTTGTGACGCATGCCGTACTGTGTCACGCCGTAGATCGTGCCGGATTTGTCGAGCCAGACCCGTGCCGGGCTGTTGCCGTCATCGGTGTTGTCGAAGCCGTGGAGAATTTGTTCGGTCCATTGCGATTGGCCCGCCCCTGGCGGCGTCAGGCTGAAGATCGTGCCGTGTCCGTACTTGCCGAAGCCTCCACCTCCGACCGTTCCGCCGTAAAGTGTTCCCCGGCTGCCGATCGTGAGTTCTTCATACGGGGCGCGACCATCGGAGCCGCCGGTAAAGCTGTGGATCACCGTTTCCTTCCAGGCTGTGTGTCCGGGTTTTGGTGGTGCAAGTTGAAAAACCACGCCGTAATCGAGGTCGCCGCCGCGCGACGTCGTGCCGAACAATTTGCCGTTTTTCTCGACCACGCCGGCAAAGGGTGAAGCGCCGTCTGCGCCTGCGAAATTGTGCAGCACCGTCTTGGTCCAGGGACCGTTTCCCGCCTCCGGCGGGGAAAGCTGATACACCGTGCCGAGGTCCGCAGGCCCGCCATAGCGGGTGGTTCCAAAAAGGGCAGTGCCGTCGCCGGCAAGGCTGGGACTGGGAAGATAGCCATCGTTCCGGTCCTGGAAGACATACAAAATGTCCTCCGTCCAATCGCCCTGGCCCTGAGGTGGCGTGAGGCGGAACACCTGGCCATACGTCTGCGGCGATGTGCTGTAGTCGCAGGTGCCGTAAAGATTTCCGTTTCTGTCCTGCAAAAGATCGCCGCTGGGATTTCCTTCGGATGCCGAGAAATTGTGGATCACGCTTTCAGCCCACTCGGTCTGGCCCTTGCCGGGCGGAGTCAGTTTGAATATCGCGCCATAGTTTTCGGTGCCGCCTTGAAGAGTGGTTCCAATGAGCGCACCGGAACTGTCTTTCACCAAAGCACCGATGGGACCCGCTCCGTCGAGCCCGCCTGTAAAGCTGTAGAGGATGTCGTAGGTCCATTTGGTCTTGCCTTCAGGAGGCGGCGACAGCTTGAAGACGACGCCGTGACCTCCCGGCCCGAAGAAATAGGAGGTGCCGTACAACGCGCCGTCCTTGTCCCGGAAAACAGTTCCATGGGGATTCTCGGCCGTCTCAAACTCGAACTTGAAAAGCGTCGTGAACGTGCCGGCCGACGCCGCGTCACAAAAGATCGACCCGAGAAAAAGTGCGGAAAGCAAAGTCGCCGTCGGACACATCGGTACCCCCAAAAAACTTCGAGGCGGTCGAAGATTACAGGATTGTAATGAAAAGGGACAACCCCGCCTGCCGGCTGTCAAAGACCAATCACCAACTGGATTCTGTCCAAAAATTCACACTTCAACGCGTGGTCCTCCGCTTTCCGGCGCTGGTTAATACCCACAGCCAGCGACGAACCGCCTCGCGCGGGCCAAGGCATTAAGGGTGCTAGCATCAAGAAGTGAGGGATGGCTGGGAGTGTCCCGTGTATCTTGATGAATCTTTTGCCTTTGGCGGTGGCCATGGTGGGCCGTCCTGCTGTGCCTGCAAGCAGCCGATCCTGGAGGGCCAGCGCTCGACCCGCATCGCGTTCGCCAGCGATCCGAGCGGCGCACGAGGCCTCACCGGCGCATATCATCTGGCCTGCAGCAAGCCGTTCGACTCGCTGTCACGTGCGATCAATATGCTGGGCCGCTTTGGGCGTTAGGCCCGCGCGTCAGGTCTTCGGCATTAAGCTTTCGACCACTTGATCGACACTCCAACTCGCCGATTTGGCGCGCGGCGGGAACTCCTTGAAGCTCTCGATCCACTGGAAGACGATCGCCTGCGCCGGCACCATCATGAACATGCGATCGGCGGCCCACTTGGTGTACAGGATCGAATCGTCTCCGCGCTCGAACGGATCGGAACGCAGGTTGTAGAGCTTCGGCATCCGCAACTTGGTGACCGGATCCTGCCAGATGGCGAGGCCGGGCGCCCGCTGCTCGATGAAGGTCGCTTTCCAGTTTCCGACCCGGATCGCGAACAACTCACCTTCGTCGCTCCAGTAGAGAAATCCTGGACGCGGCGATTGCTTCTCATCGCCCTTCAGGAACGGCAGCAGATTATAGCCGTCGAGATGGACCTTGTAGGTCTTGCCGCTGATCGCGTAGCCCTTCTTCACCTTCTCCACGAGATCGGGTTCGCCCGCTGCCGCCGCGAAGGTCGGGATGAAATCCTGGAGCGACGCCAGGTCATTGATCACCTGGCCGGGTGCGATCACGCCGGGCCAGCGTATCACGCAGGGTGCGCGCCAGCCGCCCTCGTAGTTCGTGTCCTTCTCGCCGCGGAACGGTGTTGAGCCGCCGTCCGGCCACGAAAGGCATTCCGCGCCGTTGTCGGTGGTGAAGACGACGATGGTGTTGTCGGCGACGCCAAGCGCGTCGAGCTTGTTGAGCAACTGGCCGACATAGCCGTCGAGCTCCACCATGCCGTCGGGATAGGTGCCGAGTCCGGTCTTGCCCTTGGACTCAGGCTTCAGATGCGTCCAGACATGCATGCGCGTGGTGTTGAAGTAACAGAACCACGGCGTGCCGTCCTTGTTGTTGCGGTCAATGAAGCCGAGCGCGGCGGCGAGAAACTCCTCATCCACCGTTTCCATTCGCTTGGTGTCGAGCGGGCCGGTGTTCTCGATGACCTGCTTGCCGACCTTGCCGAACTGTGGGTCGACGGTGGTGTCGTCGTTACCGGTCGCCTTGCATTTGAGCACGCCGCGCGGACCGAACTTCTTCTTGAAGTTCGGGTCTTTTGGATAGTCCGGATTCTCGGGCTCTTCCTCGGCATTCAAATGATAGAGATTGCCGAAGAACTCGTCGAAGCCATGGACTGTCGGCAGGTGCTCGTTACGGTCGCCGAGATGGTTCTTGCCGAACTGGCCGGTGGCGTAGCCAAAACCCTTCAGGAACTCGGCGACGGTCGGGTCCTCGAAACTTAATCCGAGTTGCGCCCCCGGAAGGCCGACCTTGGTGAGGCCAGTGCGGATCGGGGACTGTCCGGTGATGAAGGCGGCGCGTCCGGCGGTGCAGCTCTGTTGGGCGTAGAAATCGGTGAAGTTGGCGCCTTCCTTGGCGATGCGATCGATGTTGGGCGTGCGGTAGCCCATGATGCCGTTGTTGTTGCAGCTGATGTTGAACCAGCCGATGTCGTCCGACATGATGAAGAGGATGTTCGGCTTGGTCTGAGCGGATTTCTTCGGTGCAGCCGGCATGGATGGCCTCCCGGGTTGTGGTTCACGCCCCGCCCGAGATCCACGCTAAGCCAGCGGCTTCGCGTCTTCGATTGGACCAAGGTCCAACGCCACGACTTGTCGTGTGGCTGTGGCGGTTCGCGATTGTCCGAAGGTCCAATTCCTGCTCGCGGGAACTTGAGGCAAACAAGGCTAATCCCGCAGCGATGTTCAGATGTACTGGTTCGAACAAGCCCCCCTCTGGATCATATGGCTGACACTCTCGCTGAGCCTGATCGTGGCGATGGTGGCAGGATATTCGTGCGGCAAGCTCGTGCGGCGCGGAAGTGGCGAAAGCGATTCCTCCGATAGCCAGGGCTTTCTGATGTCCGCGGCGCTGGCGCTGCTTGGCCTCCTCATCGCGTTTACGTTTTCCATGGCATCGGCGCGGCTCGATGCACGCCGCGGGGCGTTGCTGGAGGAAGCGAACGCCGTGGGGACAACCTATCTGCGGTTCCAGATCGTCGACGAACCTTATCGCAGCGCGTTGAGCAAGGATCTGCTGTCGTACCTCGACGCACGCCATGCGTTCTTTGAAGCCGGCGCCGATCCATCCGCGGTCGATCGCGCGGACGATCTCACGGGCCGGGTCGAGAGCCGGATGTGGGACACGCTCGCGGGCTGGGTTTCAAGGCATGAGGCGAGCACATCGAATGTCTCGCTTCTGCAGGCGACCAACGACATGTTCGATCTCGCCGCATCGGATCGGGTCGTGCGCGAGGCGCGGGTCCCGATCACGATCATCCGCGCCATCGTGATCTACTCCCTGATTGCCGCATTTCTCCTCGGCCAGAGCTTCGCGCCCAAGAAGGATATCCGTCCATTCGCGGCGACCACCGTGTTCGTGCTGGTGGCGCTGGCGATCTCGCTGATCCTCGATCTCGACCGTCCTGCGACGGGAACGATCACTGTATCGTCAGTGCCATTCGACCGGGCTGCTGCTTCCATCAGGGCGATGGAGACGGCAAGACTCGCGAATAGGCCGTCGAACTAAACGAGAGCGCCATCTTCCTTCCCTGCGCGAATGTGCGCGCCTGCTGAAGTTCCAAATTGACAGGCCAAATACGTTTCTAAATAGTTGGTAATATGAGGGGCTGCACCGGATGGAGTGCGGCCTATGACGATAGACTACAACATCCCTTTCGGCGGCGACGATAACGCGGACGCCAATACCTGGGGCGGCCAGGACATCACCATGGAAGGGAATTCCGCCGCGGCCTATGGCGCGGGTGGCGGCCTTCTTACCGTCACCGGAAGCCTCAGTCCCGTCAGCATCACCGTCACGGGCGGTACGATGATGATCACCGGAGGGGGATTCATTTCCACCCCGCTCGTCACGCTCAACAATTCGGTGTTTGACATGAGCGGCGCCGGAGGCGCGAGTGGTACGGATTTCGATTTCGCCAACGGTACAAGTGCAGTCTATATGCCTGCCTCTCTCGGATCGAACACTGCAAACGGCATGTCGTTCACGAACATGAATGACGGCGACTTTATCAAGGTAGGCGGCACGGTCACGAACCTGAGCTACTCGCAAGCGGACCACACACTGACCTTCGACCTCGGCGGCACGACGTACAATGTCGACGTGACCCTTTCGCCCGACGATCCCACGCCGGATTTCAGCATAGTGGACGGCAACGAGATCGTGGACGGTGGTCTTGTCTGCTATGCGCGCGGCACCCGTATCCGCACCCCGCATGGCGATGTCGCCGTCGAAGCACTGAAGGTTGGTGACACAATACTCACCGCCTCGGGCGAAGTCCGTCCGATTATCTGGATGGGACGTCGGATATGGCAGAGACGGGGCGCGCCGCGGTGGTGCTGGCCTGTTCGCGTTGCAGCGGACGCATTTGGGATGGACAAGCCGTCACGCGACCTTGTGGTGTCTCCGGCGCATGGCATCTGCGTACAGGTGGTCGAAGAGGTCTTCATCCAGGCGGGCGCACTCGTGAACGGCGCCACGATCACCCGGGTCGATACCGATGAGATCGAATACTGGCACCTTGAACTGGAGAGCCATGACGTTCTCGTCGCGGAGGGCCTGCCGGCGGAAAGCTATCTGGATTGCGGCAACCGCGACTGGTTCTGTGGCGGATCGGCAGAATCCGACCCGAAACGTGCCGGCGAATATCATGCGCGTGCCGCCAGGCCCTATCTCGGCGAGGAACCCGAGGTGGACGCCGCACGCATCCGCCTTCGCAGTCGCGCCGAGACCTTGGGCTGGCGCGAGACAAGCGACATGGACCTGCATCTCATCATCGACGGCCGCCGCACGGAGCCAAGCATCGACGAAGGACGCGCGTGTTTTCTCATCCCGGCTTTTGCGCGGGATGTCGTTCTTGCTACAGAGACGTTCTGTCCAGCCGATCATGGCAAGGAGGATCACCGGGAACTGGGCCTGTCCCTGCGGGGCTTGCGAATCCGGGACGGTTTCGGGCTCGATTGTGCGATCACACCGGATCATCCGTCGTTTGCGGATGCGTTGCACCCCGAGGAAGCCCGCGGCGCCAGCCGCTGGACGCGTGCGCGCCTTCCATTGCCGGCGTCATTGTGGAGCGGCAGCTACGGCCCAGTGCTTCTCACGCTGATCTTCGATCCCGTGGCCTCCGGGCGCTGGTTAGCACCGGAAGCGGTGGCGTCGACGAACGCGAACACTGTGGTGCCTCTCCGCAGAGCTGGCTGAAGAGGCCGCAGATCAGTTGCTGCTGGTTCTTGCCTTCGCGAGCGCCTGGGCGTGCGCGGCCTTGTTTTCGAGGATCAGGCGATAAGCGATGTAGTATTTGTAGATGTTGCTCACATACGTGACGGTTTCTTGGCCGATCTTCTCGGCCGCGATGTACTCCACGTTTCCGAACCAAACGTTGGGATCGAGCCCGCGCCGCTTTGCCTCCTTGCGGAGCTGCGACACCCGTCCGGGCCCCGCATTGTAGGACGCAAAGGTGAAAAGCGCCTTGTTCAGGTTGGTCATGGGCCCGTGCGCGTAATACCGGTCGATCATGAAGCGCATGTACTTGATGCCGGCGTCGATATTGGGCTCCGTCTCATGAATGTCGCCCACCTTCATCTGGTTTCCGGTGGCGGGCATGAGCTGCATCACGCCGACGGCGCCGACATGGCTCTTGGCGTTCTGGTTGAGTTGCGATTCCTGATAGCCCTGTGCGCCCATCAGTACCCAGTCGACGTCGTATTGGCTGCCGTATTTGCGAAAGTACTGGGTGAGCGCCTCGAACTTCTTCCGCTCCGCATCGGAACCCGCATCCTTCACGTATTTTACGTTCCGGAGATAACGCGTGAGAATCTCGTTGCCTGTGGCGGTGCCCGCCTTGTTGTGCGCAATCACGTCGTCCAGCTCCGCTTTCAGCTGCGGACTGTCCTTGCGCAGCGCCCATGCAACCTGACCGCCGGTGTGCACGGCCACATCGTCATGCACGACAACCTTCGGGAGCACCTGCTTCCAGAAATCGGCGATGTGCTTGTCGGCGATCACGACCTGGACGAGACCGGCGTTGAGCATTTCGAGCAGGTCTTCGTCCTCCAGAGTTTCCGGCGCTTCTTTGAGAACGGCCGCTGGCTTCCCTTCCGATGCGAACCGTCTATTCAGCGCAGCGAGGCTTTCGTAGTAGCTCGACGATTTGCGCACGAAGACCTGTTTACCGGCGAGATCGTCAACGCTCGCGACCTTGGGCGACGCGGGACCAGTGACCGCGACCTCGCTCACATTGCTCAAACCGGCCGTCGAAAAGTCGACGACCTTTTGACGCTCCGGCGTGATGGTGAGGTTGGCAGCGGCGATGTCCCCTTTACCCGCGATCAGTGCCGGCAGGAGCTGGTCGCGCTCGACCGGAATGAATACCACGCGCACTTTCAGATTTTTGTTCGCACGACTCTTATTCTTGCCAAGCTTTCGATTGAGATCGTCCTCCAGCAGCCGTCCGGCGTCCACCACAACCCCGCGCAGTACGCCCTTGTCGGCGAAGTAGAACGTCTTGCTGTTGACCGTCAGTATGCGGATGTAGCGGCGGGCGATCATGCCGTCGAGATCGCCAGTCCAGGACTTCTCGACCGCCGCCGGGTCGAGCGAGAAACTCGCGGCGAACGGATCTTGTGCGGGCTGTGTTTGGGCAAATGCCGCTGCGCCGAGGGCGGCAACGCAGAGAAATGCCGCCGTCAGACCGGCGAGCTTCGGGAAGGGGACGTACCACGTTCCGTCCGCCAGAATACGGTTGGGCGTTCCAGCAGGGTGTTGGACCATTATTATTGCGCCCTCACCATTGGCGGCTGTTTCCATGTGCCGTCGAGCGCTTCCTGTTTCGGCCAATAGATGCGCAGTGCGCAGGCGAAGCGGCCAGCGGGCGTGGGAAGCCAGTTTGCCTCTTTGTCGGCACCGGGCGAGACGTGCTGAAGCAAGAGTGTGATCCCGCCGTCGGGATCGCGCGCCAGCTCCGGCAGCATGGGCGAATTGATCAGGTACCGGTTCAGCGGATTGGCGACCAGCATCCGGTCGGGATGGATGTACATGGTCAGAGACCAGAAGGCGTTCGCCGGTGGCAATTGGCCGGGCGCGAAGGTCAGCGTGTAGTTGTTCGCGCCGTCGAGCGTGTCGCCATTGGCATCGGCCAGATAAAACGGATAGACCGCTTCCTCCTTCGCGTTGCCATAGATGCCGTTCACCGCGCCCAACAGGCGGTAGAGATAGTTGTTCTTCAGATAGTCGCGCGTCCCGAAGAGGTCGCCGCTGCTGATCTCGCCGCCGGACATCTTCCGCTCTTCCGCATCATACGCCTTCCACGCATCGGTCATGCCCTCGTGTACGGCCTTGATGAGATCGGGCGCGAGCGCCTTGATGTGGAATTCGCCCTCCGCGCCGATGCCGAGCTGTGCGAATTTCGCCATCAGTTCTCTCTCCGACGGATGCGTCGGGCAGAACTGAAGGACGAAATTGAGTACGTTGAAGAATTCGAGCGAGCCGCGCTCCTCCTGCGCGCTGAGAGGCTTGACGAAATCGATTGCCGGAGCCGCGACGGGCGCGGCGTTGCCCAGGAATGCCGATAACGGCTGAACCTTATAGCCGGACTGCACCGCCTTCACATTTTCGATGTCGTCGGGCGCAAAGAGTTGCGTGCGATAGATGACGAGAGCGAGTTCGGTCTCGCTGCGAATGATCTGTTTGATGCCGGGTGGTGCCTCGCCCTGCCAGTCCGGTCCAGCGAGAAGGTAGGGGCCTTCCTCGTTGCCGGTGGCGCGGCTTCCGACATAGGCGAAGTTAAAGGTGTAGAGGTCGATGAACTGCAGCGCGTAGTATCGCCCGCCCTCCATCTTCGGCACGGTGAATACCAGAGGCTCGATGCGCAGATCGGCGCCGACCGTCGAATAGGGCGTGTCGGAATTGGGTGACTGTATGGTCCTGTCGTCCGGCGTGTAGACGCGCGCGGTGTTGTGCACCTCGTTCCACTCGCCCTTGTATTCCGGATTCGCCGCGTCGACGAAATAGGCGTGCAGGATCCGGTAATTGTCCACCAGCGGGAAGCCGTAGATGGTGGCCTCCTTCGCGATGGCGCGGGCGTCTTCGGGCGAGAGCGCGGCCGAAGCGGCGGCGGCTTTCGCGAGAGCGGTCGGGATTCTGGGCACGGGAGCACCTCCGCTGTTTGAGGCTTTGCGGACAACGTCTGCAACTATCGGATGCACCAGGCCGCCTGCGGAATTGGACTTAAGTCCATGCCGCAAGTGGACCTAGGTCCAATGGAGCGTAGGCGCGATCCATCCTGTCATACGCGCGCAGAACTGGAGGCGACGATGATCAGACTGCTGGTTGCCGCGCTGGTCGCGATGGCACTTTCGCTCGGAGCACCTGCGATGGCAAAAGAAGGCTGCGGCAAGGGCTATCACGTAAACAAAAAGGGCCAGTGCGTAATCAACGGCCAGAAACGCACGGGCGTTTGCGGACCGGGCACTCATCTAGGGCCCAAGGGCCACTGCCAGCCGAACTAAACACTTCGCAGGGCTGGCAACGATCAGGCTTTGCCCTCTTGCCGCGAAAGCTGGCGCGCGAGATTCAAGATGGCGCGCCGCTGCGTCTGAGAATTCAGCCGGCTATAGGCATCCATCAGATCGGTCGCTCCTGGCGCGGTCAGATACGTGATGTGTCTGAGCCTCGGCTTGGACGGCCTGGTCTTATCGATGTCGCTGATGAGATCGGCCACGCTGCATTTCAGCGATTCGCAGATTTCCACGAGCCGGGAGAAGCTGATCCGGTTGGTCCCATGTTCGTATTTCTGGATTTGCTGAAACGTTATGCCCAGAGACCGGGCGAGTTGGTCCTGGGACATCTTGAGTTCCTTGCGGCGCAATCGCACCCGTGCGCCCAGGGCCACGTCGAGAGGATGCGGGTCTTCGGATGAATAGTCTGCCATTTTCTTTTCCCTCAAAATCCAAGTTGCGCTTTCTGCAACAAGATGCTCGTCATTGCACAATCATTTACTGTGTCCGTTAGACGGCGGAATGTATTTGCTCGCCGTATCCGTCAGTTCTGCGAAGGTGTGGTGCCAGTTCTCCGAAGGCGGCTGATAGGTCTCGGAGAACCAGGGCATGCGCTGCTTGTCGAAAACAACATTGCGCAGGAAATCGATCATAACGCGCGTGGCCTTCTTTCCCGACGCCGCGTCCGAGAAATAGACGAACAGCCCGGTCTCGAAATGATAGTCCGGTATGATCGGCACGAGATCTGGTGTGGTCACAAATGTGTAGCTCGGAAGCAATCCGATAACCTGTCCGGCCAGCACGGACTGCAACAGGATGTTGCCCGAGTTGGTGTAGAAATGCGGGCGTCCGAGCGCGGTGGCGTTCGAATACTGCGCCATGATCCCGGACTCGCCGCCGAATGAGGTCGTGACGTCGGCAAGGCGGTGATGACCGAGCTCGTCGCGCGACGCCGGTTTGCCGAACCGCTCCAGATATTTTCGCGACGCGAAATATGTGAAGTGAAACGTCGCTGCACGGAACAGCATCAGGTTTTCGTCGTGGGTCGGCGCATACCGCACCTGGATATCGAACGGCGGAATGGCGATCTTGTCGCTGTCGGGCGCAGACCCGAGACGAACGACGATACGCGGATAGAGATCGCCGAAGATGCCGAGGAAATGGGGGATGAACCACGCGGTCGCCAGTCCTTCGCCCAGCACCAGCTTGCACTCGCCGCTGATCTCGCCATCGATCTGGCGGACGCGCGACACCGTCCGCTCGGAGATCATCGCCATCGCTTCAACCATGTCCGCGATGTTCTTTCCGTCTTGCGTCAGCACGATGCCCGTCGCGCCGCGATCGACAAGCGGTACCCCTATCGAGGATTCCAGACTTTCGATCCTGCGCCGTATCGTCGGCTTGGAAAGCCGAAGGGCTTTTGCGGCCTGCCCAAAGCTGCGCTGTTTGGCCAGGGCCGCGAAAATCCGATAGTCATCCCAGTTTGGTTCCTGCCGGTTGGCAAGCCCTGCCGCTGGATACATTTTCGTTCCCCCTGTAACGCGTTTAGAAGCTCCCCGACCTCCCCCAAACCGCCCACCTTAGCTTCGCGCGAGGTGGAATCAGTGCGCAGACAAAATTCTAATGGGGAGTGGGCGATGTCAGAAGGGAATGCGCGTGAGGGGTGCAGAAAAGGCAGCCCTGAGGAGTGGAACGAATTTGAACACCTGCCCTCCGGACTGGGCTTCGGACGGGTGAGCCAAGAGTGGCTGGCGGAGGCCTCCGCGCTCCTGCACGGGCGGATTTCTGAGGATACGGCGTCGCTGGACACGTTCCGGGCGGTCCAGACGCTGAACCCAGATTCGTTCTGGGGGCTGTTCGAGCAGGAGGGTGAAACCCATCGCTTGGTCGGATTCCATGCACAGCTCATGTTCAACGAGGCAGGTCACAAAGCCCTCAGGGACCGGACCATCAATCTCAAAAACCCGGATCTCGCGCTGCTGTGCAGGTTCGGCGTGACCCCGGCGGGCGTGCATCTCTGGGCCATCGTCGCCGAGAAAAAGCTCGACGCCTTCCGACCGATGCTCGCGCGAGCGCTCGCGCGCTACGCCGGTATCCCGCATTACGCGACGCTGGCCACCGAGGCTGGCCGCAAGGCTGGAAGGTTTTCCGGCATGCGGCCGGTTGCGCCGGAAGACGATCGCATCGGCGGACTGCACGTCTTCAAGGCCGGCTATTCTCACAAGAGTTCGGCTTCTCCGGCGCCGGATGTTCGCGTCGTCGCGGTCACGTCGACCGAGCAGCTCGAGCAGGTTCGCGCCATCCGCGCGATCGTATTCATGGGCGAACAGAAGTGCCCCTATTCCGAGGAGTTCGACGGCAACGATCATTGCGCAACGCACGTCCTCGGGTTCGTCGGCGATGAACCGGCGGGTTGCGCCCGCGTCCGGTACTTCGGGAATTTTGCGAAGATCGAAAGATTGTCCGTGCTCGCGCAATACCGCACGACCGTTTTGAAATACAGGCTCGTGGAGTTCGTCGAAGACCTCGCGCGGCGCAAGGGCTTCAGCCTTCTCTACGGTCATCCGCAGAAGCGCATCCAGAGATTCTGGACCAGACTTGGTTACGAGGAAACCGCGCGCAATGCGCCATTCCAGTTCTCCGATCACGATTACACCGAGATGCGCAAGACGCTCACGCCGCATCCCGATGCCCTGACGATGCACGGCGATCCCATGGTGCTGATACGGCCGGAGGGACATTGGGACCGTCCGGGTGTGCTCGACCGCTCCGCGGAGCGGCCGGTGACGCGGCCCTGCTGAGAGATCGCCATGGAGGAACCTTTTTTTGAGCTTTCCGCGACGGAGTTGGCGCAACATATCGCCGACTATCTTCGGGAGATGACCCGGCTGTCGCGGGAGCGGAACTTGACGTCGCTCGCGCAATTGCTCGAGCGCGCCGAGATCGAAGCGGATTTGTGCGCAAGAAGTTGCGGCTCGCCGGCGAAGCGGTTTTTGTCGTGAGTGGTTATCCGTGAACGGTCACCGCCAATACGATTAGCCGTATCGTTCGTAAATTTACGCAGTAACGTTCGCGCTGCCGAAATATCATGGATCGCGCGCTAATCCGCGCGCTTCTTTTTACCAGAAGATGTGATCCGCGTCCTCCCGCGCCACGTAGTCCGTGCGCGTAACGTCTCTTGGAGGAGCCAATGAGCAAAATTTTTCGCGGAGCACTGATCTTATTCGCATTAGCATCGGTTTCCGCTGCCGACGCAGGTTCCCCGCGCAAGAACCAGACGGAAGGGTTCGGCGCGGGTAAGCGGCTTGTCTTTACCTATACGCAGAACTTCGACTGCATCGATCAGCCGAAGGCCGATCAGGACTTCAACCACAAGAAGGCGGAAAGCGATCCGAACGAGATGCAGATTCCCATCTGCCAGGCGGGCACCGATCCGACGATCAATCCGCCGGGACAGGTCGGCAAGGCCACCATGACGACCGAACCGCTTTATGTCCTGATCCCGATGTTCTCGGCCGATAACGACCAGAACCCGAATGACGCGATCTCCTGCAAGGACGTGGTGCCGGGGACGATCTGTGGCCCCACGCTCGGACAGACGCTTATCCAGCTTTTCGGCGCGCTGCCGGAGGCGTTCAAGGCCAAGCCGCTCGTCTATGCGCAGTGCCCCGATCCCGGCAAGAAGCCGGGCACCTGCACGATGCATGCGTCGCGCGTAGATCTGGCGCCGGTGCTCGCGGCGCTGGGCCTCATCGCCAATCCGCCTACGGCAAATGTGTTTGTCCCAACGCCGAATCACAGCCATGTCCTCGACGATGACGCGATAAATTTTGGTGCCGTCTGGTGGCAGGTGCTTCCTGTGTTGGTGCTCAAGCAGAGCGACTGGCCGCCGCAGGACGGCTCGAGCGGTATCACGTCCGAGGCCACGCTGGACGCCGCGATCAATGCGGGCGATGCGATCGAGGCGCCGTCGAATTTCTTTCTGTTCTTCGGCTCGCAGGAAATGAACGCCACGAGCATGAACGGCATGGATATGAAGATGGGCCACTGATCTTCAGTACATCCAGAAAGCAGAAGAGCCGGGCATCTCGCCCGGCTCTTTACGTTCGGGTGAGCGCTTAGGCGGCAGCCCGCCTTCGCGACGAGGCCTCGGCCTGGTGCAGATAGGTCGTGAAACCATCGGCCGCCGGCGGAAGGGCGTTGAGCAGCATCAACGCGCTGACCTGTCCGCGATGGCCGACGCCGTGGGTTATGACGTGCATGAGCATCTCCTCGCGCGACATACAGCCCGCGGCGCCATCGGTGAACATGAAGCGGATGCGCTCGGCCAATTGCCTGCCGTCGAGCGCCGAAACATAGTCGATATAGTCCCGGTCGCTGGCATGGATGTCCGCGGTTAGATCGTCCAGCGCCGGCATTTCGCTCAAATTGGCGGAAGCGTATCCGTGCGTCTCATGCTTCATGTGCGCGGCGAAAATCCGGTCGACGACGTAGCTGTGGCTCATGGCCTTGATCGCAAGGTTTGTCACCGGGGATTGACTGCCAAGCTTTGCCAGGGCGTTCAGCAGTTCTTCATTGGCCCAGGCCTTGTATTCGAACAGGCGTCGTAGCGTCTCTTGCATGACGTGGTCCTTCCGCTTGGTGTGCGTTTCGTGCGGGCGTTGTCTTTGCCCCTTGAAATGTATAATATGAGCGATCACTCGCCTTTTGTACTCGCATTGGAAAGTCAGAGATTTGGCGTCCAGACCGCTTACGAAACCCCGGAAAGACGCATCCCAGGAGCGCTCGCGCGCGACGGTTGACGCGCTGGTGGAGGCGACTGCTCGCGTTCTTGTCCGCGACGGTTTCGACAACGCCAGCACCAACCGGATCGCGGAGGTGGCGGGGGTGAGTGTCGGCTCGCTCTATCAGTATTTCCCGAGCAAGGAAGCGCTGGTTGCCGCTGTGATCGAGCGTCACCAGCGGGAGATCATGCAGACCGTCCGCAACGAACTGGCGGAGGTCATGACCCAACCGGTTGAGCGCGCGGTGCGCAAGCTCGTTGCTGTCGCTATCGAGGCCCATCGCGTAAATCCCAAACTGCATCGCGTGCTGGCGGAGCAGATCCCGCGCGTGGGAAAGCTCGAGAAGCAGGAAGCTTTCGCCCGTGAAAACTATGCGCTGTTCAAGGGATACCTTGAACGCCACCGCGAAGAAGTTTGCGTCGCCGATCTGGACCTCGCGTCCTTTGTCTGCGTGACCACGATCGAGGCGTTAACGCATAGCGCCGTGCTTCATCATTCGTTTTCGGATGAGGCGATGGATGCACTGACCGAAGAGGCCGCGCGGCTCATCGTGGGATATCTGAAGGATTAGTCGCTGGATCGCGGGAACGTGATTTGTGAGGCTTGCCAGACGTGCCCGAGAGTTCGCCTTTGTTTGGGGGCAGCGATGGGATGGACAGCTTCGAGGATCTCGGTGGCTTTGGGCGGCCTTTTGTGCGCGGCACCTGCCTACGCCGTGCCCTATACCGCGATGGCCCCGGTCGATCAGTACATGATGGCTCGCGCCGCCGAGGTCGCGCTGGCGAAGAGCGCGGCACCGCCGTCTATCGCGGACAAGGCAACGATCTTGGTGCTGACGCCGCACGGCTACGACACGGCGGCTAAAGGCAGCAA
>Ga0157369_10002883_pt1 | contig 20540 bp, 26 predicted proteins | sample C25metaG_FD_113461 | JGI IMG/M metagenome (GOLD analysis project Ga0157369, IMG submission 113461) | Corn rhizosphere microbial communities from Kellogg Biological Station, Michigan, USA - C2-5 metaG | ecosystem: Host-associated > Plants > Roots > Rhizosphere > Soil | place: USA: Michigan...
GAGCGCGTCGTCGAGACGTTCCCAGACGACGCGTTGCAGGCCTTCGTCTCCGCCCGGGCACTCGCCGCGAAAGTCGCTCCACTCGCGGTGCCGCCAGAGCACGCACGACGAGAGCAGCATCGAGCCGCCCGCACGCGTGCCCTTCTCGAGCACCACAGCGTCGCGACCGAGCTCGCGCAGACGCGCGGCCGTCACGAGACCGGCCATCCCGGCGCCCGCCACGATCACGCGGTCGCTCATGTTCTACGTCAGTGAGAACGTCGGCTTGTGCTCGACGTACTCGATGCGCACGCGCTCGGGCCCCCAGAGGAACGCCGCGTACGTGTTCGCCGCGTCGACAACCGACTCCACCTCGATGCCGAGGTCGCCCGCGCTCTCGATCACCTCGTCGGCAGAGTCGACCAGCACCGCGAGGTGGTTCAGGAGAGGCTGCTCTGGCTCGCCGGGCGCACCAGGCACGAACTCGACGAATGCGCCGCCGACCTCGACGCGCGCCGGACCGGCGGGACGGAAGCCGTAGCGCTCGTATGCCTGCGCCGTCCGTTCGGGATCAGCCGAGAGGAGCGTGACGTGATCGAGGTCGTAGTCGACATCCGTCTCGGCCTCGACCAGCGTCAGATGGATGCCCTCGCCCGCGTCGAAGACGTCTGCGGCACCCTCGGGTAGGAGCGCGCGTGCAGTCGCGAGGTCCGAGACGCGAAGCGCGACGTGAGCGATCGCACCGCGCTCGCGCGGCCCGTCGGCGTCGAAGAGGGTCAGCTTGCCGCGGCGCGCGTCACTGCCGAGCAACGTGAAGTTCGCCTCCTGGGCGATCACGTGCATGCCGACGTGCCGCGTCAGGAACTGCGAGATCGGCGCGCGGTCGGCGACCCAGAAGGCAACGTGGTCGAGAGTCAGAGGACGCACGCAAGCACGTTAGCGACTGGCTGCATGCTCGCGACCGGTGCCCGTGCACGCCGGCGCCCGGGCCCCGGCCGACGCCGGAGCCCGAGGCGCCTACGCGCTAGCGAGAACTTCGGCGGGACGCGGCGCGCGAGCGGGTACCCGTGCTGGGACGCGTCTTACGAGCGCTCGACTTCTTCGCGGTCGACTTGCGAGCGGTGCTCTTGCGTGCAGTGGTCTTCCGCGCCGTGCTCTTGCGGGCCGTGCTCTTCTTCGCCGATGCCTTGCGGGCCGACGTCTTACGGGCGGTCGACTTCTTGGCCGTCGACTTCTTCGCGGTCGACTTGCGAGCAGTCGACTTCTTGGCGGTCGACTTGCGAGCGGTCGACGTCTTCGTAGCCGACTTGCGAGCAGTCGACTTCTTGGCGGTCGACTTCCGCGCCGTCGACTTGCGAGCGGTCGTCTTGCGCGCCGTGCTCTTCTTCGCCGACGCCTTACGAGCCGACGTCTTGCGGGCGCTCGACTTCTTGGCCGTCGACTTGCGAGCGGTCGACTTCTTGGCGGTCGACTTCTTGGCAGCCGACTTCTTCGCGGTCGACTTCTTCGCGGTCGACTTGCGAGCGGTGCTCTTCTTCGCACTGCTCTTCTTTGAGCGAGACGCGCTCGAGCGTGAAGTTGAACGCGTTGCCGCCGGAACGACACGCGTGACTTCTTCACTCTCGACTGTTGTCGTCTCGTTCAAATCGTCTTGGCCCATCAAAGACCTCCTGCGTCGAATTGCGCACATGCACGATTCCCTACCACGTTGCTTTGTAACGTGCAACGCGGACGGCATACATCACGTCGCACGTGCTTGAAAGGAAACGCGTCGTCACGAATTGATTTGTCAGTACGCGGTCGACGTCCGAATACCTGCGTGACGTACGTGCGTTGCGCACAACGCCGACGCGAGCGCGACTCTCTTATTCGATCGGCTGGTTCTGCACGTCGTGCGCGGTGGCGTACTCGCCGGTCAGCGCATTCACGACGTCCATGCCTTCGCCGTAGGCTGCGTTGATGCGCACGAACGGCTCCCACTTGTCCGGCAGCGCGTCCTCCGGGAAGATCGCTTCGACCGGGCACTCGGGCTCGCACGCGCCGCAGTCGATGCACTCCTCGGGATCGATCACGAGGATGCGGTCGGCTTCATGGATGCAGTCGACAGGGCACACGTCCACGCAGGAGCGATCCTTGATGTCGATGCACGGTTCGGAGATCACGTACGTCACGGCGCGTCATTCTACTGACGCGAGCAGACCGTCAACCAGTTCACCTGCACGCTCGAACAGCGCGGATTTGGCGACCACCTGGTCGAAGCCCGCCGCGTGCGCCCGCCTGAGCCCGTCGGTGTCGGTGTGATTCGTGAACCCCAGGATCGGGACGTCCGGATAGGCGTCCGCGACGTCGGTGGCGTCGATGCGCGAGATGTCCGCGATCACGAGATCGGCCGGCTCGACGCCGTCCGAGGTCTGGAAACGATGCCCAGGCAGAGCGCCCTCCAGCTTGCCGCGGATGAACAGATCGACTCCAACGAGCAGGATCGTCGCCATGGTAAGAGGCTCTCACAAAATACGCGTTGTGTCGCCCCGCCGCGCTCGGCGGCACAATGCTGCGTCCTCGGTCGCGCCACGAGAACACCGCCATTGACGCTCCCTGCGTCCTTGCCTGTCACTCACCGATCGCACCCGGATCGACGAACGGTCATTCCGTGAGAGCCTCTGAGCGCGACGCCAGCACCGTGGACCGCGAGTTCAAGCGCGGCCTCGCTTTCGCCCGAGCGGGTCGGAACTTCGACGCCCACGAGGCCTTCGAGCTCGCGTGGCGCGCGTGCGGCGACGACGAGCGGGACTTCTTCCAAGGGCTCGTCCACGTCGTCGTCTCGGCGTACCAGAGCGGCCGTGGCCGACCCGTCGCGGCCGAGCGTCAGCGGCTGAAGGCGATTCGCCGCCTGACGCAGTTCACGCCGTCGCACCGCGGTATCGACGTCACGCGGTTGCTCGACGCGCTAGAGCGTTCCGAGGCCGATCCGCGTGAACACCTGATCGAGCGCGACGCGTAGCCACCAGTCGCGGTTGAAGAAGAGCAGGAGCCCGAGCGTCACGAGCACCGCCCCCGAGACGCCTCGAATCACCCCGTAGTGGTCACGCACGAAGCGGAACGCGCGCATCGCGTGCGCGAACGCGATTCCCGCCGCGACGAATGCGGCAGCGAGCCCGAGCGAGTAGGCGATCAGCAGCACGACCCCGCGTGCGATCGAGCCCGACGACGACGCGAGCACGAGAATCGACGCGAGCACGGTCCCGATGCACGGCGCCGCGCAGACCGCGAACGCACCGCCGAGCAGGAAGCGCGAGCCCGATCCATGCGCGCGCTGCAGCAGCCCGGGAGCGACCGCACGCTCGGGCCACGGCAGCAGCCCGAGGAATGCAAGCCCGAGCACGACGAGCACGAAGCCGGCGATCTCGAGCTGCGAGCGCTTGTCGACCGCGCTACCGACCGCGGCCGCTGCTGCCCCGAGCAACACGAACACAACCGTGAAGCCGAGGATGAACGGGACGCTCGCCTTCAGCACACGCCCGCTTACGCGTCGCTCGTCGAGACGCACGACGTCGACCGCGGAGATCGCCGACAGGTATCCCGGCACCAGCGGCAGCACGCACGGTGTGATCACCGAGATGAGGCCGGCAAGAAATGCGATCGGCAGCTTCTCAAGCATCGAAGCGTTCGAGCTCCTCGTCGATTCGCCGCTCGACCTCCGGGTCGAGCGCGGGCTCAGCCGGGATCGGCTCGGGTCGCGGCCGGCCGCGCGACCAGTACCACGCGCCGCCGGCAAGCCCCACCGCGCCGACGAGCGCACCGCCGATCGGCAAGACCCAGGCGATCAGGTCGAAGCCGTGCGTTGCCGGAGTCGAGAGCACGCCGGGCCCGAAGTTGGCAACCATCTCGTCGAGGATCTGCTGCTTCGTCCAGCCCTGCGCGATCCGCTTGCGGATCAGGTTCTTCATCTCCACCGCGACCGGAGCGGTCGACTGGTCGAGCGTCTCGTGGCAGACCGGGCAGACGAGCTCCGTCTCGAGCTCCGACTGACTGGGATGCGCGTCCGAGCCGAGCGCCGGCGCGGCGAGCACGAGCGCGACCAGCGCAAGCAGGACGACCCTCATGCGGCCAGTGCCCGGCGCGCGCCGGAGGCGAGCGCCTGCTCCGAGACGGGGCCGATCACGTGGTCGACGATCCGGCCGCGCCGGTCGATGAAATAGGTCTGCGGCGTCCCGAGAATCCCCCACGGCCCCGCCGTCGAGATATCCGGGTCGAAGACCATCGGATACGTTGCACCGTAGTGCCGGCTGAACGACTGCGCGGGGCCCTTCCGGAGCTCGCCGATGTCGACGCCGACGACGACGACCTGGCCCGACCAGCGGTGCGCAAACGAAACGAGGCGCGGCATCTCCTCCTTGCAGGGGAGACAGTCCGATGCCCAGAAGTTGACGACGACCGCCTTGCCGCGCAGCGACGAGAGCGACAGCTTGCCGCTCCCCTCGAGGAGCGGCAAGGTGAAGCCGGGAGCCGCCACGATCTTGTTCTTCGTCACCGCGCTCAGCACGGACTTCGGCTGGTGGGTCAGGTGCCAGGCGAGCACTCCGCCGAGCACGATCACGACGACGCCGGTCGCAGCTCGGATCGCCGTGCGGAGGCTCACGACCGGAGAGCCCGCTTGATTGCCGCGTTCAGCGTGCCGGGCGGGATCGGGCCGTTGACGTGCGGCGGGATCACGCGTCCCGCCTTGTCGACGATGAACGTCTCCGGGAAGCCGGTGACGCCCCAGCTGCGTCCCGCCGACCCGTCGTCGTCGTGCACGACGGGATAGTTGACGGCGTAGCGAGCCATGTAGCCCCGAGCGGCGGATTTGAGGTCGGTGCCGTCGACGCCGATCAGGACAACCCCCTTGCCGCTCCAGCGCGCGGCGGCGTCATGCAGCGTCTTCGCCTCGAGCTTGCAGTCGACACACCAGGACGCCCAGAAGTTGAGGACGACGACCTTGCCGCGGTAGGCCGCCAGGCTGAATGGGTGTCCGCCGTCGAGCCACGGCAGCTCGAGCGCCGGAGCCGGCACGGTCTGTCCCTTGTCGACCTTCGACGCGATTCCCCCGGGCCCGCGATGCGTCATGTCCCAGACGAGCAGTCCGAGCAGGGCGACCACGACGGCGACCGCGAGGACGCGGACGATGCGCATCAGACGATGTGGACCGTCGTCCCGACGTCGACGTGGTCGAAGAGCCACTCGGCGTCGGGCACCTGCATCCGGATGCAGCCGTGCGAGGCGCTGTACCCGATCGACGACGGCTCGTCGGTGCCGTGGATGCCGACGCCGGGGCTCGAGATGCCCATCCACCGCGTTCCGAGCGGATTCGAGGGACCGGGCGGAACCGGCTTGAGACCCTTGGCCCACGAGTCGTTGACCGGCGGATACCAGGTGGGGTTCTTCCACTTGACGACGATGTGGAAGTCACCCTTCGGCGTCGGGTAGATGGACTGGCCGGTTGCGACCTTGAACGTGCGATCCAGCTTGCCCTGGTCGAAGAGGTAGAGCTGGTTGGCGGCGCGGTTGATCACGATCACCCTGCCGAAGCTCGCCGCCGTGACCGTCGGTGGGGTCGCGCGCGTGCGTACGCGCACCGGCAGGCGCGTGTTGGCGCGCAACGCGGCGACCAGCCGCTGGGTCAGCTGCCTGCCGTTCACCGCGCGGCCGACCTTTTCCTGGCGGATCACCGGCCGCTCGTTGCGGAAGTCGAGCTTGGCGTCGACCGGCTTCGTGGCAAAACGCTTGACGACCTTCGCGACCCACGCGCGTACGGCCGCGCCGCGCACCGCCACGACGAGCGCGACGTTCGTCCCCGGCTCCGCGATGCGAGCCTTCGCGACCGCCGTCTTGACGTAGGCGGAGGCCTGCACGCGCGGGTCAACCTGGAGCAATGCGCGGTCGACGACCACCGTCAGCGGCTTCGCAAACGCCGCCTGGACCGCCACGACGGCGTCGGCGGGCGTCAGACCACCGACACGGACCCCGGCAACTCTCACCCCGGCCGGAATCGTCGGCGAGGGGCCCGGCGAGATGGCCGTCATGGTCGTTGTGGTTGCCACGGTCGTCGTCGTGGCCGCCGTCGTCGTCGTCGAGGTGGTGACGTCGGCGATCACAGTCCCCGAGAGCGCTCCGGCCGCCGCGAGACCGAGCACGAACAGCGCGAGGGCCGAAAAACGCTTGATTGAAAGGAATTGCTTCACGGCGCAAGCAGTGTAGCCAGCGTCTGCAACACCATTTTGGGGTCATCGGAGACGATCGCATCGACCCCGATCGACACCAGACGGCGCACTGCGCGAGGGTCGTTCGCCGTCCAGGCCAGCACGGGCGCGCCCAGGCCGTGCGCGATGCTCACCGCCGCTCGCGAGCAGAGCGTGTGGTGAAGCGAGAGCGTGTTGGCGCGGGCGGCGCGCAGGAGAAGAGGCACGCGCAGGGGCATCGCCTGCCGCAAAGCGACGGCGCCTGCGGCGGTCAGCGGCTGCGGCCAGCGGACGCGAGAGACACCGTAACGGTCCCGGGGGTACCCGATCGCCAGGGAGAGCGCCGGTGCGATCCGCGCCAGGCGCCGCGAGCTACCCGCCCACGTCGTCGAGATGACGGCCCTGTCCATCAGCCCGTGGCGGCGGAGCGCGGCGACGAGCTCCTCCTCGTAACCCGGCAGCTTGGCGTCGAGCTGAACGCCGAGCTCGTGCGCGCGCAGAAACTCCAGCGCGTCGTCGAGGGAGAGCGGCTGCTCGGGCACCTCGCGGCTCGAGTGCGCGAGCCGAAGGTCGGGCCCGACGTCGAACTCGACCAGATCGGCCCCGGCCTCGACAGCCGCCTGGAGCGCCGCGAGTGTGTTCTCCGGAGCGACGGCGGCCGCGCCGCGGTGCCCGATCACGAAGGGCGGGCCCCCGCCGCGCTGCAGCTTCATGCGACGCGCTTGATCACGACGATGGCGCAGTCGTCGCCGAGCTCGCCGCCAGCGAATGCGCGGCAGGTGGCGACGACGGAGTCGGCGATTGCCTGCGCCGGCTGCGAGCACGTTGCCGCGAGGATCTCGTCGAGACGCTCGACGCCGAACAGCTCGCCGTTGCGGCGCGCCTCGATCACGCCGTCGGTGTAGAGCACCACGCTCGTGCCCGGCCGGAGCTCCGCCCGCACCTGCTCGTACACCTGCTGCGACTCGATCCCGAGTGCGAGCCCGCCGCAGGCGAGCCCGCTGACGGTGCCGTCCGGCAGAACGAGGCGCGGTTGCGGATGGCCGGCGCCCGCCGCCAGCACGCCCCCGGTCGGGTCCACCAGCAGGTAGGCCATGGTGATGAACTTGCCGGTCGCGATCTCCTCGACGACGACCTCGTTCGCGTGCGTGAGGAACTCCGACGGTTCTGGATGCTCGCGGGCGAGCGAGCGGAAGACGAACTTCGCCATTGCCATGTCGGCTGTCGCGTCGATGCCGTGGCCGGTGACGTCGCCGAGCACGACGGCGAGCGCGCCGTCGGCAAGCTCCAGGAAATCGAAGAGATCGCCACCGACGTCGACCTGCGCCGCCGGCTCGTAAACCGTTCCCACGTCGAGCCCCGCGATCGCCGGCCGCTCGCGCGGCAAGAGCGACTGCTGCATCGTCTCCGCAAACTGCTTTTGCTGTGAATAGAGCCGGGCGTTGTCGATTGCGAGCGCGGCCTGTTGTGCGATCGTCGCCGCGGTCGCAAGCGTTTCGGCGTCGAGCGCCCTCGCGGGATCGAGCGAGACGATCGTCAGCTCCGCCAGCAGCTCCGACGGAGTGGCGATCGGCAACAGCCCGACCGTCGACCCCTGCTCGAGGAATGGGATCAGCAACGCGTGCGCGCCGCCGAGCCGCCGAGCAGCGGCGACATCGAGCACCGTCGGGCGAGCCGTGCGGGCGGGACGCGGCTGAGGACGCCGGAGAATCGTCGCCACCGCGGCGAGCAACCGCTCGTCTGCGACGTACACGGCCCGCGGCACGAACTGGTCGCCGCGCTCGTCCGGCACCCGGATCACGGCTGCGTCGACGCCCAGCACACCGACGATCGTCTTGGCGATCGCGTGCAGGGTCGTCTCCAGCGACAGGCTCTGGGCAAACGAGCGCGAGATCTCGTAGAGCGCGTTTACCTGTCGTGAGGTCTGGCGCTCAGACTCGAGCACCGTTCCGAGCGCCTCACCCAGCTCACGCGAGCGCTCGTGCAGCCGCGCGTTCTGCACGGCCACGGCCAGCTGGGCAGCGAGCGACGTGAGGAGCGCGGCGTCTGTGTCGCGCAACGCACGCACTCCGGGGTAGGCGACGAGCAACCCGATCGACTCGTCGCGTACGCGCAGGGGCACCGCGAGCGCCGAGCGCTGGCCGGCCGCGTTCAACGCCGCACGCACCAATCCGAGCGCCGGTTCGTGACCGGTCACGCCGGCGTGCACCGCTGCGCGTGCGCGCAGCGGGCCGAGCGCTGCCTCGAGCAGCTGCGCGGCGACCGCTTCGTGGCCGTCGACAAGCCCGCGTCCGGCTGCCGTCGAAAGCCTCCCGCCCTCGCGGAGATAGATGCCGACCTGCTCGACGCCGAGCAGCTCGACGATCCGCTCCACCGCCGTCTCGAGCGTGTGCGCCAGCGAGAGCTGCGCGATCGCCGCACCGACCGTCTCGAGCAGCGCATGCGTGCGCTCGAGCTCCTCCTCGGTCGACTGCGCACGCTCACCGACCCGCAGTGCGTGAGCGACGCGGCCGGCGAACGCCACGAGTGGCGGCAACTCGCCGTCGGCCGGGACGGCTTCTTCGGTGAAGAACAACTGCAACGCCGCGAAGGGCGGCTCCCCAAGCCCGAGCGTGAGCGCACCGTCGGCACCGGCCGGCAAGCCGGCCCGGCGTGCGACGGCCACCGGCCGCCATGCCTCGACCGCTTCCCGCACCAAGCCTGCGGCGGTCGCGAGCGCGGTCGCGCTCGCCTCCTCGATCGCCGTGAGCAGCTCAACGTCTCCGTCGGGCCGCACCTGCCAGACAGCGCCGGCCCGGGCGCCGGTCGCCTCGACCCCGATCTCCACCGCGTGTTGCGCCGCTCTGCGCGGATCCGCGCCGGCGGCGAGCGCTTCGCCCGCCAGTTCGAGCCAGCGTGCTCGGCGGCCGCCGAGTGCCGCACTCGTTCCGGGCGCGAGCGAACGGACAGTCAGGCCGAGCTGTCCGGCAAGCAGCTGAGCCACCGGCTCCTCGTCCCGGGTGAACGGCTCGGAGAAGCGCACGAACTCGACCGAGCCGACGATGCGCCCATCCGCCCGCGCCGCGGCCACCGCCACGCCGGCCGCAGTCGCCCGCTCCGCGGCCCGCCGCGTCGGCTCCGGCACCTCGCCCGCCTCGACCGGATCGCACGGCGCCCGGGTGCCCGCGATCTCGGCGCCGAGCGCCGACCCGTCTGGTGCGACCGCGCGGGCGACCAGATCGCCCGTCCGGTCGACGACCCGGATCACGCACAGATCCGCCCGTACTGCGTCGGCGCCGGCCTGGGCGAGCGCCGCCAGCGCGGTCGCCAAGTCATCTGTTGCGGCCACCTCCGCTGCGGCCCGTGCGAGCGCCTCCACGGGCCCGAACCCGGTCTCCACTGCCATCTGAGGACAGATACTGCCCGGATACACTTCCCAGGTGGCCGAACCTGCTCAGAAAGAGCCTGTTCACGCCGAGGATGCGCCGGCTCTGGATCCGCATGCGATCGAGCGTGCGTACCGGCGTGAGCGGGCGCGCCGGCGGGCACGCCACGAGCGCCACAGCAAGGTCCGGCGCTCGAACGTCCGTTTCTGGGTCAGCCTGCTCGCGCTGACGTTCCTCGCGGCGTTCGTGATCCTCGCCGCCTGGCACGAAGTGCAGACACTGTTCGGCGTCTGAGCTCGTTTAGAGGAGGCGCGGGGCCCGCGTGAACGGGCTCCACGAAGCCTGTTCCCAGGCGGCGCCGGAGCACATCGGGCAACGCGGCAGCGTCCCGTGCACCGTCACGCCGTACCCGCAGGAAGCACAGTGGTACTCGCCCACCACAACCGCCCCCTCGACGAGAAATTCGGCGCAATCATCGGACGGCTGCTCGAGCAGCCGGGCCCCCTCGAGCATCGGACCCCTTTCTTCCGCAACGGTCACCACGTCCTCCGACCGGGATGATCCCCATAATCCCCCCTGTGGAAACACCCGACTTCTTCGACCCCGACGAACCGGCCACTGCGCCGCCTGCTCGAGGCGGGTATCCCAAGCGGTCGGCGGGCGGCATCTGGGCCGCCGGCGAGCGCATCACCTGGATCGCGGCCCTGGTTCTCGCCCTCTCGAGCTTCATGGACTGGTACGCCGGCTCGGGGGTCGGCGTCAAGCTCGCCGTGATCGGCTGGCATACCGGCGTGCTGGGCAAGCTCGTCTTCTTCATCGGCCTGGCGGTGCTCGTGCTGGTCGCCCTGCGGGAATCCGGCTTCGAGCTGCCTCCGGTGCTGCCGGACAGCCTCGTCGTGCTGGCGCTGGGTGCGCTCTCCCTGGTCTTCGTACTGATCCGCGTGCTCTCGATCCCGGATGCGGTGCTCCCGGCCAACGGCCGCGGCATCGGTATCTGGATCAGCCTGCTCGCCAGCCTCTGCCTGCTCGCCGGCGGACTGCTGCGCGCAGCAGAAGAGCTGTAGCGACTCCCACCACCGCGCCCCCCAGCACGTCGAGCGGGAAGTGGTCGCCGTTGTAGAGGCGTGAGAGCGCGATCAGGGTCGCCAGCGCGTAGAACGGCCAGCGAAGGCGCGGCTCGAGGAGCCCGAGCACCACCGCACAGGCGACGCTCGAGGCGGAGTGACCGGACGGGAACGAATGGGTGGTCGCAGCCGGGCCGAGCTGGTGCACGAACGGACGGTGCCGGGGGATGAGCGTCTTTCCGAGCAGGACGAGCAACTGGGCGACACCGTCGGTGGCGACGACGGCCGCCACGATTGCAGGCCGGCGCCGCAGCAGCGCCAGGAGGATCGCGATCGCGATCCAGACCGCGCCGAACGAGCCGATCCGCGAGAGTCCGATCGAGAGCCAGTCGAGCCAGCCGGTGCGATGGGCAACGATCCAGGCCTCGGCGCGGCGGTCGAGTGAAAGCATCGCCCGCTCGACGATTTACGCGGGAACGAGCTGCTTGGCGCGCTCGACCAGTTGCTGCGGGTCGAACGGCTTCCCGATGAAGCCCTTCGCGCCCCGCTCCATGGCTTCGGCGCCTTCGCCGACCTGGCCCGAGAACATGATCACGGGAATCGAGCCATGCAGCTCTTGCAGCCGCTGGAGCAGCTCCCAACCGTCGACACCGGGCATGACGACGTCGAGCAGCACCAGCTGCGGCGCCTGGTCGGCGATCGCCGCGAGCGCCTCGTCGGCGCCCGAGGCTTCGCGAACGGTGTACCCCTCGGCCTCGAGGCTGACCCGCACGAACTCGCGCAGGCGCGCGTCGTCGTCGACCACCAGCACGAGCGGGCCTTCCTTGCGGCCGCCCGGCCCCGACCGCTCGAGGAAGAGCTCGAGATCGCGGCGCCGGAACCGACGGTGTCCGCCCGGCGTGTAGAAGGCCGGGACGCGCCCCTGATCCGACCACTTGCGGATCGTCGACTGGGCGACGCCGAGAAACGTGGCTGCCTGGCCGAGGGTGAGCCAGTCCGGCTCCCCGCTCGGGACACCACGTCTCCCTGGGTACGTCATCAACATGAAAAGTAACCAAAGCTGCGTCTACCTAAACATGCGCGCAGCGATGTTTTACGGAGCTGGGACCGTGACGGTCACCGTGCGCAGGGCCGCCGGGGCCAGTGGCAACGGGTCGAGTGTGCGCACGATCGACTGTGTCCCAGCCGGAGGCGAGCCGTCGTCGAGCGCTTTGCCCAGCGCGATTCCCACGGCGAAGACGACGATCAGGATCGCGGCGAGAAGCAGGCGTCTCATGGCGCGTAGTCCGAAGCTCCGCGCGCGAAGACATGGAAGGCGGCGTCGGCGACGGTGCCGGGCTCGCTGATCACCGGCGCGTCGGGATCGGCGTCGGCGAGCAGCGAACGGGCCCACTCGTCGGCTCCGTCGTACGCACCGGAGAGCTCGGCCAGCGTGAAGTTCTGCCCCAGGCGCTCGCGCAGCGCGGCGACGACCAGATCCACGCGGCTCGAGAGGTCGTGGTAGCGGGCCGGCGAGGACCGCGTCTCCTCGACACGCCGGTTGCCGTCATGCCACTGCTGGCGGGCGAGCGAGACGTCCACGTCACGCAGTACAGCAGGAGTCCGGCCAGAGCGACGGCAGCTCGGCGACGATCCGGTCGCCGAGCTCGTAGCCGGGCCGGGCGAGTGCGAACGCGGCATGGGCGTGCAGGCACTTGAGGCTGCCCGTACGCGTGGAGCCGCCGATGCCCGCGTCGAGCTCCGGGCGGAGCGCGCGCTGGGCCGCCTGAGCCTCCGCCACGCTTCGCGCCAGCTCCGGGTCGTCGTTCGCGGCACGCGACCAGCGCTCCACTCCGCCCGCGGCCTCGAGGCGGGAGATCGCCGCCACGAGATGCGGGCAGGTGACGTAGAACTGCGTCGGAAACGGGCGACCGTCGCTGTCGAACGGCGCCTGCTCCGTCACGGCCGGACGCCCGAAGGGGCAGCGCACCGCGACACGGCGAAATGCCCGCGGCGGCCGGCCGATCTGACGCTCGACGAGCTCGCGATCATCCATGGCGCGAGGGTAACTCAGTGCGTCTTGCGCCAGGCGGAGATGCCCTTGACGATGAAGAGCCGTTCGCCCGGCTTCACGAGGCCGAGGCGGCGCGCCTCGCGCACGAGCTGGTCGCTCGTGCCCGCCTGCGCGATCCGCTTCTCGAGCTGCGACTTCTCCTGCCTCAACGCCTGCACCTCTGCATTGCGAGCCTGCAGGCGATGGCGCGTGTGCAGGTAGGTCTGCGCGGGCTTCCAGTAGAGGAGGCCGAGCAGGACGAGACCGCCGATCGCAAGCAGGCGCGTGGGGCGCAACCGGCCCCGGCGGCGGGGCTTCTTGGAGCCGCGTTTCACGGGGACGGGATTCTCCATCCCCGGGGCGCTCTCCTTCTACCTGGGCGTCTAAGAGCGGCGCACTGCGACGATCGCGGCCATCTCGGGCGTGACCAGGAGCTCCGTCGCCTCGAGGCGCGGATCGAGCAGCAGCGCCTCCCTCGTCGCATCGCCGGCCATCGGGGCGCCCGGCGTGAGGTCGTCCTTCACAAGGATGCCGCCCGGCGCGAGCAGGTCGGCGACCAGGTCGTAGGCGACGCCGCCGTCCGCGAACACGAGGTCGAACGGGCCGCGCTGGGGCAGCAGCGAACGCCAGTCGCCCTCGAGCACCTCGGCGGCGGTTCCTGCGAGCGCCACGCGTGCCTGCGCCGCACGTTCCGGGTCGAGCTCGACGGTCACGAACGTCGAGCCCCGCGGGAGTGCGGCCGCGATCGCCTTCGCGCCAGCTCCGTACGAGGTGCCGATCTCGGCGATCTTCCCGCCAGGCTTCGACGCGACCAGCGTCGCGACGAGACGCTGCACCTCGGGGATCGAGTACGCGCCGGCAGTCAGGCGATGTCGACCTTGATCACGTTGGTCGAGCCTGGCAGGTTCACGGCGGTGCCGGCGGTGGTGACGATGCGGTCGCCGGTCTCGATCACACCGGAGCCGAGCGCCGCCTCGATCGACCGTGACCAGAGATCTTCGACGTTCTCGGTCCGCACCATCAGCACGGGCACGACGCCCCATTCGAGCGCCATCTGCTGCACCGAGACCTGGTGGTGCGACAGCCCGATGATCTGCCGGCGCGGACGGAGCCGCGAGACGGCCGAGGCGGTACGGCCGGTGAACGTCGGCACGAGGATCGCGGTCGCGCCGAGCGTCTCGGCCAGGTCGCACGCGGCGTTCGACATCGCGCGTCCGACGGTCGTCTTCTCGCCCGGCTCCGGCATCTGGTGCCGGTAGCCCATCGACGGCTCGACTGCGCGCGCGATGCGATCCATCGTCGCGACCGCTTCGACCGGGTAGTTACCGGTGGCGGTCTCGGCGGAGAGCATCAGCGCGGACGTGCCGTCGAGGATCGCGTTCGCGACGTCGCTCGCCTCGGCTCGCGTCGGCTCGGCGTGCTCGATCATCGACTCGAGCATCTGTGTCGCGGTGATCACGGGCTTGCCGGCCTCCAGGCAGCGCAGGATGATCTTCTTCTGCAGCAGCGGCACGGTGGCGGCGCCGATCTCGACGCCGAGGTCGCCGCGGGCGACCATGATCGCGTCGGCCTCCTGCAACACCTCGTCGAGCGCCTCGACCCCCTCGGCCTTCTCGATCTTCGCGATCACGCGCGCGGGCGATCCGGTCTGGCGGATGATCGCCTGCAGGTCGCGCACATCGGCGGCCGCACGCACGAACGAGAGCGCGATGAAGTCGACGCCGATGCCGAGCGCGAAATCGAGATCGCCGAGATCCTTCTTCGTCAGCGACGGGATCGGCAACGGGACGCCCGGCAGGTTGACGCCCTTGTGCGATCTCACCTCGCCGCCCACGAGCACGAGGCAGCGCGCCCGGCCGTGCTCGACCTCCTTGACGGACAGGCGGATGTGACCGTCGTCGATCAGCACGTCGTGGCCCGGGCGCAGCACCTCGCTGATCACCGCGGGCGCCACGGGCAGCGCACCGTCGACCGAGACCTGCTCGCCGACGATCACGATCTCCTCGCCCTTCACCAGCAGGCGCGGCGCGGGCAGGTCGCCGACGCGCAGCTTGGGCCCCTGGAGGTCGGCGATCAGCGCAAGCGGCTTGCCGGTCTCCGCCTGCACCTCGCGCACCACCGTGGCGCTCGTGGCGTGATCGTGATGAGTCCCGTGCGAGAGGTTGAGGCGGATCGCGTCGACACCCGCCTCGACGAGCTCGCGGACGACATCGTGCGTCGACGAAACCGGGCCCACCGTCGCGACGATCTTCGTTCTGCGTCTCTCCGTCAACGTCGGCTCCAGACTACTTAGACCTGGCGCGCGGGAACGCCGACCAACCGGGGTACTGCGCCCGCGCGCCGAGCTCCTCCTCGATCCGCAACAGCTGGTTGTACTTCGCGACACGATCCGACCGCGCCGGCGCGCCGGTCTTGATCTGGCCGGCGCCGAGCGCGACCGCGAGGTCGGCGATCGTCGCGTCCTCCGTTTCGCCGCTGCGATGCGACATGACGGAGGTGTAGCCGGCGCTGCGCGCCAGGCGCATCGCCTCGATCGTCTCGGTGAGCGTGCCGATCTGGTTGACCTTGACGAGGATCGAGTTGGCAACGCCACGTTCGATCCCCTGCTGCAGCCGGACGGGGTTGGTCACGAACAGGTCGTCGCCGACGAGCTGAACCTGCTCGCCAAGCTCCCGAGTGAGCGCCTGCCACGACTCCCAGTCGTCCTCGGCCGCACCATCCTCGATCGAGACGACCGGGTAGCGGGCGACGATCTCCGCCCAGAACCCCGGCATCTCGGCGCTCGTCTTCTCGCGTCCCTCGAAGCGGTAGACGCCGTCCGAGAACACCTCGCTCGCGGCGGGGTCGAGGGCGATCGCGATGCGGTCGCGATGGCCGGCCAGCTCGGCGGCCTCGAGCACCGCCTCGATCGCGGCCTCGCTCGACTCGAGATCGGGCGCGAAGCCGCCTTCGTCGCCGACGCCGGTTGCGAGCCCGCGTGCGCTCAGCACCTTCTTCAACGAGTGATAGACCTCGGCGCCGATGCGCAGTGCCTCGGCGAACGTCTCGGCGCCGGCCGGGACGACCATGAACTCCTGCAGATCGATCGAGTTCGCGGCGTGCGCGCCACCGTTGATCACGTTCATCATCGGCACCGGCAGCGTCGTGGCCTCCTCACCGCCGAGGTAGCGGTAGAGCGAGACGCCCGCGTCGACCGCCGACGCCTTCGCCGCCGCGAGCGATGCGCCGAGAATGGCATTTGCGCCCAGGCGACCCTTGTTCGGCGTGCCGTCGAGATCGATCAGCGCGCGATCGAGCTCCTCCTGCGCGGCGGCGTTGCGTCCCTGCAGCAACGATGCGATCTCGCCGTTGACGTTGGCGACGGCGGTCTCGACGCCCTTACCACCCCACCGCTCTCCCCGGTCGCGCAGCTCGACCGCCTCGTGCACACCGGTGGATGCGCCGGACGGGACGATGGCGCGCCCGAGCGCGCCGGACTCGAGGCGCACGTCGACCTCGACGGTTGGGTTGCCGCGCGAGTCGACGACCTGGCGGCCGTGTACGACAGCGATTCTGGTCACGTGTTCTCCTTTGCCCGGTCGTAGTACGCATCCTGGCGCTCGAGCGGTAGCGTGGCCCAGTCGTGGCCGTCGGCCTCTGCAAGCCGCCCCGCCTGCTCGACGCGCTGCCGAAAACGCTTCGCGGCAGCGCGCAGCTCGAGCTCGGGGTCGACGTTCAGCCGCCGCGCGACGTTGACGGCTGCGAAGAGCACGTCGCCGAGCTCGGCGGCCACACGCGCCTCGGGCTCGGTCTCGGGCGCCGGATCGACGGCGGGAAGCTCCTCACGCAACTCGCGCAGCTCATCGTCGAAGTCGGCAAGCGCGCCGGCGAGATCGGGGTACTCGAAGCCGACCGACTTGGCGCGCAGCTGCACCTTCCTCGCGTAGAGCAGCGACGGCAGGTTCTCGGGCACGTCGTGGAAGACGCCCTCCCGCCCTTCGTCGGTGCGCTTGATCGCCTCCCAGCGGTCGCGCACCCGAGCAGCGGTCTGCGCCTCGGCATCGCCGAAGACGTGCGGGTGGCGTGCCACGAGCTTCGCGTGCACACCGCGCGCAGCCGCCTCGAGATCGCCTGCGCCGCGTTCGGACAGCAGCATGGAGAGGAAGTACGACTGGAAGAGCAGGTCGCCGATCTCGTCGAGCAGCTTCGTGTCGTCGCCGGCCTGCGCGGCGTCGGCAACCTCGTACGCCTCTTCGACCGTGTGCGGGACGATCGTGCGAACGGTCTGCTCGCGATCCCACGGACACTCGCGCCGCAGACGCTCCGTCAGCTCCTGGAGCTCGACGAGCGCGTCCGCCAGCGACATCGCCCGCCGCTCAGGTGGTCGTCTGGTTGGTCGACGTCACGGCGGCGCACGGATCGGGCGACGGCGTGTAGCCGACCTGGTAGGCGACCTTCGACCCGCTGCAGTAGCTCTTCGTGACCCCGGCCGCCCAGTCACTCAGGGCAGTGCTCTTCTTCTGCGAGTTCAGCGTCGTCTTGATCGTCGACGCGACCTGCTTCTCGGGGGTCGTCGACTTCGGATGAATCGCTGACGTTGCCACGATCACGAACCAGCCGTACTGCTTCGTGTCGATCGGCTTCTGGATCACGTTCGTCTTCGCGGAGAAGAGCGCCTTGTCGAACCCCTGCACCGTCTGGCCCTTCGAGAAGGTTGCCTTGCCGCAGCTGTCCTTGGAGCTCGTGTCCTGCGAGTACTGCTTCGCGAGCTTGCACCAGGTCTGCTTGTTCCCGGACTTGAGCTGCGAATAGATCGACGAGGCGAGCGTCTTCGACTTGACCAGGATGTACTGCACGTCGCGGCTCTCGGGCTTCCCGTAGCTCGACTTGTGCGCCAGGTAGTAGGCATGCACGTCGGAGTCCGAGGCGGTGATGGAGCTCGTCACCTTGTTGCTGATCTTCTCGGAATAGAGCTGATGCCGGAGGTCTGCGCGTACCTGCGCGTCGGTCAGCTTCTGGAGCTTCAGCTGGGCGAGGTACTTCTTCTGGCTGCCGTTGAAGTACTGCTTCTTGATCTGGTCGAGCCGCGTCTGAATCTGCTTGTCGGTGACGGTGATGCCCTCCGACTGAGCCTTCGCTTCCTTCTCGGCCTGCTGGACGAGCAGCGTCACGGCCTGGCTCTTGATCGTCTCGTAGTCCTGCGTCCCTTGCTTCGGGAACGGCTTGCCCTGCTGCGCGAAACTACTCTTCGCCTGCTGCATCAGCGCATCGAAGCTGGCCTTGCTGATGTGCGTCTGGCCGACGACGGCCACGTCGCCCGGATCGAGCGCAGCGGCCTTGCCGCCGCCACCGCCGCAGCCTGCGACCACAATGGCGACCAGAGCGAGTGGAAGAAGAAACTTGGCCGTTTTCATAGAAATGCGCCGGCTAAGCCGCCTGGCGCGCCGCCAGCATAGCATCGACCAATTCGAGGGCACCTGTGAATTCCCCATGCCTTAACGTCACTTCGCGGTTGCCGGTCGAGTAGACCGCGGTCTCGATCTCGCCGCGCAGTTCACGCAGCTCGCCGGAGCCGAGCACCACCGGACCGACCGAGGCCTTGCCGCCGCGGAAGATGAGGTAGTCGGCCCCGAGTCGTGCCAGCTTCAGCTTCGCCTCCTGGATCGCGAACAGGTTCGCGACGGGCTCCGGCAGCGGTCCGTAGCGGTCTTCGGTCGCCACGCGGAGCTCGTGCAACTCGTCCTCGGTCTCGGTGAGCGCAAGCCGCCGGTGCAGGTCGATCTTCAATGCCTCGGCGGCGACGTAGCCGGCCGGCACATAGGCGTCGACCCGCGCGTCGATCCGCACCGGGCGCGCGGCGACCCGGCGCTGGCCGGAGAGCTCTGCGACGGCCTCGTGCAACATCTCGACGTAGAGCTCGAACCCGAGCGCTGCCACGTGGCCCGACTGCTCGGCGCCGAGCAGGTCTCCGGCGCCGCGAATCTCGAGGTCGCGCATCGCGATCGCGAACCCGGCCCCGAGCTCGGTGTGGTCGGAGAGCGTCGCGAGCCGGGCCCGCGCCTCCGGCGTCAGCTCGCGCGCGTCGGGATAGAAGAGGTACGCGTGCGCCAGCGCGTCGCTGCGGCCGACACGCCCACGGATCTGGTAGAGCTGCGACAGCCCGAGCTGGTCGGCTCGCTCGACGATCAGCGTGTTCGCCTGGGGGATGTCGAGGCCGGATTCGATGATCGTCGTCGAGACCAGGACGTCGGCGTCGCCCGCGAGGAATGTCAGCATCTTGTCCTCGAGCTCGCGTTCGTGCATCTGGCCGTGGGCGATCAGGAAGCGCAGCTCCGGGCGTAACCGTCGCAGCTTCTCGGCAGCATCCTCGATCGTCTCGACGCGGTTGTGCAGGTAGAAGGCCTGACCGCCCCGCTCCACCTCGCGTGCCAGCGCGGTTGAGATCAGCTCGTCGTCGATCTCGCCGACGAACGTGCGGATCGGCCGCCGACCCTCGGGGGGCGTTTCGATCACCGAAATGTCCCGCAGCCCCGCCAGCGACATGTGGAGTGTGCGCGGGATCGGCGTCGCGCTGAGCGAGAGCACATCGACCTCGAGGCGGAGCTGCCGCAGCAGCTCCTTCTGCGCGACGCCGAAGCGCTGTTCCTCGTCGACGACCACCAGCCCGAGCGACTTCGGGATCACGTCGCGCGAGAGCACTCGGTGCGTCCCGATCAGGACGTCGACCTTGCCTTCGGCGAAGTCGGCCAGCACCTTCTTGACGTCGGCGGGCTTGCGGAAGCGCGACACCATCTCCACGCGAACCGGGAAGTCCTGGTAGCGCGAGCGGAAGGTGTTCCAGTGCTGCTGCGCGAGCACCGTGGTCGGGACGAGCATCAGCACCTGCCTGCTGTTGACCGCAACGGCGAACGCAGCGCGCACCGCCACCTCGGTCTTGCCGAAGCCGACGTCGCCGCAGACGAGCCTGTCCATCGGGTGCGCCGACTCGAGGTCGTCCATCACGGCTTCGATCGCCGTGCGCTGATCCTCGGTCTCTCGGTAGGGGAAGTCGTTGGCGAGCCGCTCGACCCACTCGTGATCGACGTCGTACGCGACTCCGGGCTGTGTCTGCCGCTGCGCGTAGAGCTGCAGCAGTTCGCCCGCCATCTCCCGGAGATGGGCGCGCGCGCGCGTCTTCAGGTTGTCCCACGCCTTACCGCCGAGCTTCGATAGCGCCGGCGCGTGCGAGTCGGCGCCGATGTAACGGCTGACCTTGCCGATCTGCTCGTGTGGCACGTAGACGCGGTCTTCGCCACGGAAGGCGAGCAGCAGGTAGTCGCGCGTGACACCGGCCACCTCCTTCGTCTCGAAGCCCTTCAGCTGCGCGATGCCGTGGTCCTCGTGGACGACGTAGTCGCCGGTGCGCAGGTCGGAGAAGCTCTGGAGCGCGCGTCCGGGCGCGGTCGTTGCACGCGCGGGCCGCTTGCGGAAGACCTGGGTGTCGGGCAGCAGCGCAAGCCCCAGCTCGCGCCAGACGAAGCCGCGCCGCGCCGGCGCGACCGCGAACACGAGCCCGGCCGGAGCCTCACCAAGTTCAAGGATCCGGGCGTCGGCGCGGCGGAGGAGCGCCTGTTGACGAAGCGCCTCACCCCGGTGCGGAAACGAGACGACGATGTCCAGCTCCTGCCGGAGCAGGCCGTTCAGCTCGTTCTCGGCCTCGGCGAGGCCGCGGGCGGCGAGCGCGGGCCGCTGCGCGTCGAACGAGAACGGCTGCCCCTGCGGAAGCGCGCTCAGCTCGGTCACGCCGGCCAGGTCGACGGGGGCGAGTCGCTCGTCTGTCCAGACGGCACGCACCTCGTCGGGCGACCAGACGAGATAGGGCGCACGGTCGAACACCGGCACGAGGTCATCCGGCGCCTGCACC
>Ga0157369_10002884_pt1 | contig 20539 bp, 14 predicted proteins | sample C25metaG_FD_113461 | JGI IMG/M metagenome (GOLD analysis project Ga0157369, IMG submission 113461) | Corn rhizosphere microbial communities from Kellogg Biological Station, Michigan, USA - C2-5 metaG | ecosystem: Host-associated > Plants > Roots > Rhizosphere > Soil | place: USA: Michigan...
CGATGGGCAGCGGGGTGCCGAGGGCGTCGCGGAGTCGTCCGGCGTCCTCGATCGCGGCGAAGCGCTCTTCGCCGGCGATCGGGACGCGGATGACGCGCTTCGAACGTTCGAGTTCGGCGACGGCGGCCGCCGAGCGAGCCGGATCCGGGGACCAGGCTTGCGGGTCGTCGCCGCGACTCGCCTCGCCGTCGGCGGAGACGGCGACGCCGTCGAAGGTCGTCCGGGCTGCGATCTCGTCGATGGTCAGCGGGCCGAGCATCCGCAGCGCGTCGGCGACGCCCTCGACCCCCTTGAGTCGCCGCTCGGGGTCGAGACGCTGCAGCTCGAGCGCGGTCTGCTCGATGACGCCCGGGTCGAGGAGCTCGCGGAGTTCGACACGGCCGAGGAGCTCGCCCAGCATGGTGCTGTCGACCGCGAGCGCGGCGGCCCGGCGCTCGGCCAACGGGCTGTCGCCCTCGTACATGAACGCGCCGACGTAGCCGAACAGGAGTGAACGGGCGTAGGGCGAGGGCTGATCCGTCGTGGTCTCGACGATGCGGATCGCGCGCGACTGCAGCTCGCGCGCGAGGTGGTCGAGGGCCGGGAGGTCGTAGACGTCCTGCAGACACTCGCGGAGCGTCTCGAGGATGATCGGGAACGTCGGGTACTGCTTCGCGACCTCGAGGAGCTGTGCCGAGCGCTGGCGCTGCTGCCAGAGCGGCGAGCGTTTCTGCGGCGAGTAGTTCGGGAGCAGCAGCGCACGGGCGGCGCACTCGCGGAACCGTGAGGCGAACAGCGCCGAGCCACCGACCTCCTGCGTGACGAGGGCGTCGAGCTCCTCCGGTTCGAAGACGAAGAGCTCGGCTCCCGGCGGCTCGCTCTCGGTGTCGGGCAGGCGGACGATGATGCCGTCGTCGCTCGCCACCGCCGAGCCGTCGACCCCCAGACGCTCCTGCACCCGGGCACCGACCGCGAGCGCCCAGGGCGCGTGCACACGGAGTCCGTAGGGGGAGTGGAGGATGACCCGCCAGTCGCCGAGTTCGTCGCGCGAGCGTTCGACGACGAGGGTCGTGTCGTTGGGGACAACGCCCGTCGCCTCGCGTTGCTCGCGGACGTAGGCGACGAGGTTGCTGATGGCCCGCTCGTCGAGGCCGGCTGCTTCGAGACGTGGGGTGGACCCTGCGCCGGTGGTGTCGAGCTCGCGCACGAAGGCGCCGATGGCGCGACCGAGCTCGGCCGGGCGTCCGATGCCGTCGCCCTTCCAGAACGGCAGTCGCCCCGGCTGGCCGAACGCCGGGGTCACGAGCACTCGGTCGTGGGTGATCTCCTGGATGCGCCAGCTCGTGGCGCCGAGGGCGAAGACGTCGCCGACGCGGGACTCGTAGACCATCTCCTCGTCGAGCTCGCCGACGCGCGCACCGGCGCCGGACTCGCCGACCATGAACACGCCGAAGAGCCCGCGGTCGGGGATGGTGCCGCCGCTCGTGACGGCGAGGCGCTGGGCTCCCGGCCGACCGGTCAGGACCCCGGCGTCGCGATCCCAGACGATCCGCGGGCGCAGTTCCGCGAAGGCGTCGGAGGGGTAGCGTCCGGCCAGGAGGTCGAGTGTGGCCTCGAAGGCCGAGCGGGGCAGGGAGGCGAACGGGGCACTGCGCTTGACCGTCTCGAACCAGTCCTCCACGCCGAGTTCGTCGAGCGCGACCGCAGCGACCGTCTGCTGCGCGAGGATGTCGAGCGGATTCGAGGGGACCTCGATCGCCTCGATGAGCCCGGCCTCCATCCGCTCGGTCGCGACCGTGGTGCTGATGAGATCGGCGCGGTGCTTCGGGAACAGGACGCCTCGGGAGACCTCGCCCACCTGGTGGCCGGCGCGGCCGACCCGCTGCAGGCCGCTCGCGACGCTCGGCGGTGACTCGACCTGGATGACGAGGTCGACCTCGCCCATGTCGATGCCGAGCTCGAGGCTCGAGGTCGCGACCACGCAGCGCAGGCGTCCGGACTTGAGGTCCTCCTCGATGCCCGCGCGCTGCTCCTTGGACACGGAACCGTGGTGGGCGCGTGCGAGGAGGGGGATGTCGTCGTCGCTCTCCTCGGTGGCGGGCCGGGCCACTGCGGCCGCGACGCTCGTCGATCCGCGGGTCTGTCCGCTCTGGGCCATGAGCTGCGCCGGCGGACGCCCCGCACCGGGGGTCGTGAGCGTGGCGTCGCTGAGTCGGGCCTCGTTGATCTCGTTGAGCCGGGCCGTGAGCCGCTCCGCCAGCCGACGGGAGTTGGCGAACACGATGGTGGAGCGGTGCGCGAGCACGCGGTCGACGATCGCCTCCTCGACGTGCGGCCAGATGCTGCCGACGCGGTCTTCGCCGCCGCCGTCGCTGTTCGGGGTGTAGCCGGTGAACCCGCCACCGCTGCCGTCGTCGTCGGCCTCGCCGGGCGTCCGCATGCCGGCGTCGGGGTCGGTCATGTCGTCGACCGGGACGACCACGTGCAGGTCGAAGGTCTTCGCGGCCGGCGGGGCCACGATCTCGACCGGCGCGCGGCCCCCGAGGAACCGTGCGACCTCCTCGGCGGGGCGCACCGTGGCGGAGAGCCCGATGCGCTGCACCGGCTTCTCGAGCATGGCGTCGAGCCGCTCGAGCGACACCGCGAGGTGCGCGCCTCGCTTCGTCGAGGCGACGGCGTGGATCTCGTCGATGATGACGGTGTCGACCGTGCGGAGGGTCTCTCGCGCCGCACTCGTGAGCATGAGGAAGAGCGACTCGGGGGTGGTGATCAGGATGTCCGGTGGCTCCTTGGCCATCGCCCGGCGGTCGGCGGAGGGGGTGTCGCCGGAGCGGACGCCGACACTGATGGTGGGGGGTTCGGTGCCGAGGCGGCGCGCCGCCTGGGCGATGCCGACGAGCGGCGTGCGGAGGTTGCGCTCGACGTCGACGCCGAGGGCCTTCAGTGGCGAGATGTAGAGGACGCGGGTGCCCCGGGAGCGCTCGCGCTGGGCGGCGGCGGCCTCCGCCTCGTCGCCCTCGAGCCCCGTGAGCGGGACGCCGCTGCGTGGTCGGCCGGTGTGCTCGGCTATGGCCTCGGAGAGCAGGCGGTCGATCGACCAGAGGAACGCGGACAGGGTCTTACCCGAACCGGTCGGCGCGACGACGAGGGCGTTGGCGCCGCGGGAGATCGCGTCCCAAGCACCCGCCTGCGCCGGTGTGGGCGCGACGAACGCCCCCTCGAACCAGTCGCGCGTCGCGGGGGAGAAGCGCTCGAGCACCTCGGTCATGGGTTCCATCATCCTGCACCCCACCGACACCGCGACCGGCGTCGCGCGCGGTCGCGTGGCCCCGTATGATCCCGCCACCCGTCGGGCGCGGTGTCCGGTCGAACCGCCGCCCACCTGGATCGCCGCTCGGCTCCATACGGTATGAAGGAGCTATGAGCGTTCGCACCCCTGACCCCGACCCGGAACCCGATCTCCCCGGCAATTCCAATCCGGGCTGGCTGTCGGACGTCGAACTCGAAGAGATCCGCCGCCGGCTCCCGCTGCTGTACGTGGAGGCCGTGCCGGTCCGCGTCGACGGCTTCGGCGTCGTCACCGAGGTGGGCGTCCTGCTCCGGGCCACGGCGCTCGGCGAGATGACGCGCACGCTCGTCTCCGGTCGCGTCATGTACGGCGAGACGATCCGCGACGCGCTCTTCCGTCACCTGGAGAAGGACCTCGGTCCGATGGCGTTCCCGTTGCTCCCCGCCTCGCCCGTGCCGTTCCAGGTGGCCGAGTACTTCCCGTTGCCCGGATTGTCGCCGTACTCCGACGACCGGCAGCACGCCGTCGCGTTGGCGTACGTCGTCCCGGTGACCGGTACCTGCGAACCCCGCCAGGACGCGCTCGAACTCACGTGGATGACGCCCGAGGCGGCGTCCTCCGACGCGATCGCCGCCGAGATGGAGGGCGGCCGCGGCACGCTCCTCCGCGCGGCCCTCGCCTCCGTCGGCCGGCTGCGCTAGCCCTTCGACAAGCTCAGGGACCGGGGGAGCAGCGCAGGGAACGCGGGAGCGGCTCAGGGAACGCGGGGGCGGCTCAGGGAACGCGGGGGCGGCTCAGGGGCCGGGGTGCGTCAGCGGGTGTAGCGGACCTCGTCGATCATCTCGCCGAGGAACGGCTCGGTCTTGGCTCCACCGTCGAGGACGAACCCGTTGCGCTGGTAGAAGCGGTGCGCACGCGGGTTGTCCGCGGCGACCCACAGGAACGACGGCTGACCGTCGGGGATCGCTGCGTCGAACAGCTGCTGACCGATCCCGGTGCCGTGCCACGCGTCCAGCAGGTAGATGAAGTACAGCTCGCGCTCGCGGGGTGCGTCCTCGTCGCGGGCCGGACCCGAACCGGAGAACCCGACGATCTCGCCGTCGACGAGGGCGGCGAAGTGCGTGTACTCGGGGCCCTGTGCGGCCCAGTGTGTCCAGAGCTCGGCCATGCGACGCGGCGACAGCTTCGCGAGCGTCGCAGCGCTGATGAGGTGGTCGTAGGTCTCGTGCCAGGACGTGGCGTGGACGCGTCCCAGCGACTCGGCATCGACGTCGCGGACGGGGCGGACGACTGCGTTGACGTTCATGGTGGAACCGTATCCCGAGCGCCCCCGTCTCGCGAAATCGAGCGGGTCCGCGCACGGCGAAGCGCCGCCCACCCTGCGGTGGACGGCGCTTCGTTCGAGCGGTTCGCTGCTAGTTGCCGCTGGACGCGCGACGGTTGGTCCGGGGACGCGAGGACTCGGCGGGAGCGCCTGAGTTCGCGGCGTAACCGGTGCTGTAGTGCGTGCGGCTGCCACCGGTGGCGGAACCCGCACGGGCACCGCCCGAGCGACCGGCACCGGAGCGCTGTCCGCCCTGACCGCCGTTGCCGCCAGCGGGACGACCGCCACGGCGACCGCCGCCCTGGCCTCCCTCGCGAGGAGCGCTGTCGCGGCTCGCGCCGGCACGGGCGCCGTCGCGGTCGCGGTGACCGTTGCCGAGGCCGTTGCCGTCGCGGGCTGCGCGCTTGCGCTGCGCGTTGGCACCCTGCGAGCGACCGCCGCCGCCACCCTGCTGCTGCACGGCCGCGCGCGGCGCCGGCTTCACATAGGGGGCGACGTCGCCGATGAGCTCGAGGACCGCCGGGGAGGTCGCGGTGACCGCCTGCGGGGTGACGGTGATCTCGGCCTTGCGGAGGAGCTTCTTGAGGTCGTCCATCTGGCCGGGGATCGCGAGGGTCACGACGTCACCGGCGCTGCCCGCGCGAGCCGTTCGGCCCGAGCGGTGCAGGTACGCCTTGTGCTCGGTCGGCGGGTCGACGTGGATGACGAGCTCGACGTCGTCGACGTGCACACCGCGTGCGGCGACGTCGGTGGCGACGAGGACCTTGGCGGTGCCGGCGCTGAAGGCCGCGAGGTTGCGGTCGCGGGCCACCTGCGAGAGGTTGCCGTGCAGGTCGACCGCGGGGATGCCGGAGTCGGTGAGCTGCTTCGCGAGCTTCTTGGCGTGGTGCTTCGTGCGCATGAAGAGGATGCGACGGCCGCTACCCGAGGCGAGGGCCTGGATGAGGTCCTTCTTCGACTCGACCGAGGGGGTCGTGAAGACGTGGTGGGTCATCGCGGCGACGGGCGAGTTCGCCTCGTCGACGGAGTGGAGCACCTCGTTCTGCAGGAACTTGCGGACGAGCTTGTCCACGCCGTTGTCGAGCGTCGCGGAGAACAGCAGACGCTGCCCGCCGCGAGGCGTCTTGTCGAGGATGCGCGTGACGACCGGCAGGAAGCCGAGGTCGGCCATGTGGTCGGCCTCGTCGAGGACGGTGATCTCCACGGCGTCGAGGTTCACGAAGCCCTGCTTCATGAGGTCCTCGAGGCGGCCGGGGCAGGCGATGACGATGTCGACGCCGGCGCGGAGCGCCTCTTCCTGACGCTTCTGCGAGACGCCGCCGAAGATCGTGGTGGTCTTCAGCGAGTAGGCGTCGGCCAGCGGCTGCATGACCGCGGCGATCTGGGTGGCGAGCTCGCGGGTCGGGGCGAGGACGAGTCCGAGCGGGCGACCCGGACGGCGCTTGCCGCCGGCGAGGGCGCCGCCGAGACGGGCGACCATCGGGATGCTGAAGGCGAGGGTCTTGCCGGAGCCGGTCTTGCCGCGGCCGAGGACGTCGCGTCCGCCGAGGGTGTCGGGGAGCGTGTCGATCTGGATGGGGAACGCGCTCGTCTTGCCGTCCTTCGCGAGGGAGGCGACGAGTGGTGCCGGGACGCCGAGGGCGTCGAAGGTGATGGTTGCTTCGGTCATGGGTGTGTGTCTCTTTCAGGCACGGCCACGAGCTTCGATGACGGCTGCCGGCGCACTCGTGTGCGGTAGCGGGCACTGCCGGGACGACCACGCACGTGATGACTCACATGGATGGTACGGCGTGCTTCCGTCGGCGTCGTCGCTGGTGGGAGGTGGCGAAGGCGCAGGTCGCGCATCCGTTCGCCGTATGAAGTGTCATCGACCCTGGCATGCACCGCTGGGTGCCGTGCAGGGGAGAGAGGGAGCGTTCTACGACGCAAGCGAGTACCGCACCGGATGGCGCGATCGCACGCAAGTTCCTCCAGCGTAGCGCATCCGGCGAGGAGTCCGCTGGGAGTGGCGCGTTACGGCTGTGTTTCCATCTCCTGGAATCGGTCGTCGGCGCTTGACAGTGCGCCGGAGCGGGTGAGTAATGTGTCACCCACCACAAACCCGGATCCGTGTACTGTGTCACACGGTACAGAAAGGCCTGTCGCCCATGAGCTTCGACGAAGACGCCCGAGCAGCGAGCAACGCGGTGCACGCGGGAGGCCGTTACGCCGCCGTCGCACCGATCGCCGGAGTCCGCATCCCGCTGGGCGCCGGACAGGTCGCGCTGGGCGACGGCGAACTCGGTGCGTGGCAGCGTCGGAACCGGGGCGCCACCGTCCCGCACTCGATCGAGCAGCTCCGCCTCGCCGGCAACCTCGACAACCTCGCCCGGATCGCCGACCCCGGCGACGGCACGTCACGCTTCCGCGGGCGCTACCCGTTCCTCGACACGGACGTCTTCAAGACCCTGGAAGGCCTCGCCTACCTGCTCGCCGAGGACGAGGTCGTCGGCGCGGCACCCGGCGACGTCCGCGACTTCTACGAGGAGGCCGTCGGTGTCATCGAAGCCGCGCAGCGGGAGGACGGGTACCTCAACTCCTATTTCCAGGCTCCGGAGATCGAGAAGGAACCCTGGGAGGACCTCGCCTGGGGCCACGAGTTGTACAACCTCGGGCACCTCATCCAGGCGGCGATCGCCGCGAAGCGCCGTCTCGGCGACGACCGTCTGCTGAACGTCGCCCGGGCCTTCGCCGACCTCGCCGTCGATCGGTTCGGACCGGACCGCGACCCGCAGGTGTGCGGGCACCCCGAGGTCGAGATGGCCCTGGTGGAGCTCTTCCGTGAGACCGGCGTGCGGTCCTACCTCGAGCTCGCGACCGCGTTCGTCGACCGCCGCGGCCACGGCACGGTCGAGCTCCGGGTCTTCCCAGCCGAGTACTTCCAGGACTCGGCCCCACTGCGCGACCTCGACTCCGTGACCGGACACGCCGTCCGCATGGCGTACCTGGCCGCCGGGGCGACCGACGTCGCCCTCGAACGCGGCGACCAGGAACTGCTCGCGTCGCTGCAGCGGCTCTGGGACGACATGGTGGAGACGAAGCTCTACCTCACGGGCGGCCTCGGGAGCCGACACTCCGACGAGGCGATCGGCGACCGCTACGAGCTGCCGTCCGAACGCTCCTACAGCGAGACGTGCGCCGCGATCGCCGTGATGCAGTGGGGCTGGCGCCTGTACCTCGCGACCGGGTCGGCGGCCGTCCTCGACACCGTCGAGACCGTCCTCTACAACGCCTACGCCGCCGGCCTCTCCGCGGACGGCACGGCCTTCTTCTACGACAACCCGCTGCAGCGTCGCCCCGACCACCTGCAGCGGTCGGGGGCGGAAGCGGACGGCGAACTCCTCAGGCGGAGCTGGTTCGGGTGCCCGTGCTGCCCGCCGAACATCGTGCGCTGGACCGCGGAGCTGCAGGACCACCTCGCGACATCGACTCCCGCCGGTGTCGAAGTCGCGCACCTCACCGCGGCGTCGATCACGACCGAGCGGCTCTCCGTCACCGTCGACACCGCGTACCCGTGGGACGGAGCGGTCACCGTGACGGTGGACACCGCCGCCGACGACGAGGTCGAGCTCGCGATCCGCATCCCCGCGTGGGTCGTCGGTGGTTCCATCCGCGTGGGTGGATCGGCCGCGCCGCTCGAACCCGTCGACGGATGGATCCGGGTCCGGCGCTGGTGGCGTGCGGGCGACACCCTGGAACTCGACCTCCCGATGCCCGTCCGGGCGCACGGCGCGCACCCCTCCGTCGACGCTCTCCGCGGCTCGATCGCGTTCGCTCGCGGACCGATCGTCTCCTGCGCCGAGCAGCAGGACACGACGGCGGATCTCGACCTCCTGCGGTTCTCCGGAGCCGACGCGGATCTCGCGGTCGTCGAGCACCGTCGGATCCTGGCCCGGGAGGGGATCGACGCCGTCGCACTCCTCGTCCCGGCGGCCGTCGGCGCTCCCGCTCCGGCCGTGCTCTACCCGGTCCTCTCCGGTGCGCTCGACGCCGAGCCCGCCGCGGCACCGCTCGTCGATGTCGCGACGACAGGCGCGGCGACGCAGACCACCGCGACCCTCATCCCCTACGCCCTCTGGGGCAACCGCGAACCGGGCGCCATGCGCGTCTGGTTCCGCGCCCGCTGACCTCCTCCCGTCCCCGACCCCGCTCCACCCTCTCCACCCGCGGGCGACCCGCCCGATCGACACGAAAGCAGAGCGTCATGAAGCAACGATTCTCCATCCCCGCCCTCGCGGCGGCGGCCGTCCTCCTCCTCGCGGGGTGTACCTCCGCGGGTTCGGGCTCGGGAGGTGACGGACCGTCCAGCACCCCGGTGAAGGGCGGCACCGTCGACGTCCTCTTGAACGCGGACTTCTCGCACCTCGACCCGGTCCAGGGCTTCGACGGCGGCGTGAACAACTTCTACCGTCTGATCTACCGCACGTTGACGACGCAGTCCACGGGCGAGGGCGCCAAGGGCACCGAGATGGTCCCCGACCTCGCGACCGACCTCGGCACGGTGAGCGACGACGGCCTCCAGTGGACGTTCACGCTCAAGGACGACCTGAAGTTCGAGGACGGCACGCCGATCACGAGCAAGGACGTGAAGTTCGGCGTCGAGCGCTCCTTCGACCCGGCCATCGCCGTCGGATCGCCCTACGCCCGCCTCACGATCGCCGGCGCGGACTCGTATGAGGGCCCGTACATCACGGGTGACCTGCCGTCCATCCAGACGCCGGACGACCAGACCATCGTCTTCACGCTCAAGGAGCCGTTCGCCGACTTCGCGAGCGTCGTCGGGCAGAACAGCTTCACACCCTTCCCCGCCGACACCGAGCGGGTGACGACGACGAGCCTCGACAAGATGCCGATCGCCTCCGGCCCCTACAAGGTCGACAGCTACGAGCGCGGTTCGCAGCTGAAGCTCGTCCGCAACGACTCGTGGGACCCGAAGACGGACGACGTCCGCAAGGCCTACCCGGACGGCTTCGACTTCACCTTCGGTCTCGACGCCTCGACCATCGACGAGCGCATGATCGCCGGCCAGGGTGACGACGCGAACGCGATCGCCGGGTCCGTCCAGGCGGCCTCCATCTCCCGGATCCAGACGCCGGCCCTCAAGGCACGCACCATCGCCGGTCTCCAGGGCTGCACCACGTACATGGGTCTGAACACGACCAAGCCGAACATGGACAACCCGCTGGTCCGCCAGGCCATCGCGTACGCCATCGACCGCGAGTCGGTGAAGGACGCCTCGGGCGGGTCGCAGCTCGCGGACATCGCGACCACCATGCTGCCGCCCACCGTCGCCGGTCACACCGAGTTCGACCTCTACCCGAGCAAGGACAACGCCGGCGACCCGGAGAAGGCCAAGGAACTCCTCGCCGAGGCGGGCCTGCCCGACGGTTTCTCCTTCACGCTCGACATCCGCAGCCAGCCCAAGATGCAGGCGCAGGCCGAGGCGGTGCAGCAGGCGCTCGCGAAGGCCGGCATCACGGTGAACTTCAACCTCATCGACACCTCGACCTACTACGAGGTCATCGGCACGACGTCGCAGCAGAACGACGCCGCCATCACCGGCTGGTGCCCGGACTGGGCCTCCGGCTCGACCTTCCTGCCGCCGCTCTTCGACGGTTCGCAGATCTTCCCGAAGGGCAACTCGAACATCGCGCAGCTGAACGACCCCGCCGTCAACGAGCGCATCGCCGAGATCCGCGCGATGACCGACACCGACGAGGCCAACGCCGCCTGGGGCGCGCTCGACGAGCAGATCCAGAAGCTCGTACCGACGGTGCCGCTGCTGTTCGAGAAGACGGTCATGGTCGTCGGAGCCAACGTCGCGGGTGCGTACTCGCACGCCGGGTACTCCGGTGGCATCGACTACGTGTCCGTCGGCCTGTCCTCGGCCGGCAAGTAGTCGGAAAGCCGGTAGCCGCAGATGTCGTCGTCCGTTCCCAGTGAGCTGACCACCGTCGCCGAGGAGGTGGGTGCGCCGGTCGGTGCGCCCACCCCCGCGCGGCGGGTGATCGCCACCCTCCGTTCCAGCCCACCGGTGCTGCTCAGCGTCGCGTTCATCGTGCTCGTCGTGCTGCTCGCGATCCTCGCCCCACTGATCACCGCGATCAGCGGCTGGGGTCCGTACACCTTCGACAAGTCGGCGGTGGACTCCGACCTCGGCGGCGTGCCGATCGGCAACCTCGGCGGGATCTCCGCCGAGCACTGGTTCGGGGTCGAACCCGGGAACGGGCGCGACATCTTCGCGCGCATCGCCTTCGGTGCGCAGGTGTCGCTGTCGATCGCCGTCTCGGCGACCATCGTCACCACCGTGCTCGGCGTCGTGCTCGGCATGCTCGCCGGCTTCTACGGCGGGTGGGTCGACCAGGTCGTCTCCCGCGTCATGGACTTCCTCATGGCGTTCCCGTCGCTCATCTTCATGATCGCGCTCCTGTCGGCCCTGCCCGCCGGCAACCGACCGGTCCTGCTCGTCGTGGTGCTGAGCCTCTTCGGCTGGCCGTACACCGCGCGGGTGGTGCGCGGTCAGGCGATGTCGCTGCGGACGAGCGAGTTCGTCGAATCGGCGCGTGCGTCGGGCGCCGGGGGCATCCGCATCGTCTTCCGCGAGATCCTGCCGAACCTCCGCGGCACCATCATCGTCCTGGCCACCCTCGCCGTTCCCGGTTACATCGGCACGGAGGCTGGCCTCTCCTTCCTCGGCGTCGGCGTCACCCCGCCCACGCCGAGCTGGGGCCAGATGATCGCGACCGCGGTCGGCTGGTACGCGGTCGACCCGATGTACTTCCTGATCCCCGGCACCTTCCTGTTCCTCACGGTGCTGTCCTTCACCGTGCTCGGCGACCGCCTGCGCAAGGCCCTCGACTCGGGAGACGCCGCCTCATGACCCTCTACCTCCTGCGCCGCATCGCGTCGGCGATCGGCATCCTGCTGCTCATCAGCCTCTTCACCTACGCCATCTTCTTCCTGCTGTCGCCCGACCCGGCGGTGCAGATCTGCGGCAAGACCTGCACCCCCGACCGCATCGACCAGATCCGGGCGCAGCTCGGGCTCGACCAGCCGTTCTGGCAGCAGTACCTCGAGTTCATCCGGGGGATCGTCATGGGCCGGAGCTACGGGGAGGGTGCCTCGGCGGTCTCCTGCGCGGCGCCGTGCCTCGGCTTCAGCTTCCAGACGAACGAGTCCGTCATGGACATGATCACCGCGCGCTTCCCCGTGACCGCGACGGTCGCGATCGGTGCGGCGGTCCTCTGGCTGCTCGTCGGCGTCAGCGGTGGCCTGCTCAGCGCCGTCAAGCAGGGGACCGGCTGGGACCGTGGGGCGATGATGGTCGCGCTCGCCGGCATCAGCCTGCCGAACTACTTCCTCGCGCTCCTCCTGCAGTACGTCCTCGTGGTGCAACTGCAGATCCTGCCGTTCCCGCAGGCCGTACCGTTCGCCGAGGACCCGGTGCGCTGGTTCCAGAACTACCTCATGCCGTGGATCGTGCTCGCCCTCGGCTACGCGTCGATGTACGCGAGGCTCGTCCGGTCGAACGTCATCGACACCCTCGGTGAGAACTTCATGCGGACCGCCCGGGCGAAGGGCCTGCCCGCGCCCCTCATCCTGCGCCGCCACGCGCTGCGCCCGGCGCTCACCCCCGTCGTCACGCTCTTCGGCATGGACTTCGCGGGCCTCCTCGGTGGCGCCCTCATCACCGAGACGGTGTTCGGACTGAACGGCGTCGGCAAGCTCGCCGCCGACTCGATCGCGAAGAACGACCAGCCCGTCATCATGGGCGTCACCCTGCTGGCCGCGTTCTTCGTGGTCATCGGCAACGTCGTGGTCGACGTCGCGTACACGTTCCTCGACCCGAGAGTGAGAGTGAAGAGCGCATGAGCCCCACCGTCACCAGGACCATCTCCCTGCCCGTCCCCGGGGCGGCGCTGCTCGAGGTCGACGACCTCTCGGTCACCTTCCCGACCACCTCCGGTGACGTCGACGTGGTGCGGAAGGCGTCGTTCGCGGTCCAGCACGGCCAGACCCTCGGCATCGTGGGCGAGTCCGGCTCCGGCAAGTCCATGACCTCGCTCGCGATCATGGGACTGCTCCCGAACGGCGGGCGCACGACCGGCAGCGTCCGACTGAGCGGACACGAGCTCGTCGGGCGCAGCGACCGCGAGATGCGCCGCGTGCGCGGCGACCGGATCGCGATGGTCTTCCAGGATCCGCTCTCCTCGCTCAACCCGTACTACACCGTCGGACTGCAGATCGAGGAGGCGTACCGCGCCCATCGCGGCGGTTCCCGGAAGGCCGCGAGGGCCGTCACGATCGAAGCCCTCGAACGGGTCCGCATCGCTGACGCCTCCCGGCGCGTCGACCACTACCCGCACCAGTTCTCGGGCGGCATGCGGCAGCGCATCATGATCGCCATGGCGCTCTGCCTGGAACCCGACCTGCTCATCGCGGACGAACCGACGACGGCACTCGACGTCACCGTCCAGGCGCAGATCCTCGACCTCCTCTCCGAACTGCAACGGGAGACCGGCACCGGCATGATCTTCATCACCCACGATCTCGCCGTGGTCAGTCAGGTCGCCGACGACGTGCTCGTCATGCGTGGCGGCGACCCCGTCGAGATGGGCACCGCCGAGCAGATCTTCTCGCGGCCGCAGGCCCCGTACACCCGCGCACTGCTCGACGCCCTGCCGCGGATCGACGACCCGTTCTCCGAGCGGCCGACGGCACCCGCCACGACCGGAGAGGGACGGGCATGAACGACGCACCAGTGCTCCTGCAGGCCACCGGGCTCACGAAGGACTTCACGACCAGGGGTGACGGGGTGTTCCGCGCACGCACCACCCGGTTCCGCGCCGTCGACGAGGTCGGATTCGCCGTCCGCGCCGGCGAGACGCTCGGCATCGTCGGGGAGTCGGGCAGCGGCAAGTCGACGACCGCGCGGATGATCGCGAAGCTCATCGAACCGACCGCCGGCACGATCACCTTCGACGGCGAGGACGTCACCACCGCGCGTGGCCCGGCGCTCGCCGCGTTCCGGACGAAGGTGCAGGTCGTCTTCCAGGACCCGTTCTCGTCCCTGAACCCTCGGCACACCGTCGAGCGCATCGTGTCGGCACCGCTCGACTACCAGGGCATCACCCCGAAGCAGGGCAAGCGCGCCCTCGTGCGCGACCTGCTCGACCGCGTCGGCCTGAACCCCGACCACCTCCAGCGCTACCCGCGGCAGTTCTCCGGCGGCCAGGCCCAGCGCATCGGGATCGCCCGGGCGCTCGCCGTCTCCCCGAAGCTCGTCATCTGCGACGAGGCGGTGTCGGCGCTCGACGTGTCGGTGCAGGCACGCATCATCGACCTGTTGCGGGACCTGCAGGCCGAGCGCGGCCTGAGCTACCTGTTCATCGCGCACGACCTCGCCGTCGTGCGGCAGATCGCCCACGACGTCGCCGTCATGCACCGGGGCAAGGTGGTCGAGCAGGGTGACCGCGAGGCGATCTTCGACCACCCGCAGGAGGAGTACACGAAGACCCTGCTCGCCGCCGTGCCCACGATCGACCCGAGCTGGGAGGCCGCGCGTGCCACCATGCTCGAACAGGAGCGGACGCACGGATCGACCGCCGGAAGGACAGAGGCATGACCCACCGCACCACCACCTACCTACTGCCGGGGATCCACGTGACCGACCACACGGTCGACGTCCCGCTCGACTGGCGGCGCCCCGACGACGGCCGCACGATCAGCCTGTTCGCCCGGGAACTCGTCGACCCTCTGCGTCGCGACGAGCAGCTCCCGGTCCTCGTGTTCCTCCAGGGCGGACCGGGCGGCAAAGGCCCGCGTCCGGTGTCCAGAGACGGCTGGGTCGCCGAGGCCCTCCGCACCTTCCGGCTCGTGCTGCTCGACCAGCGCGGCACCGGCCGGAGCACCAGGATCGACGGCCGGTCCATCGCGGCCGTCGGTGACGCTGCCGCACAGGCCCAGTACCTGGAACGCTTCCGGGCCGACTCGATCGTCGACGATGCCGAGTACCTGCGCCGCACCGTCTTCGGTGGCCGTCGCTGGTCGACGCTCGGTCAGAGCTACGGCGGGTTCCTTACCCTCACCTATCTCTCGCGAGCGCCGGAGGGACTGGCCGCCTGTTACGTCACGGGCGGTCTGGCAGGCATCCACCCGTCGGCGGCTGAGGTCTACCGCCGCACCTATCCGCGCACGGAGCGCAAGAACCGGGCCTTCGCCGAGCGGTACCCCCAGGACGTCGACACCGTCGCGCGGATCGCCGACCGACTCGCCGCCGATGAGGTGCTCCTGCCGGACGGCGACCGACTCACCGTGCGGCGCTTCCAGAACCTCGGGATCGACTTCGGGATGAAGCCCGGTTACGAGCGTCTCCACTGGCTGCTCGACGAGGCGTTCGACAGCGGCGACCGCTTGAGCGACACCTTCTTGGCGCAGGTCTGGGGGAGGACGTCCTACGTCGACAACCCCCTCTTCATCGCCCTGCAGGAGAGCATCTACGGTGCCACCGGCTCGGGGGCGACCGCGTGGGCGGCGCAGGCCGAACGCGATGCACGGCCGGCGTTCGCCGAGACGGCCAGGCCGCTGCTGTTCACGGGCGAGATGGTCTACCCCTGGATGTTCGAGGAGATCCGCTCGCTCCGACCCTTCCAGGGCGCGGTGGAGCGACTGGCGGCCAAGACCGACTGGGACCCGCTGTACGACCCCGCTGTCCTGGAGGCGAGCACGGTGCCGCTCGCCGCGGCCGTGTACCACGACGACATGTACGTGGACGCGCAGCTGCAGTTGGAGACGGTCGACGCGGTCGGCGGGGCGACCGCCTGGGTCACGAACGAGTACGAGCACGACGGGATCCAGGACGCCGCCGTGGTGCGCCGCCTGTTCTCGATGGTGGACGAGCGCGGCGGCCGTCGCGCGGATGAGGAGCAGGCATGACCGACACACAGCAGCAGGCACCCGAGCAGACGGCGGGCCTCGCGCCGGCGACCACGGAGGCACCCGCCACGTCCATGCCGCGCCCGGCGAACCCGGACCCGAAGCTGCCCCGTCTGGCCGAGGTGCCGGCGTTCCGCGAGTTCCTCAGCACCGGCTGGGGCACCCCCGACCGCACGCCGCCGGTCGAGCCCGGGATCGCCGCAGCCGCAGCCGAGCACCGTCGTCGGTTGAGCGAGGCCTTCGTCGGGCAGACGCTCGTCGTCGCCGCCGGTCGCGCGCCCGTCCGGGCCAACGACTCGAACTACGACTTCCGCCCAGACAGCGACTTCTTCTGGCTCACCGGCTGCTCCGCCGAGGACGCGGTCATCGTGCTGCGTCCGAGCGGCACCGGCCACGACGCGACGTTGTACATCCCGGCACCGGCGCACCCGGGCGAGACCGGGTTCTTCGCCGACGCCAATCACGGCGAGCTCTGGGTCGGTTCGGCGCCGGGGCCGGCCGACTGGTCCGCGGTCCTCGACCTCCGGGTCGAGGTGCTCGCCGCGCTGCCCGACGCGCTCCGAGGCGTCGAACGACCACTCCTCGCGGGGACCCTGACCTCGCGGCATCGTGCGCTCGAGCCGCTGACGGTCGCGCCGGAACTCGGCCGCGTGCTCTCGGAACTGCGCATGATCAAGGACGACTGGGAGATCGCGGAGGTGCGGCGGGCGGTCGACGCGACCGTCGGCGGGTTCTCCGCCGTGATCCGGGAGCTGCCGACGGCCCTCGCCGGCGGCGGTGAGCGTTGGCTCCAGGGGACCTTCGACCGGCACGCCCGCACCACGGGGAACGGCCCCGGCTACTCGACCATCGTCGGCAGCGGTGCGCACGCACCCACGCTCCACTGGGTGCGCTGCGACGGCCCGGTCCGCCCCGAGGACGCGATCCTGCTCGACATGGGCGTGGAGACGCGTGCGTTCTACACGGCGGACGTCACCCGCACCTTCCCCGTCTCGGGCACCTTCAGTCCGGAGCAGCGTCGCGTCCACGACCTCGTCGACGCGTCCCACCGCGCCGGGATGGCCGCCGTCCGCCCGGGCCGCGACTTCACCGACTTCCACCACGCGGCCATGGAGGTCATCGCGCAGGGACTCCACGACTGGGACCTCCTGCCGGTGTCCGTCGACGAGGCTCTGAGCCCGGTCGGGCAACAGCACCGGCGGTACCTCGTGTGCGGCATCGGTCACCACCTCGGCCTCGACGTGCACGACTGCGCGAAGTCCTCCTACGAGGCCTACCAGGGTGGCTCGATGGCCCAAGGCATGGTCCTCACGGTCGAGCCGGGGCTGTACTTCCACGCCTTCGACGAGACGGTTCCACCGGAACTGCGCGGCATCGGCGTCCGGCTCGAGGACGACCTCCTCGTGACGGCCGACGGCGCCGAGGTGCTGTCGGATGCGCTGCCCATCGACGCGTCGGGCATCGAAGCGTGGATGCGCGCCCAGTAACCTGAGCGGACCGTGGTGGGAGACGAAGGATGGGAGTCGCGATGAGCATGTCGGCGATCCGACCGGCCGAGGAACGGCTGAGCCTGCGGGCGCAGGTGGAGCGGGCGGTGTCCGCGGCGATCATCTCGGGCGAGCTCGCGCCGGGGACGATGATCTCGGTACCGACGCTGGCGGTGCAGTTCAACGTCTCGGCGACGCCCGTCCGTGAAGCGATGCTCGATCTGGAGAAGCGCGACTTCGTGGAGGCGGTCCGAAACAAGGGGTTCCGTGTCACGGTCGTCAGCGAGGCCTCGCTCCGCAACACGGCGCAGATCCGCCAGCTCCTCGAGCCGCCCGCGATGGCGGACCTGGCGGAGGTCTTCGACCACGGGTCGCTGCCCGAGCTCCGGCAGCAGGCTGACGACATCGTGGCCGGTGCCCGCGACGGCGACCTGACCCGGTACCTCGAAGCCGACCAGGCGTTCCACCTCGCGCTCACCGCGAAACTCGGCAACCCGCTGCTCGTCGAGCTCGTCGCGGACCTCCGCGGACGTACGCGCCTCGTGGGGTTGGCCGCCATGCTCGATTCGCAGCAGCTCGACCGCTCGGCCGTGGAGCACCACGAGCTCCTCGACGCCCTCGAGCGGGGTGACGGGGCCGCCGCTCGCGAGCTCATGCACCGACACATCGGGCACACCACCGGCTGGTGGGCCGGCAAGCCGGAATCCGACGCCGAGTAGCCCCTGGCGTGCGTGCGCGGACCTCGACCGGGATCCGCGATCACGCACGCTTGCCTGTTCAGTGAATGTGTGACACATTACTGAAAGCCCTTCCCCGCACCGACCGAAAGGACCGCCCATGACCCGCATCGTCATCGTCGGCGCCGGCATCGTCGGTGCGGCCTGCGCGCGGATCCTCGCCCGCCGCGGCGCCGAGGTCGTCGTATTGGACCGTTCGGCGGCCGCCGGCGGTACGAGCGGCTCGGGGGAGGGGAACCTCCTCGTCTCCGACAAGGGGCCCGGCCCCGAACTCGACCTCGCCCGGTACGCTTCACGCCTCTGGCCCGTCGTCACCGCCGAACTCAGTGCCGAACTCGGACCGACCTTCCCGAGCATCGAGTTCGAGCGCAAGGGCGGCATCGTGGTCGCCACCACCGAGGCCGGCGCGCAGCCGCTGCTCGACTTCGCCGCCGCCCAGCGCGCGGCCGGTGTCGACGCCCGGCCCCTCACCGAGGACGAGCTGCTCGCGGCGGAGCCGTCGATCACCCGCTCCTCCACGGCGGCCGTCCACTATCCCGAGGACGCACAGGTCCAGCCCGTCATCGCCACGGAGGCCCTGCTCGCCTCGGCCCGGCGGGCGGGCGCGATCGTGCGCACCGGCGTCACCGTGACGGGCGGCGTCCGGAGCGCGACCGGTCGCCTCACGGGTGTCCGGACCTCCGTGGGCGACGTCTCGGGCGATGCGGTCCTCGTCTGCGCCGGACCGTGGTCGGCCGAGCTCGGCGAGGTGCTCGGGACACCCGTCCCGGTCCGTCCCCGTCGCGGCATGGTGCTCGTCACCACCCGCATGCCGCACCGCGTGCACCACAAGGTCTACGACGGCGACTACTTCGGGGCCACGCAGTCGAGCGACGCCTCGCTCCAGACCTCGAGCGTCGTCGAGTCAACGGCTGCGGGCACCGTCCTCATCGGATCGAGCCGACAGCAGATCGGGTTCGACGCGCGCCTCGACGTCGACGTGCTCCGCGAGGTCGCGGCGAAGTCGCTGCGCCTCTTCCCGTTCCTCCGCGACGCCTCGGTCATGCGCAGCTACGGTGGCTTCCGGCCGTACATGCCCGACCATCTCCCGGTCATCGGCCCCGACCACCGCCTGGACGGCCTGTGGCACGCGACGGGCCACGAGGGCGCCGGCATCGGACTGGCCCTCGCGACGGCCGAGCTCATCGCCGCCCGCCTGCTGGGCGGATCGGCCGACCTCGACGACGCCCCGTTCCAACTCGACCGCCCGGGGCTCGCCCCGCACCTGCGCGTCGACCGGCCGGCGGAGGTGGCCTGATGGTCTCGAGACGACTGCCCGCGACGAGCGATCGGATCCTGCCCGGCACGGAGGACGCGCTGCGCATCGATCTCGACGGGACGCCCGTCGACGGACTCCGCGGCCAGACGATCGCCGGTGTCCTGTTGGGTTCCGGCGTCCTCGCCTGGCGCCGCACCAGCGGGGCCGGGAAGCCGCGCGGCGTCTTCTGCGGCATCGGGGTCTGCTTCGACTGCATCGTCACGGTGAACGGCCAGCGGGACGTCCGTGCCTGCCAGCGTCGCGCCGCGGACGGCGACCGCATCGAGACGCAGCACGACGCCCTCCCGGAACCCACGACGGAGAACGACCCGGTCGGGGACCGGACATGAGCGCCCGGCAGCGGGAGGTCGTCGTCGTCGGTGCAGGTCCCGCCGGCCTCCAGGCCGCGCTCGCCGCCCGGGCCCTCGGTGCGTCCGTCACCCTACTCGACGCCTCGGACGAGCTCGGCGGTCAGTACTGGCGGCACCTGCCGGCCAGCCGGCCGTCCGCGGCCGAGGCCTCGCTGCATCACGGGTTCGAGCGCTTCGTCGCCATGCGCGCGGCGCTCGACGCCGACGACGGCTGCACGGTGATCACCGAGGCGCAGGTGTGGGCGATCGACGTCGACCGCGCCGCCGCCGACCACGGCTCCGACGACGTCTCCGGGGCGACCGGCCTGCGTCTGCACGTCCTGGTCGGACCGCCGGACGGCACCGACCGCACGGCGCTCACCCTGCGGCCGGACGCGCTCGTCCTCGCGACCGGCGCGCACGACCGCACGCTGCCGTTCCCCGGCTGGGACCTCCCCGGCGTCTTCTCGGCCGGTGCCGCCCAGGCCCTCGCGAAGGGCGAGCGGGTCACCGTCGGTCAGCGGGTGGTCGTGGCCGGTGCCGGACCGTTCCTGCTGCCGGTGGCCGCGTCCTTGACCGCGACCGGATCACGCGTCCTCGGCGTCTACGAGGCCACGACGGTCGGCGGACTCGCCAGAGGCTGGCTCCCCAAGCCCTGGCAGCTGCTCGGCGTGACCGGGAAGGCCGGTGAGCTGCTCGGCTACGTCGGCGGCCACCTCCGTCACCGGATCCCGTACCGCGTCGGCCACGCGGTGGTCGCTGCGCACGGCACGGACCGGGTCGAGCGCGTGACCATCGCCGCCGTCGACGCCGACTGGTCGCCGATCCCCGGGACCGAGCGCACGGTCGAAGCGGACGCCGTCTGCGTCAGCCACGGGTTCACCCCACGGCTCGAGCTGCCCGTCGCCGTCGGCTGCGCGCTCACCGAAGCCCGGTTCGTCCAGGTCGACGACGAGCAGCGCACGAGCGTCCCGGCCGTCTTCGCGGCGGGGGAGATCACCGGCATCGGGGGCGTCGACGCCGCGCTCGCCGAGGGCGCGATCGCGGGGCACGCTGCCGCCGGCGGACTCCCCGGCGCCTCCGGGATCCGTGCCGCCGTGAG
>Ga0157369_10002885_pt1 | contig 20538 bp, 17 predicted proteins | sample C25metaG_FD_113461 | JGI IMG/M metagenome (GOLD analysis project Ga0157369, IMG submission 113461) | Corn rhizosphere microbial communities from Kellogg Biological Station, Michigan, USA - C2-5 metaG | ecosystem: Host-associated > Plants > Roots > Rhizosphere > Soil | place: USA: Michigan...
AAATTCCGCGCTTGCCGCGACAATATTCCGGTGGCGACCGGCGCCATGGAAGTCCGCGGCGGCAACGGCTACATCGAGGAATGGGTGCAGGCGCGGCTGGTCCGTGACGCCCATATCGGCGTGCTCTGGGAAGGCACCAGCAATATCAACGCGCTCGATATCGTGACGCGCGCGGTTGGCAAGAGCCGCGCCCACCGCACGCTGGAGGCCTACCTCAAGAAATTGCTTGATGAAGCCACGCTCATACCTGAGTCTTTCCGGGATCGCCTGCGCCTTGCGCTGGACCGGACGCTGGTTTTCGCCGAGCGCGTGGCCGCCGAGCAGCACCTGGAAGCGAGCGCGCGGCAAGCGGCAAGTGGCCTCTATCATGTCGCGAGCTCCATCCTGATGGCGTGGGAAGCAGCCCAGCCCGGGGCGGACGCGCGCCGGGCACTCTATGCGCGGTTTGTCCTCGAACATCGCCTGAGCGCGCAAGATCCGCTTGAGCCCCGCCACGGCGATTGGGAACGCGAAGCGGCGGAAATTATATTTTCGGAGCGGCAGGCGGCGATTGCCGAGATCGCGGGGGTGCTCGAAAGCTAGTCAGCCACTGTCGCGCAGAACCAGTTCAAAACCGAGATCGACGTGGCGCAGTCCGCTGCGCGTCAGCATCAGCTTTGCGGCGGTGCGACCGATGGCGTCGCCGTGAACGCGGACGGTGCTCAGGCTCGGCGAGATCAGCCGGCCCATTTCCAGATCGCCGAGACCAATGACCGCGACCGGCTGCTCCGCGGCCGGACCGTTCCGCAATAGTCCGGCAGTGCGCAGTCCGGACAAAAAGCCGATGGCATGCGCATCATTGGCCGCAAACACCGCGTCCACGCCAGGCAATTTTGCCAGCGCGGCCACGCTGCCCGAGGCGTTGCGGTCCAGGACCAACCGGCGCGGCGCTTTCACGCCGGCAGCCTGTGCGGTGTCATTGAATCCATGCCAGCGCCGCGTGGCGCGGGGATCATCGCCGCCGATGAATGCGAGGCTCGCGCGGCCTTGCGCGATCAGATGCCGCGCGACCGCAACGCCGACCGCGTAATTGTCAAATCCGGCGACGGCGTCGATCGGTTCGGCCGGAAGTTCCCAGGTCTCCACAATCGGAATGCCCGCGCGGCGCAACAGCCGCGCGCCGTCGTCCGTCGCCGGCGATCCCACCATGATCAGCGCTTCCGGACGCCGGGACAGCAGCGCCGCCAGCATATGATCTTCGCGCGCGGCGTCATACCGCGACTGCGCCAAAATCACGGCGTAGCCGAGCGGCTCCAGTTCGTCGGACAGGCCCTGGACCGTATCGGCGAAGATCGAATTCGCGATCGTCGGTACCAGCACGCCGACCGAGCTGGTGCGGGCGCTGGCCAGCGCGCCGGCCACCTGGTTCGGCACATAGCCCAATTCCCGCATCGCGGCCTCAACCCGGCTCCGGGTCTCGGGCGCCACGAGATTGGGCAGGCGCACCACGCGGCTGACGGTGATTGACGATACGCGTGCCAGCTTGGCCACGGCGGAAAGCGTTGGGGCGGAATGCGGCTCGTCAGGTTGCGGGGTGCTCATCGGTGTGAATTTAGCCAATACAGGTCAGGAATGCACGATGCCGGCTTGTATAAGCCATATGACAGCGCTAACATTTGGTATGATAGCGCAACCAGGAGATAAGTGGGATGATTTCTGAGAAGGACGTGCAGACCTACAAGCGCGACGGCGTGATCGTCGTGCCCGACGTGCTGGACGCGACCACCCTTGCCCAGGTGCGCTCGGTGATCGCGGACCTGGTGGCGGGGTCGGCCAAAACCCTCGAACACACCGATGTCTATGATCTCGAACCGGGCCATACCGCGGAAAATCCGCGCGTGCGCCGGATCAAGACGCCGCACAAGGTGCACGCGCTGTTCAACGACATCGTCCGCAGCGAAGCCGTACTCGACATCCTGAAGAAATTGATCGGGCCCGCCTTAAGGCTACACGGCTCCAAGCTCAACATGAAGTCGGCGCAATACGGCTCGCCGGTGGAATGGCATCAGGACTGGGCCTTCTATCCGCACACCAACGACGACGTGCTCGCCATCGGCGTGCTGCTGGACGATTGTGACCTCAGCAACGGACCGATGCTGGTCACCCCCGGCACGCATAACCGCGAAGTCTGGAGCCATCACGGCGAGGACGGCTGCTTTGCCGGCCTGATCGATCCCGACCTCATCAAGAGCGAGATCGAACGCGCGGTGCCCTGCATGGGACGGGCCGGCAGCATGTCATTCCACCACGTTCGCGCGTTGCACGGCTCGGCCATGAACACTTCGGACCGCCCGCGCAATCTCTTGCTGTACGAGGTCGCGGCGAGCGACGCCTGGCCGCTGATGGGGGTGAAGGATTTCGACGAGTTCAACAGCCGCTTGCTATCGGGCGATCCGGTGGTGGCGCCGCGGATGACCAACGTTCCCGTGCGCATTCCGCTGCCCCCTGCCAAGCGGCAGGGATCGATTTACGAAACGCAGTCCGCGGCCAAGAAGTCGTACTTCACCCGCGCGGCGTGATCTTGCCAACGCGCCCGTGCGATGCACGGGTGCCGACGACCAACCGACGCTCACTACGATAGACAAAAACAAATGAGAAAAATGCAAAACGGGGGAAACCATGACGGAGATGACAGCCGATAGCGCCACTCGCTCGCGCTTACGCGTGATCCTTGCAGCCAGCGTCGGGTCGGCGCTCGAATGGTACGACTTCTTCCTGTATGGCACCGCCGCCGCGCTGGTGTTCGGAGATCTTTTCTTTCCCAAGAGCGATCCCGTGGTCGGCACGTTGCTGGCGTTTCTGACCTTCGGCGTCGGCTTCGTGGTGCGGCCGCTGGGCGGCGTCCTATTCGGCATCATGGGCGACCGGTTCGGACGCAAACCCGTGCTGGTGGCGACGCTATTGATGATCGGCATCGGCACCACCGCGATCGGTTTGTTGCCGACCTACGCCCAGATTGGCTATTGGGCGCCGGCGCTGCTGGTCGCCATGCGCGTCGTGCAAGGATTGGGAGCAGGCGCCGAATATGGCGGGGCGGTGATCTTCCTGGTCGAGAATGCACCGGCGCGCCATCGCGGCTTCTGGGGCAGTTTTGCGCCGCTCGGCGTATCGGTCGGCAATTTGCTCGCGGCCGGCGCCTTCGCACTCGTCACCCTTCTGCCACGCGAAGACCTGATGTCGTGGGGCTGGCGCCTGCCGTTCCTGGCAAGCTTCCTGCTCATTCTCGTCGGCATCTTCGTTCGTCTGCGGGTCGCGGAAACGCCGGTGTTCACCGAAGCGGTGGTCGCGCGCGGCAAGATCGAGCGTAACCCGGCGATGGAAGCGCTACGCCGGCATCCGCGAAACTTCATGGTGGTGCTTGGCGCACGGCTCGCCGAAAACGGACTTGGCTATTTGTTTCCGGTGTTCGGCCTGAGTTATGTCATCAACACGCTGGGCGTGCCGAAGGCTGAGGCGCTGAGCGCGCTGATGCTCGCCTTCGTCATTGAACTCTTTACCATTATGGGCTTTGCCGCGCTCTCCGACCGCATCGGACGACGCCCTGTCTATATGTTCGGCGCGTTGGCAGGCGTGGCCTGGGCTTTCGCGTTCTTCTGGCTGGTCGGAACCAAGGAGTGGATATGGATCGCGCTCGCCTTCATCGGCGCACGGGCCGTGGTGACGGCGGCGATGTTCGGTCCGCAGGCCGCTTATTTCGCTGAGCTGTTTCCACCGCAGCGGCGCTTCGCCGGCTTCGCTTTTGCCCGCGAACTGGGTTCGCTGCTGGCTGGCGGTCCGGCACCGTTCGTGGCCGCGGCTCTGGTGGCATGGTCGGGAACCTGGTGGCCGGTGGCATGCTACGCGGCCGCATTGGCGGTGATGACCGCGTTTGCCATCTGGTGCGGTCCCGAGACGTATGAGGAGAGCATTACGGTCGACAACACTTCTGACGGCGCGATGCACGCGGCGGCACTGCCACTGCAAGCCTAAGCTATGGCGCAGCAACTCCGCATCCTGCAGTCGCTCTGGGCGATGGAGCGGCGGCGGGCCGATGAGGCGGAGTGGCCGCTGCAGACCCAGCTCGCCATGATCCGTGATGCCGGCTTCGACGGCGCCGGCGTCCGGTTCATCGATCCGGCCTTCGCTATGGAGGTGACCGATTTCCTGCGCGCGCACGGAATGATTTGGCAGGCACAATGCTATCCGACCAGTGTTGACGATCTGAAGCCGGTACTGGAACTGGTGGCGCGGCTCGGCGCCGACCACGTCAACCTGCAGCCGAACGTGCGGCCGCATCGGATCGAAGACTGCATTCCGCTGCTTGAGGGATGGCGAAGGCTGGCCGATGCGGCCGGCGTTGCCGTGCATGTGGAAACCCACCGGGACCGCATGACCACGGACCTGCTCTTCACACTGCAACTATTGGATTGTTTTCCAGACCTGCGGCTGACGGCGGATGTTTCGCATTATCTGGTGGGCCGCGAATTCGCCTGGCCGGTGGACGAAGTCAATCACGCACTGATCCATCGCATCCTGGATAACAGCTGGGGCATTCACGGACGGATCGCCAGCCGCGAACAGGTGCAGATCTCGCTCAGCTTTCCGCAGCACCAGGGCTGGGTCGAATTGTTCATGGGCTGGTGGGAATATGCCATCCGCTCCTGGCGGAAACGCGCGAAGCCAGATGCCGTGCTGACGTTCCTGTGCGAACTCGGCCCGCCGCCCTACGCCATCACCGGGCCTGACGGGGCCGAATTGTCGGACCGCTGGGAAGACGCGCTTGTCATGAAGGACATAGTCAGGGCGCTGTGGCGACGCATCGTTGACGAGGAGGCCGTCAACACAACGCAGCGCGCCGCGAAACGATGGGGCACGGTCTGACGATCGCTGTCATTCCGGGGCGATGCATGGCGGCCGTAGAGGACCAACCCCATTTTATGGTTCCCCTTCTCCCGGCTACTCCGCTAAATTGATTTTGAGGCTATAGCGAAACCAAAACCTCCGGGGAGGACAATCGCGTGCACAAGGGGCGTGTCGTGTTCGGCGCCATGGACGAGGTGGTTTTCGGAACGCCCGCCGCCGAGGCGGTCGTCGAGCAAATGGACCGGCTGCGTGCTGCCCGCGCGTTTTTGATGGTCAGCGGCACGCTCAACCGCGAGAGCGACAAGATCGAGAAAATTCGCAAAGCCCTTGGGTCCCGTTGCGTGGCGACCTTCGATGCAATGCCGCCGCACACCCCCCGCGAGGCCGTGATTGCCGCCGCTGAACAAGCCCGCGCCGCCAATGCCGATCTCATCGTCACGGTAGGTGGGGGTTCGATCACCGATGGCGCCAAGGCGGTGCAGCTTTGCCTCGCCAACAACGTTCGTAGCGTCGAGGGCATCGATACGATCCGGGCGATCAAGGGCGTCGCGCCCCCGATGACGGCGCCATCGGTGCGCCAGATCAGCGTGCCGACGACGATTGCGGGAGGCGAGTTCAGCGCCATCGCCGGGGTCACCAACGCGCGCACCAAAGTGAAGGAAATGCTGCGCCATGAACGGGTGATGCCATCAGCCGCAATCCTCGATCCCGCCGTCACCGTGCACACGCCGCAATGGCTGTGGCTTTCGACCGGCATCCGCGCGGTCGACCATTGCGTCGAAGGCCTGTGCTCGGGCGAGGCCCATCCTTACGCCGACGCGCAGGCGCTGAAGGGACTTTCGATGCTGGCGCAGGCGCTGCCGCGCGTGAAGGAAAACCCCGGCGATCTCGACGCGCGGATGGATTGCCAGATCGGCACCTGGCTCTCGATGGGCCCGTTGTCCGCGGGCGTCCCGATGGGAGCAAGCCACGGCATCGGCTATGTGCTCGGCGCCGTGTTCGACGTGCCGCACGGATTTACCTCCTGTGTGATGCTGCCCTCGGTGATGCGCTGGAACAAACCCGCCAACGCGCAACGGCAGGCGCTGGTGTCCGAGGCGATGGGACAACCCGGCAAGGACGCCGCCGACGTGCTGGACGGCTTCATCCGCGGTCTCGGGATGCCGCGCAGCTTGCAGGACGTCAGAATAGGCCCGGAACATTTCGAGGCGATCGCGCAGCAGGCCATGGCGACGCCATGGATTCCACGTAACCCGCGCCAGATCGATGGCCCGGCGCAGCTGCGCGAAATTCTTCTGCTGGCCGCATAGGAGCGTTGGAGACACAATGTACACCGGCAAGCATGCTCGCCTCCGCCCGCTGCAGCCCGCCTTCATCATGGCTGGTACCGGCGAGACCGTGACCTATGCCGAGTTAGAGGCGCGCAGCAATCGCCTGGCGCATCTGTTTCGCAATCGCGGGCTCAAGCGGCTCGATCACTATGCGATCTTCATGGAGAACAACAGCCGTTACCTGGAGGCCTGCGGCGCCGGCGAGAGGTCCGGACTGTATTTCACTTGCGTGAATTCGTACCTGACCGCGAGCGAGCTTGCCTACATCGTCGGCAACAGCGAGTCCCGCATTCTCATTACATCCATGGCGAAACTCGACGTTGCCCGCGAGGCACTCAAGGCGTGCCCCAAGGTCGAACTCTGCATCGTGGCCGATGGGGCCGGAGAAAGCGAGCGCATTGTCGGCCTGCAGGAAGCCACCAGCGGGCTGCCCAGGACGCCGGTCGCCGACGAATGCGTCGGCACCGCGATGCTCTATTCGTCGGGCACCACCGGCCGGCCGAAGGGCATTCTGCGGCCGCTTCCCGAACAACCGCCGACCCAGCAGCTGCCGATCTTCGATTTCCTGCGGAATCTTTGGCAGTACCGCGAAGGCATGATCTATCTGTCGCCGGCGCCGCTGTATCACTCGGCGCCGCAGGCCGCCGTCAACCTCACCATCCGCGAGGGCGGCACCGCCATCATCATGGAGAGCTTCGATCCGGAGCGCTATCTCGAGCTGATCGAGAGATGGGGCATCACCCACAGCCAACTGGTGCCGACGATGTTCTCGCGCATGCTGAAGCTGCCGGAGGCTGCGCGAAAACGCTACGATCTTTCATCGCTCGAAATTGCGATCCACGCCGCGGCGCCCTGTCCAGCGGCGGTGAAGGAAGAGATGATCGAATGGTGGGGACCGATCATCCACGAATATTACGGCGCCACCGAAGGTCTGGGCTTTACTGCATGCAACAGCGCGGAATGGCTTGCCCACCGCGGCACCGTCGGCAAGGTGCTGCTCGGCGACCTCCACATTCTCGATGAAAACATGCAGCCGTGCCCGGTCGGCACGCCCGGCACGGTCTGGTTCAAGACCGCCACCCCGTTTGAATATTTCAACGACCCGAACAAGACAAAAGAGGCGCGCTCGCCGGATGGCAGCATGAGCACCGTCGGCGACGTCGGTTATGTCGACAGCGACGGCTATCTCTATCTGACCGATCGCGCGACCTTCATGATCATCTCGGGAGGCGTCAATATCTATCCGCAGGAATGCGAGAATCTCTTGATCACCCATCCCAAGATCGCGGATGCCGCCGTATTCGGTGTGCCCAACGCCGATCTCGGCGAGGAAGTGAAAGCGGTGGTGCAGCCGATGCCGGGGATTGAACCGTGCCAGGCGCTCGCGGAGGAATTGATCTTGTTCTGCAGCCAATCGCTGTCGCGCCAGAAGGTGCCGCGTTCGATCGACTTCGAGGCGGAACTGCCGCGGCTGCCGACCGGAAAACTCTACAAGCGGCTGTTGCGCGACCGCTACTGGGGCAACAAGAGTTCACGGATTTTGTGAAGGTGCGGGTGCGCATCGGGGCCAGTATTCATAAACGCACATTTTGCCCAAACGCGTACCGGCGTACGTCACGCCGGCGCTATGCGGCCAGCAGAAGGAGTCATTCGATCACCCGGTCGGCCATCGTAAGCAGGGTAGGCGGAATTTCGATCGCGAGCGCCTTCGCCGCCTTGAGGTTGACGACCAGCTGGAATTTCGTTGGCTGCTCGATCGGCAAATCAGCTGGTTTGGCGCCTTTCAGGATCTTGGCGACAAAGACAGCCGCTGTCCGGAAAACTTCTTCGTAGTTGGGCCCATAGGACATGAGTCCGCCCGCCTCAACGTATGAGCTGTCCTCAAACATAGCCGGAATTTTGTTTCGGTTCGCAAAATCGAGAATACGGGCGAGATGCTGCCGCGTGAAGGCTTCGGTTGTAACCAGCAGGGCTTCAGGTCGCTGATCGAGTAGTTCGGTGAACGCCGCCTCGAGCTCTTCAAGATTCCTCGGCCCGACGGTGTGCAGCAGCACATGCGACTGATCGGCGGCGATTTCCGTTTCACGAACGCGTTCCGCCATGCCGGGATTCGACGAATCCCACAGGATCGCAAAGCGGGAAATTCCAGGCGCCAGCGTGCGAAGTATCTCGAGACGTTTGGCGCTCAGTTCAGGCGCCATTAGCGAGTTGCCGGTTGCGTTGCCGCCAGGCCGGGCCAGACTCGCGACAAGACCGACTCCGACCGGGTCGCTGATGGCTCCGAGAACGATCGGGATCGTGCTGGTGGCTTGCTTGGCTGCAAAGCCGGCGGGCGTCCCGATCGTCACGATGACGTCCACATGCTCCCGCACCAAATCTGCCGCAAATTCCCTCAGGCGCTCGGCGTTTCCTTCCGCGAATTTGCGCTCTATGACGACGTTTTTACCTTCCAGATAACCAAGTTCTTTCAGCTTCCCTATGAAAGGCGCGATGAAAAAAGTGCTGGCACCTGTATTGAGCAGCCCTATTCTGAAGGGCTGCTGCGCCCGCGCGGCGAGCGGCCACAGGACTGCCACGCCAGCGAGCGTGATGAATCCTCGTCTTTGCATGTGATCCATGGGCGCAGACCTTGTGCTATCCCAAAGACTACCACTTTGCCATCGCGCGGCGAGTGAGAAATCTCATAAAACGATCCGAAGGAGTCTCTTCGATATCAGGGAAATGCCAGCGGACGACACAAGGCGCGTCGTCTAGGATTGGGATAGTCTTGATTGGTGGCGGGAAACTCTGTGTCACGAGCAGGCCCACTGAAGACAAGGAAATCGATGGAAACGGCACTGCTTGTGAAAGAGCTTCGCAGTGAGTTCGCCGGCCCGTTCGAGCTGAACCTCGGCACCGGCGCCTGCGTCGCCATCACCGGTCCGTCGGGGTCCGGCAAGAGTCTGTTTCTTCGCATGATTGCCGACCTCGATCCCAACCAGGGCAGGGTCTGGCTGCACGGGATCGAGCGCGCCTCCCTTCCCGCCCCGGATTGGCGAAAACGGGCAGCTTACGTATCGGCGGAATCCGGCTGGTGGGCCGACACGGTGATAGAACACTTCGCCGTCAACAGCCGAAGCGAGGTCGCAGCCCTGGCAGCCCGCCTTGGACTTCACGCCGATCTCCTCGACGCGTCGATCGTGCGGCTGTCCACCGGAGAGAAGCAACGCCTGTCGCTGGTCAGGGCCCTGCTGCCGTCTCCACCCGTCCTGCTTCTGGACGAACCGACCGGCCCGCTGGATGAGGAGTCAGTGGTTCGGGTCGAGGCGCTGCTTCGGGAGCGAATGGCAACGGGAGCATCCATCCTGCTGGTGACTCACGATCCAAACCAGGCCGAACGCCTGGGTAACCAGCGCTATCGAATGGCGGCGGGACATCTGGAAACGCCATGAATCCGATTCTGCTGACCCCGCTGGACATCTCGATTGCCGCCTCGTTGATCATCCTCGATGCGGTGCTTTCGATTTGGCTCAGGCTTCGGCTGCACCGGCAAATCGCCATCGCCGCGGCAAGAATGGTCGTTCAGCTTGTCGCCATCGGCTATGTGCTCCGTTTCATTTTTTCCCTGAACAACCCGGCGGCAACGCTGCTGCTTATTCTGGTCATGGTGCTGGTTGCCGCGCGCGAGGTGGCAGCCCGGCCGGAACGCCGGTTCAAGCGCCATTCAAACCTCGTCATCGGATTTGTCAGCGTCGGCTTTGCCACCTTCATCACCTCGATCCTTGCGTTGACAACCGCGATCCGGCCGCAGCCCTGGTTCGACCCCCATTATGCGATCCCGCTGGCAGGCATTATTCTCGGCAACGTCTTGAATTCGGCCAGCCTGGCGCTGGACAGCTTTCTCGGCTCGGTCCGGCGCGAGCGGCACGCAATAGAAGCCCGGCTATCGCTTGGTGAAAGCTATCGTGAAGCGATCGCGCCGCTGGTGCGCGAAGCCATCCGGCGCGGACTGCTGCCCATCATCAATCAAATGTCGGCCGCGGGCATCGTGACCTTGCCAGGCATCATGACGGGACAGATTCTCGCTGGCCTCGATCCGCTGGAGGCCGTCAAATACCAGATCCTGCTGATGTTCCTGTTGTCCGGCGGCAGCGGCCTGTCGGCATTGGCCGCGTCCTATCTCGCGGCCTGGCGTCTTACCGACGAGCGGCAGCGGCTTCGGCTGGATCGGCTGCACTAGCGCCTAAGGTTTTGTCGCAAACCAGATGATATGGCGCGCACCGCGGCGCTTTGTGGTGGCGCGCACGGCAACCTCGTCGACATCGAGGCCGGCGTCGCGAAGCCGTTTTGAAAATAATGGATGTGGCCCCGACGACCAAACCGCGAGAACGCCCCCCGGCCGCAGCGCCCGGTGGACCGCTTTCAATCCCTTCGGATTGTAGAGCGCATCGTTGGCTTTGCGAATCAGCCCCTCCGGGCCATTGTCGACATCGAGCAGGATCGCATCGAATGCGGAAGCGTGAGATTGAATCACCTCGATGACGTCCGCGTTCAAGATGCTGGCGCGCGGATCGTCAAGGCTCTCGGCGAAGATGCTGGCCATTGGGCCTCGCGCCCACGCGATGACGGCAGGCACGAGCTCGGCCACCGTGATCCGCGCGTCGGGTCCCAGCACCGCAAGCGCGGCGCGCAGCGTGAACCCCATGCCCAGTCCGCCGATCAACACGTTTGGGCGCTTGACCGCTTCGATTCGTCGGCAGGCGAGTGTGGCAAGCGCCTCCTCCGATCCGCTGAGGCGACTGTTCATCAGTTCGTTCTGGCCCAGCATCATCGAAAACTCGGCACCTCGTCGCATCAGACGAAGTTCGGCGTCTGCGCCAGGCACGCGCGCGGTATCAATCTGCAGCCACGGAATCATGCGATGCTTCTACGCTATTTTGGCTTAACCGTGCGCCATCTATCCCAGCATCTGGGTATCGCCGCAGATCGAGATCGCCTGCCCGGAAATTGTTTTGCCGCGCGCGCTGCACATGAACAGGATCTGGTCGGCGAGCTGCTCCGGGGTTACGTAGTCCTTGATCGAGGTGTAGGAAAACGCCGTGCGTTCCATCTCGGCGTAGGAGATCCCGCGCTGCTGGGCCTTGGCTTCCAGGACACGGCGCTGCCGGTCGCCGGCGACGAGGCCTGGCAGAATCGCGTTGACGCGGATGTTGTCAGGCCCGAGCTCGATCGATAGCGATTTAGTCAGTCCGATCACGCCCCATTTCGCCGCGGCGTAGGGCGTGCGCATCGGAAAGCCGAGCCGGCCCGCGGCCGACGAAATGTTGACGATCGATGCGTTCCCGCTCTTGCGCAAGTGCGGCACCGCGAGCCGCGTGCAGTTGAACTGCCCGGTCAGGCAAATTTCCAGGCAGCGGTCCCAGTCTTCCGGATTCATCTCCTCGACTTTGGACGTCGGTCCGGCAATGCCGGCATTGTTGACAAGCACGTCGAGGCCGCCGAGTTTTGCCAGCGCGTCCGCGAACAGGTTTTTAACGGCTGACCGGTCCGAGACATCGCAAGGTGTCGATGTGATCGCGGGATTACTGGCCGCGACCGCTGATAGCGCCATCTCATCGACATCGCAGACGTGAACCCTGGCGCCTTCGGCCGCGAAGGCCCGCGCGATCGCAAGCCCGATGCCGCCTGCGCCGGCGGTGACCAGCACGCGCAAATCCTTGATATCGAGATCCATGATCGCTCCGGGATGTGGTTTGAGAGTATCAGCCGGCGAGACCGCCGCGAGAAAGGATAAAATCCGCCGCGCCGCTGATGTCAGCGGCAATTCCCTCAAGCGCCGCCACGCAATTGCCGGCGGCGATGGCCTTTCGCACATCGGCGTGACACCGCATCGCGTCGCCCTTCGCCAGCCGTTGCGGATTGGCGCGCAGATCGAGATTGATGACGGGCCCGGCTTTCAGCCAGAGCGCGCGGATGATCTCCACCAGGATCGGCGAGTGCGCCGCTTCATAGACCGCAAAGTGGAAGCTCTTGTTGAGTTCGACCGCGCGCGGCAAGTCGGGCGTCGATGCCTCGCTCTCCGCCCGCATCGCTTGTTCCGCGCTCGCGATCGACACAAGGTCACGCGTGTCACGGAGTTCGGCTGCTTGCGCCGCGGCGTGGCCCTCGATGGCGATGCGCACTTTGGTGAGATCGCGAAATTGCGCCGCCGACATCAGGGGCACGCGCACCGCGCGGTTCGGCGTCACCTCCAGCGCCTTGTCGGCGACGAGCCGCGACACCGCCTCGCGCACCGGCATGATGGAGACGCCAAGCATATCTGCCGCCGCCCGCAGCGACAGTTTTTCGCCCGGTCCAAGCCGGCCGGAAATCAGCAAGTCCGCCAGTTTCGCGTAGGCGCGCTCACCCAGCGTCTGACGGTCGAGCGGCTCCACCAGATTGAGCGCGACAGGCAAATTCAACGCGAGGCTCCCATGCAGCCGGACAATTGCGCGAGAGAGGACTCGACAACGGCCCGGTCTTTTGCAACTCTAACTGTGATCACAGATCACGGCAAGCGAGACAACGCGCTTCTCAGGAGAACCGCGCGGCGCTGGCCGGGAGAGCAAAACAGCCGCTTCGTGCGGCCGTATCAGGGAGACCAAGGCTGATGTCCAACAATAATCAATTCACGCGCCGCCGCCTGTTGAAGACCGCCGGCGGCATTGCGCTGGTGTCGGGAATCTCCGCGCCGGCGATCTTGCGCGCGCAGACCGCCGACGTCATCAAGATCGGTCACCTGACGCCGCGCACCGGCTTTCTCGGACCGCTCGGCGAATATGCCGTGATGGCGGCCGATCTTGCGGTCGAAGAGATCAATGCCGCGGGCGGCATGATGGGACGCAAAGTCGAATTGCTCAAGGAAGACTCGGTCAACCCGCAGACCGCCTCGACCAAGGCCGAGCGCATGATCGAGCGCGACAAGGTGGCCTGCATCATCGGCGAGATTTCTTCCGCCTCGTGCCTGACGATTGCGCAGGTCGCCTCCCGCAACAGGATCCTGTACATCAACACCGGCGGCAATTCGGACGCGCTGCGCGGCAAGGACTGCCAGCGCTACATGTTCCACGTCGAGTCGCAGAATTCGATGTATGTGAAATCCGTCGGCCGCTCGTTCCTGCGCGACGGGCTGGTCAAGGGCAAGAGGTGGTATTCGCTAACGGCGGACTACGCGTTCGGCCATGACCTCTTGAAAGTCGCCAAGCGCTTCATGGAAGGCAATGGCGGCAACTTCGCCGGTGACGATCTGGTGCCGACCGATGCCGCCGATTTCTCGGCCTACTTGCTGAAAATCCGCGAGGCCAAGCCGGACATGGTCGTGATCAATCTAGCGGGCAACCAGACCACCAACTTCCTCAAGCAATATGCCGAGTTCGGCCTGACCTTCCCGGTTGGCGGCTTCGGCTTCGACACGGCCTTGGCCTGGGCGGCCGGCAAGGGCAACTTCGTCGGCACCTGGCCGGTGGTCTGGCATCATCTGATCGACACGCCCGGCAGCAAGGCGTTCGTGGCGGCGTTCTCCAAGAAATATTCCAAGCCGCCGGAAAACCAGGCCTGGGGCGATTACATCTCCATGAAGATCGTGGCGCAGACCGTCAATGAGCTCAAATCGGTGGAGTCGCCCAAGATCATCGAGCACTTCGAGAAGGGCGCGAAGTTCGACCTGCTCAAGACCCGGCAAGGCTACTTCCGCGGCTCGGATCACCAATTGATGCATGAAATGTACGCGGTCACAGCACTGGCCGCCGACAAGATCAAGAATCAATGGGATATCTTCACATCGAGCCCGGCGGTGCCGGGTCCCAATGAAGATCTCGAAGTGATCGCCGCCACCAAGGAAGAGAACAGCTGCACGTTCCCGAGCTGACTGGTTGACATCGGCGCCTCTCCGGGATTTTTCGGAGAGACGCTGATCGCTTCGGTATCCTGCTCCGTAGTCCATTTCCTTTTGCCGAAAAGATGCTCGCGGCAGCGAGAGGCCAAAGCCATGTCCGCCATATTGTTAGCGCAGCAAATCCTCAACGGGCTGCTTGACGGCGTCTACTATCTCCTGATCGCGCTTGGCCTGTCGCTGATCTTCTCGCTCGGCGGCATCGTCAATCTCGCGCATGGCGCGTTCTATGCGATCGGCGCCTATCTCACGCTGGTGATCTCGCCCTATCTCGGCTTCGGCGGCGCCTTTGTGGCGGCGCCGGTGGCGGTCGCGTTGCTTGGCGTGGTGATCGAACGCACGCTGTTCCGCCGCTTCTACCGCTCCGACCCGATCCTCTCGCTGCTGCTGACATTTGGATTGGCGATGGTGGCGGAGCAGGTGTTGCGCATGATCTTCGGCGCGCCGCCATTGTCCTATTCGATACCACCGTGGCTGCGCGGACAGGTCGCGATCGGCAGCTTCATCTATTCGTTCTATCGCGTGATCCTGCTCGGCATCGCCGCGACGTGCATTGCCGGGCTATGGTTTCTGCTGCAAAAGACCTCATTCGGCCGCGTGGTCCGCGCCGGCGTGCAGAACCCGGACATGGTTGGCGCGCTCGGCATTTCGCTGCAGCCATATATGTCCGCCGTCGCCGCACTCGGCATCGGGCTTGCGGGGCTCGCCGGCGTGCTGCTGGCGCCGATCTATTCCATCCATCCGGCGATGGGCCAGGAGATCATCACCCCCGCCTTCGTCGTCGTGGTGATCGGCGGCCTCGGATCGTTCTGGGGCGTCGTTGCCGCGGCGCTGTTGGTTGGCCTCGTCAAGGGCGTCATGGTCGGCATCGGCTATTCCGCGGCCTCCACCGCGGCGATCTATCTGCTGATGCTGCTGGTGCTGTTGTTCCGGCCGCGCGGCCTGTTCGGCGAACGCATCATGCGGTTCGAGTGAGGCGCCCGGAAATGTTGAAGCGCCTGCCAATTCCCCTGCTGATATCAGCCTTCGGGCTGCTGGTATTGCCCCCCCTGCTGCTCGCGCTCGGCCTCACCATGACCTCGGCGACGGAAGTCGTGGTCTATGCAATAGCCTGCATGGCGCTGAACATTCTGGTCGGGCATACCGGCCTGGTGTCATTCGGGCACGGTGCCTGGTTCGGTCTTGCGGCCTATGCGGCGGCGCTGATGCAGCGCAACTGGATGCACGATTCGTTTTTCGGCCCGACCATTGCCGGCGTTCTGTTCGTGGCGGTGGTGGCAGCGGCGTTCGGATTCCTGATCCTGCGGCGGCGTGGCGTGTACTTCTCGTTGCTGACGCTGGCGCTGGCGGCGATGCTCTATGCGGTGTCGTTTCGCTGGACCGAAGTCACCGGCGGCGAGAACGGCTTGGGGGGCATTACCCGGCCGACGCTGCTCGGCTTCAACCTGGAATCCTCGACCGTCTATTACTGGTTCGTCGCAGGCATCGCGATGCTGGTGCTGATGTTGTTGTGGCGTTTTCACAATTCCACCGTCGGCAGCGTGCTGGTGGCGATCCGCGAGAACGAGCAGCGCGCGCGCTTTCTCGGCTATCCGACCAATCGCTACAAGCTTGCGGCCTTCGTGCTGTCCGCAAGCATCACAGGCCTTGCCGGCATCCTCCTGCTTTACCAGAACCGCATGACCTCGGCCGATCCGATCTCGGTCTCGTTCTCCGGCGATCTGCTGGCCATGGTCGTGATCGGCGGCATGCGCGGCTTCCTGGGTCCCGCGCTCGGGGCGCTGTTTTTCATCCTGTTCCGCGAATTCCTCGGCATCTACACCGAGAACTGGCTGTTCTGGTTCGGCCTGGTGTTTGTCGGCTTCATCGTGTTTTCGCCGACCGGTTTGGTCGGCGTCGGCGAGCGGTTGATCGCGCCCTTCCGCAAGAAGACGGTCGAAGACGCCGCGATGTCGGCGCGCCGCATCGAAGTCCTGCCGCTGCCGGAATTCTTGCGGCCCAAGTCTCACATCGACGGATCGGTGCTTTCCGCCCGCCACATCGTCAAGAGCTTTGGCGGCATCAAGGCGGTGCAGGGCATCGACATCTCGATCGCCGATCGCACCCTGCACGCGCTGATCGGACCCAATGGCGCGGGGAAAACCACGGCGTTCAACCTGTTATCGGGGATGTTTCCGCCGGACGAAGGCGCGGTATCGCTGATGGGCCAGCCGATCGCCGGACATTCGCCCGAGGAGATCGCGCGCGCCGGCATCGGCCGCTCGTTCCAGATCACCAACCTGTTTCCAGCGCTGAGCGTCGGCGAAAACATTCGCCTCGCCGTGCAGGCGCGGCATCCGCGTCGCTTCGATCCGCTCGCCAACGCGTTGTCGATCGATGCGATCAACGCCGAGACCGACGCCACTATCCGCTATCTCGGCCTTGCCGGCATCGAAAAGGCCGAAGCCGGCATGCTGTCTTACGGCGGCCAGCGCCTGCTCGACATGGGGGTGGCGCTCGCCACCGCGCCGCGCATTCTGTTGCTCGACGAGCCGCTCGCCGGCCTTGCCGCGGCGGAGCGCGAGCGCATCGGCGCCATCATCAAGCGCATCTCATCTGACATGCCGGTGCTGCTGGTCGAACACGATATCGACCGGGTGTTTCAACTCGCCGATCAGGTCACTGTCATGAATGAAGGCCGGGTGCTGCTCGACGGCTCGGTCGAGGACGCGCGCGCCAGCACCAAGGTACAGGAAGTCTATATCGGTTCCGGCGCGACCGAAATTGCCGCGCGCCCGCGCGAAACTGCCGCCCGAATCAACGCGCTGCTCACCGCAGCAAATGTCGACACCTTCTACGGCAAGAGCCACATTCTCAACGACGTCAACTTCACGCTGCATGCAAACGAGATCATCGCGCTGCTCGGGCGCAACGGCGCCGGCAAATCGACGCTGCTCAAGACGCTGATCGGCATCGCGCCGGCATCGAACGGATCGATCAAGCTTGCGGACAGCGAACTGATCGGGCTTTCGTCCGCAGAGCATGCCCGCCTTGGCATCGGCTATGTGCCGCAGGGCCGCGGCCTGTTTGCGGGCATGAGCGTCGAACAGAATCTTGAGCTCGGCGGGCTGAAGCGCCAGACCGGCAACGGCGTGCATTGGACGCGGGAGCGCATCTTCGAATATTTCCCGCGAATTCACGAGCGGCTCGATAGTCCCGCGGATTATCTCTCCGGTGGCGAGCAGCAGATGGTCGCGGTCGCCCGCGCGCTGTCGGGCGACGTCCGGGTATTGCTGCTTGATGAGCCGTTCGAGGGCCTCGCGCCGACCGTGGTGGAGCAATTGTTCGAAACCTTCGATCGCCTGCGCAAGGAAATCGCCATTATCATCGTCGATCACAATCTCGATCTGGCGCTGGCATTGTCCGACACCACGGTGGCGCTCGAGCGCGGCCGGGTGATTCACCAGGGGCCTTCCAGGGCCTTGCGTGACGACCTCGATTTACGCCGCAAGGTGCTGTGGCTGTGAGAGCGAAATGAAAAATCAAAATCGAAACGTCGCCATCGTCGGCGCCGGCCTGATCGGACGCGCTTGGGCCGCGATCTTTGCCCGTGCCGGGTGGAACGTGCGGCTCACCGACCCGCATGTTCCGACGCTTGCCGCCGCGCCCCGCTTGATCCGCGACGAATTGCTGGCACTGGCGCGCCACGGCCTCGCCGACGATCCCGATGGCGCCGTCGCGCGGGTCTCGGTTGCGGGAAGCCTCAAGGAGGCGGTGATGGATGTTGAGTTCGTCCAGGAAAACGGGCCGGAGAAGGTCGAAGAAAAGAAACTCATTTTCACCGAGCTCGACAAGCTTGCGCCGCCGGATGCGCTGCTGGTTTCCTCGACCTCGGCCATCACGGCGTCGCGCTTCACGGAATTGTTGCCGGGCCGGGCGCGTTGCCTTGTCGGCCATCCCGTCAATCCGCCGCATCTGATACCGCTGGTGGAATTGTGCGGCGCGCCGTGGACCGCGCCTGACGCAATCGACCGGGCGCGGAAGATCTATCGCGAGATCGGGCAGGTGCCGGTCACGATCAACCGCGAGGTCAACGGTTTTGTCCTGAACCGGCTGCAGGGCGCGTTGCTTGCCGAAGCATTCCGGCTGGTTGGCGAGGGGTATATCTCGGCGGAGGATCTCGATCATACCGTGAAGGATGGCCTGGGGCTGCGCTGGTCGTTCCTCGGGCCGTTCGAGACCATCGAGCTCAATGCGCCCGGCGGCATCCCGGATTATTGCGCGCGCTACACCGGCTTCTACAAGGAGCTTGCGGCGGCCGCCGCCGGGCCCGAAGTTTATCAGAGCCCGAATGTGGACCGGGTGATGGCGGCGTGGCCGCACCAACCGACCCGGGAGCGCATCGCCGCGCTGACGCAGCGGCGCAACGACCGCCTTGCGGCGCTGGCCGCGCACAAGCTTGAGCAAAACGGCAAATCCACCGGCAAATTATGAGCGCATCGAGCGAGAAGAAAGAGAGCAAAGCATGAGCCGCAAAGTCATCATCACCTGCGCCGTGACCGGCGCGATCCACACCCCTTCGATGTCGAAGGCGTTGCCGGTGACGCCGCAGGAAATCGCGGACGCCGCGGTCGACGCGGCGGAAGCGGGAGCCGCGATCGTGCATCTGCACGCGCGCAATCCCAAGACCGGCCAACCCGACCAGAGCCCCGAGGCCTTTGCGCCGTTCCTGAAGATCATCAAACAGCGCTCGAATTGCGTCATCAACCTGACCACCGGCGGCGCGCCGACCATGACGGTGGACGAGCGGGTCCGCCCCGCCGCGGTCTACAAGCCGGAGGTCGCTTCGCTGAACATGGGATCGATGAACTTTGCCTTTTTTGGCATGTTGAATCGATTCAAGAAGCTCGAGCATGAGTGGGAGCGCAAGCATCTCGAGAACAAGGACATCGTGTTCCGCAATACCTTCCAGGACATCGAATACGTGTTGAAGACGTTGTCGGAAACCGGCACGCGCTTTGAATTCGAATGCTACGACACCGCGCATCTCTACAACCTGAATTATTTCCTCGAACAGGGCATGGTGAAACCGCCGCTGTTCGTGCAGACGGTGTTCGGCCTGCAGGGCGGAACCGGCGCGCATCCGGAGGACGTGCTGCATATGAAACGCACTGCCGACCGCTTGTTCGGCGACAAATTCGTCTGGTCGGTACTGGGCGCCGGGCGCAATCAACTGCCGATCGCGGCCATGGCGGCCGCGATGGGCGGCAATATCCGCGTCGGGCTCGAGGACTCGCTGTGGGCGGCGCCCGGCCGAATGGCGGCATCGAACGCCGAGCAGGTGCAGCTCGCCCGCAAGATCATCGAAGGGCTCGGCCTCGAAGTCGCGACGTCGGACGAGGCCCGGGAAATTCTCGATCTGAAGGGCGGCGACAAGCTGGAAGTTTGATGGTCAGGATAGCGTGGCTGCGCTCTTCGGTCGCACTGGCGGCGCTTTCACAAGCTCGCTGCGAGACCAGCCCGCTTAGTCCGAAGTACCAATATTGACATCGGGGCTTGCTGGTTGCGCGGACGCCCCGCCATGCTATCGTTTTGACGTAATCGGCCCGAAATGAGGCCGAATATCGAGGGAGGAAAGCATGCGGAGCGTGCGAGTGGTTGCCGTCGCGGTGTTGTCTGTGCTGGCGGTCTCCAGTGTTGCGCTTGCGGCAGAACCGAAGCAGGGCGGCATCTTACGGGTCTATCATCGGGACAGTCCGGCCAGCGCCTCCATCCACGAGGAGGCGACCTACTCGGTCAACGTTCCCTTCATGCCGGTCTTCAATAACCTCGTCATGTACAAGCAGGACGTGGCGCAGAACAGCATGGACTCGATCGTGCCGGATCTCGCCGAGAGTTGGGCCTGGAGCAGCGACCACAAGACGCTCAGCTTCAAGCTCAGGCAAGGCGTCAAATGGCACGACGGCAAGCCGTTTACCTCCGCCGATGTGAAATGCACATTCGACATGCTGATGGGCAAGTCGCAACAAAAGTTCCGCAAGAACCCGCGCAAATCCTGGTATAACGAGGTCGTCGACGTCACGCCGAACGGCGACTTCGAGGTCGCCTTCAACTTGAAGCGGCCGCAGCCGGCGCTATTGGCGCTGCTCGCTTCCGGTTATACGCCGGTCTATCCCTGCCATGTTTCGCCGGGAGACATGCGCACCAAGCCGATCGGCACCGGCCCGTTCAAGTTCGTCGAGTTCAAGGCCAACGAATCGATCAAGCTCGTCCGGAACCCGGACTATTGGAAGAAGGGCCTTCCCCATCTCGATGGTATCGAGTTTACCATCATACCCAATCGTTCGACGGCGATTCTGGGATTTATCTCCGGGCAGTTCGATATGACATTCCCGACCGAAGTGTCGATCCCGCTGCTCAAGGATGTCAAGGCGCAGG